>Ga0307489_10000021_pt1 | contig 82170 bp, 119 predicted proteins | sample SB12metaG_FD_202247 | JGI IMG/M metagenome (GOLD analysis project Ga0307489, IMG submission 202247) | Sea-ice brine microbial communities from Beaufort Sea near Barrow, Alaska, United States - SB 1.2 | ecosystem: Environmental > Aquatic > Marine > Coastal | place: USA: Alaska | collected... | reverse complement strand
GTAATTTACCTAATGTTTTTGATTTATTCTTATTCATAATTTATCTTTCTAAAATTACAAAATTACCAAAATTATTTTCAAACACTTGAATTAGATTTTCATAATCACCTGATTTCATATCACCAATAATTTCATTATAATCTATTCCTAATTGTTTAGCTAATTTTTTAGCATATCCTAAAAGGAAAAATGCATTACCTTGAGGACCTGTTAGGTCGATTATAATTGGACCTGTTTGTTGTTGTTTTTCTCTAATCATGGCTTACGAATTAGATCTTGAAAATTTACCATTATATTGATACATTTTTCCTAAAGAAGGATGCATAATATTATTGCCATATTCAACAAGTTCTACTAACTTGTTAGACATTGCTTGTACTTTTAGTGCAGTAACAAATAATACACCATTAATTACTTTTGAATTTGTTGGATTTAAATTTACTTTCATATAACCTTTATTTATTTTAATTGTGTTTTCCAGCTTCATGCCTTATTTACACGTAAATATACGAACAATATTTGGCTTCTCCAAATATCTTCGCATAAGTCTTTAATTTATTTTTTAAATAATAAACTTGGGGAAACTCTCATTTGAGCTCCAATCCTACCATTTTCAACATTGATTTTTTCAACTGTAATGGTCTTACCATTTACTTTTGTAACTTTAAACTCATCATTTTTATTAATCTTTTTATGATTAATACCTACGATATCACCTCTATTAAACTCATCTTTTGAAGCTTTAACAGGTGCATCACCTACTTTAGCAGTCATTTTGGCTCTTAATTCTTGAGCGTCAAACCTAATTGTACCTAATGAAATTGTAACACCATAATCTTTTTCTAATTGTGCTACTGCTTTTTCAAAATCACCTCTAAAACCCTTAACTTTTTGTTTATTTAACATAACCTTTATTTTTATTTATGCCGTAAATATACGAACAATATTTCAGGTAACCAAATCTATCGGCATAAGTCTTTAATTAATTTATAACGCCTAACTTACAGTAATATACGCTAATTACTACAAGTCCCATACACTTTTACGTCTATACTTTTGCCATCTGTATCTTAATGTTGTAAAATATTTCATTTTGAAACCTTTATAGGGAATGCAGAGTAATTTGGGGGGATATTATAATCTTTACAAAACATTTCTGCAAATCTTATTTCTCTTTTATATAATGCTTCATTATGAATATGTAAACCAAAATAAACACCATCCTTAACATATCCTCCTCTTTCTTTATCTCTTTGTTTAATATTCTTTATACATTTTTCTATATTATTTTCAAAATATATTCTTTCTATTTTTAATTGAGGAAATTGAGTTTTTAATATATTTTCAGCATTTAATAAATAATCATTATTACAAAAATCAATACAACTAATAATAATATTTTCCTTTAAATTAATATTATTTATAAGTTGATCGTAATTAACATCATCTTTAAAACTAACGTTTTCACTTGCTTTAAATTCCCTCATCCAATCATCATAAATTATATAATCTATAAAAGGATGAGATTTATAATACTTACATAAAAAACTTTTTCCAGCTCCCGGTAACCCTATAAGAAAAATAATGTTTTTATTCATAATTTTATTTTTTACTCTATCGCTTATACACCTAAATGCCCATTTGGCCCATTCAAATCATCATCATAAATTGGTAAATTAATTTCCTTATATTTAATAGTTTCAATATTTCTATTTCTTCCTATCTGTTCTATAGTCCAATCAATATCTTTTGTTTTTACTTCCATTGTTTGACCTTCATCTTTATCATATTCCTGAAATGTTACTCTATAACTTTTTATCATAATTTACTTTTTATATCTGGGTTTTGTTTTAAGGTTTGAATAGTAATTAAGTTTTTTATTCTGGTAGTTGACCACTCATGTGAACGAGTAGTGTAAATAACTTCAATAGGTAAATCATCTCCTGTAAAGGATTTTCCTATGTAATCTTCACCTAATATTCTTACATCGGGTTTCCAAAATTTAATTAGATTTAATAATTCTTTTTCCGTTTGGTAAGTATAAACACCATCTATATACTTAACAGCCATTAGTGTTTTATATCTTTCATACAATGGAACTACTGGTTTGTATTTATTATTTCTATATTCAGAAGGGTCGGCATGTAAAAATACAAAAAATTTATCACAATGTTTTTTTGCTTCTTCAAATGTGTAAATATATCCAGGGTGCAGTAAATCAAAGTTACCGGCTGTAAATCCTAATTTTTCCATTTTTTATTTTTTTAATTTTAATTTTTTATATGAAGGTAAGTCATAATTATTAATTTCTTCATTTAAACATTTTAAACCTTCTTCAACAGTAGTTCCTGAGTAACCCTCTAAATACTGTCCATCTGTAGTTGCCCACCATTTATACCCAGAATGGGGGAATATTAAAAATGCTGGTATGAGTAGATCATGTTTATTCCACCAAAAATATTTATGAATATCTACTCCATCCTTTTCAGTCCAAGCAAATGCTAACCTGTAGTCATCTCTTATATCATATATGTTTAGTCCTAAATTTAAAAATGATGTAGCAAATGTTTTTTGAACCCATTCTAATTCTACGTAATTCTTACCATCATTGGTGCATATTTTACCTTCATTGTTATATATTTTCATTAAATTTTCAGAAGATGCAATCCCCACAGACATAGCCAAATTTTTTCTAAATCCATTTCTAAAATAGGGTTCTTGTACCACTCCACATAAATAACCACAATCTCCTAATGAATTATATTTATTTATTAAATAATCATCCCAATTATTTTGAATGAAAAAATAATCATCTTCATTAAAAATATAATATTCATAATCATCTTTCCATTTTTCAAATGAATCATTCCAAGCACCATAGCTTCCTCCTACATTTTCTCTAAAATGAATTTCAACATCAGATCCTTGGATAAATTTAGGTGTGAGTTTAAATATATCACTAACATATTTAAAATCCTCATTCCTCATATTAAAATTAAAAATAATTTTACTTAAAGAGTGATTAAAATAATGTAATGTTGAAATCTGCTTTTTTAAAAGACATAACCTATCTATTTCATTATATTCTTTAATGCATTTTCTTCTATCACCCAAATAAAAATTTACTATTAAACAACTTTTTTCCATTATTGTGCAGTTGGACCCATTATATGCTCTGGGTTTTGTTTTGTCTTCAAATAATTTAGAGATTTATAATTTTTTTTATCTATCTGTCTAAAATCATATTTTTTTAATTTTTTATTATCTATTATAATTGATAGAGTATCTACTTTATCCCAATTTCCTAAATAAAGGGTTGACCAACAAAGTGGGGGTGTTTTTTTACTTTTAAGTAATGTTCCATTTATTATAACTTCATAATATAATAAATCTTCAAATTGATTGTTAATAAACATCGATAATTCATTACTATCATCTATAATAGGGCAAACCCATTGTTCTTTTCCATGAGATTGGTATAAATTTATAACTAAAGAATCATCAAATAAAGATGATTTCTTATCCTCGTAGATTTCTATTTTATCTTCTTTAGAATATGTATCTTTTTGATTTTGTATTTGTTGCAATTGCCAATCTTCTATTGTTTTTGCTCCACAATTTAATATATTTTTTCTATCCCACTCAAACCATTCCTTTTTTAAATTATCAATATTAAAAGACATAGGAAAACTTATAGAAATAGGTGTTTGATTATTTGGTCTTTTATACCACACTACACTATAATCTTCTAGTAATTTAGAATTATCATCAAAAAGATTCATATTTTTCACTGCAGAATCGTATTCTACAATATGTGCCTTTTTATATCCTAATACTTTTGCATTATTTATTCCTACATAAAATAATTTATAAGCAGCTATTGAGTGGTTATAATCCCTAGCTTCAGTTGTATAAACTAAAAAATTTGAGTTTTGAAAAAAAAGTGGAAATTTAGAATTTAAATCAGTTAAAAGTTCATTTTCCTTATCAAAAATAAAATATTCAACTTTATTAAGTACATCATCAGGTATTTTAGTATGAGATACAACCATTAAGTCATAATTAGTTTTATCTATTTGACTAATGAAACTTCTCATTAACTCCTCCCTTTCAAAATCTGGGGTGTAAGCGTTTATTATAATTAAATCTTTTTTCTCCATTTATTTCTTTTTAAAAACCATACTAACATATTCTCTTCCCCTAATAATTTTAACTTCACCACCTTTAACAAACCCTAATTTTTTATAAAGATCAATTGCAAAATTATCTTTAAATACTTTTAAATTAGCATATTTTTTATCTTTTAAATATTCTTTATAAGCCATCTTTGCATAACCTTTTCTCCTAAATTTAGGATGGATATCACATCCAATTTCATAACCATTAGTTCTAATATACCCTACTTTATTGTTATTTATGTTTATAATATACCATGGAGAAACTAAGGATCCAAACCATTTTTTACATTCATTTAAAGTAAAAATTGAATCATCTTCAAGGTAATATCTAGTTGAATCATCATTCCTTATTTCTAGCAAAAATGGTAAATCTTTTTCAGTAAGTAATTTTAATTCAATCATTTTTTTTACTTCCATTTTTTAATACAATTTACAATATATTCTCTTTCTTCATTAGTAACCCACCAACCAACAGGAATATTAACTATTTTACCTATAGTTTTATCTAAATTGGGTAGTTGGGTACTAAATTCCTTTACACAAGAATGTTTATCATTTCTCTCATGTACCTGAGAAACAGAAATATTACACTCATCCATATATTTGTAAAAACTATCTCTATCATCAACTAACATAGAGTAGATCCAAAATGCTGAGTTGCAAATAGAACTACGTTCTAATAATGTAACACCTTTAATATTTTTTAAATTATCGTCATAGTAAGCAGCATTACTTCTATGTTTTTTAACAATTTCCTCAACATGTTTTAAATTTTCAATTCCAACTGTAGCACAAACATCATTCATATGAAATTTATACCCCCACTCTGGGATATCAGCTTCACATCTAAAATCTTTCCTATCCCCCTCTCTATCAATCCCATACCATCTAAGTAATTTAGCTCTATCATGAAGTTTTTTATGAGGTGATATTAATACACCCCCATCAATTGATGTAATATGTTTTATAGCTTGTAAAGAAAACATAGTTAAATTCCCATGATTACCTATTTTTCTACCTTCAAATTCAGATCCAAATGAATGAGCTCCATCTTCAATAATAGCTGGTTTAAACCCAAACATATTTCTTGCTTTTTCTTGAATTTGTTTTATTTTTCTTAAATTATTAGGATAACCTCCCCAATGAACTAACATAATCGCTTTAGTAGTAGGTGATATTTTTCTAGCTAAATCTTCTAAATCCATATTTAATGTTTTAGGATCAATATCTACCCACTTAATTTTTAGCCCGTTTGCTAAAATAGGCCAATTAGAAGCAGTACAAGTCATAGGAGTTGCTAATACTTCATCTCCAGGTTGCAAACCAGGCCATTTTTCATCCCAAAATGCAACCCCATCAAAATTCTTTTGATTTTCATCAGGAGATTTTAACAAATGTAGTGCTAAATGTAATGCTGAAGTTCCAGCATTTGTAGTTAAAGAATAATCATTATTAAAGTAATTTTTTAAATTATCTTCAAACTCATCAACTTTAGGTCCTTGGCCAATAAAACCACTATCTAATACTTCACCAACTTTACTTTTAGCAGTTGGTGACATAAATACTTTAAATAAAGGTATTTTGTTTTCTATTTTTTTCATTTTTGTTTTAATTTTTGTTTAAAGGTCACAACATACATTAATATACAAATTTATTTCCAAAATCCCAAATTAATTTCCCCCTTTTTTTCTTCTACTATTAGTAGAAGTTTTATTAATAGTTGGAAGTGGTTTTGTATTATTAATAGATGGTTTATTATTGTACGATGGTCTGTTATTATTATTTATTATAACAGGTTTTGTTTTAATAATTGGTTTGTTGTTATAAGTAGGAATTGTTACTATAGGTGTAATGTTTGGTTTTACTCTACGTTTGTTTGTATCTTGCTCTAAAGTAGATTGTATCATAGAAGCATGTGCTCTACCATTTACATTATTCATAGTACTATTTCTCCTACTACGATTCCATACTACATTGTATCCCATATTGTTATAAGGGCCGTTGTACCAATTGTTACTACTATTGTTCCAATTGTTCCACCAATACCCACTATCCATTCCCCATAACCAATCATTCCACATCTGAGTTGAGTTGTATGTAAAATTGTAGTTTTGTGAGTATGGGTAGTATGGATTCCAATAGTTGTATCTGTTGAATCTAGAACCAAATCTAAACATTCTGTTATTCCAATGCCAGGTTAATGGTTGCCTCATAGCGAATTGAGCGAAATCATATCTGAATTTGAAATCGGTTCTTAGAAGCCGTTCTAACTCCCACTCATTTTCTATTGTGTTTGTAGTGTAACCATAGATTGGGTCAACTGATGCTATTGGTTTGTATGTTGTACACCCAATTAGTAATACCGATAATACAAGTAATAATTTTTTCATATATTCTTAGTTTAATTTTAAATAATCTTTTATTTTATTAATAACTTGTTCTGGGGTTATATTTTCTACACTATACCAATCTTCTAATGTATTTATTTCCTTATAAGGGTACCAATTCCAATTACTTGGATCCATCCTGTAATAATTAAAATAACCAGAGGTTGGAGTGTCATTATAAATTCTAATACAATTAGTTTTAAATTCACAATAAGGTTTTGAAAATGATGTAATTAAAACTACAGGAGTATTTAAAGCCCAAGCAACCCAAGATAACCCAGAACCAATCCCTAAATGAAAATCAGCTCCTTTTATAATAGACATTACTTCATCAAGAGGTTTATCATTATAATTATAATCTGTTTTTGGTATTTTATTTTTAAAATTCTTAACCCCAAATTTAGGGTGTTTATCTACAGATACTGTTTTATAACCTTTTTTCTTACAATAATCTAAAACTTCATCCCAACCAGTTGGATGGTTCCAATATTTACATTGTGATGTTGATTGAATGGATATCGTAACATATTTTTCTTTTATAGGAGAAAGTTCTAAAGATTTTATATTAGGTTTTATTTCTTGAAATTCTAATCCTAAAACATCAGATGCTGTTTTTTGTAGAGGTTGAGGCAAAAATGAATTTGGGTGGTAGTTATTACTCCAATCAATAGCATTATCACCATCATAGAACCATCCTAGTTTATAACAAACATCACTATTAGTATTACTCTCAGGTTCAATAAAATTTATATTTTTATAGACTTCTTTAAACCAATCATTCCACCAAGTTTTACAAATAATATTACAATTATGTTTTTTTCTAAATTCTTCAATATAAGGAAACCAAGCAATAGTATCTCCAATAGCAGAACTTTCGAATTCTATTAAAACATTTTTATCCTCTAATGTAAACTCTTCTACTACCTTACCATTTATTTTTATAATCCATGGAATATAATACTTTTTATCACAATTAACCCACATATTATTAGTAATATTACCTTCATGTATTACTTTACCATTTCTACTATCAATAAACTCAACTTTATAATCTTTGTAATCGTCTCCTAAAATTTCAACTTTAGGACCATCATTATAGGTTATATTAATTGTATTTTCTTTTTTATCTAAATTACTTAAAAAATCTTGTAAAGTATCCATTCCTATTTTAGCAACATTATCCCAATTAAACTCTTTATGTATTAATTTAGCATCTTTAAGGGCTTTTGTTTTATGTGAAGTATAATTTTCATAGGCATCCCTCATTACTTTTCCTAAGTCATCAAAATCAGGCTCGGGGAAATAACCAGGAACACTTCCATAACTAAATTGTTGATAGTCTTGGGATTTAGCTTCTTTTTTTCCTTTTATCTTAACAGGTAAACCTTTTCCTTCAGCAAATTCCATTTGACCTGAGTCTGCTGAGTATATTGAGGGTGTACCACAAGACATAGCTTCAATTAAAGGTAAATTCCATCCTTCAGAACGAGCACAAGATAGAAATACATGACCTTTTTTTAAATATTTAACGTAATCTTCTCTTGAAGGAAAATGTTTTATAATAATTCTATCATCATCAATTCCATGATGTTTTAATCTTTCTTCAGTAGTTTTAAAACTATCTCCAGACCAAGGATTATCAATAGATACTATTAAATCAATAGGTTCATTTTTAGAAAATGTACTTAAAAAAGTTTGGATAATTTCTTTAGTTGATTTTCTATAATCCCACCTACCAAATAACACAAATTTAAATCTATTATCATTATAATCTTTATGAGTAACTTCTTCAGGATAAAATGTTTTATGATCAACTCCCTCAGGAACAACTTTTACTTTATTAGGATCAGCTCCTTGTTCTACAGTGCATTTAGCTTGCCATTTAGAAGGAACCCAAATTTGATCATACTCTAATAACTTATTAAAAAATTCTTCTTCTTGTTTTGTTGACTCCCAAACATTATAAGCAATTTTAGGCCCATTATAGTGGTCATAATAATAGTGATGTTTAGATTCTTCTAATACTATATTTACGTCATGTTTAAAATCATTAGGATAGTTTTTATATAAAGGATATTCACTACGACCCTTATCTGCATTCCATAAAGTTTGCTCAATTAATAATTTTTTATCAACATTATTTATCCAAGGTTCATTGTTATGAGCTTCATCACTATAGCCTTCCCAACTATTACCTATAGTAAAATTTCTAACTTTAATATCTATTAACTTAGATAGATGTCTAAAAAAGTCTCTGGTGTGGTTATTATAACCAGTAGTACCAGCATAACTAGCATGAACATAAACTTTTGGATTTTTCATTAAAAACTATTTTATTATAAATATATTAATAGTGGAGAATATCGGAGTCGAACCGATGACCTCTTGCGTGCAAGGCAAGCGCTCTAGCCAGCTGAGCTAATCCCCCATTTATTCAAAAAATTTCATTGTATCTAAATTATACCCCTTCAATTTTGCTATGTGATAATACAACTTTTCTGTGTTGCCTCCAAATTCAGACATAACATTTTCAACTTCTTCTTTACTAATTTTAAAATTTTTAGATAATTTTGTTTTTAAATCAGCAATCCTTTCATACTCTGTCTTCATACCATCTTCAAACAATTTATTATAACGTTTTCTAGCACGTAATTCGATGTCTAGATATAAACGATCTTGTTTAGGATCTTGACCTTGATAATTATCAATAAAATCCCCCTGTTCTTCTTTCATCCAATGTAATTCCCACTCAGCTTGTTGGAAATAAGCTGGGTATTCAAAATCACCATTTCTGATTTTACTCAAAAGTGATGCTTTATATGGTAAACTTTTATGTGTTTTATAACGTCTCCACCAATAAAAGGGCAATGCACGTCTTCCACTAGGTTTTATAGGTACTCTCATACTCCTAAATATTTTTTATATTTTGGATCCATTTTATCATAATATTTTGTATTTTTCATACTTTTATGTGCATAATATATGTCCTTTTTATTGTTTATCAAAACCATAAAGCAAGGAGCTAATGATCTAGCATTAAACCCATCTACTTCTAAAGTATCATTAGGATTTATACATAATACCTTCCAATTACTTAAATCTAAGGTTTTTAATGTATTATTTAAAAAGTGTTGGTAACGTTTAGTTTCTCTTTCACTCAATTCATTATTTTGTATAAAAACTGCCGATTTTTTACCAGATTTTATGAAATTATCCATACAAACTATAAAATCATTACCATTACTTAAAGTATCTATATAAATTTGATTATCTTCACGTTCTTTTTTAGCAAAAGGACAAGTGGGCATACCATTATATTCATCTCTAGGTACTTCTAGCACATATTTAATATAATTTAATACTTTTTTTTTCACCTATAATTCTCTTTTATCTCCATGTATTACTTTAACAGTTGGAAATCTTAAACTAATACCACCTTTATCATTGTGGGTTTCTTCAAAATATTGTACTGTTATTGTTTTACCTACAATTGATCCATCCATATATTGCAAACGTTGCTCTTGCGACCATCCACTACCAACTTTTACTCTATAACCCTTATGTTCAATCCATACTTGAGCTAACATTTTGATAGTTTCAGACCTGCCATTTCTAACTACTTCATGATTATCATTATCATAATCAACAACAACATACTCTGCATCGTAAAATTTCTTTACTTTTTGTAAATTTTTGCTACGTTTACCTTCATAACCAACATCTTTACGTATCATAAACCCCTCCCACTTCTTATCAGCTGCCATTTGACTCCACATATCAAAGTGTCTACCATCAGTTATTTCATATTGTTGACAATAACGTAATGTATTATCATTAATAAATTTACCATTAAACCATCCTCTTAATTTAGCTAACCTTAATGATAATACTTCACCACCTTTCTTATTATCAAATTCAGGTTTATGAATCATATCAAACACCATAAATACAGGATTTTCGATTTGATGATCTTTACGTCTTAATTGCTTCATTACACCCTGAAAATCTTCATCACCATTTTCATCAACTAAACAAATTTCACCATCAAACACAGTATTAATAATACCTGTAGCTTCAATAGCTTTTTTTACTTTATTTAACGTAGTTAATTCTTTACCCATTCTAGAATAAAGTGTACAATTCCCATCAACATCAGTAACAGCTAAACAACGAACACCATCTAATTTTCTAGAAGCATACCAACTATCATTCCAATCACATTTACCTTTATATTCTTGAGCTAATGCAACATTAAAAGTAGGGATTAAATTTGGAATTGCTTTATTTATAATAGAAGCTCCAACTCTAATATCTAAATCTTTATCTATAATTTTATAAATCAAATCCCAACCAACATTAGCTTGAGCAAATCTATTTACTAATTTAATAGCATCATGTCCTGTAACTTCCCTTGTAGAAAGCATATTTAGTAATTTAAGTAATGGAATTACTGGCCCACTTGCTACTTTTTCACTATTTTTTTTACACGTTTTACTTGTAACATAATATTGCTTGTAAGGGTTATATGTAGCTTCAATTACATCGCGTATAAACGCATCACTTTGCGCTATAATCGCGATTTTATCAGTGCTACTTGACGTAGCTCTCATTTTATCTATAAATTCTTTAATCTCTACCATCTTAAATGCTTTCGTTATACATTTGTGAATCTAAATTAGCAGAGCATTCAACTATAATACCTGCATTGTTTGAATGATTAATCATTTCATTAACAATTTCATTAAATTTTTCTACTGGATTCATTTTGATTGTTGTGATTTCGTTTAATATTAAATCACACATTTCATTACACTCTTGATCTGTAATAAAACCATTTGCATAACCATCAATTAATTCTAGAACTTGATTTTCTTTTGACATAACTTTTATTTTAATTTTAAATGCATGGCTTTGCGCCTCATTTACCCGTAAATATACGAACAATTCCTCAGTTCTCCAAATATTTTTGCGGGTGTTTTAACATGCCTTTAATGTAACTTCTTTGATTTTGCACCTTCCTTTGCTCAGTTACTTCACTACGAAACCACTTTTTCCCAAACTTATTCCAAATCCATTTTTTCATTTTTCAATATCATTTAAATAATCACCTAATTTATAAGTAACTTCATTATTTGAATTTAAGGCATATCTTCTATCATGCCCCAATCTATCTTTAACATATTTAAATGAAACTTCTTTACCTAAAATTTCACCTATTGAGCGTATTATCTGATTGTTACTCCACCTATCATGGCTTCCTATATGAACTACCCCCACATCATTTAACATAGCATCCCAAATAGCTCTTACATTATCTTCAACCCAAATCCACTCTCTTACCTGCTCACCATCCCCATATACTGGAATTTCTTTATTATTTTTAATGCTGTCAAATATTTTTGGTAAAAATTTTTCATTATGTTGATGGACACCAAAATTATTACAAGTTCTAGTAATTAAATATGGTAAATTATAAGTTCTCCCAGCAGCCATAACTAAATGATCGGCAGCAGCCTTAGTAGCAGAATAATATGAAGATGGAATAATATTATCATTAACTTCACTTACCCCTTCTAACACATCACCATAAACTTCATCCGTAGATATTTGAATAAATTTCTTTAATGTAGGTATTTTTCTTGCTATTTCAAGCATATTAAATGTGCCCTCAACGTTAGATCTAATAAATGGTAAACCATTACTAATAGAATTATCTACATGAGATTCTGCTGCAAAATTAACAATATAATCAGCATCCTTACAAGCAAATTCAACATCATCACAAATATCTCTTTGTACAAAATCATACGTCCAACCCTTTAATCTCTTACGATCTGCAGCGTATGTATTCTTATCAATAACAACTACGTGTGCCATTTTAGAACTAGCCATTTTTACAAACGACGACCCAATAAACCCCAATCCTCCAGTTACTACTATTTTCATATTATTTATATACTTTCATTTGTGAAATTTCCTCTACAATTTTGTTAACAGTACTAGAAGTACTACTAAGCGACCTTCTATTATGATTAATTTGCTCTTGTAACATTTTAACATGGTCAGACTTAGCTTTAGAATATTGCTTCCAATCTAACCAAAACCCAATTGCAACAATTAAATTCATCCCAAGCGAAGCAAAAAGGATTTCTACGTCACTATAAATATCTAATGAAAGCGAAAGGTGAAAGTGCCCAACCATCCAAAAGGGTATAGCTAGCTGTTGGCTTATCCAAATTAATATAAATTTAATAAATTTCATCTTCATCTTTTAATCCTCTAAAGCGCTTTACAACACGCTTAGATTTTTTTTCTACTTCGGCTTTTAAACTTTCACCACAACTATCACAAGTATATAATCCAGTATTCCAATTCATACTAAATTCTTTACTCCTACATTTCAAACAAGGATGAAATGGATTCATTTCATCATCAAACTCATCATAACTAACTTTTGTCATTACTCAATTATTTCTGCATCTGCAATTGTTTCACACATTAAAAAATGCGTTTGGGTTCTTAAAACATGATCACATCCTAAGTAATCCCTCCATGCTTGTAGGAGCTCCATATTTAACTTATTTTCTCCTTTTTTAGCAAACATATGAACGGGCGTCTCACGCTTAACCACATAGGCTTCATTATTTACATACTTTAAGTAATCTGTTATCATCATATATACATATTATGTCCTGGATATTTGTAGTAAGAGCTTTTCGACTTTACTTACTATACTTACCTCGCTTTGTTTTATATTCATTTATAATTTCTTTATTTTCTTTAGCTTTTTTTTCTGCTATTATTTGTCTATAAATTGGGCTTTCCCATTCACAACCCTTATATTCTCGCCTTTTCATATGCTTCTTCTAATGTTATACCTTCACTTTGTGGTCTAAATCCAACTACACGGTCAAATTTGACATAAAATTCATCTTTAGATGACTCAAACCAACAATTATCATGATAGTGAGCCCACCATCCATTTTCTAGTAAATATTTTCTTTTATCTATTTCCATAATACTTGTATACAAATCAACACTAATGATAATATTAAACTAACTGCTGTTTTAGTTGTTATTCCTTCATTAAAAAAATAACTAACACCCATTGTGTAAATAATCATTCCAACTCCAAACCCAATAAATCTAGCAGGCCATAGTAAACCACCAAACCCACTAACAGCATATTTAGTTCCCCAAATATAAAAGAATGATAAAATCATACCTGCTGCTGCTACCCACATTTCATTTTTTCTAAACCAATCTATTTTTAGAAATTGACCATTTAATTGAAAAAATGTTAAAACGTGAGCTATAAAAAACATAAAAACTCCAATTAATAAATCTTTAATAATCATAACTTATTCTTTTTTAAATAATTCTTTAATAAATGCTATTATAAAAATAGGTAAAGTTAAAGGCCAACTTATAATTGCAATTATCCTCTCCAATGTATTAAATACTCTTTCACCTACCAAGTTAGAAGCCATATCCACTAAAAAAGCAAATGCTGTTCCAATTATTAAATACGTTATTATACTCATATTATATCATGTTTATTGGCTCATCAAATAACCAGTTAACTTTATTTTTACTATTTAAATTAAAAAACAACTTATTACCATTTCCACCTCTACGATTTTTACTAAAGTGAAAAAATCTACCACCATCACTATCAAATTTTAAATGACCCATTGCTGTTGTCATATGTTTTATTTTATTTGACCCAACAAATGTTCCACCTTTAGTAACTTGTTGTATTATCAAAAATGTAGTATTAACATTTCCGTGATTATTTGCTTGGTTATGTTCATCAAGTAATTGAAGTATTCTATTAGTATTTGATTTACCAGTACCTCCAAAATGATCAACATAATTATCACTTATTTCTGCTAATGAATCTATTAATACACAATCATAACCTTCTTTAAGTGCTGTTCTTAATACCACATCAGGATTTACTTCAGCATAATCCCCCATAAATAATATATCTAATTCTCCAAATTTTGGAAATCTACGAACATAACCTACCATATCGATAGCATTCATTTCTCCACTTATAAATAAACATTTTTTACCTTTTGATTGAAGATCACCTAATATATCTAATAATACTGTTGTTTTACCAACTCCCGGATCACCAGTAACTACAACATTTGTACCAGGCATAACCCCACCTTCTGCACTAAAAAATGCATCAACTTTGGTTCCAGTAGCCATTGGTTCGAATAATTTCTTATCAAAATTTAAATTCTTCATTTTGACAGTTTTTACACTTAGCTTTAGTGTTGGAGTTTTAACTACTTTACTTTGTACTTTTTTTTCTGTTTTTAACATAACCTTTATTATTTTTTATTTATACCATAAATATACGAAGGGGATCTGGCTAAGCCAAATCCCCTTGCATAAGTCTTTAATTAATTTTTATGAATCCATTTTATCAGCTTCATAGTTTTGGAAATCTTCAACATAGTCGTCCATTTCATAATCACTATAAGCGTCACCTCTGCCGGCTACAAAGTCTCTTTGAAGTGATTCAATGTAAGCATCTAACGCCGGATCTTCTCTGTCACCTCTTTGTAAATCATCTTGAATGAATTTTTTTATAACACTAAAATCCATTTCTTTTGCTTCATTTAAAAATTTTGCCCATTTTGCTTCGTAACCTTCTTTCATAATATCTTTTTCTTTATTTTCATCTACCATAAACATGCCAGATTCTTCTAATTCTTCTACTATTTGCTTTGCCATCCCTTCAATACCATTATTTTTTATAGTATTCCATTGTTTATTAAACCAAATATATCCATAATCTCCACCATATTCATTTACTTTTCCCCCTATTTGCATTGCTGCCGAAAATGATTCTTCATCTAATATTTCTGTATCAGCTGCTTCATCGTACTTTGAGTTAATAGTTCCATCTTCATCTATGTTTGAAATGTAACCCTCCATAGCTACTCCTTTAGCAGCTGTATCATCGTCAAAATGATTTAATAATATTTTACCTAGGTAATCTGGGTAACCATCGTAGTGATTATAAGTGCTAGTAAGTTTTTTACTATCATCTAAATATGCTATAAGTGCTCTTGTTGCCATTATCTTATTCTTTTATTATACATATTAAAGATTATATGCTAATTTATATTTTTTTACAAAATTTTCACCTATTGATAAGTGTAATATAATTGCTTTATCAGGTACACCTGGTAATTTGTTGGCAGATATGATATAATCTATATTTGTATTTCTCCAAACTTTCATTTTAGTTTTTGCATTACTTCTATTGGAAGTTTTAAAAACTAATACTACTGGCATTTTACCGTATGTTTTATTTTTTTCAATTTTTACCTTAGGATATTTAACTCCTTTAGGAAATTTAGTTTCTACTTTATAAGGGCCATTTGGGGACTTATCTAAGTCATAGTACCATGTTGTAGTTTCTCCTAATTCTGGTTTAGATGGATATTCATAAAATACTTGATTGTATTTCTTTATTATTTCTACTTGTTCTGATGGTCTTCCTCTACTCATTTAGTTAAAAATATGAATTAATAATCTATATAAAAATAATAGTATAATACCTGTTATTGAAATACTTGCTCCAAAATAATGAGATTTTACTTGTTCTTTACTCCTACCTTGACGGTATTTTTGATTTTCTTTAATTTCCTTTATTGTTTTTTTCATTTCTCATTTGTTTTATATGTTTACAATTACCCATTGATCTCCAAGAACCTGGGCACTCACAAAAATATTTACCAGAATCTGGGTAGTATTTAGTTGTGTAGGTACTATCATTACTACTACTTTTAAATGTTTTTTCTATTGTTTTGCTTCTTGTAACTTTAATTTTAGGTTTAACCCATTGGATATCATTTAAAGTAGTATTTAGATCTACTTTTTGAAAACCAGGAACAATAAATTTTTCACCTTTAACATTAGTAAATAATGATGGTGGTAAAATTTCATGTTTATGTTTATATTTAAACCTTTGCACATTAACAAATGATCCAAATCCAGGACCATGTGAAAACGCTATTCCATCAGGTTTGTAGATAATTCTAGATCTAGGATTACCGTATTTATTTAAATTTGTGAATTTCCAAAGTGCCATAACCTTTATTTATGACGTGAATATACGAACCCTATTTTGGGGAGCCAAATTTTATTACCAAGGAAGTGATCCGTTTGACGTATTTTTTGCTTTTATATATTTTTCAAAAGATTGAGATGCTTCTGTTTCAACATAGGTTTCATCTTTAGTTGCATGTACCCAACCTAGTACATCTGATTCTGTTAAGCTATCATAAGCTATAAATCCATCATCTGAATTAGATCCACTTAAGTGTACTATTTCTTGAATCATATTAGAATCTCCACCAACTTGAGTTGTAATGCCATACCAAACTTTTGATACAACTCCTGTACTTGAGTCTTTTAGTAAATCGTGTATAGTATAAGTGTGAGTCATATTAATTTTATTTTATTTTATTATACATATTATATTATTCATATTTGTTTACTATCTTCCAGATACTATCCCAACCTATTTCACGTTTTGTTCTTTCCTCTTGTTGGAATTCTAAATTAGATTCTTTTAATTCATCTATTTCTTTTCTCAGTAAATATATTTCATATCCTAAGATACATATTAAGACCATCATTAATATAAATAATATGGCTATATAAATCATCATTTATGAATTAAATTTTTTAGAACTACTTTCCATTTGTTCTTTTAAAATCTGAGTATCTAAACATAAAAACAAACACATTTTTTCTAACTGTTTAGGATTATTCATAGCCATATCCTTTAGATATTCTTCATCAAACGAATTAAAAATATCAATAAAATTTAAATCTTTAAACATTAATTTTTCTCTATTACTTAATTTTGCCATTTGGTTTTATCTACCTTGCCCTCGATAGGATTTTTTATAATGTCTACTTGACTGTAATTTACTTGTTTTTGTTTTTGAATGTATTCCAGGTCTTTTAGTTTTAGTACTTGCCGGAGAATTTGATGTAACTATCTTTGCCATTTTACTCGAATTTTTCTTTTAAATTATTAATTAGTATTACTTGTTGTAACGATGATACATATGCAGTAGCTTCAGCATATTGCCTATCCAACAACTTATATAATTGTTTCTCTGTCTTGCATTTATACGCGTATGTTGAGTACCATAACGCATAATCTGTAAGTGATTCCTTCCAATTATCATAATAAGCATGTCCAAATTGAGTACCTTTTGCTAAATTAAGTCTAACACGAGCCTCTTTCATTCCAAATAAGTTTTTATTTTCTTTAAATATTTTAGATTTATAATGACCTGTTTCTAAAATAGATTGAGCTAATATTATGTGGGGGAATTTAAAATTTAAGGATTTTATTTCTAATATTAATAATTCTTCATTAAAAGTATCCATGTCTTCAACTAGTAAGATATTTTCGGTGTTAGTTATATATTCTTTTTCTATAGGTGCATTTGTCAATCCTAAAAATAAGAATAAAGTTAAATATACCAATGCAATTTTTAAAAATGTTGTGGCATAATTTATAGGTGTATATTGTAAGTTATTTTTATCGTATGTGTATATTTTCATAATGTTATGTTTTTAAATAATCAATTGCCTTTTTAATTCCAGAACAAGCTTCATACTCTTCATGATGTATAAAGGTTTTTAGATTTTCTTCTAACGTTTCAACAAAATCATCTCTATGAACTGTTATATCTACTATCGAGTCTTCATCTTTAAGGAAAATTTCTAATACGTAAATATTTTTCTTTTTACCAACTAAGTTTTCTAAAATACCACTTACTATTGCTTTTGATATTCTTAAATCCTTATTTTTAATTAGTTCTTCAAATTCTTCAGTATTTTTTACTTTAATCGTTATAGCCATATTAAAATTTATCTAAAAAATTACCTTTTATATTTTTACTCTTCAATTTATTGTTTTTTTCATCATCTTTAAGAATCTTATTTGCTAATTTTTCAAGATGTCTTGATTTTATTTTATCATAATCATTTACTATTTGATCATGTTTTTTCTTTTTAATATTTCTTGTTCTTTTCATATTCTTGAAATTAAATCTAACCCATCATCTTTTTCATTATGTAAACCCAACTCTGTTAACCTTTGTTTTTGATATTCATCTAACTCCCATTCGACATCTCCCTGATTTACAGGGACATGATCTTCTATACCCTTTAATTGTTTATTAGAAAAGATATCTCCTACAGTAAGAAAAAAATGATTGTAACAAAGTAGCTCTGTATTCTCCTTTCTATAATTTTTTTTATTTCCATCTTTAAAATGGAGGAGTAAGGGCATTTTATAATCTAGAACTCTGCGTTCGTGAAAACCACACGAAGCGCATTCCTCTAATAAATATCCTTCAGTTATAAGTCTATACTTAAGTTTATCAGGGGAAAATGAAGAAACATCAACTCTACCTTCTATAATGTCAATTAGTGCTGGTTCTTTACCCTTATTTTTTAAAAATTTAGGTATACCTTTTCCTGATTGATTTTTATGTTGTTCAAATAAACTATCATGGGTTTTACTTTCGTATAATTTAGCCCACTTTTTATAATGAATATATGAAACATTTAAATATCTAGCAGCTGCTCTATTAGACTTAGTTTTATTAACAGCAGCCATTATTAATTCCTTACTTAAAGGTTTTGCTTTTGGCATATTAGTCTTCTGTTTTAAATGAATCTAAGGATTTTGTACCTAATTTTTCAGTCTTTTCATACGAATTATATTGTTCGGGTGTCATTATTTGTATGTCGTTCCATGTATGGTCTCCACTACCATTAATGGTAGATACAGCTCTATATGCTCCTGTTGTTGAGCAATTTACACAAACTTTATATCCAAATTTAGTTAGCCTTAACTCAGGCATGTCTTCATGACATGCTACACATTTTATCATTTTTAGATTTGTCTTCTTCATAATTATAATTATACGTAACCTTTAAAAATCTTACGCAAATATACAAACTATTTATTGGGGATCCAAGTTTAATTGGGGAATCTATGCTTTAAAAATGCATGTAAATCTTTAGAAGTAATTAATGAAAATTGCTTTCCATTTTCATCTTCAAATGGAACTACTTTACCATCTGGGTTAAATCTATCTAAAATGTACCACATAATCATATCAAAGGCATCCTGACCATATGAAATCTTTAACAATGCCTCAATAACAAATAATAAATCTTCTTTACATCTAGACAAATCCATTCCAGACAATTCATATAAAGCTTCATCATCTTTATGTGCTTTATCTAATTTATTTACAATTAAACAAAAAACACTTTCTTCTGTAGCACTTATAGTATCTTTAAGAGTAATACTAGATCCTAATATATTCTCAAATAATTTTTTTAAATCTTCTGCTCCTTCAAATTCTTCTTCCATTATGCTTCTTTTACTACAAATATTTTTAAAAATTTATCTAAAGGAAGAACTTTGATTTTTGAAAAATATTCTTGTGCTTTTTCTAAACTATGAGCATTAGTATACCCTAATACATCTGTTGAAGTTTTAGATTGAAATTTATATTTCATATTTTTTTATTATCGATTTTATTAGTAAACATTTTTCATAATTTTCTTCTGTAACATAGTATTCAATTAAATTATTAAGTGCATTTTTATAATTAGATTTTTCTATTTCAACTACTAATGATAAATTGTATATGTTAAATAATTCAACTTTATCTAATTTATTTTCTAAAGCCATTTCTATAGATTTAAAACTATCTTCCAATATAAATTGAACAAACTCTTCTCGAGTTGATAAATTTTTCAAATCTTCACTATTATTATATATAATTTCTATACTTGTAGCTTCTCTTTTTGTTAATTTTTCTTTTTTTTCCATTGGTACAGCATTTAAGAGATTCATTTATAAATATTAAATTACTTCTACTTCTATATCAATGTTTCCTAATCCCCAATTTTCAGTATTACGAGTTTTATCAAAATTTTCAACCCATTTCCAAGGATCATTATAAGCTTTATTATCTCCTTTATAAGAACCTTTATTTTCACTATCTAATACTCGAGTACCGTCTTCTTTAGTATAATAAGCTCCATGCTCCATATGATATAATGCTGGTTCATATAACACCTCTAAATTAAAATCATTTAATATTGCTTTTTTCTGAACATTAGTGTCTACATAACAGGCATATATCATTTCTTCTTCAAATCCTTTAATTTTATCCCATACATCTTTATGAGCTATTTGAAAATCTCCACAACAATTAATTAAACTATAATTATCATTAGGAGTTACCTTAGCTGGAAAATGTCTTGCTGGTATGGTTGACAGCGCTTCTCTTAATTCTTTTGATTTTGTATTATACACTATATCTTTAGGTGCTTCTCTCCGAGATACAGTATAAAATGTATTTTTGTCTAATGTTTTTATTAAATTTTTTAACTCTCTTCTTGTAGGGGGTATAATATCTAAATTAGTTGAAACAATCCAATCTGCATTGCTTCTCTTAATAGCTATATTTCTACTAATAGCTTCATTACATTTTTGGGCATTTGAATCCATTATAATTTGATCTACTACATTAGAGGGTATACAATAGTGTTTTATTTTTCCATTTGAAGGGATTTTATTTTCAATCTCCCATAAAAAAGAACCATCCTTTGAATTCCAATCTACATAATTAACTTCATCAAAAGTTTCACACATATATCTAAAGTGGATAATACCTCGACTTAGATCTTTATAACCGTCATTTCTATTTACTACTACTGATGCTATTTTCATAATATTTTATTGTTTTTTCTAACCCTATTTTAAGGGGAGTAAATTTAAAACCTTTTAAATGAGTATTAATCAATTTTTTACTAGGAGAACCTACAAAAGCATTAATATCCCATTTAATTAAATTAAAATCATAATCTACTATATCACAAATAGTTTGTGCGTATTCTTTAAGCATATAGGTATTACCAGATGATAAATTAAACATTTTAGGTGCTTCTGGGTTGTTCATGCAAGCCATTATAATATTTACAGCATCATCTATATAAATTAATTCTCTTTCTTGTGTACCATCACCCCAAAGAACTACTTCATCTTTTCCATTCTTAGCATTAACTATCTTTTTTATTAAGTCAAATATAAAGTGTTTATCATTTAAATCATAATCAGGACCATAAAATACCGAGGGTATTAAATAATTAGAATCCATTTGAAATTCTTTAGCTAATGCCTTTAAGCCAACTAATAAATTACGTTTAGACATCCCATATACCTCATAACCTTCTTCAGGTTCTCCTACTAAATAATTTTTTTCTGTTTTTATTACATCATTACTATACCCACAGGAGGATCCAAAAGTAATCATTGTTGCTCTTTGTTGATATTGAGTCCAATAAGCTAACATATCAGAATTAATGCTATTATTCACTATCCATTGTTCTCCTGGGTGGTTTTGACAATAACCACCTGCTGCTGTTTTAACTGCTAGATGTATTATAATATCAAATGAATTCTTTTCACAATACCACATTTCAGTAAAATTGCTAGAATTAAAACTAATGATTTCATGTTTTTCCTTTTCTAATTTTTGTATCAAATGTCTTCCTACAAATCCTGAGGCGCCTGTTAGTAATATCTTCATATTTATTTTTTTAATAGTAAAATATGAAATGAGCCTCCATCTTCTCTTACTTTATTAGCAAAAGGATAATCATATAATTCTAAATTAGTTTCTTTTAATAACTCAGGAAAATTTTCATACCAAGTTTTTTCATTCCATACTGTTTGGTGTAAAACATGACCTTCTAATATTTCTACATTCATAGAAACAGAACCACAGAAAAAACCACCTGAATTTAAGTTATCATTAATATGTTTAAAAAATGATTTTAGGTCTTCGGGTTTGATATGTTCTATAACTTCCCAAGCTGATATTACGTCAAATTTTATTCTTTTATCGTTATTAAATAGTTTATATTCTTTAGTAACATCACAAGTAAATAAGTTTTTATTATAATATTTAGGCCAATTAGCTCTTTTATGTACTACACTATAATCACTTCCTTCTAAACCAACCCCTAAATGTCCTTTATTAACATAATCAACTACAAGTTGACCACCTGAACACCCTAAATCTAAAAAATTAATTTTATCCTTACCTCTCTGTTTCCAAAACTCTAAAGTTTCATTAATAAATCCTTCATTTGTTGAATTATCATTTTTAGTTCCCCAAGGAAAAATGTGATCTGGCGAGTCATATGCTATGGGATTAGATGTTTGTAATGTTATCATAAATTTGTATATTTTTTATTATTATCTGCAATAACCATCTTATAGGCTAACATTAACTCATTAATGCCATCTTCAATAGTATATTTTGGTTTCCACCCTGTGGCTTCTAATTTATCATTAGATACTATATAATTTCTATTATCTATATCAGTTGAAAACTCATTTTCAATTATTACTAAATTAGGAAAATAATTTTTAATAGTTTCAGCTAATTCTTTTTTATTTAAATTAGCATTAGATAATCCTACATTAAATACTTCACCATTTAATTTACTATAATTTTCAATACAGTGAAGAAAGGTATAAGCAATATCTCTTACGTGTATATAATTTCTTTTAAAATGAGATTGAAATAAAACTAAACATCCCTCAGTTATAGATTTATACACGAAATCATTAACTAATAAATCAGTACGCATTCTAGGGGATGTGCCAAATACTGTTGCTAATCTTAAACAAATCCCATTACCCCAATCCATAATATATTCTTCTGCTTTACATTTAGTAACAGCATAATGTGATAAAGGATTAAATGGAGACTCTTCAGTAATTATACTATCTGAACTCCCATATTGACTGTTTGTATTAGGCATTAATAATTTTTGATCCTTTCTTAAGTTATCAACTATAAATTCTATCTGATTGTAATTAATAGCTGTTGCTAAATCTTGATTTGCATCACAAGCAGGTGCACCAACTATAGCTGCTAAGGGTATTATAATATCATGATTAATAATTTGTGGTAAAAATTGTTTTTTATTAGTAACATCCCCTTTAATGAAATTAAAATTTTTATTATCACACAAATGCAATAATGATGTTTGTTTATACATTAAATTATCAAATACAGTTACAGTGTAATCATTATCTAATAAAACTTCAGCTAATACTGATCCTAAATAACCAGCTCCTCCTGTTATTAATACGAATTTTTTCATATAGTATCTGCGTTTTTATCCCTTAACGATAATATAGGATTATCAATAGGCCAAGGTATATTTAATTTTGGGTCATTCCATTTTATAGTAAATTGAGAACCAGGTCCCCCATATAAAGTAGATTGTTTGTAACTAAACATTGCTGATTCACTCATTACTAAATGACCATTTACATAGCCAGGTGGAATTAATATTTGATTTCTATTTTTATCATTTAAAGGAAACATATCAAATTCTAAATAAGTATCACTATCTTCTCTAAAATCTACTACTACTTGTAGTAATGAACCATAAAGACATTGAACTAATTTAAAAGTTTTTGTATCGCCATGTAGTCCTCTTAAAGTATGTTTTACTGATGTACTAATGTCATCTTGTTTAAATACAATTTTTTCTGAGTTTTTATTTAAGTAATCAAATACTTTATAATTTTCTATATTCCAAGTTTCTATGTATTCTCCTCTATAATCATAATGCACCTCTGGTTCAATGATTGCTACTTCTGGTAATTTTTTACTAAATTTATACTTCATAATTCTTTTTTATTTATTTTTGCAGTACCTTTTTTCTGTACTACTTGGGTGGAACATTTATTTGCGAATTTAATTGCATTTTCTACGTTATTTTCGGTTATATATGCGTATACTAAACCAGCCATGAATGTATCACCAGCTCCGCTGGTGTCTCTAACATCTACTTTATCTACGGGAAATAATTTATCTTTATAACGTGCCCCTTTACTTCCTAATGTTGAAATTACTTTATTAAAAAATAAATCTTTATTACCTTCTAGAAAGATTTTATTATGATTTGATTCAACTTCATTTATTTTGATAAAATTAATATTTGAAGCCCAATTGCCAATAGATTTTTTTGTATCTAAAAAGGTATTTATGTGTTGATTTGAAATATAAGCAATTTCATCTTCTGTTAGAAATCCCTTACAATAATCACTTATAACAACAGCATCATATTTATTCCATTTAATATTTTCTAGTGTTTTTTTAGCTATAGGAAATATATCATCTTCACCTTCATCAATTCTAATAAACATATGATTTGTCCTTTCATCAACATATCTTGTTTTTTTAATTCTATTAGCATTTGAAATTAAATCTACACTAATACCTAATGCTCTTAAATTATCTGCTACATTTCCGGCCATACCTTCTGTAGAAACATATGATTCTGGTTTTAAGATAGGCACTGGTGCATCTGGACAAAATCTATCTGTTGCACAATAAATATATTCATCTAAACAACTATCTCCTATTACTAATACTTTTACCATGATATCTCCCAATCTTTAAATTCTGCTGCTATGCAGTCAATTTTATAATCTTTTCTCCCCCCACTATTTTCTTGAATCATATTCTTAGCTGTATTTCTGATGCCATTTAATCCATGGGTTAAACCTAAATTACCATTACCTGTTCCAGCACGGTATTTAGTTTCATTATGCCAAATGTGTAAATTCATTTGTGATAAAACAACAATTGCTCTAATATCTTTACCATTTAGTTTAATATTTTCATCATTTAATATTAAATCTATATCATGAGTTATATCTTTGATTTCTTTAGAGTATTCATTTTTATGATCTTTAATAAAAACTTCTTTAAGTTGTGCAATTGATAATCTATCAACTAATTCTGCTAATGTTGGTAAATATTTTCTACTCATAAATTATTTTGTTTTATTATTTGATCTAAAGCGTTTTCTAATCTTTCAAAAAAGAACCCATTTTCTAGAGCCAATATATAATTTTCTTCTACAGCTTCCAACCTATTTTTATAATCCTCTTCTGTTAAATTATTTAAAATGTCTACTAGATCATTTTCATTTTCAAAAGTAATTATTCCATCTTTATTAAAGTAATCTCCTATATTAGGAGCACCCCAATATATAGGAATAGATTTAGTAGCAAAACAATCTACTATTTTATCTGTATAATAATTTAAATTTTTAGAATTTTCTACAGCTACATGAAACATAGAATTCCTATTCCAAATTTCTTTTTTACCTTCTCCCTCAATTGGTGAACCATCTAAAGTAATTACTTCACATCCCGGGTCTCTATAACCTGGTCTATTCCCGGTTTTATGATTGAAATCACTTAATACCCTCCAAAATTTAGTAGGTATTTTTACTTTATTTTCTATATGTAGTATTTTTTGTCTTAATTTATGACCTTCAATTAATTCTAATACACCACTTAAAAAAGTTACTTCAAATTTTCTTTTTTTATGGTAATAAAATGAATCTATATAATCTTTACTTAAATTAGTTTCACCATGAATAAATAAATGAGCATTAGGGCAGTTATCTATAACATCTTGACCCCAAGTTAAAATTAAATCATAATTTGTGTATAGTTTTTGTGCATAAGTATGATGTCCAAATAATTGGTCAGGCTCATTTAAGATAAGAATATTTACTTTATTTTCATTTAACTCATTCCAATTATCTTTAGTAAAATAATCATTAAATATAGTAATTGGAATTTTTTCAAATCTTTTATTACTTAAAATAAACTTTTCATACCTCTCAATAGGTAAAAAACTGCTATAAACTTTCATAATAATTATTTTGCTTTATTTGTCTTTCTATATCTTTTGGATGGTACAAAGCAAAACGTTCTTCTTGATTTAAATCAGCATAAACATTGTAACCTTCTAATACTTCATGTACCTTATTTACCCATTCTATTCTTGGATGATTTTTCCAAATTCTCCACTGAAAATCAGGCCAATTAACCCAACCTTTATCATTCACATTCCATCTCCATTTTCTAGAATATTCTTCTGTTAATCCATAAACTGTATTTACTCTTGGAACTCTAATTACTTCATTTTTGGGATTACTTAAAATGATTTCAGGAAGAAATGTAATTAAGTCTATATGAGGTATTTCATCAGCATCAATTTGGAATATCCAATCTCCACTACACATTGACGTAAGTTTATTTTTCCAATTAGCAAAGTGTCCATTAAACTCTCCTTTATGCCAACTGAATTCACCATTGATTGATTTTGCTCTTAGGAATTGTTCTATTGATTTAGAACCATTTTTTGAATCGTATAGAACTACGATTTCATCTTCATGTCTTTTATGTTCTAAAAGAAATGGTATGAGTTTTTGTATTTCTACAAACTCATTACAAACTGTAATTGCATAACTTATTTTCATTAAATTTATTTTTCTTCTCCAAAAATTCCTATGTAATCTAAAGCCTCTACAAAATCCTTATGTGGAAATCTTTTTTCAGTTGTCATATCCATTCTCCATTCATAAAATTCACCTTTTTTATTAGGGATGGGGTATTTTTCTTTATCTTCTTCTTTTATTTTAATAGCTTTTACGGCAGCCCATTCATAATTATCTTGAGAAGGTGTTTCATTTACTATACCATGTTCTTTAGCTACTGATGCGAATACCATTCCAGTTTGTGGTAGGTTTACAGTTTGGGGCATCCAAATTAATCCTTCATCGTCTTCACCTAGTAAAGCTTTATATAATTCAGGAAGTATTTCCATCTGTTCTTCAAAAAATTTCTCATCTTTTTTCATTATTGATGAGGTTTGAAAACCACAACCATAACATGAATATAATTTAATATTATTTACTTCTTGATAGTAACAAGCATCACCTTCACATCTATTACATTTAATTAATTTATCTGTTTCTACTCCCATAATTATACTTTTTTTAGTTTTTTAGGCATTTCAATTTTACCTATGTTTAAATCCATCTTTTTAGGTAATTTTGTTAAATTTTTAGAAAAAATGGTTTTTATTTGTTTTTTCATAACATCATATGAAAAATTCTTTCGTGAATGGAAACCTTGCTGTTTTGCATCTTTTAACCACTCATCATAAGCTTCCCAAACATTATTAAATGAGTATCCTATATCTGCTAATTCTGGGGCAAACCACTCTGCTTCTGGTAAAATCATATTTTTAACAACAGCTGATGGATGAACTTTATTCAACTTACCTTCTACAAAACTTACATTCTTTAAAAAATCAACATGGCCCGACCAATTTGTTGCTATTATAGGTTTATTAATCGCACTAAATTCTAATAATGGCCTCCCAAAACCTTCTCCTTTTGTTAAACTAACCATTGCCTTTATTTTTGGATGGTTGTATAATTCATTCATTTCAGGATCTGTAAAATTACCATGTAAGAGATAGATTTTAGGTAATATCTTAGCGTCAGTAATTGAATCTCTTATAATTTTAATTCTTCTAAGTATTTCTGACCTATCCATAATACTGCCATTTACTATACAGCATTTTAAAATTAAAGCTGGTGAATGTTTTTTATTTTTAAATAATTCATAAAAAGCCTTAACGGTTAATCCTATATTTTTTCTATCTTCACCCATTTCACCCTGCATCCAATGTCCTACTGATATGTAAGCAAATTTCTCTGGGATAGAATCTAGGTGATTGTATAATTCTTTATTTTTAAACTTTTTAATGGGTTTATAAACATCTAAATTTAAACCCTCAATTAATACCTCAATTGGTTTAGATAATTCTATTAAATCTTTTTCATCTCCATTTCTATAAAAAGTTGAATTTTTAAAAACATTTTTTGAATGTGTTGACGAGGTTAAAATTAAATCCATTCTATTACAACCCTCAATCCAACTTCCATCAACTATAGTAGTTTCCATACCAGCTGTTAAACCAATATTATATTTCCCTACAGGTTGAAACTCATTTGGGACAGTTATCTGGCACCAATAATCAGGTTTTGCCATTAGTTGTGGAATTAGATGTTTATTTAAAAACTCCCATTCTTTATTATCTTCTATAAAACCCTCAGCACAACTTCCCCACCTTTGAGGTAATATTTGTACTTCATATTCGTCCAACTCTATTAATGCTTTTACAAAATCTCTAGATCTTGCTCCATAACCACTATAAGTATCTATTGGACAACTAATTACAAATGTATTTTTCATATTAATATATTAATTTGTGATTTAAAACTTTTTTATTACTATCAGTGTCGCTAGAAAATGTAAATTTAGATTTTGGTTTAAAGTTTTTTAATGTCTCTTCAAAACCCTCTGTTATTCTTTCAGCCATAATTTCAGATGTAAATCCAGCCTCTTTACTTAAAGCCCATTTTCTTCCTTTTTCACCAATTGATTTTCTTTTTTTATCTCCCATTTTATACAACTTCATTATTTGCTCAGCAGCATCTTCAAATGAACATCTGTCATCATAAATGTATGGTGTTTTTGGAGATCCTACTAATGATAGATTAGTTGGAAAGACTGGTAGAGCCCATTCACCACATTTTGTGTATGTTTTTCTATGGTTTGATGGGACATCTGGGTTTGGAGTATACCACTTACCACTTTCATCTACGAATCTCATTTGATCTTGCATACCACCTGTTACGTTTGCTATAAATGGAGTACCAGTTAATAGTGCTTCTGTCAATGATAACCCCCATCCTTCTGCAGATGATAATAATATAACACCATCAGCATTATTATATAATAAATTCATTTGATCTGTTGTAAATTTTTGGTGAGACATTACAATATTATGATCATTTTCGGGGAATAAAAAGTTAATTACTGCTGGTAGATCCGTTCCATTTTGGTCAATTGGTTGGGTGTGCATTACCATTTGACATTGATTTCTTTCTTCTGTAGTAAGATTATCTAAAAATAACTTCCAAGCCATTATAGTATCAGGAATACATTTTCTTCTAATATTTCTAGAATTAAATAATAATGAAAATTTAATATCCTTATCTTTTTGAAGATGTGTTGATAGTTCTTTTAATTTAGGATCGGTAGATTTTAAAGGAAAAAAGTTTTTTTCATTTAATCCATGAGGGATAAATTTCATTACTTTGTTTTTAGATAATTCACCTAAAACCATTTCATTAATATTTTTTGTTTGTTTAGAAATACCAAACAAAGCATCACATGAATCATAAAATTCTCTATTATACATGGGAGCTGGTAAGTCATCCCAAATATTTAAATATGTAATAGGAATTTGACTTCTAATTTCATTTTCTATTTGAAATAACCATTCAAAATAACGTGGATCTGTAATTAATAAGATAATATCTGGTTTTTCTCTTTTGATAATCATTCTTACTAATTTTTCATCTCCATAACCATCACAAGGATATAGTAAAACTGATGAATCATTTAAATCCATTCGTTTATTTATAGATTCACTTAAATCTTGTATTTTTCCTTTTTCAGGATGTTGAATTGCCCCAGCTATTTGAACCCAATTATATCTATGAGCTGTATGTTCTACTGTTTCCCTTCCTATTTGAGCTACTCCTGAATGGACTCTAATATCATCTGTTAAAAGTAGAATTTTTTTTCTATCTTCTTTTTTAATGTAACCTTCTCTCATTTATAAAACTTTTTTGTTATTTTTTGTTATTTTTCTAAATTTACCTGTGAGTTAATTTTTTTCCTAAAATCTTCGTCTGTTAAGTATAAAAATAAAGATCTATCTGCTAATTTTTGAAAACTAAATTTTCTTTTTACACATTCGATTTTAAAATCATCAAATAAATTACTTTTTACTTTTACACTAGTTAGTGTCATTTCTTTTTGTGCCATAATATTTGTTTTTATTGTTATATTTGTCTATACATATATGCAGATTATAAAGATTTACCAACTGCATTACATAATTCCTTTTTTGTTTTATAAGGACAAAAATTACAATTCCATCTACTTGGATTTGCCTCAAATATAGTATCTTTATATGACCCATCCAAGTTAAATGCTCTATTTATAAATTCATCTAAATTTCTAGTAGCTTTATTAACTTTATTTTTTCCAGAAGCTGGGGTGAATGTTTGGATTCTCTTTTGAGGATATTCACCATCTAAATATACTTTACGTCTAACAATAAAAAATTCAATGTCAATGTTTTCAATTGGTATGTTATATTGCTTACTGAAGAAATATTTGTAAAGTACTAGTTGAAATTGTTTAGACTCATCTTTTTTAGCATACGAACCCCATCCTTTAGTTGACGTTTTTATATCGATTATCTTAAATGTATTTGTTGGTTCATGGTACATTACGATATCTAAGTAACCCATGTATTTTACGCGGTTAAGGCGCATATTAGGCGCGATAACTAATGGTATTTCACAACCTACTAAATACCATCCTTTTTTATTAAAATGTCCACCTTTATTTTTTTTAAAATTATCTAAAATAGATTTACCATCTTCAAAAAACTCTCTTAATTCTTCTGGCGAGCTAAAATGTTTACCTTTATTTTTTTTATAATCATTAGCATAACATTCTCTTAAGGTATCTTCAAATAACTCTTCAATATCAATTCTATCTGCTTCAGCTCCACTTGTTTCATACATTACATCTAAATAATGTTGTAAAACTTCATGTAAAGCTGTTCCAAAAGTCATATGAATGCTTTGTTCGCTGATTTTATGACCATCTCTATATTGAAGGGCCCATTTTTTAGGACACTGAGTGAACATTGATAGTTGAGAATAAGAAATGTTTTTTTCAACTGCAAAATTTAGGGGAGTTGGAGGGTTTTCTCTTATTTCCCTTACTATAATTGGTAATTTTTTCTTTCCCAAAATTATTTTTTCCATTTGTTACGTCCCACTAACATACCAATTATTCCATAATTAGCAATATCAATAAACGTATCTTCCATTCCTTCACCTTTAACAAAACTTCTACCATTAGTAAGTAAATTTCTTAATCTTGATATTTTATCAGTTAGTCTAATTGCAAGACCTGTTAATGAAAACTTTTTATCATTTGCATTAGTCAAATCCCCACCTAACGAAATATTTTGTAATCCATAATCCATATGCTTAGCAGCAAACATTTTATACATTTCTTTTTGTATTTGTTTAAATTCCTTTGATAATTCTGGATATTCATGTTCGAATATTTCTACAGGTGTTGAATTTAAATCAGGTGTTGTATTTTGAGTTTTATAATCTATTATCTCTTCACTACTCATTTCTTCGTATTTTTTAATTATATCACTCATTAATTACTTCTTTTGGTTGTGAAAAATATTTATCTAATGTAGCTAATCTATCATCAGCATCTACTAACATTATAAGTGCTTCTTCAGCATTTTTATAAAAATCCCCAGTAGAATGGTCACCAATACCTGCTGCATGTTTAGTTAATAATTCTAAACTGAGTAATGCTTTATTTTTATCAGCTTCAGCTGATGATTTTAACATGTTGTATACTTGTAATATCATATTGTTTTTATAAGTTTTTTAATTTCTTTTTTTTCTAGTCCTATAGAATTAAGTATATCAATTATGTTATCTTTCCCTAATATGGGAATATACGAATTTGATTCATGAATCCCTAATTCAAAATAATGAGCTATTATTTTAGATAGCTCTTTAGTATCTTTTTTATTTTGGTTTTTTATATATTTGTTCCAAATTTTTTTACTTGGAAGAGTTTCTTTATAAAAGTTATAAATTCCTTTTTTATCAGTTGGGTGAAATTTTTGTGCTACATTAACCACATCAATATATGATTTATTCATAGATAAAAATCTATGGACCATATAAGAATTCCAACCATCCCAATCTTCTTGAGAAAATTGAGTGGTTGGGGTTTTTTTAACAGTAACTTCGTTTAACCAATTAAATACAGTCATTCTTAAATTCTTCTTTTAAATCTGGGTGGAGTGTTGATTCTACTATTTTTCCTGTCTTTGGTTCATAAAATACAGGAATAGGCATTATAGCATCTTCATTACCTCCAGATATAAATTTAGAGACTTTTCTAAGAATATATCCTTGTTGAAAAATTTTATTTCCATTTTCATCTTCAAATCCAGTAGTACTTTTTAGATCTATTTGGGGTTGTTGTACTTGTTCGCTCATTTTGTTTTTTTTTATTAATTGTTTATTTATTATTATTTTTATAGTTTAATAAGTTGACTTATTAATGCCATACAGTTTATTTCTTTATCAATTCTAAAATTGGACTGGTATGTGTACTCATTTATATAATAGGCTACTGTACCTTCTTTACCTAAAGCAAATATATGGGCATGATCATAAAGATATCTATATAATTCTTCAAAATCTTGAACATTTGCATCCGCAATTATTTGTCTAATATCATTAAATCTTGGTTTATCATCAGATAATTCCTTTAATACTTTTCTCATATAACTTGATGATACTAATGTTGTTTTATCTATAATAATAGTATCATCTTCTACATTAGAAACCTGTAGAGTATTAAGTACTTTACGAATATCTGGGTAATGTTGGTTAATAACTAATTTTAATTCATCAGCCCCCATTCCTAAATTTTCTGCAGTAAGAATATCTATAATATGGTAAACAATATCTTGCTTTGATGGAGGAATTACTTTTAAAGTTTGACACCTAGATTGTAGGGGATCAATTACACGTTCAATATAATTACAAGTTAATATAAATCTAGTAGTACGTGAAAATGTTTCTATTATATTTCTTAAAGATGCTTGTGCTTGAATTGTAAGAAAATCAGCTTCATCTAAAATAATTACTTTAAGGGGTTTAAAAGACATTGTACTTGCAAATCCTGATACTTTATCTCTAATTGTTTCAATCCCCCTCTCATCACTAGCATTTATGTAAAGATAGTCACAATCAATATTTTTAACAATAAGTTTAGCTAATGTTGTTTTTCCTGTTCCTGCTGGGCCATAAAATATTAAATTTTGAATATCATTTTGTTCAATATAATTTGATATTGATTTTTTAATACTTTCATTTCCAACATAATTTTTTAATGTAGTGGGTCTATACTTTTCAACCCATAGTGAATGTTTTTTATTCATAACTTTTATTTTATATAATATACGAAAATATAATTAAACTACCAACTTTAAATACCTTGTCTAAACTCTCCATATAAAGAAAATAGTTTTTCTTCTTGAGGCTGTACTTGTTCCTCAGTTGTTTGTATAGCATACAACTTACTGCTTAAAGGATCTAATCTATATTCTCCTTTAAAACCTGTTTTGTTTAAATATGCTTCTAAAACATCCGTTAAAGTAGGCCATACTTGTTTTTTAACATCACCAACAAGTTGCCACCTGTCCCCAGGTGGTACTCTTGTTGCTATTAATTCATTATGTTCGTTTATTACTGTTTCCATTTTACATTCCCATCATTTGTGATGGATCTATTTGTTGTTGTTTCTCTTCTTCTTTGGGTTCATTTACTACTATACATTCTGTTAATAATACAGTACCTGCTACGGCTGCTGCATTTTCAATAGCAACCCTTGTTACTTTTGTAGGGTCAATAATACCAGCTTTTTTCATATCAACAACTTTATCAGTTTTAATATTATATCCAGTCCATGTATTATCCCCACTTTCAACTAGTTGGTACTTACCTAACATTTGAGCCTCTACGGATTCATAACCAGCATTTATAAGTATTTGTTCAAAAGGTTTACCACAAGCTTTATAAACAATTCCAGCTCCAATATTATCATTAATAATAGAATTTCTAGCATACAGTAATGCTGTTCCTCCACCTGGTACTATTCCTTCTTCAATTGCTGCTTTAGTGGCATTTAAAGCATCATCAACTCTATCTTTTTTCTCATTCATTTCAGTTTCTGTAAAACCCCCAACATGAATTATTGAAATACCTCCACATAATCTAGCTAATCTATTTTGTAATTGTTCTTTTTCAAAATCACTTTCAGCACTATCAATCTGGTTAGTTAAATTGTCAACTCTGCTGTTAACAGCTTCTTCATTTCCCTTTCCATCAATAATAGTAGTTTTATCTTTAGTAATAGTTACTGTTCGAGCTTCTCCGAACCAACTGTGTTGGAATTTATCCCATTTATGTCCCTTTTCTTTAGAAAAAACCGTTCCACCTGTTAATGTAGCTATATCTTCTAAAATTAATTTTCTCCTATCACCAAAATCTGGGGCTTTTACAGCACAAGTTTTAATAGTACCTCTTCCTTTATTTACTATTAAAGTAGCTAATGCTTCATTATCAATATCTTCTGCAATAATTAGTAAAGATTTGTTTTGAGATGCTACACTTTCTAAAATTGGAAGTAATGCTTTAACTGTTGTTAATTTTTCATCTACAATAAGAATTTGAACATCTTCTAAAATAGAAGTCATAGTATTGTTATTAGTAACAAAATAATGAGATTTATAACCTCTTTCAAACTGCATACCTTCAACTGTTTCAAGATATGTTTCTCCTGATTTGCTTTCTTCAATATGTACTACTCCTTCATGTCCTACTTTATCAATTGCTGTAGCAATTAATTTTCCTACTTCAGGGTCGTTATTTGCTGATATAGTTGCAACTTGTTCTAATTGTCCTTCTTCAGATATATCTTCAGAAATATTTTTTCTTAATGATGTGATAACATCTTTTACTGCTTTATCAATTCCTCTTTTAATATCTACAGCATTAGCTCCATTTGTTAAATGTTGTAATCCTTCTCTAATCATTTCTCTAGCAAGTAAAGTTGAGGTAGTAGTTCCATCACCAGCTTTATCTGCTGTTTTAATAGAAGCTTCTCTAACTAAATTCACTCCTAAATTTTCTACAGGATCTTTTAATGATATATGTCTTGCAACTGTTACACCATCCTTAGTAGATTGAACCTGTTGATGGTCTTTTTCAATTACCACATTTCTACCATTAGGTCCTAATGTTGATACTACGGCATCAGCTAACGTATCAATTCCTTTTACTAATTTTTTTCTCCCTTCAGGGCCAAATTCTATAATTTTACTCATGGTTTTTATTTTCTAATTTATTTAATTCTTCTTCACTTATTAAGTGTTCTTTATTTAAAGGCTCTGTTTTAGATAAAACATCCTTAACATTAACTTCTCTTTTTACTCTAGCTAATACTTGATTTTCAGGTCCGATATAAAACTCCTCCCCTTCATGTTCTAATTTAGTAAAACCTTGAGTAGGTAGTACAACAATATCACCTACTTCAATTACAGCTGGGATAAAATGCCCCATATGTGTATTTGAACCTGGCCCTACTGCTACTACTTCACCATGCTCGTTTTTATCTTTACCAATATCTGGTACAACAATTGATCCATACGTCTCCTCTTCTACTTCTAGAGGTTTTACAATAACTGCGTTAAATAATGCTTCTAAATTCATAATCCTTTATAATTTTGTAGTTCTTTTAATTCAACCATTAATAATTCCCACTTTTCAATATATTCTTTTATACTATTATATTGGGTTTGTGAGTTGTTTAGTTTAAGTTTAGCAACGCATTGAAGAGCCGATCCGAAATTAGAAAAATGTGCTTGTGGTTTTTCATAATCTTTACCTTCACTACCTTCTTCCAAATATTTTGCTTGAGGTGTTACAATTTCATATACTGTATAACAGTATGTGTCTTTTCCTATATAATAGGGATCCATTTTTGGGTCTTTGATTTTTGTAGTCATATAACTTTTTTTATTTACGTTAATATACGAAAAATATATTAATAATCCAACCTAAAGGGCGAACTTAGGTTAAGACTTTAATTAATTTTTATAACTTTTGATGCTGCTTCTTTTGCAAATGGTACTGTTACTATTAACAAACCATCATTAAAATTAGCTGTTGCTTTATTTGGTGTAAATTTAGTTCCTAATTTATAAGCTAAATTAAAAGAACGTTTTGCAATCCCTCTATGAATATAACTTCTTTCGGGGTCGGGGGTTTTGTCCTTATCATAAGAAAAGGTGATCATATCTCCTTCTAATTTAACTTCAATGGCTTCTTTAGGAATGCCAGTGCAAGCTAACTCAAAAGTTAGACCTAGATCATCTTCAAAAATGTTAATTGGATATTGTTGTTTGGCTTCTCCAGCCGGTGTAAATGTTGCTCCTGATTCAAACAGGTTGCGAAATAATAGATCATACGGATTGTAAAATCTCTCTAAAAAATGTGTACTCATATCACTTTGTTTTTGTGCTGTCGTTAGATCAGCGGTTAATAATAAAATAAATAACTTACGCCCTTAGGTCAGTTTATTCTCTAATACATATATTAAAAGTCAGTTTCTGCTTTTCTTACCATAAAATATTCTGAAGAAATTGTATCTGTTTTAAATTTCATTTCAATTAATCCCATACTACTAATATTTAATGTTCCTTCTTCCATATCCTTATTAGCATGAAGTATAGTTTTAAATGTATCTGAATTAAATGGTATTTTTAAATCTTGTTCTGTAATATCACCTAATATTTGATATGTAATTTTATTATTATGTCCAGATTCATCACCAAATATAAACTCACAAACATTCTCTCCATCTAAATTAGTAGTAGTTGTTATTAACATATTATCTACTTGAGATAATGCACTTTTTGCTTTAATAAGATTTTCAATATCTTCAGTAGTTAGATTTAATTTAACTACAAATTCAGGCATATTTATCGTTCCTACTTTACCAATTAATAATGCATCAGATAAGGCATAAGTTAAATTAAAATTTAGGTCTGATATTTTTAATTTTGTGTATATTTTATTAGTTTTTTCTAACTCTAAAAGTAAGTCTCCATTACATATACTAACTAAACTATTTAATTTTTTAGTATCATAAATAGCAAGAGTACTATCTTCTAATTGAAAATCATTACAGGTTAACTTTCCTATAATGTCTTTAGTTGGTGACATAAAATCAATTTGAAGTTTATTATCTTCAACAACCCATTTTACGGCTTCATTAACATTTAAATAATATTTGTTAATTACTGATTGTAGCTTTGCTTTATTTATCATATATTGAAAAACATTTGTTGGTAGGGGTTTAAATTTAGTGTCCACCCTAAATCATTATAAAATCCCTCTAATTTATTTAATAATATGGACTCGAATATTTTCTTTCTATCTGCATATTGCTCAATGAATATACGAATTTTATCTGGTAAATCATAATCTAAAAAAGCAATAGCATCAATTTGGTAAGGGTTTGGCCTCATATATATCCATTTTACTTTACTACCTTGGGTTATATAATTATGTTCTTTATGTAAACCCCAAAATTTTAATAAATCATTATAAACTACAGTTGCTTTAACAGCTGCAGGTGCTCCTTTAGCCATAATTGAAAACATTTCTCCAGCTCTAGCTTTACGTTCTGTGTATTTATTTAATTTTTTTACGGATGTTGGGTTCCCTAACTTAGTTAAAGGTATAGTCCCATCTAGAATCTGTGTTTTAAATAATTTTAGTCTACCATCTATTTCACTTTGTTCCGCTCCTTTTAAAACATCAATTAATGCTTTTCTAAAAAAATCACCTAACACTGGAGGAAAATTTGCCTTTTTAAATTCTAGCCCTTTAACATCTAATGTTTCCTTTGTTATGCCTTCTTGTTTAGTAATCCATTGAGCATAACGCCTTGTAGCTCTAAAATAAGCTGATCTAATAACACATTCTGTTTTCATTTCTAACCTGTGTTTTCCCTTAGCGTTAAAACAATCCATAGCTAAAGAACTATAAGAATCTGTTATAATATCTTGATATTTTAAAGCAATTTCTTCTAATTTATCATCTTTTTCTTCACTAGGCATTTCATCAAATGATGGGTATAAATGTCTAAGTAAAGGTTCAGCATGGATGTAAATAGAATCTGTGTCAGAATATGCTACATAATTATTATCATCAGGATCACAAATCCACCAAGGAGTATCTTCTAAATGTTTCATAATGTAATTTCTTCTCTTATAACTTTATTCATATGAGTATTTGCTGTTAGTGCAGATTCTTGTATTATACGCTGTCCACTAAGCGTTATAGCTTCAGATAATATAACATTCCCATAACGGAATGAGCCCAATGCTGTAGCGCCATATAACGAATTAAGTAGAATCTTCATAGTATATTGTTTCATATGGTAAGCAACACCTAACTCTTTATTACCTGATTTAAATGCTTTTTGCATTTTATTTTTATATAAAACCCTTTCGTCAAACCACTTTTTTAATATTGTAGAAAGTACTGATTCACGATCTGTGTTAAACATGACACCATTTGCTGAAACTGATAAATTATTTCCTTCTATCATTTTAACTATTCTACCTATACTAACTTTAGTTCTATTCCTTTTAATATTTTCAACAATAACTTCTTCTGCGTAATCTCTACACTTTAAATCATTTAATCCTAAACGATTATTTCTGTCATCAGCATCTATAATTCTACCAACCATAGTTTCTTTACCAATATTAATAGTCATTATAATTGATGGATATAGTGAAGTTAAATCTTCATCAAACACATAATTATAAATTCCTGCTTTAGGGCAAAATAAATAACCACCAGCATATCCTTTTTTAGACATTGGGTTTCTATCTTTAGCAGGTGGAATTATATTTTTACTTAATAAGTAAGCGGAAATTGCTCCATCTTGGGTTTTAGTATTAGCATATACTTCACTATAGTTATGTTTTCCTTTATGAGATAGATTTTTAACAAGTGCTAAATAATCCAATTTTTCATCTAACTTTTTTAATATTTCAACATCAACAAAGTTATATTTAATGAATTTATGTATGTCAGTTTCAAATAAAGCATCAAGATTACCCTCATATTCTATCTTATTCATACCAACATATTTCTCCCCAATAGCGTCTAACCTCATTGAAGGTTCATCTGCCCAACTAAACTTTTTATGTAAACGCATATAATCTAAAGACTCAACACCACATATTTGTATGTATTGGTCCTTAAACCAAGGTGTTTCTCTTACATACCCTATAGGAGATAAATGTTTAGCAAACTCTTCCCCTAACACATTACACATTCTATAGTATAGATATGGAACATCAAAATAATCACTATTCCACCCTACAATTATATCTGGGTCTATTTCTCTAAATAATTCTAAAAATTTTGCTAATAACTCCCCTTCTGTCTTACAAGGTATAATTTCTTTATTTTTAGCTTTAGTATGTTCTAGTTGACCCTTAGGATCAAGAATCACAATACCCCATAAGTCTACCTGTTTATCATACCAAGCAATTGATGTTACTTTTTTAGGAGCAGATTTAATATACTCTTCAGTAAGAGCATCCCCCATTTCGGTTTCAATATCAAAAAATACTTCTCTATGTGTTGTAGAGGGTTCATCATTAACACCATATTTTTCTACTAAAAACTTTTGATAAGCAGGCATATCATGAAAATGCAATTTTGAATTATCAGACCTCCAATTAGATATCTTTTTTAGAGGTTCACCATTTAACCCAGTATATTGAGCATCGGCTTCATGACATTCTATGTAAGCTTTATTATCCCATTCTACTTTAGAATAGCCACTATCTTCCCATAAATGAATTAAAAATTTATTATCTTTAAGACGTCGTGCAAATGCCTTTTTATACATTCTTTAATTCTTCTTTAGTAAAAAATTGTGATAAATTTGGTCTATAATAATTAACATTTTTCATTACTTTTTTATCACGTGTTCTATAGACAATATAATATTTACCAACCTTTTCATAGTGACACGGTTCATCTTGTTCTTTGGAACGGACTTTAACTGTCGCTTGTGCTTCTTCTTCGTTAATGCAAGCCTTTGACATATTCGAACCTTGTACTTCTTGATAGGCTGGCCATACCTTATCCTTAAGACCATGTAACATAGCACCGTTCCCAAGGGAAACATAAGTAATATCACAAAGAGCATCCAAAACTTCCACGATATCTCCTCTTTCGCAAGCTTCTTTATATTCTTCAAGTTCTTCAAGGATAAAATCGTATACAAACTGCCATTCTTTTTTTTCGGGAATTGTAGGTTCATAATTATTAGGTTTACCCATAGTGGAATTAAATTCCTCTACTTCATTTACAAATGGTACATTATTTTTATTCATAACTTTTATTTATTTAAATATTATGTCCTCCGTTATTAATCTTTAGACTGTCAAAAAATTCTTTTCTTGCTAAATTATCATTTTCTCTAAATACACCTGATGCCTTTGTTGTTACCATAGCAGCTCCTTGATGTTTTACACCTCTACAACTTACACAATTATGTCCTGCAACTATAGTAATAATAACACCTTTATTACCTTCAGTTACTTTATTTACAGCATTATGTATTGCTGATGTGAGTTGTTCTTGAATAGCACCTCTTCTACCAAACAATTCTACAATTCTATTTAATTTAGATAAACCAATTACTTGGCCATTATCTCCAGCTATATAACCAATATGAACTACACCCCCTATTGTTTGGTGGTGATGGGAACACATTGAAGTTAAAGGTATATTACGTTCTATAATAATTCCATCATAGCCATCTGAAGGAAATGATGTTATTGGAGACATTGCAGTGTATCTGCCAGCCCATAAATCGTTTACATATGCTTTAGCTACTCGACGAGGTGTTTCCATTGAATTTGGATCATTTCTCCAATCACATTTTAAAGCATCTAAAAATTGACCATATGCCTTTTCTGCTTGAATAATCATTTTATCTTTTTCAGACTGTTTTAAAGGAAAACCAGGTGCAACACCATTAGCAAAACCTTCTTGTACTACTTCTAATTCCTCGTGAATTTTTCTTCGTTTGTTTTCTGCCATTATTAATTTTTTATTTGATATAATATACGAATAATTTAGTGGAATTCCAAACTATATTTTATAGTCTTGAATAGACTTTGAGTCTTTTCTTTCCCAAGGATAAATAATCCAGTTGTTACTACTCCATTGATTAGCAAATAGAGTTGGTTCAAAAACTGATGTTTGGGGTTTATAGTGTAAAACTGCTGTTTTTAAATCAAACGGAAATGCAAATTCGTCTTGATAGGTTTTATAGAAATTTGCTAATGTAACACCACTATCACATATATCATCTATAATTAGAGTATCGGGAGTTATTGTACCTTTAGTCATTGGAATCCCTAATTTGTGTGAAACCATAACTGCTGGAATTAATCCTCCTCTTGGAAGACCCCAAATATACTTTATATCTAAGTTCGATTGTGTAATTTTATTACATAACTTTTTTACTAAAACTTCTACATCATCCCAACTAAGGAAGGATTTATTTCCTATTTGTAACATTATTTATCCTTTAAATATTTGTTTTTTACCCCCATCATAAACATAAGCATGTCCATTTTCTATTAATAGTGTATTTAATGATTTTTCTTCCCCTTCAATAAAAATTTCTGCTAATATTCTACCATATTTTCCTTTCCCATAAGATTGGATAGTAAAATTACCGTCATTTTTTTCTAAATAACTAGTAGTAAAAGCAGATGCTGCTATTCCTTTTACTTTTTCACCCTTATCTCTTGTTCTTTTCTCCCAAGTATCTACACCTTTAAATCTTAATCTTGCTTTTACCCAAGTATCAAAACCTAAATCAATCATACAATCAGCTGTGTCTCCGTCTACTACTCTTAATAATTTTGCTCCATAAATATATTTATTCATTTTCTAAATATTTTTTTAATTTATCAATTAATACTAATACTTCATCGGGTTCCATCGTTATAGCACAACAAACGCTAACATTTTCAGCTATTTCTTCTAGCACCTCAATTGCTTCTTCTTTAGACATTATACTTCTCTTTTATCTTCAAAAGCGATAATATGAGGTCTCCATGTCATTCTATAACCATTATCTCTAACCCAATCAAATAATACAGGATAAGATTTAAATAAAGATTCTCTTGAATCTCCTGCAGGCATAAACCAAACTTTATCTTGGGATACATCAAGTATCTTTAAACATTCCATAATTTCAGCTAAAGCATTTTCATCTTTACCATCCCAAACAGGTTTTATATGATAATCTGAGTGATAAGCAATAGATTGCTTAATTGCATCATAATTAAGTCTAAGCCTATTATGTGTTTTTATCATCTTTTCATCAGTAATTCCTCCTTGAGGTGTTAAAACCCCTACAACTGGGACAGAATTAGAAAACTTAGGGCTAATAGATAAAAGATTAATAGGATAGTCTGTGGGTAGAAAATGACTTCCCTCAGTTTCAATAGTAATAAATATATTATTTTCATGTGCAAAGTGTGTTAGTTCATTTACTAAAGCAGCATGCATAGTAGGAGAACCTCCAGTTAGCATCATTTCTTTAATATGGGGATTTTTTTTATACATTGCAATTATATCATTAAAATTGAAATGTCCTTTTTCAGGGTGAATGCTTGTATACCATGAATCACACCATCCTCCTTCTCCAAAATAACACCTATGTGTGCATCCTGTTGTTCTAATTACTACTGTAGGATAGCCTGCTCTAGATCCTTCTGATTGTACTGCTGTGTAGATTTCTACAATGGGTAAGTTTTTTTCGTAGTCTGTAACCCTTTTTAATTGCTTATGCATCCGTTAATTTTTTTAAGTGGTTTTTCATTCACTATTATTCTTTTACTCGCTGTAATATGCAGCATTTTTACCATGTTCCATAAATTTAACTTTAGTAACCCTAACCCTATTACTAGTTTCAGTTTTAACAAATTCATTTATGTTATTATAAATATATTCAGCAAATTTCTCTGCTCCAGTAGCGGGTATAATTCTTACTTGTGCTACTCCTGCTTGATCCATTTGTTTAAATGCATCTATTTCAGGATCATCTTCTGCTATAACCATAGTATGATCAAACATATAATCCATCCACGCTTTAGGTTGTAAACCATTAATTAAGGTTTTAGCACGCTTCATCCCTCCAAAATCCCAAACCCAATTTTTTTCATCTAAGTCACCTTCGAAGTAAACTTTAAAGGAAATACCATAACCATGAACAAATCTACAATGTGTTTCTTTTGCTTTCCATTGACGGAATACTGTGCTAAAGCCATCAAATACTTTACTTGATTGATATTTACCCATTATTTTTTGAATTAAATTTAATAATATCTTGTACTATATTTAATACCCCTTCAACAGTTATAGTTGATAAACTTGATCCTTCTATTCTAAGGTGCTCTAGATCCCCAGAATTATCTGTAAATATAATTGATGGAACTTTTGTAGGTTTTGCTTTTTCTACTATAGTTACTTCATAATCAGAATTTACTTTTCTTACTGGTATGTCTCTACCTACTTGTCTCATAACCCCGTCTACTATTTTACCAACACTTTCTGCTTCAGAAGAGGGATTTGAAAAGTATAATATGCCAACATTTTGATTTTGATATTTCATTTTTTTGTTTTTAATTATTGTACCAATTTTGAATTTCATTAGAAGGTTTATTACCAACTAATCTTTTAAGTTCATTCCCCATGTTATCAACTAATACTAAACATGGAATATTTCTAACTCCATACTTTGTTGACATTTCCTGGTTTGAATCTACATCTATTTTTTGAACGGGCATTCCATCCATTTTTAATTTATCCATTACAGGGCCCAGTACTTTACAAGGACCACACCATGCTGCTGAGAAATATAATATTTTTTTCATTTTTTTGTTTTTATTATTAAACTAATTCTTCAATTATACCTATTAATTCACTTAATATAAGTAAAATAGTTGCAAAAACCAAGCTAAAAGGAATAAAACAATACCCTAATATACGAACACCTGACTTAATAAAACTTATCTGTTGGTGTAGTTTTGGATCTGGGATTTTTTCTAATTTATTATCCTTCATAATTTTCTAACACTTGTTCAACATAAGATTTTGCTACTTCATAATCAACAGGACCAGTTTCATCTGCATATTGTACAGGATCAGGTCTTCCTAATTTTATGAATGCTTCTACTCTTTCAACTGATGACGCTGATTTATAATCTGACCATCCTTCAGGTGTTGGTTTATATGAAGTATTAGTTCTAGCATATACTTCATCAAAATCAATTCCTAACTTTTTACATAATATTTCTCCATCTTGAAGAATTGTAAATTTATCTCCTTTTAAATAAGGTGTATAATACCCCACTCTATCAGCATCCCAATTACCTTCTCTAAATGCTTTATCATCTGCATCTCTAAATTCTTGTCTACAATCAGGATAAATATCATGGTCACCTGCATGAATTCCTAAAGCAATTGAAGTTTTTTCTTCTGTTTTATTAGCTATTGATAAAGCTACTGCTTGGGAAATTGATGCAAATATTTTATTACGATTAGGTACTACTGTAGCTTTCATATTTTCAGCAGCATAATGTCCTTCTGGAACTTCATCCCCACCTTCTACTAATGCTGAGTCAAGTAATGATACCAACCCCTTTAATTCAATTATTTGATATGTAACATTATGTCCATTTCTCTTTAAATAATCTACTAATGCTCTTGCTCTTTTAAGTTCAACTTTGTGTTTTTGACCATAATCAAAAGATAAAGCTGTTACCGTTTTAAATTTATCAAGACATTTAAGTAATAATGTACTTGAATCCATACCACCTGAAAGTGATACTACTGCGTGTTTAGGACGTTGTGAATCCTTAAAATTAATTTCCATTTGTGTCATTTTTTATTTTATAAATTATTAATTTTTTTAAACATTTCTAAATTATAAGTTAAAAGATCAAAATCAACTTGATTATCTAACATATAGAAAAAATCATTCATATTTGCTTTAGGTTTTTTATACAAACCACTATTCATGTATTGAATATCTTCTAAAGTAGCCATTATAGGATTTGATGTATCTATAGATTCTATACAATTAATATCCTTATACCATCCAAATTCTTGAGGAACAGCACACCCTAATAAATGAATCCTATCATCTTGTTTTATATCCCCCATTTTCATTAAGGCTGATATTACTGCCAATCTTCCTAATGCTTTTCCTAAATCCTTATTTGGGTGGGGGCAAACATCATTATAATAAGATGCTCCATATGAATAACATATTTTGCCAAACCCCATATCTTTATAAGCTTTAGTACATTCAGATGCCTCATGAATCGTTTTAGCTTGAACAACTGCTATTTTTTCTACACTATTAGGAAAATCATAAATTTCCCAAATAGTAGCATTTTGAATAGATTCCTCCATATTTTCCCATACATCCGGAATTATAAATTCATTTGGTTTTAGCTCGTTTACCCAATGTATCAAACGTGAATGGTCATATGCTTCACCTAATTCATGAAGTGAATTATCCATTATAATATAACGACCCGCTGCTTTAGCTTTTTTAAAATATTCTAAATATTTAGGTTCTTGATCTAATAAATGAGGAAGACAATAGTCATAATCATTAAATCTCATACTATCGTCTAAAAGGCACATGGGTGCTTCGTGACTAACTTTTATTGCCATAACTTTTTATTTTATAATTAATATACGTAAAAGATTGTTGCAGTCCAAGCCCACCTAGAAGAAAAGTCCAAATATTTGGATGCCAATGTTCACCACAAAGCCCAAATGCATGTTTAAAAAATTCTACCATTAGTCTTCTTCTACGAATTCTACGTCTCCGTAATCATCAATTGGTTTATCTCTTACTAGGTCCCAATCGGCATCATCTATGATATCTTGTTGAATATCTTCATCACCGGTCTTCCACTGAGTTAATTCTTCTTCTGTTAACACATATTCTTCCCATCTGAAGTTTGCGTAATTTACTGTTCTTGTTAATTTTGCCATTATATTACTCTTTTAAAAATTGATTGTTCTTTTAATTTTGCCTCAATTACAATATCTGGTTCAAGACCATATGTTTGTATTTTTTCATAGATTAAATCAGAATGAGCTTGAGGACGAATTGACTCATCTAATTTTTCTTTTCTACGACTTTCAGAATAATGACAGCATTGAGTTACACCTTTAGGCCAAGTAGCTGATGCTACAATTAGTGCTTCTTCTTCAGTTAAACCTCCAGTATTAAATTTATGATGAAAATAATCAAAAGTAATTGGAATTCCAATCCTTAAATGAACTCCATTTACTAAATCTTTAACAGAGTATTCATTCGGACTATCATCATTTTCAACAACTAGACGTTTTTTTGTATCATCGTTTAACAATTTAAAATTATCACAGAAACGAAGTAATGTTGATTCTTTGTCACCGTAAGCGCCCCCTACATGAATATTTATTTTATTATAAGGTGAAGGATCATAACCCATCATATTAAACTGCTCACTATGGAAGTTTAATTCTCTAATAGTTTTTTCTACAACTTTTTTAGTTGGAGATGCTAAACAATTATAAGGACCGGGATGCATTGTAAGTCGTTGACCTGCATCTTTAGCAATTTTTCCTACTTCAAGCATTATAGATGCAATTTCATCATAATCCTTAAGGTCTTTAATATTATATTCATCTGACCAAGGGAAAATTTGTGATGATAATCGAAATAATTTAATTTTCATTTCATTATTCCATTGAATATATGTTTTTAAATCCTTAACATTAGCTAATGCTAAATCTGAAACATATTCTATCCCTTTTGCATCGAATGTTTTTCGACGCATAGTACGATTTGTAGTGATTTTATTTTCACTAAGTACTGTATTAATACACGCATAACCTAAATTCATATAACTTTTATTTTGCCGTAATATACGACCCTTATTTTAATTTTCCAAATCTTTTTTGGGATGTTTTTTTCTTCTGTTGTATTTCTTCTTGTTCTTCACTGGCGTAGGCATGCGCAGAGCAAGGAGCCACTCTTGGTAAGTTAGTTCTACTTCCTTGAGTTTTTTTTTAGGAGGGTTAGAATGGGAGCGGCTCATCAAAATAATTCTCTATAAATTCAGTACTATCTAATTTACGATAATTAAGACTAGCAAATGGTTGCTCTCCTATCTCAGAAACTTTAACTTGATCTGAATGGCGTCTGTTTTCGATTGATAATTTTAAATCATTAGCTCGTTTTGTGGCCATGTAATCATTTTCAGCATAAACATACATTTCCATTTGTACTACATATCTTTTTTCTTTATTCATAACTTACATTTAAAATTTCTTCGTCTGATGGTTCGTATTCTTCAATATCGAATTCTCCATCATTATACATCTCTTCTTCTAATTTAGATGCTTTTTTAGCTTCAGCAGCTAATTCATCTTTCCAAGCTATTTCAGGTAATAATCCAGCATTTTCAATTAATGACCAAATCCTTTCTTTCCATAAATCCATCTTAATGTTTTCAATAACACAACCCCAACCAAATTGACGAGTAAATTCTCCAATATAATCTACAAACTCACGTGTTAATTTATCTAACTCACCACCAATTTCAAAATTAGTACCGTATTTTTCAGAACCATTAGTTCCACTTTCATATATTTCTTTAACTACTAACCATTTAGGTGTTAAAAAATCTTTTTTTACTTTTTTTACTTCTCTTACTTTTTTCATATAACTTTTATTTTTATTAATTAATAATTTCTACTTCTTTATAATTTATTTTACCTACTGATTTTTTACCTAAAATATCAAATGTAAATAATGTAACACACGTAGGACCCCATTTAGTAACATTCATACCATTAAATTCACTCCAAATAGACTCTCCATCTTTACTTACCTCAAATATTTTTGGAAAATCCCCCCATTTTTTATCTTTATTTGGTCTGTAAGCCGTGATACCTTTAATTGTAAATTTAGCCCCTCCTTTTTGTAGTTGTTTTTTAATATCCATAACTATTTTTTTATACATGATAAACTAATTACCCCTATTGTAAAAGATAATAAACAGAACGCCATTTCATTTAAAGCACCAGCAAAAGGAATAATTGATTGAATAGTTCCTGTTATAGTAAAAATCCCTACTAACATTGAAACTATAAAAATTGAGAAAAATTTTAAATCTACTTTTTTTAACATAACCTTTATTTTTAATTAATATTTGTGATTTCTCACCTCATTTACCCCATAAATATACGAACAATATTTCGCTTCTCCAAATATTTACGCAAAAGTCTTCCAATTATCTTCAGCTTTTGTTGCAGCTAATTCATATGGGTGAGTATCATATTCATAACCCATATCGTAATATCTTTTCATCCATAAGGGAGATTGTAAATAGTGAATATATTCATGGATTAATGTTTGAATAACCCATTCTTTATTAGTTGCTTCTGGGTAGTAGATCCAAATTGTATTTGTTTCCCTTTCAAATTCGGCTGCAGGTGAGCATTCACCTTCTGCTTCTGCTATTCCTGTAATTCTAGCGTAGATATTATGGTGGTACTTAACTTTAGGGGTTTTACTATTAAACTTAGATAAACCATAAAATTGTTGGACCTTTGGATAAATAGAATCTACTATTTTTTTAACTGCATCTTTATTCATGACATGAATATACGAACAATATCTGGCTTTTCCAAATATTTTTAGGGGAAATTTAATCTAATGAATTAATATTATTGTTAGGAATTATAAAATATTTTCTCCCACCTACATTAAATTTACCCCCTTGTCTAATCATTTTCTTAAAAAAAGATTCTTCTTTTTCGGTCCATGATTCACTTTCAGCAATTAATACTTCTTTATCAGTTATTAATTCTCCATTCATGTGAATTTTTGTAGTTCCTCTTATAGATTGTTTACTTAGCATAACTTTTGGTTTAATATGTAATGGTTAAATCATCATTAAAAATATTTAATTTTGACTGTTGTAATTGTTTTATCTCATGAGCCATTAAAGGTCTTTTAATAATTTTTTCTATTTCTTGTTTTTCTTCTATTAAATTATTTTTAACATATCCCGGCTGTGTATATGTTTTAGGGGGAATTAATTCTTCTTCTATTTCTGTCTCTGCTTCTTTACCATAATGGATTCCATCATTACCATTTTGACCTATTATATTCATTCTTTTATCATTTTCTTCAAATAAAGGTTCTATTTTAGGTTCTTCTTTAATTTCAACCTTTTCACCATATAAATTTTCTTTAGTTTTTGGTCTAATCTGTTCAAAAGCATAGTTAGCAGCTACTACTAAAGCAATTGCTAGAGGGTCAAATACAAATATAATTGTTAATAATAAATAGTTAATAATTTTATCCATAGGAATTCCTGTTAATCCTGATAGATATTTAAGAGGACCTAATTCTCCTGCTACATCATTATTAGTAGATACTTCTACAATTTCTGTTTCGTACTTAAATAAATCTTCATTTAATATATCTACCTTAGAATTTATTATAGTTTGTCTTTCAATAGCTTGATCTAATTGTTTTTCTAAAGCTCTACGAGTTGAGGAAGATTGAGTGGTAATTATGTTACCTAATGTGTCTTTATACTGTATTCTATTCGTAGATAAACCGTTTCGCAAACTAGACACCGCCTCATTAATAGATGATTTTTCTTCGTTATATACGAGTAGCTGTCCTTTAACATTATCTCTTTTTACTTCAATTAAACTAATTTGGGCATCAATTGACCCAGATTTTGCTGCTGTTTCTTGATAAGCTGCGCTTAAAAACCCATATATCCCCATACTAGTAATTAATATGAGTACTATACAAGCTACTGATAGATAATATTTTAAAAATTTTGGTAAACCTTTTCTATATTGGTATAAAAGAGATGCAATTACTAATTTTGCTATTTCTAAAGATGCTGCCATAACAATTACAGCAAAAGTTGCTCCAGCAAATAGTTTTGATAAACCACTAACTGAATAAAATGCAGCTGAAGCTGATACTGATAATGCAGAAAATGCTATTATAAAGGGAAATATTCTTTTTTGGATTTTTAACCACATATTTTAAAAGTTTTAATCTCTAAAACCCTTATGCTTATCTATACGGTCTAGAATTTTATTTAATTGATCTCCTTTAATTAAACCAGCCATAGAAGCATTTTTAAGGGCGCTTATTAATTGTAATATCATGAATGGTACGATAATTACTTCAGATAGCCAAGCTGTTCCACTAAACCCTTTTTCTACCATTAATATAACTGTTAAAAAAGCTAACCAAACAAATGTATTTTTTGTTATTTTTAACGCTTTATATGTTTTAAATCCTTCTCTTTTTATTCCAGACCATATTCCAAAAATTCCATCTAACCATAATACAGCTACTACAGCTAAATATTGTTCTATGTTATCCATTGATAAATCTAAGAAATAGGTACACAAATATGTGCAAAATGATGTTATTCCCACTATAGCTAATTTAGTATTCATTATATTGTTATTAACATTTCAACTAATAGAGGTTGTGGGGAACAATCAAATTTATCTTTTCTTACATTTGTGTGAGTCCATAAACCAAATTGTTCAGCGTTATATGCTTTATCATTAAATTCAAAAGCATCTTTTGGATCCATACCTCCTTTTAACAATTCAGGTAACCCATTTTCTAAATCCATTTTTGGGTATATATTTTTTAAATGTAAAATTAATAATCTAAGACTTTCAATTTGTTTTGTTGTGTAAGCATGCCAATATCTAAATCCTCTAAACTCATACCCTAAATCACAAACCATTTCTTCTGGGACTTCTACATTAACATAATTAAAAAACTTACCATCTTTTTCTTTTAGATAACCAAAATTATTTAATTCTACCCCTCCTGAGAATTTAGATATTGCAAAATTACCTACTTTTCCTAAATGCCATCCTAAATAATTATTAGGAAAGCATTCGACTACTTCTCCATCATATTTAGTATTTCCTTTTATATTTGACCCTCCAATTACATACTGAGTTGCTACTCTTCCTCTTGTATCATTATTCCAATGTCTAATAGTTTTATAAGGATTATCCCAACCTGCTGTATGGTGGATAAAAAATCCTAAAGGTTCTATTTTGCCATAATCTCTTACATATTCATCTTTATCAAGATATTGTCTATTAATAGTAAGCCCTGCGGATGTCATGTATGATTTTTCAAGATCGGTAGACATATATTTTAATTCTTTTGGAAACTCATCAGTATCTATCCCTAATATTTCCCAGGTTTTATTGCCAACAATCCCATCTACATACAAATCATTTTCTTTTTGAAAAAATTTAACAGCTGCTTCAGTTCCATAACCAAAATCACCATCAATATTAATTTCTAAAGCTTCTTGTAACTCTTTAACTTCTTTACCTTTGGATCCTACTTTTAATATCATTATTCTTTATTTATTATAAATATTGTAAATTATATTATCAATTATTTCTTTTTTTACTATGAGCCGCACTTTTAATTATTCTCTCTTCCATCCTTGCTATTTTAACTTTTAAATTAACATTTTCTTCAATCAACCCATTAACTTTATTTTCTAAACTTATTACTTTTTCTTTTAATTCAAGTATTATTTGAAGAGATAATTTATCTTCTCTTGCATCTTTGGATGCAGATTGGTCCATTTTCTTTTTAACAATAGTCCAAATTTCTTTCACCCCCAGTGCTGATATGAGTGCTATTAAGAGGGGTTCATTTCCCTCCATCATTTTATTAGGAATAATTTTTTATACATCCTTTTTCTTACTAAATATTTTTTCTAATCCAGCTATACCAAAACAACCTAATGTTATTATTAAAAAAGATTCATAAATAAATTCATTGATTACTAAATCTTTACTAAAATACCCTGTTAGTAAATCCATAACAGCAAAAATTACCATTACAGAAAAGGACATAAAACCAATAACACTTTTTTCGTTAATGTTATTATCATCTTTAAAAATATCTTTAAAAGCCATAATTTTCCTTTTTATAAAATTCATACTATTAAAACTTTTAATAAAAACTTTTATTGAAATTATTTACGTTTTTTTTTTGTTTTTTTACCTTTTGCGGCATCTAAAACATCTTTTGCTTCCTTTTTTAGGGATTTAGCTGCAGATTTAACATCTTTAATTTCTTTTTTTACATTTTTTATTCTAGATTTTACTTCTTTAGATGCCTTTTTAACATCTTCAATAGTATCCTCTACAACATCAGGAATTAAGTCTTTATCTCTATCTCCAATTCTTCCAGATTTTTGTAGATAAATAATAACTCCTGCACTTACTAATAAAATTAAACAAATTACTCCAAATATTTCCATAATTAATTGATTTTTGTTATTCAATAATAAATATAAAAAAAGAGGTGCTTATGCACCTCTCTTAATAATATAGTTATATTTTTTTCTTATTTACTCAACTACAGGTGGAGTAAAAGCTTCTGTTGTAAATGTAACAGTATTGGTTGCGTTTGTTTGTACTCCTGAAGGTAATAAAAAGTCTGTTTTATAAACCCAATTACAACCATAACATACATCCGACATTGGATTCCCTTTATTTACCGTGTTATCAGCATAAATACGAGCAATGTGTCCATCCCAACCATAGGTCATTTGAAATATCCCACTTGCTGGGTTTGCTGCTTCTACTGATTTTGGAGGTAGGGGATTTATTGTTATTTCATCACCACCTGTTTCATTTGAAGATAGTAATACAGTATCTCCTGCTGCTACTACCCCTGATGTTGGTCCTGTCATAGCCCATGTTTGAGCCCATTTCATGTCTTGATCAGTATTATTAATTACTGTTAAAGTAAACTTAGCAGGGTCGGTTTCTACCTTTTCCGCTTTTTCTGTTTTAGTGTTATTACATGCTACTAATAAAGTAGATGCTAACAAAAGTGTAAAAATTTTTTTCATTTTTTTTGAATTTTGATTTATTATTTATTTAATTTATAACTATATTATTTTATTTACCCATCACAAGATACACAATCAGCCATTCGAGACCCTAAATCTCCTTTTATTACTGAATCTGTTCTTAAATAATAGAATGTTTTTATTCCTAACTTCCATCCTTCTAAATGTACTTGATTAATCCATTTTGGTGAATCACTTGGATCAAATGCTAAATTTAAAGATTGTGTCTGATCAATATATTTTTGACGTATAGCAGCCTGTCTTACTAACTCTAATTGATTAATTTCGGGAAATGTTAAAAACAATTCCTTTTCATCAGGTGTTAAAACATTATCTGGTAGATTTTGGGCCGATCCATCATCTGCTAACATTTGATCCCACCATTTATCTTTATCTTCTCCTTTTGATATTAGTATTTTTTGTAATTCTTTATTTTTTCTAATAAAAGTACCTTTAGCACCATTAAATGTGTAAATATTAGCTGGCAATGGTTCAATTCCAGCTGAAATACCACCACAAATAACTGAATTAGATACTGTAGGAGCAATTGCTAGTAAATGGGTATTTCTCATACCTGTTCCTTTACACCATAGTGGTTCTCCATATTCTTGAGCTAACGCCATTGACGCTTTTTCGGCTTTACCTCTAATATCTGAAAATATATTATGAGTATGAGCTGTTGATGCTATAGAATTAAAAGGTAATCCTTTTTGTTGTAAAAACGAATGCCAACCCATTACACCTAAACCTAATGCTCTTCCCTTCTTAGCATGGTTGTGAGTTCTTCTTAACGAATCTTTACCATTAGATTTATCTATAAATTCTTGCATTACACCATCTAAAAACCAAGTAGCTAATTCAACAGCATCTGTGTCTTTCCACTCATCATATTTAGCTAAATTCATAGAAGATAAACAACATATAAATGAATGCTCTTCATCTGTAAATAAAGTAATTTCAGAACATATATTAGTCATACTTACATCTAAGTTATTTAGTCTATAAGCAATTGGATTATCTTTATTAACATTATCTTTATACATTATATAAGGTTCTCCAGTTTCCATTCTTGATTTTAAAACTGTAGTCCACCTATCCATTGATTCTGGGTCTCTAGCTTCTAATTTTCTCATAAATGAATCTCCAACAACAACACATTGGTGTAAATTAAGACATTGTCTATTAGGATCACCTTTGGGTCTACGAATTTGTAAAAATTCATCTATATCCCCATGTTCAATATCTAAATTAACTGATGCTGCCCCTCTTCTTACATTTCCTTGGTTAGTTGCTATAATTGATGAATCAAATATTTTAGCCCATGGTACTACGCCTTCACTTTTACCATTTCCTGTAATTTCTACCCCACGTGTTCTAATGCGTGATAGTGAAATGCCTACACCTCCACCGGATGCTGTTAACTTCATTAGTTCTGCGTTAGTTAACCCTATACCACGTATAGAATCTGGAGTATCTACACCAAAACATGAAATTGGTAAACCTCTATCAGTTCCCATGTTTGATAAAACCGGGGATGCTAAGCCTAGCCAACCATTCCACATTATCTTAAAAAATTTACTTGCTAATTCTGGTTTTTTTAATCTTACGGCAGCAGCAGTTGATACTCTTCTATATGCTGTTCTTACAGTTTCACCTGGAAGTAAATATCCTTTTGATATTGTTGCTAGTGAAATTTCATCCATCCACTCAGGGTATTGTTTTCCAGCTTCCCATTGGCTGTAGTCTACTTGTAATGCGTTATTTTCCATATTTTAAAATATTGAATTAGCGTCCCAATCTTGGACACCTTTTGAATAGTTAGTAACTCTGTTTGCAAAGAAATCTGTATGCTGTTTTCCAGCTGATAGACTATCAAACCACTTCATTCTTTTTACTGCATCTTTATCTATACCATTAACAACCGGTCCATATCCTAAATCACCCATTTTAGTGTTTACTCTATGTTTAATAAATGATACTAAATCATATTTTGGGCATCCTTTTAGATCCCCCATTTCATATACTTTATCAATAAAATCTAATTCTAATTTTAATGATAATAAAGCTGCTTCTTCAATATCTACTTTTAATTCTGGTGTATTAAATTCAGGATGTTCTTGCATTAAAGTTCTAAATAACCAACATCCAGCTTCTGAGTGTAATGATTCATCTCTAATACTCCATTCAACTATTTGACCTACGCCTTTAAGTTTATTATCTAATTTAAATGATAATAAAACAGCAAATGAAGAAAATAAATTAACACCTTCTGTAAATGCTGAAAATATAGCTAATGATTTAGCTCTTTCATGCCAGTTAGGAGTACCATCATGTGAATCTCTTACTGTTGTTAAAGCATTAATTTTAGCCATTGTTGCTTCATCCTCTAAAAACTCACTAAAATCATCTAATCCTAATTCTTCATTTAACAAAGAATAAGCTTCAGCATGAATAGTTTCAAAAGCCCCAAACGTAACAGCCATTTTAATTACTTCAGGTTTTCTAAACCATTTTGTAACTAACTGGGTCCAATAATCATTTACTACAGTTTCCGTCTGAGCAAAACCTTTTAAAATTGTACCAATTATGTTTTTTTCTGTTTCGGATAAATTTTGTTTCCAATCATTAACATCACTCATCATAGGTACTTCTGTATGTAACCAATGTGCCTGTTGTTGTTGTAACCAATAATCTGATGCCTCTTGATATTCAAAAGGTTTATATACTATACGTTCTTTTAGTAGGGAAGTTTTTGCCATTTAGTTTTATTTATTTAATTCAAAAAATTTATTTTTTAACATTTGTTTATCAAAAGTATCAAGACCACTATTAAAACTATTTGAAGGTTGAACTTCTTCCTTCTCGTAATCTTCAGGATCGTAATCTATAACTTCAAAATGACCTGTAGATGTGTCAGCTTTAACCCCAAAAGTAAGACCATCAATACCATATCTATTTTTCATAATATGAAATCTTCCAGTACCATTTACCTTATCGGCTTTTTTCCTTGACAAAGAAATACAAACATCAGTAATCATAATTTTATCATAAGATCCTGCTGCTTTATCTCCCTCTACAATGTCATCTTTAGCACCAGCTCTATTAACTTGAGAAACAGACCAAATTGGTATATCTAATTCTCTAGCTAATCCCTTAGTGCTTGTATAAATATCATCTATTTCACCTTTACGATCAGCTGTTTTCTTTTTTGTTCCTAAAAGGTCTACATAATCAATAATTATTAAATCTGGTTTTAGCCCCCCATCTGAAACCTTAGATATGTGAGATTCTATTGTAGACATTGTTGCCCTACCTGTTGGGAATTCTTTAATAATTAACTCTCCCTGAAGTTGGGGGATAATATCTTCTATTTTTTCCCTATTTTGGAGTATTTTATCAACTGGGATTTTGCTAAAGAAAGCATCATATCTTCTTCCTACATAAGCTTCACCTAACTCTAAAGTATAATGAATTACATTATAACCCATTCTTACAGCATATCCTCCTAATGCTACTAACGACCAAGATTTACCACCTCCTGGGCTACCAAATATAAGACCAAAATCTCCATTTCCCAATCCACCTTGTAACAATTCATTAATTTTAACCCAAGGAGTTGGAATTGTAGTTCTAGCATCTTCCCTAAATCTTGTTTCAATATCTTTATTATATTCATGTCCTACATTTTTATCATTGCCAGCCTTTAAAGCAGACTCTACTAAATGTTTAATACCATCAAAATCCCCAGCTTTTAATAAATCAACACTATTTAATAATGCTTTTTTTAATTGTTGGTTTTTACAAAATGTTGAAAATTCTTCTTGTACATACTCTAAATCTTCTTCGGATGCTTGGTATGCTTCTCTAAGTTGTTCCTTAACAGACACTTGTAATACTTCATTATCAATTTTTTTAACCTCAACCTTAAGAATATCCATTGAAGGAGTTGTATGATATTTATCATAATATCTAAGTATTTCTTTAATAATCCACTTATGTGCTTGATTATCAAAATATTCTTCACTTAAAACATCATGTATGCTAATTAAAAACTTTTTATGTGTTAATAGTGAAGATATGGCCTTTATTTGAAAATGAGGACCATATTGGTTTAAATTTAATAATGTCATATAACTTATTTTTTTATAACTAATTTTTCAAAAATCTCTTTTACCCAAAACTCAACATTTCGTATCATACCCCCAAGTTTATCCTGGTTGTAAAATGCTACAAATTGTTCTGGAATATACGGTGGAATTTCTGAACTAACAACCGCATCTAAATACTTTTCATCATCTTTACTAATCATAGGATTATCTAAATCCATAATCTTATAATTTTTTTCTAACTGTTCAAAACCTTGAATTACCCTAGCATAAACTACATGCTCTTTAAACTTTGCTTCACATATGTTATATATGTCATCCATTGTCATATCCTTTTCCATCAATTCAGGGAATTTTTTATATAAGCCTTTTTCACCTAATCCTTTAACACCTTTAACTTTATCAGAATTATCACCTAATAAAGTTTTATGTAGTATAAAATTTTTAGGAGACATTTTATACTTATCAATTACTGTTTGTTCTGTATAATATTCTTTCTCCATAGGGCGATATACAATAACATTTTCATTCACTAATTGTATAAAATCTTTATCAGAAGATACTATAAATACTTTATCTTCGGGTTTTTGGGGAATAATTTTACTAAAATATGCAATTATATCATCTGCTTCTACCTTATCAATACTACAAGTTTTAACAGGTAAGGTTTTTAGATATTGAATAATCCTAACCATTTGGTCTACTTTCGCATCATGTTCATCTTCTAAATCATCAAAAGCATCCCAATTAGTAATACGTTGTAAATCTCTACCTGATTTATATTCAGGAAGAATGTTTTTCCTATTATTAGCTGACCCTGCTCCATCAAATACTATATATACTTGTGTTGGATCTATTTGACGAATTAAAGCCCCTAATGAACGAAAAAAACCACCTAATCCTCCTACATGAATCCCCTCAGGATTAACCATATTCATCATAGCAAAATTTCTAAAAAATAAATTTAACCCATCTATTAATAAAACTCTTTCACTATTTACTGCAGTACTTTCTCCTTGCTCCTGAATGCCATCCAGGAGTTTAAATAATTCTTTCTGTTTCATATGATTAATTTTTATACCCGGAATATACGAAAAATACTCCGGGTATCAAAGTTTATTGTGGTTCGTCTTCAAAGGATGTTATATCAGTAAATGCCTGACCTTCTTCAACAACTCTAAAATCTCCCCCACCTAGAATTTTAGCCCAATCTTCTTTTCTAGCATCCTTATAATTTTTAAGATCTCGATCATTGTCTAAAATAAATCCATGAGGAGTCATAACAATTTTTCCTCTAGTAGTAACACCATTGATGTGGTTTTTGTCAATTTGAATGTTTACTCTTTTTGCAAATTCAACTTGTTTACCATCTTTAATAGCTTTAATTTTTGAGGTTCCAGCTGACATAACGTTACCAAATGTTACTACAAAGGTTGAATCAAACCACATAGCATAACCTCCTTTATTCATCAATTTGGGTTTTCCCATAGGAGATTCTGCTTTTAATGTCCAAACTTTATTAATACAAACTAATGTATTAGTAAATGGTGATGATTCTTTTCTGGATAAAGTAATTTTTTGGTTTACACTATTACCAAATTGGGTTGACATAGCACCTGCGTTCCATTCATTATTGTTTTTATTTGATTTTATTGACATTTCACAAGGAACTGATCCAATAGAATCCCATAAGAATAATAAATCATAAGGTAAATTACCATTTTTTTGTTCATCAATTAAATCTAAAATAAAACCAGCTACATCTTCAATAGAGTTAATAGTTTCTCTATCTACATAAATAAAATTACCTTCATAATTAACTACTTCACCCGTGTCAGGATCTAAAACTTCATCAACCTCAAGTCCCATCATTTTAGCATGATCCCATGACCACTTCATTTCAGTAATAATAAAAACAGGCATAATATCTCGTTTTTGTGCTGAAACTGCTGCTTCTAATAAAGCTGTAGTTTTTCCAGTATCAGAGTGACCCCTAAGGAGCACAATGTGCCCCATAGGAATACCTGGAATTGAAGTTACTTCTTGAAATGCTGTCGAAATTGGAATCCAGTCTTGATCCTTAAATTTAATATTAGATTTTAACCCTTTTTTTGTTTTAAAAGCATCAAGGTTAAAATTAGATTGTATTTCTTTAGAGACTGCCTCCCCTAGTGTTTTTTTAGTTCTCGCCATGTATTTTATTTATTAAAACGGTAAATCGTCTTTTTTATCTTTACCCTCAGAAAATAGATCATCAAATTGATCTGCTTTAGATTTAGATTTGTTAGTATCTAATGAGTAGTTATTAGATGAAGGTAGTGGTGTTTTAGAAGGTGTTGAAACCTCTTGCTCTTCACCTGTAGATAAAAACTCTTGTAAATTTGCTTTTACTTCTTCAAATGTTAACTTTTTAAATACTTCTAACGGGTTTGGTTGGTTAGAAATAAGACTCTTTACAACATTTACATCATCTGATAAAGGTGTTGTTTTTAAAGATGGTCCTACTGATGTTTTATTATAAGGTGTTCCTGTTACTTCAGGTCCTACAGTGGTTAATTTAATATCTCTACCTCCTTCAATGTCTGTATAATCACCAATTTCATCATCAGAAGCCATATTCAAGAAATCTTGATAAACTTCTTTACCAAATTGCCATAATTTAACACCTTCATCTTCTTTTCCTCTTACTATAATAGGAGCAAAAATACGAGTTTTAGCATCTAATTTTTTAGCTAATCTCCAATTTTCTTTGTCTCCACTACTACGTAATTGTTTTGTAAACTCTTGAATTGGGTCTTTTTCATTCCAATTTTGAGGTGAGGGCATTACTCTACTCCCAATTCCATAATAGAACATCATTTCTGTAAATGGGAATTGTTTGTTATACTTGTTAGGAACCACTCTAACTACTTCTTTACCAACGGAAGGTTTAAAAAATAATGATGTTCCTCCACCACTATTGTTTGATGTTTGCTTGTTCATTTGCTCCAAGCGATTTTTGATTTCATTTAAATCCATAATAGATAACTTTTAATTGTTTTATAACGTTTATTAATTGTAATGAATATACGAACGGATGTTCGGTTTGCCTAACTATACTTCAAGAATCTTATAGATTTTTGTCTTTAATTCTTTTAGCTCATCTCTTTGAGTAAGAAGGATAGTATTTCTATAATGCTCCCAAGTAATTGGAAATTTAGTATCAACTACTCCACCATTTAACCTTTTAATTAATTCATTTAAAGCGTTTATAGTATATAAAGTATTAGATTCTTTTTTTCTATGTACAAGAATTGTGTTTTCTGGGAGTGAATTAAGATTAGTTTGGTCGATGTTATAGGTACAAACATACTCATTATTGCTTTTAACATGCAAAACGAATATTTTGTTATACATGATATCATATGTAGAAGTTAAATCCTCTATTAATGGGTTTAACTCATCTAACGTAGTAAATGTACAAAATAGTTTATTATTCAAATCACCTATATTTAATGTAGAGAATTCCTTAAAATCATCTATAGTATACATATTAACTGATTTATTTAAAATTGTAGTTGTTTCCATAACTTTCTTTTATTTGAAGCTTATTATTGTTAAATATAGCTTTTATTTCCATAATTAGTGTTTCTTCTCCCTCCTTAAAATCAAATAAGAAACTATCATAAGTATATAATACTAATTTAGTTTTATACCCCCTTAATAACTTAAATATCTCCCATAATATACGAATATTCATTGCTGTCTCCAAGTTTTGGAGTACATAATTTAATAACTTTTGAGGTTTCATATCCTCTAATTTACTCTTTTCGTATTTATGGTTTGAAATAGGACACTCAATGTAACCTTCTTGGTTAAATTTTTCCCACATTTCATCTACATATACTTGTACTTTCTTAAAAAACTCCAGATCTTTAAACTGTTCAAATACTCCTCCGTATAGTTGTTTAAATGTTAACTCTTTAGCTTTTTTGTAATTAACGCCGTACATTTTTGCAAAAGATTCATGTATATCTTTATTACCAAAATTATACCCAACCAACAAACCCAAAAGAGTAGGATGATAAGCACCAATGTCCAACTCAATAAACCTATCATTGCGTGGTATAAAGCTTTCTCTACATCCATTTTCTTTATTAAGTGCCGCATAATTTACTCCTCCAAATTTGTTTGAGGGTCTTGTTGTTGTTGTTTTAAAGTTGTATTGCGTGTAGATGAATTCTCTATCGATAGGGTGAAAGTGCGATTCAAATCTTTCTTTATCAATTCGTACACCACTTTGCTCCATGGCGTTGAAAACCACTGTGGCTTTCGTGTTGTAAAAGTCGTTGATTGGCTCATTTATTTTTGTTTTTAAGTCGTTAAATATGTTTTCACAATACTCATAATGTTTAACTATAGGTATTATTCTGTTTATGTCTTTTTTATTAGGATATTTAGTATAAAAGTAATTATGTGTTTTTGTTAACTCTGGTATATACATAGGACCATTTAGTGTTGTGTCCAAAAGGCTTTTAAATATTAAATAATGTAAAAATTCTTTTTTATCACGTACATATATGTTGTTTATATTGTCTATTACGCGTTTTACGGCGTATAAATCAATGTTTAATGTTTCGTCGTGGGATATGGGCAATATATAACCTTTTGTTGAATTTAACGGGCGAATATAAAAAGCACATATTTTATTTTGAGTAGGATGTTCTCTATTATCGTATGGAATGATTTCAATAAAAACATCTCCACTACAATAGTTTTTAAACGTTTTTAACTGCTCTTCATCTTCAACTAACCAAAACATAACTATTATTTTGTACCAATATACAAAAATAATATTATAACTCCAATCTATCTATAAAATTTTAAATAGTTTTTTCTTAAAAATACATCAAACCCTAATCTTTTTGTTCTTTGTTCAGCTATTAAAATTTGATTTCTATTAATTTGGGCAGTTCGAACAGCTTCTCCAACTAGTGTCCATTGTATTGAAAAACACTCGTATAACTGCCAATTCCAGTTAGCATCTTTTTTCTTTAATTTTTTATAAGTAGTGTAATCCAATTCTAAATATATATCTTGGTTTGTTTTAACAGCAAAATATCTAGTAAATGAGCCTAATTCATAATCTTCTTCTGTTGGGTTAGGGTATGATTGTTGGGGAATAAGTGCTGTTTTAGAAATATCAGTTTCTGTTATATTGTTATAAATTCTAACATCTTCCATATTTTGGAACTGGCCTGGGATTACTTCACCATCCCAATTTTCAGCATATTGTTGAAATATTTTTCCTTCTGAGGTTAATTTAAATATTTCTTCTGTTGTATTTTTAAATGCTATTAATTCCTCTATAGGTTTATCATTTTGTGTTTTTCCGGTATATGCCTTCCCTGTGTATAATGTGTGGTAAAACCCAATATACTCTTTTTGAGTTGATTTTAACATATACTCATCACCAGATGTATATAAATTTGTCTTTATTCTACTTTTAGGTATGTACATTACTTATTATATGGGTTAGGTAATAAATTTTTACTAGTAGCTATCCCTCTTACAGTGTCAAATGACTTAGGTAATTGATTTGAACTAACTCCTCCTTGATTTACAATTTCCATTTTGAATGATCCTTCACTATATAATGTGCCTATAATTTTAGCCATAGCTTGGTTAGATTGAGGTAATGCAGGTTCAAGATAATTTTGTCCTGTTCCCTTTTGTCTTCCTCTTTGGTTAGCTTGATCATTAAATCTAAGACCAGGTCCTATACAGCCTAAAGCCCATCCAGGAGCTTTTGGAAATTTATGAATTAAAACAGCTGTTCTAGTATACCCATTACCAAATAATCTATTTTTTGCATATCCTCCTTGTTCATTACCTATTAACCAAAAACATTGACCATGTTTACCACTAACATGAGATTTTACTCTATATTTATCTGTTGGGATAGAACTAACTTTATTTCTATTTCCTTTCCAAGGCAATTCTGAAGTTGCTAAAGTATATAATACTGTTGTTTCATCTGTATCTAATATTTCCATATAACCCAAGGTTTGGGTTCCGTCATCTAATATTCTTGTTAATCTTATTCTTAATAATTCATCTTCTGAGGGTTGTTCTCCAGGAGGAGGTGGTGAATCATTACCTACAACTGATGTTGATTGTGTAGTTGATATTGAATCTAATTGAACTGGTTTTGCTACAGGATCTAATGGTCTTGATGGTACTGCTTGAGTATCTATTTGTGTAATCCAAGATGAAGGAGATATCATATGGTTTAATGATTTAACTAATAAATTTACATTTCCCTCTCCATATGATGGGGGTAACACTCTATCATCAATTAAAAATCTTTCAAACATTCTCATACCTGATATTCCATCTATGTCAAAACTTAAATTAAAAGGTAAAAATGTAGGTGATTGTAACTGTTTCATTAAAACTAGTTTTCCACTTACCATAGACATAAAAGTAGTATTTAATTCTTTTAAAGCATTTATATCTTCTAAAATTAATAATCTATCTTGATAGATACTGTAGAAAAGTGACTTACCACTTTCCCCAGCTCTATTTATTTGTTTATTCCAACAATCAGATATAGTTTTTGTTTCTTCTTTATCTGATTCATCCGTTGATGCAGCTGTGTATGTTGAATTGTTTCGTTGAGGTATTACTCTATCTTTTAATCCTCTATTATAGACTGATAATCCTGTTGAATTTGATGAAATTTTGTTTCCACTATATTGAGCACCTATTGCTATTGCAGACATAAAATTAGATCCTATTGCCCCTACCATATTAATGTTTCTTACAAAACTTCCCTCTGTGTTAGGTTTTACCCCAAAAGTATTAATTCTAGCATAAGTTGAAAGTGGTGGTACTTGTTCAAATCTTTGAGGAGCTCCTTCTATAAATTTTATTTTTTGGGTTTGTTCATCAACTTTTATTGAAATCATATTTATTCCCCCTAATGCTTTTGTAAAAGAAGATACAACATTATTTAAAAATGATAGTACTGATAAGCTATTGTCTTCTTGTCTAGGTGAAGTATCTAGTATAGTTGCAATATTATTTATATTTAAATAAATGTTACATAATTTTCCTAAATACTCACTAAAATTGTAGTTACTTGCTTTTTGTTTTAATGTTTCATTAATAGAAGTTTTATAAATTATAGCATCATTAGCTACATCCTTAGGAAGACCTGAATAAGGTACTAAACATACTAGAGGATCTGAAGAAAATTGCCCTGGAATTTTTACTATATAGTTTTTATCATTAGGTAAGTCATTAAAATCAACATCAAATGCAAATAAAGGAGCCCCATCTTTATTAAAAATAAGTATTTTTTGTTGAATAAAAGCTAATAAAGTTCCAAAAGTTATATACACTTGAGGAGATGCATTAGTTGCAAGATCTGTAGTAATATTTTGGAGTGATAACATCCCATCTTTAATGTTTATGTCTTCTTTTTTAAAAGCTGTTGATTGTTCTCCTTCAGCTGTTATTTCAACGGGGGCATTAGGAAAAGATGGTAGTTTTACATCCCAATATTGATCTTTATCACTAGGACTATTAACTTTTTCATATAAATTAAATAAAATCTTATTTAATGTTGTTTTTGTTTTATTAGCTATTAAAGGTGGTAACTCTGTTTCTCCAGCTACTGTAGGAGCTGTTGTATTTTGTTCATCATCTTTTTGGGTATCTAATTTTATATTAACTTTAAGGGATTCCATCATATCACCCATCCCACTTATAACAGTAGAACAATCATAACTTCCATCAGGGTTAAAACTCCAATCAAAGTTAACTACTTTACCAAATACTCCCTCATAATTACCATCTCTATTTCTTCTTTCTTTTTGTATTAAATCTAAAACATCAAAATGATTAGGTTTTTCACTACTTATTGCTTGTGGGTTAAATAAAAAGCTTAAAGCGTCTGAGTAGAAATTATCATAAGTAACTAAAACCCCATCATTATTTAAATATTGACTCCATCCAAATTCTAAAAGAAGATTATATCCAGGTCTCATGTAAAGCATATCCATTAATGCTAACTGATTTCTAGTATAACATTTCATTTTAATAGTAGTTTTAGATAAGGCTCCGTTTCCTTGATATTGTACTGTAGCTCCTGTTAATCCAGGCATTGGCGCATATCCTCTTTGATCTAACCCTCCCCACCCATAAGCTCCTCTAAATGATTGATTACTAGCATTTAACCCTACATTAGGACTTCCAGTATCACCATCTAAAAAAGTTGTTCCCCCTTGAAGTATAAAATTTTTTGCTATATTACTTCCTTCAATTTGATTTCCATTAAATCCAAGGTCTAATAATGCTTGATGAGCACCATCACTTTCTGGGAGTTTTTCTATGTCAACTGTACTAGATAATCGTAACCAAGGTGATTTTGCATTTTGATAGAGTAAGTCTTGTACAGGTAAATCTATACTTTTACCTAAAGAAGATTGTCTGGTGTTAATTTGTTTAGTAACCCAGGGTACAAAAGGCGTTCCAAGTCTGTTCATTTTTATAAAACATTTAATTGATTATAACTATCTATTATTCCGCTAACATTTGTAGGTATCCTTAATTGAGAACCTATTGGAGGAAATAAAGCACTAAAACCCATAGCATTAGGGTTAGCTAATGATATAATCCAATATAGTGTAACATCTCCGTAAAATTGATTAGCTAATAAATCTAATCTATCTCCAAACTCAGTTTCAACATAAATGTCTGATTCTTGAGGTTCTATTTCTGGATAAAATACTGTCCTAAAATACAAATCTCCTATGGTTCCTACAAACTCATTTGTGTTTCTTATTTGTTGTATGTTATTATATCTATTCACCTGGTATATTATTTGCGCTGTTACCATCTCCATCACCATCTGCTGTTTGCATTAAGTATTCATCTGCATAGTTTCCTCTGCTATTAAAAGCATTAGATAATGCTATATATCTTTCATCTGGGTTATTTGCTGAATTTGGTTTTTGTGGTAAGAAAGTATGGATTGGGGTGAATTGAAAACTACTTACTTTAATCATATGAGGTAATTCTTTAACACTACCATCACCTCCACCTTCAGCATTGATAGCTATTTCCCAAGGAGCTTCTTGGGGAATATCATAGGTTAATGAAGATATAAATCCAGGTTGTTCATATAAATAGCCCCCCATTGTTAATCTTACTATATTTCCTCTCATAAACCCAGCTGCTGTATAATCAGGAGCTAATGTTGATGCTAAATAATTTAATTTTTTATACATAGGGATAAGTTCTGCTTTTGATTGAGCAAAACAAGTAAATGATAAATTTATGCTTCTTTCAAACCCTGTATAATTATATAAACTTTCACCTCTACCAGAATATTTTACTGGGTCCCACCCTGCATTATATGAATCAGTAAATGAATCTATAAATGCTCTAAAGTGCATATAAACAGCTTTACCATTTGCGTCAGGTTCATTGCTTATAGCTGCTATTCTAAATTTACAAAAATCATTAATAGCAAAATTTGTATTAGGTCCTGCACTTTCGTACATGGGCATTGCCGTTAGTTTATCTAAAGCTGCTGTTTGTGTAGCAGGTAAACCATAATTAAATACATTTTTAAAAGATTTTCCAGGATCACCTCTATTAATTCTTGAATTTGCTGCTTTAGTAACATAATCTGGAGCTAGTGATAATACACTTGATTCAGTAATACCAGCATCTTCAATTATTCTTTTTCTAAAATCTTGTACTCTTGGATTTATTCTATATAACTCTTGGGAGTTAATTTGTAGTTGTGTGAATGTCCAAGTATTATTAGCCCATTGTTTACCTCCTTCATTAACACCTACACTAACTAGATTGTTTTTATATACATTATTTTCCCACCCCTGTATTGCTCCGTCACTATCAACATTAAGCTCAACATAAAGGTCATCATTTGAAAAGGCTTGAGTAAATTTTGCAGAGGCCCCAATATAAAAAATATTAGTTTTATTTATTAATGAAGTAGGAGTATTTGGTCTTAAAAAAATAGAATAATCATTTGGTACTGTACTAGGAGTAGCTGTAAAAAATGAAGAAGCACCCAATGTTAAAGCTGCTGGTCTTATTGTTGATTGTTTTGTATTTTCAGCTTCAATTTGTTCATTTGTGTTATAACCAATTATAGATTCTCTATCTTCTTCATCCCTAAAAGTTTTTTGAGCCCATAAAGATGCTCCTAATTTTGAAATATAATCTTTTGATTCTGGACTTCTGTTAAATTTATCTTTTGTAGCACTAGGTCCTCCTTTAAAATAAGCTGGGTCTGAAGTAAATAAAGAATTATTTATACCTGTTCTTTGATCTGCGAATCTAATATTTGTACTTCCTATACCTAATATTGAACCTGGTCCCCCTGTATATGATATAATATTAACATCATTTGTTCCTATATTTATTTTATTACTTAAAAGTTTAGTTAATCTATTATCAAAATCACCTTGATCGTTAGGTACAAATGTTGTTACTTCTTTTTCTATAAATTCAGGTACTATCGGGTTGTTTTGTCCTTCACTCCCTAATATTAAAGGTTCTGCACTAAAAATTGAATAATCAGGATTTTTTACTTTTACGGTTTGTTTTATTTCTCTTTCAGCAAATGCAGCTGGTGCATTTTTTGCTTTAATTACTTCACTATAACGAGTTAAACCTGCATTGGGAAATAATCCACCTTCTACAACCCCTGACATAGGTGAAGTTGGGTCTAAACCCATTAAATTTAAATGTGTACCTGTAAAACCTACACCTGCTTGAGCTATTGTACTTAAAGGAGTATAAATACCTTCATTTAAAGCTCCTCCACCTTCACCTGTTATAAAATTTGGTGGTTTAACTCCACCATACCCAATTCCATAAGATGCTTCTGTTTTTACAGCTGTTCGAGATAATATATTTTGAGCTGCTGTAAATAAAAGACCATTAGGTGATTTTAAATCTGTAAACATTTTAAAAAGTCTACTAACATCAGTTAAAGCATCTGCTGGAGCTTTAAACCCATTTCTGATTAAGAAGTCAATTCCTGTTTTTGCAGGAAGATCTCCCCCATCCTGAAAATTAGATGATTGAAGAAAATCAGCGCCATCATTAAAAAGTGTAGGGTTAGGATTATTTAAATTAACCCCTGGAATATCAGTCCTAATATAAGGTTGGTTACTACCATTTCCCATACCAGAATTAAATCTATCGTTACCCCACTTCAGTTTATTAAGAGCTGTAGTAGAAGTTATTAAAGGCATTTGCTAGTATTTAAAATGACCTGTTTTCTGGTGCGTTTTGTTTATATCTTGATGATGGTTCTTGATAAAGTTGCGTCCTTTGACCTAATGATGATGGGTTTGGATTTGAATACCCCATAGCTGCTGCTCCCATATTATTATATGCTGGTGCTGTTAGATTTGGATCACCTATATTTGAATATTGGTTATGTAATCTTGAAAGACCTTGAACACTAATGTCATCATTCATAGTTCCATCTGCAGGTGAAACAGGTACACCTAAAAGTGAACCATTTGAATCGAATTTGTTTAATAATGAATTTGCCATAATTTAAATTTTTATTGGTTTTATTATAAATATTAACCTATTTAGGAAGATTACAATACCTTATCTACATTGCTGATGATTGTAAAGCTAATACTTCTCCTACTTTAACTCCATCTAAATAAACTGTTCCTTGCTGTTTTACAACTTTTATTAGTTCATCTATTTTTTCATAAAATTTAGTTAAAGGTATAACTGCTTCTGGCCCTGCTTCTCCTATAATTGCAGGAGTTGCTTGATTTACTATACCTCCTTTTGCTAACATAGCGACTTCCCCATCTCCCCCTTTTGGAGAATCTGAGTAAAATAAATCAAATATTGATTTTCCTAATGCCGGTCCTCCTACATAATCTGCTATTGCATCTCCTAACATTCTACCTAAATAATCACCTCCCATATAAGCTGCACCTGAAAGTAACCATCCAGGTATTCCTACTGCCTGTAAAGATGAAACCCCAGCAGCTGCTAAAGAACCACCAACTAATCCCATACCACCACTTATTATAGATGAACCCATCTCCCCATACATTTCAGATGGAGACATATCTTTAGATTTAGCAATTGAATTTACATCCATTCCTGTAAATAACATCTCCATAATAGCTCCTATAAATGGGATTTTACTTAAAACTGACTTTAAAGGATCTTTTACTTTTTTAATTAAGGTTGGAAAAATGCTACCCATTTTAGATCCTAACCATTTTTTAGACTGCCCAACAAAATCAGGCATCATTCCTTTTGCTCCTTGATAAGCGCTACTAGCCATTCCTTTTGCTCCTTGATAAGCATTACTAGCCATTCCTTTTGCTCCTTGATAGGCATTACTAGCCATTCCTTTTGCTCCTTGATAGGCATTACTAACTCCTGAGTAGGCACTGCTAGCCATTCCTTTTGCTCCTGAGTAGGCATTGCTAGCCATATTTTTTGCCCCATCATATAGATTACTAAAAAATCCTTTACTTGCTTTTGGTTTTGGTTTAGGTTTTGGTTTTGGTTTTGGTTTTGGTGTTGTTTTTGCTTTATTACCCATATTCCCAGTTAATGCATCTGCTCCTACTTCAGCACCCATTAAACCCATATCCATTCCACTAACACCCATCATTCCGCCACCAACCATAGCATTTGTACTCATTCCACCTCCACCTTCAATTGGGTTTCCATATTCATCTACACCTTCACTATTTTCACCTCCACCTGACATTAATGAATTTGCCAACATCATTCCCCCTCCAGCTAGTAGTAAACCCGCTAGTCCTCTACCTCTACCTTTAAATCTTGTTTTTGGTTTAAATCCTTTTGGTTTTTTAGTAAATTGGCCTTTTGAGTTTCTATATCTCTTAGCTTTTTTATCGTACGTAACTCCTTTATTTCCTCGACTTCCACCTCCGCCGCCGCCACCGCCGCCGCCACCACCACCACCACTTCCAGTAGCATCTTCTACAAACATAGGGTTAAAAGGATTTGAACCTCTTTTTCCAAATGCCGCAAAACCTTTTCCAAAGAAACTTTTAACTTTACTTACTATAGCTACAGCACCCTTAATAGCTAAAAATCCTGCTGCTAATCCCATCATTATTTTTCCATATGGGCCTCCTAAGAAAGTTAATACTTTTTCAATTATAGGACCTATTGCTTGAACCATGTTTAATATAACAGGACCTATTTTTTTAGCTATAGGTTCTAAAGCAGTCTTTAATTGCTTTACAGCACTTTGCATACTTCTATCAAATGCAACTGCTTCTTTACCTTGATCAGACATTTCTTTACCTGAAGCTTTTTCAGTCTTTAATTGATCTTTTTTAATATTTGCTAACTTTTTCTCACCTAACATCATTTCAGTTAGTTTATCCTGAGATATTCCTAATAAACCAGAAAATGCTTCTTGAGCAAATACATTACCCTCAAGTGCTTTTTTATTCTCTGTAACAAGTCTTAATTGTTCTGCTGCCATAGTAGCTGTGTCTCCTGTTGCTACTGCATGTCTTAATTTATCTAAACTTAAATCTTTTTGGAGAAACATTTCTGCTTCAATTTCTTTAGCTATTGAAGACTCAAAATCTAAATGTGTTTTAGAAGCTGCAGCTATTTCATCCATTGTAGTTCCTAACCTAGCTGCAGTATGTGCTGCTTTTACTAAACCTTCAGTTCCACCTTTAATATTAAATCTTACACTTGCACTAGCACCCTGTAATTGGTTAAATATAGCATTTTGATCTATATAAATGCCAGTTGCATCATTAGCTGCATTTAATGTACCTACCACAGCATTTTCCATCTCCATTAAAGGAACTCCTGCCTCATAGGATAATTTTGTTAATGCTTTTATTTGCTCTGCACTATAACCAGCGTATAAAGTTAAATCTTGAAAAGATTTTGCATTAGCTTCATTAAATTTTAAAGTTACTCCAGCTACATTATTTAATTCTTTTTGAGCTTCTATTAATTCTTCAGTAAAGTAAAAAACATTTCCAGATGCATCCCCAGCTGCGGTAATTTGATTTTTTAAAAATTCAGCATTTTTTCCTGCTACCCCAAAGGCTTGTCCTACTTTATTAACTTTATCTAAAGTTGATGTAAATATTTTAAATAAAAATTTAACAGCTTTTACTATCATAGTTACAATAACAAGAGGATCTGTTAAAGCTGAAGCTAAAGATTTACCTAAACCTTTTAATCCAGTACCCATTATTTTAAACTGTCCTCCTAAACCTGCTGCCTTTTTACCATTATCTGTTAAAGTAACAGCTTGATCTTTCATTTGCGATTGTATGTCATCAAGATCATCACCCATATCACCAAAACCTATCTTTTCTGCAAATCCACTTAATCCTTTTATTGCTTTTCCTGTTAAACCAGTAGCATTACTAATTCTTTTTTGGCGTTTAAGGGTTGTATTTAAAGCTTTGTTAAAGTCAGATTGATATCCAACTTGACCTTCCATTGCTTTTTCCTTATCAGATGCTAATTCAATTAATTCTATAGTAGCATCTCTTTCTTTTGCAGTTAAGTTACTACTTTGTAATTGGTTTTGTAAAGCTGCTTTTTGTCGTTTTAATCTATTAAATTCTAAATTTACTTTAGTTTTTAAAGATTTAGTTTCTTTCATTGAAGATGAAGATATATCATATTGTATATCAGATAAATCTTCAGCAAAGTTTCTTAATTTTTTGAATGATTTAGTTGCTGCTTTTAAAGGATTATCCATATCCCCTAATTCTTTACCAATGTCTGCAAATATAGACTTTAAACCATCTAATCCAGAGTCCATTTCTAAGATGTCAGCCCTAATGCCCGTAAAAGAAGTTGCAACTTCCTTCATTGCTTTATTTACAGAGCCATATTGTTTTGCTACTTCTTTAGCATCTTTCCCTTGAAAAGGAGAAATTCTATTTAATTCCTTGTATTTTTTTTCAAGTGCTTCTAACTGCTTGTTTAATTCTCTTATTTCTGATGCTTTTGACATTAGCCGGTTATTTTGTTATAAATATTACTAAATTATGCTTTTTTAGCCTTAGTAGTAACAAAATCTGGTATTTTTACTTTTTGTGATGGTTTAGAAAATTTTTCTATGTATTTATCCTTTTGGGCATTTGCGGGATCACTTCTTTGAGCTTGTTTTAAAATCTCTCTTCCTTTTTCTAAATCATTAGTAGACGTACCACTTTGTGCTTTATTTTGAGCTTCAAAATGATCTGATATTTTTTTATAAGTAAAATTTCTTAACCATATAGGCATTTCATATACCGTATGCCAGTCATAACCCCCATTCCCATGAAAAACAATTTCGTGGATTTGATTAAATAAGTTTTGTCTATATTCTACTGCTTGATTATGCGTCAGGGAAAAAAAAGTTGGCACCTATTGGAATGTCAATTTCTTCTATATCACCATTTGGCTTTTCCCGATCGAATGAAAAATCGACATCGGGTTGAATTTCGACAATGTAGTCTCGAAGAGCTTTTGCATCTCTTGCTAAGAAATAATTGTCTACAAATTCTCTAACGTCTTTTTTATCTGGGTTTCCATCTACTGAAATAATCATATGTTTCATTCTTGTAGACATTTCTGGATTTACTGCTTTGTTTAGTTTTCTTAAACCTTTTAATTCAGCATTTACCAATTTTTCTGTTTTATCAGTCATTAATTGAAATTCAATTAAATTGTCTCCAGTAGGAGTTTGAAAATGGAATTTATTTATACCTTTAGTAAATAATGACTCATTAAATGGTTTGTTTTCTAAAGTAGCTAAATCAACTTCATGATCTTCACCCATATATTCAAATTTATAAATTGAACCATACCCTAATACACGAGATGCTACTAATAATGCATTTTTATCACCTACTATTAAATCAGCAATATCTGCTCCAGGAGTTACTACTAACGCTTCTAATAATTTATCTATAACTTGTCCTTTTTGAATGTAGGCATTATTTGTAATAATATCTTCTTCCCTAGCAGTCATGTATTTCATTTCTACTTTTCCTGATGAAAATGGAGAAGTGGATGGATACACTATCCCTTTAGAAGGTAAATCTACAGTTTCTGATGGGAATTTAAATTTTGGAGCTGCTGATACTTGAGGTGCTGTAACTTGAGGTGCTGCTACTTGAGGTGCTGCTACTTTGGATGTTGTTTTTGGTGTTTGGTCCATATAAATTTTATTTGTTATAACTTAATTTCTTATTATACATATATAATATAAAAAAAAGCTTGACGTAAGCCAAGCTATTTTTAAAAGTATGTTGATTGTTTTTTAGAAATTCAAGACGCAGTAATCCATTCCTATTGTCATATCAATATTTTGCGCTGTTCCATCTTCATCCCAGTTATAATCTCCAAATGATGCATCTTTAATAAATGCTCCTTTAATAATCCATTCAGAAACTACATCACCTACAGGGCCTAATACATCAATTGTAAGATCTTTCTTGTAAAAATCAGAATAACCGTCTCTACCAGTTACTGATTCATGATGTAATCTAGTCCATTCCATTACTGCTTGAGCTCCAGATGGTGTAATTGGATCGAATAATTGCATTGTGATATCATTCCATCTTAACTTACCTTTTACTTTTCTATAAGTATTGATATGGTTAAGTACGATTTCATCTTGTGCAAAACCCATTCCACTAATACCTTTAATTATATAAGAAGGAATTCCATCTACATACATTATAAATCTATTAGCTACTTTTGGTTCAAAAGCTGTGAAAAATATTTCGTTTGGGTTTAATACTGCCATTTTATTTCTTTTTTATTTTATTATAAATATCTAATTTTTAAGTTTTTACGACGGGAATGAAGCTCCAGTTGGTAAGATATTAAAATCTAAGTATATAAATTCAGCTGTTTTTGTTGGCTGTAAGTATATAGCACCTACCATTTGGTTTCTATCGACTACGTCGGGTCCATTATTTGAAGCATCCATAACGACTTTAAACGCGTATAAACCTTGTCTTTGTTGTACTGACTCCAAATATGGATTTACTTGAGCTAAAAATCCATTTCTTGTTGCTGCTGTATTTTGTTCAAATACTAAATTATCAGCTACTTGTGAAATGTATGATTTAAGTTCAATTAATAATCTTCTAACATTTACTCTATCTAAAGCTGATGCTTGAGATTGTAATGTTTTTTGTCCAAATACTACAACTCCCCTTCCTGGGAATGTTGCTATTGGATTAACTTTCCCTGTATAAAGATCATCTCTATTAGTTTGAGTTAATTTTCTTTCAGCTTGAACTACCGTACTTAAACCGCCTCTATTAATACCCGCCGGAGCGAACCATGCTTCAGCTGACTTGTCGTTATACGCATATACTCCAGGCATTAACGTTGAAGCTGGTACCCATACTAACTGTCTTGAATCTGGATCTGCTAGCTGTAACCATGGCCAATATGCTGCTGCATATGAGTTATCTATACTTGCTGCTGTTCCAACAGCTGCTGATACAGTTGATGAATAATTTTCTAAATCTAAAATAAATATTGCATCACCTCTTCTTTGTACGTTTTGAACTCCTACATTTAATGGAGTAGCATGAGCTGAATTAGCATAAACTAATCCTGGGGATGATAGTATGTTATATCTATAATCATCTTTATTTGCTAATAAATTAAATGCATCTGTATAATCTGGAATTGATGCTGCATCAACCCCTTGAGTATCACTATTATTAATTTCTTGGTAGTAATTTTGATTTGCAGAAACTATTGCTCCATCTGCACCTCCAAATGATCCACTACTTGCTCCAGGAATTGATCCTGTAAATTCTGCTTTTGCAATACCATCATTATCAAAATAATCAGGAGTTTTTAAATTAACAGATGAAACTCTTACAAATCTAGATCCATTTGCATATGATCCAGTTGTTTGTATGTAAGGATCATTTGTTCCAGCTCCTATCAAATTTTCTGTAAAATCTCCAACAATTCTAGCTATGTAGTTTGATTGTTTTGGATCTAATGAAACATTAGGGAATATTTCTAAAATAGATTTTGATTTTGAATTATCATTACCTTGTCTAATAATTAAACTAAATGTTCCTGATCCTGTATTTGGGGCTTGTATTTCCCATCTAATGTTATTTCTTGACCCACTAGCTAAAGCACCATTAATATTTTCTGGTCCTGTACTATTCATTATAGTACCTTCAGAAATTGTTTCTAATGTAAATACATTTGTATCTATTATATTAGCATTTACTAATGTAAATAATGCAGGAGCTGCTGAGTTACCTATGTCTGATGTTATTACTTGTACTTGATCACCAATTGCGTACCCTGTTCCAGCTGTGTCTATTGTAGCTGAGGAAACTTCAACTAATAAATCTGCTACTGTTATAGTAGCTGCTACTGCTGAAGAATTAGAGACATTTCCAACTGCTAATGTAATATCTAAATCTTGATCACATGACGTAAATCCAGCTGCTAATAAATCTGCTGCTGTAATTTTTATAATATTACCAGTAACATAATTAGTTCCAATATTTGCAACTGAAACTGCTGATAAAGCACCTGCTCCATCACCTGTTACTGCTATAGTAGCACCTAATCCTGTTTGTTGTGAACCACCTGTAACTGCTCCTGATTGTGCAATTGTAAATGGTCCTACTACATTACCTAATGTAGTACCACCTGATAGGGCACTAATAGATAATACATCTTGAGCTGTTATTAATTGTCCAGTTCCTAATAACCCTTCTGCTATTGTAATTCCTCCAGCTACATATCCTGTTCCTGGGGTAGTAACTGTAATACCTGTTATAGTTGGAGCTGTTGTTCCTGTTACCGTTACTGTTGCTTTACCTGATACTGTTGAACCTTGTGTTATGATAACATCTGTATAAACTGCTGTACCACAATCTGTTGGGTTAGTACCTGCATTAATTTCTGGTAATAAAGCATCTGCAGTTGTTAATAATTTTCCAAGAGAAGTAGATGTTACAATATCAACTTTACCTCCTGATCCAGTACCAGTTACAGTAGCTAAATCTTTATCGGCAAAAGTACCTGCTGTACCACCTGATCCACCACTTGTTAATTCAGTTAAAAGACTTCCACCAACTAATAAATTACCACTTTCTGCTTCTACAGCTGGAACTAGTGTTGAAACTGCAGGACTAAATGATCCTGAATTTACTCTATCTACTAGTAATGAAGTTCCTCCATTATTAAAATAATTATATGCTGATACCGAAGTAAAATAAGTGAATTGATCTGAACCACTTGAAAAAGTGCTACCAAAATTAGCTAGGAACTCTGAGTAACTAGTTACTAGTTTTGGAACTCCTTTTTTACCTAATACAGTAGGACCAACAATAGCTGCTCCGGCTTGTATTGGTTGTGAAGTAATTTGAGATTGATCATTTTCTCTTGCTAATACTCCTGGGGAAATTAATGTTTCTGCCATTTTATGTTATTTTTATGATAAATATACTAAATTTTTTCAAAAGTCTATTTACTTGGTAAAAATTCACCTGTTTCTAAAGAAATGCTTCCTTGACCATATTTATCTTCTAAATTTTTAGCAAGGATAACTTCTTTTTCTTGTAAACTTTGTAAATTTGACTTCAATTGTTCTTTTTTTAATTGTATGTTGTAATGTTGCATTTCAATAACGCCTGAAACTTCTGTTAAGTTTTTAAAAGTATTTTGTAATTCTTTTAATTCATCAATTTCTTCTTGGGATAAAACTTTTTTTTCGTTCATAATATTTTTACTATTTATGTTTTGTTATACATATTAGTTTTTTAATCAAAAACCTAAAGAGTGTAATAAAATTATATTATAGCTGCATTAACCATTTCAACTTCTACAAATATTTTCCAAGATATAGACTTTCCAGCTTGTCCAGTACAATCAACGGCCATTGTATTGTTTCCGGCTCCAAGTCCAATATTTACTATTGCACTACTTAAACCACCAGTAATATTAGTAATGTTATTAGTTCCTATAAGAAAAAACCTTGTTCCATTCCAAAAAGTTACTTGATCAGTTCTTACATAAACTTGGTTGGTTTGTTGGGATGTTGGATTAGTTTCATCAGCACCTATTATACTATATTTAAACACATAAGTTCCTGTGTCAGAGGTATTTGGTTGCCAATCCCACACATTTCCTGTAGCAGCATTTGTTGTAATTACACCGTTACCTTCAAATACCATTCTAGCATGGTTTGAAGTTGATCCATACTTATAAGACATTCTAAGACTATCATCACTTTGTCCTGTTTTGTTAAGTACTATAAGTGATTGGTTTAAAGTAAAATCTTTTGAACCTGATATAATTGCCGAGACATTTGATGAGCCTCCTTGAGCTGAAAATGCTAAATTAGCTAAAGGAGAAGAATTATTGTTACTTATATAAGCTGTAGCATCATTACAAAATTCTAAGTTATTAATAAATAATGAGGCTGAGGCAGCATTTGCAGAACCTGCATTTGCATTAGGCCCTACTACTACTGATGGTGATGCACTACCAGATGCAAGTAACTTATTAACACTTGTAATGTTTCCACTTGCATGTATACTATGAGGGTCAGTATTATCTGTTTTAAAATATGATATATCATTAGTTGTATCTAAATACCAACGAGCACCATTTCCACCTCCACCTTGACTTATATCTCCAAATTGTAAAGTATTGGTTTGAATATTTCCATTAATTATAGTCTCACCTGAACTGTCCTTTAATTCACCACCGGTCAAATATTGTATATTAGTTCCTTTTATAGTTCCCCCATTAGAAACTATATTAAATGCTGAATTAAAAGCATTACTTGCAGAATATAATGAAGCGGCTCCTCCGCCTGCCATAACTACTTCACTTAAGTTAACTGCTGTTACTGAACCTGCTGTAGTAGCATAATTAGCATATGAAGCTGTTCCATGTATGTTTATTCCACTATCACTAGCTGATATTATTCCTGCTCTTAATGAACTACCACTTACCCTTCCTGCTGCTTGTAAAGAACCTGCAGGTAAAGGAGTTAATATTGTTGAAGTACTTGCACCTAACCCTATACCAACACTATCACCTGCTGAATATAATGTATAGCTAACTGTGTCTTTATTTATTGTAAAGGGAAATCTTGGGGTACCTGTTTGATCTTGTACTATTTGAAAACTATCACCTGATGAACCATAAGCTCCTAAATCATACAATACATCTGAATTTGAAAATCTTATTCTAGCATTGTCTGTACCAGCATTAGCTTCAAGTAAAGCAATAGGATCCCCTCCTGCAGCTGTATCTTTAATGTGTAACATTGTTGGAGCTGTTGGAGCTGTTACTCCTAACCCTAATGCACTAAACTGTCCTGAGTATTCATTAATCAAAGAGCCAGTCATTAAAAATGAACCTGTTAAATTAAGTGATCCAGATATAGTAATGTCATATCCTGTTCCCCCAACGGGTGTACCTGTGAGAGCATTTACAAATTGTGTTATTTCGGATGCTTCTACAATTTGTCCTGTTACTATTCCTGCTGCTGATAGATCTTGATGAGCCATATTATAATTTTGTTATAAATATAATAAAAAATTTAAATATTTGAAATAAGTTATAGAATTACACTATATATACCACCATTTCCTTCAGCTTTTGGATAATAATTTTCAGTGTTTTGTCTATTTATAAATTGTATGTATATTTTTGTTGGATCTCTTTGATCAAACGAACAAACATATGTAATACCTGTAGGTCTTCCACCAATAAGTTGCACCAATACTCCACCTTCGAATTCTCCTTCAAAGTTAAATTCATCCGTATCTCCTCTTTTAAAGGTAAGTCTTGCTCCTCTAGATAAGTCTTCAAATAATGACATAATTTTTTAATTTAAGATGTATATAATTCATAACTTCCACTATTTGTTGAATATTGAAGTTGAAATCTTTGACTATCTGTTACTTGAGTATTTCCTTTTTCTGCAAAGAAATACCAATGTCCTATTTGTCCCGTAAAATATTCTTCTCCATCTCCAGGATTAACTACAAGTTCTCTATCTCCTCTAAAACAGATATTACCACCAGTTCCGTTTAAATAACTTAATCCAGCACCATTCCAACCATAAACTCCTCGATTTGGAAAATAACCCCAAGCATAATTTGTACTGGTTGCAACATTACTTCCTGCTGATGTAACTCTTATACATACAAGATTCCAGACACCAAAAACTAATTGCCAACTAGTTTGAAATGTTGTTCTATTACGAGATGTAGTACCTGTACAATCTCCTTTACTTATTATTAAATTTCCTGTAGAAGTTAATTGGAATTGGATTCCAGCATATGGGTCCCAATCATAATTACCACCTGCTTGGTTATTAGAACACCATACAGTTTTAGTTACTTCTTGACCTTCAGCAGGTTTTATCCAAAATGCTATAAAAACAGTATCTTCACCATCTGCACCATTTGGTATCATATACGAACCTGATCCTGGAGGTATTGGATCTCCATTTTCACATGAACTACTAATATGCCAATAGTTGTTAGAAACTCCACCACACGTAAGTGTCCCTGCAAAGTCTGGTGTAGGAAATGATCCAGTTCCCTTTTTCCATGGTAACCCAAAACTTCCTGATTGTTCGGGGTTTGCACTAGAATTAACAGATTGAAAATTAGTAGTATCTACTACTTTTTGAGTTGCTTCTCTATATAAATTAATTTTAGTATTATTACTTCCTTCAGGAACATATTTAAAAAACATGGTTGGGAAATTATATGTAGCCCCAAAAGTATAATTATTAGCAAATGAACCTGAAAATGAAGATAATGTTCCTAAAGATATATTTGTATTATTAACACTTGTTACTGCATTACCAGGTGCATCCTGCCCTGACATATTTCCATTATTATACTTTATTAGTAAATTCGCGACAGCAGCAGATGGAATTGCTGAGCTAGAAAAAGGAGGCATATTTTGACATAAACTTGTTAAAGATTTGTTTCCAGCGTTAAATCCTGATACTGAAGCTGATGCTTTATAAGCTACATCATATATGTCATCTAGTGAATTATTAGCCATTTAATTTTTACTTTTATTTTCTAAAATATTGACTTTTTCATTTAGTTCTTTAACTGCTTCAATTAATACTGCTACTAATTTATCATATTTAACGGCTTTATATCCATTTTCTCTGTTATCTACTAACTCTGGGAATATTGCTTCAACTTCTTGTGCTATAATACCTACATCTGCTCCTTCATTAGCATGGATTTCTTTATTTTTATTTTCTTCAAACTCTTTCCAATCAAATGTAACACCATTTAACATATTTACTTTTTCTAAAGCATTTGGTATATTTAATATGTTGGTTTTTAATCTTCTATCTGATGAGTAAAATGCAATAACATCATTTGTGGCTCTAATTAATCCATTAGTAGTTGTAGCTGTAGTAGCACCAACAATTAACCCACCACCATTAATGTAAGTGAAATCTTCATCCCATCTTTGTACTATATTACCACCAAATCCTCGAATTTCTGTGTATTCATCTTCATTACCTGAATTAAGTGTAAATACTCCTGTTTGGAGTTGTTCAATTTGATATGTAGATCCAATAGTAATCGCTCGAGTGGATTGATTCCATTGAAAGTTACTATTTGAATTAATTACAGTATTACTTTGGAATGTTAATACATCTTTTGTTCCAGCTGGTGGGGTTTGATCAAATGTTACACCACCTGCAGCATTTATAGTTAGCGTAGTTCCACTAATCCCTGTGGTAACATTTGTACCACCAAAAATCTCTACCTGATCACCACTTGCTACAGGATCAATATCCCCTGTATCAGCAAATAAAGAGAAATCATAAGCGTTGGATGGGATACTAATATTAGCATAACCTGCAGCTGCAGCCGTAGCTGTTACACCTCCTCCTGCAAAATTTATTTGTGTAACTGTTCCTGTACCAATAGTAGTTCCTTCATCTGATATTACAAATGCAGCTGATATACCACTTGTACCTGATGAACCTGAAGTACCTGATAAACCTGCTGTACCACTTGCACCTGAAGTACCTGATGAACCTGCTGTACCTGAAGTACCTGAATTACCTGATGAACCACCTGTACCTGAAGTACCTGAATTACCTGATGAACCACCTGTACCTGTAGTACCTGAATTACCTGATGAACCACCTGTACCTGTAGTACCTGAATTACCTGATGAACCACTTGTACCTGTAGTACCTGAGTTACCTGATGAACCTGCTGTACCTGCTGTACCACTTGCACCTGAATTACCTGAGGAACCTGCTGTACCTGAAGTACCTGAATTACCTGATGAACCACCTGTACCTGAAGTACCACTTAAACCTGATGAACCTGAAGTACCTGTAGTACCTGAATCACCTGATGAACCTGCTGTACCTGCTGTACCACTTGCACCTGAATTACCTGATGAACCTGCTGTACCTGAAGTACCTGAATTACCTGATGAACCACCTGTACCTGTAGTACCTGAATCACCTGATGAACCTGCTGTACCTGTAGTACCACTTAAACCTGATGAACCACTTGTACCTGAAGTACCTGATGAACCACCTGTACCTGTAGTACCTGAATTACCTGATGAACCACCTGTACCTGTAGTA
>Ga0307489_10000020_pt1 | contig 83251 bp, 77 predicted proteins | sample SB12metaG_FD_202247 | JGI IMG/M metagenome (GOLD analysis project Ga0307489, IMG submission 202247) | Sea-ice brine microbial communities from Beaufort Sea near Barrow, Alaska, United States - SB 1.2 | ecosystem: Environmental > Aquatic > Marine > Coastal | place: USA: Alaska | collected... | reverse complement strand
AGTGGGCTTTATGGTACGTCACATACGCGCCGTCCAGCTTGCCTTAACGTTGGAGTATTCAGTTAGATATTTCCTCTGTTTTGTCTTTTTTAGGTAATTGACTATGTTAACAAAACAAAAAGGTCAGCCAGAACGGGTGATCATTATCGGTGCCGGCGTGGTTGGCGCAGCAACAGCTTTAGCATTACAAAAATCCGGACACAAGGTCACCTTGATTGATCGCAACGCACCTTGTTCAGGGGCTTCTTTTGGTAACGCAGGTGCTATTGTTAATGGCTCTTGTGCCCCAACAGCAATGCCCGGTATCGTTTACGACGCTATGGTCATGCTCAGCCAAAAAGCACCCGCTTTAGCGATCCGCCCGGCCTATTATCATAAGATATTACCCTGGCTGATACGTTTTATTTGGCAAAGTCGGGCATCTGCTGTCGCAAACAATTCCCGGCATTTATTCGCTTTATCTAATTTAGCTGTGCAAAGTTGGCGTCAACTCACGGACAATACCGAGCTGAGCAAGTTACTGAGCCAACAAGGTTGGTTAAAGGTTTTCCAGTCGAGTCAGTCCTTTGATGCCAGCTTAAATTCGAGACAGTTGCTAGATCGCCAATGTACCAAATATCAAGTGCTCGATCGGGGCGATATCCAAGCATTAGAGCCCAATTTGGCCCCGATATTCAACCATGGGATCTTTCAACAGGACAGTTTACATATCACTAACCCCGATCAACTGGTAAAGGGCATGGTTGATCTCATGGTTAAGCGCGGCGGCCACTACAAAAAATTTGCTGTTGATAATATTGCCCATCAACAGCAAACGGTGCAACTGAGCGGGTCACAAGGCGTATTAACGGCAGACAAGGTGGTCATTGCCTCTGGCGCCTGGTCAAAGTCCTTAGCAAATCAGTTGGGGGATGATATCCCACTGGACACAGAGCGGGGTTATCACATGATGTTAGCCAACTCTACAGAAGCCTTACTTCAACGTCCTGTCGTCAATGTTGATAATTCTTTTGTTTTATCACCTATGGAAATGGGTCTGCGCATGACCAGTCAGATTGAATTTGGCGGCCTGTATCTTCCTCCCGATTATACCCGGGTGCGCAGCCTGTTACCCCAGGTAAAACGTATGCTACCCAAAGCTGATCTGAAGGAGCAATCGGTCTGGATGGGGTTTCGACCTTCATTGCCAGACTCATTACCTGTACTGGGTTATTCAAGCGCAACCAATAGGGTGATTTATGCCTTTGGTCACCAACATCTAGGCATGACATTAGGCGCTGTAACCGCCTTTATTATTGACGATCTGCTGAGCAATAACGCACCAAGAGTTGCACTGGAGCCATACCGCGCCAAACGGTTTGGTCTGTTTTAAGCCTTTTTTCTAAATCTAAATCTAAATATAAAGACAATAACTATGACGGTTTTACCAAACAATGACAGCAGCTGTGGCTGGGTAGAAACATTAAGCCCACGTAAGGCAAAACCTGCCTTAACACAAAATAAACGAGCAAAATGGGTGATCATCGGTGCCGGTTATTCTGGTTTATCCGCGGCATTAACCTTAGCCGAGCAGTTACCTGATGAAGAAATTGTACTGATTGACGCTAACCGTGCCGGTGAAGGTGCCAGCAGTCGAAACTCAGGTTACCTTGTTGATTCAACTCTTAATGATGGCCACTTATCCGATACCGGCTTAACAGCCTACAAAACTAAGTATGAGCTCAATTTAATAGCCATTGATTGTGTTAGCGCCCTGACTGAAAAGTATAATATCGACTGCCAATGGAATCCATGTGGCAAATACCACGCAAGCGCAGATTTAGCGACAGAAACAAAACTTCGCAATTTTAATCAATTACTAACGACTCTTAATATTGACAACGACTTTATTCAAGGGGAACAACTGGCCAGTCAATTGGGCACCGACTTTTACAAAATGGCGGTAAAAACCCAGGGCGGCGTTATGTTACAACCTGCAGCGCTAGCCAGAGGAATGCTTAACGCCTTGCCCGCTAATGTGACCTTATATGAAAACACCCCAGTAACGGCAATCAAAAAAGGGTCACCCCATACTATTAGTTGCCAGGGGGGAGAATTAATCGCGGATAAACTGATTGTTTGTGTCAACGGATTTATGCCGAGCCTGGGCATCAAAAAGAACCGTATTTTCCCGTTGTTATTGACCGCCAGTCTTACGCGTACCTTAACTCATCAAGAACAGCAGAAAATGAATTTTGTTGATGAATGGGGCGTATTGTCAGCCAATGCCATGGGCGCGACATTAAGATATACGCAAGATAAACGTTTAATGATCCGCAATACGGTTGAAGTCTCCTCGAGCTTACAGCTTAACAAGGCTGCCCTTGCCAAGCGTCAAAAAATACACCTTATGAGTTTACAGAAACGTTTTAATTTTCTGCCCGCGGATATTTTTCAACATTGCTGGTCTGGAGTCACTTGCATCAGTGCCAATAATGCCAATGTGTTTGAACGCCTGAGCAGCAATTATTGGGCGGTGGGTTGTTATAATGGTGGCGGCATCGGCCTGGCGACACTGTTTGGTCAGCAGATGGCTTATCAGGCCATGGATAAACCTGAGCCCATTGCCCAACTGATATATCAACGACCGCAAGCCAGTTGGCTACCCCCTCAACCGTTTTTGAACTTGGGCATAAGAGCCAAGCTTAGCATTGACCGATGGGGCGCAAAAGGGGATAACTAAGCTTTTTCCTTGATCACGTGCTCTGTTCAATAGGCTCTTTTTAACAGGTGCAGAGCCAAGCTTTATCTCTAATACGGGCAGCATAATCTACTAAAAAAACATAAACGGTAATCACAATAATAAGAGGTCTATCCTATGGAGCATTTTGGCATATTGTCCATCGTTCCCCCAGCATTGAGTATTTGTCTGGCCATTTATACGCGCAATGTCGTCTTTTCTTTGGCCTTGGGTGCGTTTTCGGGGGCGCTTATTTTAGTCGGGTTTAATCCTTTTTTTGCCATAATAAACTTAGTGGAGCAACAGGTGTTCGCGCAGTTGTCAAATGGCGCGAATGCCCAAGTGCTTATTGTCAGCCTGGTGATAGGGGGTTTTATCGCTCTGTTAGAAAAATCTGGCGGTGCCACGGCGTTTTCTTCGGTTGTCGTTAAATTTGTTTCAAATCCAGTACGGGGGCAAATGGCAGCCTGGTTTGCTGGGATCAGTATATTTTTTACCGACTCGGGCAATGCACTGATAGTCGGCCCTTTGTTTAGACCCATCTTTGAAAAGCTGCAGATTTGTAAAGAAAAACTCGCCTTTATAATCGATACCACTGCGGCTCCGGTGAGTATTTTAGTCCCTTTTATCGGGTGGGGTGTTTACATCATGAGCCTGATAGAAAACTCATTTGAAGATATAGGGTTAAGTGATGATCCCTTTGGGGTATTACTGCAAGTCTGGCCTTATCAGTTTTATGCGATACTAGCTTTATTATCTATACCCATGATTTTATCAACGGGAAAAGACTTGGGCCCTATGGCTAAAGCACAACAAAAATATAACCAATCACGGAAAAGTCTTCCGTGTGAACCAGAAAACAAAAAAATAAGAACTGACGCCATAACAACAGCTAATGTGTTGAACACAATAGATAACCGAGCCAAGTCTGTCCCGGGGGTAAAATTTAGCACTTTTTTATTCCCTATTTCTGTGTTGATGTTATCAATAGCCGGTTTTTTAGGCTATTTCGCCTACACCGAAGGCGTTGGAGGGGTACATGTGCGATCGGGTATCTTTATCTCTTACCTGTTTGCTTCTTTGGCCTGTGCCTATTTAATGAAACGCAATCAAAAAATATCTTTTAATGATTCCTTAAAACACTTTTACAGCGGTATGGAAAAACTGGTATATATTTGCTCTATTTTAGTACTGGCCTGGTCTTTAAGTTCTATTTGTAAAGAACTTCATACTGGTGATTATTTGGCCAGTTTAGTAGCGGGCTCGCTACCACCGGCTTTGTTACCTGCGATAGTGTTTATATTGGGCGCACTTATGTCATTTGCCACAGGGTCATCGTATGGCACGTTTGCTATTTTAATGATGATCGTGGTGCCGGTGGCTCATAATCTGGGTGCCCCTATGGTGATCACCATAGCTGCAGTATTAAGTGGTGGCTTGTTTGGCGATCACACCTCACCGATATCAGATACCACGGCGTTAGCTTCGATGGGCTCTGACTGTCAACATATAGATCATGTGTCAACTCAATTGGCTTATGCCCTGATCAGTGGCTCGATGGCACTTATCGGCTTTATTTTAGCCGGTGTTTATCAAACACCTGTAATAGTCGTATTCATGCTGTTTATTCAACTCTTGTTTATTAAACTGTTGATGAAATTTTTTGGTGAAAAATGGTAATCAAGTGCTCCACCTTAGTCATTATTTGATGAAAATCATGGGTTAATATACAAATATAAAAAATAGGAAATAAATTAGGGGATATCCTCGATTAGCCAATGACGGGCTATTGAGATTGAGAGTAACGCCGCCTTGGTATTTTTTAACCAGCACAACAGGGCAATAATTTAATTCTATGGGTATTTCAGAAAAGTGGTGGGTTTAAATAACCCATTGACTATGGGATAAGAGCGTAACTTGACGTTCAATAAATTTACTTAAGTAATTAATAAATTGCGTATGTTAAATGACTAATAACAATGGGGATTAAGTAAATGGTAATAAGAGATTTTTCTTCAGAAATACCGTTAATCGGTATTCTATGCTGGGAAGAAGGCTGCGTCCCTCGGGGTTTATTACAACTTGAATCACTGCCCGGAAACAGTACCAATCCAGACACATTTCAATTCCCTGTAAAATATAGCAAAATAAAAGGTGCCAATGTTCATACTATCCTTGAGTCGCCTTGCCAAAATGTTTTGCAGTCGATGATTGATGAAGCAAAAAATATGGAAAAACAGGGAATTCAAGCCATTACAACAAGCTGTGGTTTCAATGCTATTTTTCAGAAAGAACTTGCTGATGCAGTGGATATTCCTGTATTTACTTCCAGTCTAATGCAAGCACCCTTAGTGAAAAATATGCTAGGAAAACAAAAAACCTTAGGTGTTATTACGGCTAAAAAATCAGCTCTTTCGTCGCTACATTTGAAAAATGCGGGTATAAATAGCGATGTTTCTCTTCATGTTGAAGGGCTGGAAGCCTGTACAGAGTGGAATAAAATATTTTTATCACCTGATGATGATATTGACCTTGCCACTATAGAGCATGATATTACTAATATAGTCTCTTTAATGATGAAGCAATCCGATATTGGCGCTTTTATCCTGGAGTGTACAGATCTTCCTCCATTTGCCGATATTATCCGCAAAGTAACTGGATGTCCGGTGTTTGATTTTGTCACCCTGACAAATATGGTACATCAGTCTATTAATAAGCCATGACAGATTGAAAAAATTATAGCCTGAATTACTGGTATTAACGTGAGCTTTGAGACGGTAAATATTGTATTTATCATCGTGCATACTACTGAAGCTGATTATATTACTATCCTGCCCAAATTTTAGATAAGTACTCTGTACTACCTGTCTCTTGATCACAGATTATCACTGCCAATATCTGATTTTAAAATAACTTTTATTCGTGTACAAAGATCAAACGCCAATATTTATGTTATCAAGAACCATTAAATAATTTTGTCCAGTTCTTGGATCATATAGTCATAGAAATTTTGCACCATATCAGGCAGTGCCTTGATGTTTGGCGTGATCACTTCGAGCGGTTCGTAAATGGCTTGTTCAAACGGAATTATCTTTATATTTTTTAGGTTAAACATTTCAACAAAACTCAATTTATTAAGTGAGTCTATGAGGGCTACTCCCATGCCATTATTAACAAAAGATAATGCGTTTAGCGTCATATTGACTTCTATAATAGGATCAAAATGGACACCGTTTTTTGAATAAACTTTTGTTAACGCTTTTGTCGTTTCATGTTCGGGGTCTAAACTAATCCAGGGAGTGTCAGCCAAATCATTTGGTGTTACCTTAGTGAGTTTAGCTGCGGGATGATCACAATGCACCGCGCAATAACAAGTCATATTTAAGATCTTGGAATGGTATCTAGTTGTATGTCCTGATTTATCCATCAAACCTATATGATATTGCCCAGTAGAAACTGCCTCTCTGATTAAGGTCGAATTTAACACATGCAAATCCACCTTGATGCCTGGATTTTTGTTCATATAGTGAGATATTATTTTTGGCAAAAAATAGTAAGAAGGACCCAGAACACTGCAAATTTTTAATTTGCCTGATTTGTGATGTTTTGCGTTTTTAACATTCTCTTCCAATCGTTTAAAATTCTGTAATAAAAGCAGAACTTCCTCATGCAAATAGTAAGCTTCATCTGTTGGACACAAGTGGCCGTTCTTGCGAATAAACAACTTGTAACCAATCTCTTTTTCTAAAGAAGAGATCGTTTTGCTTGCTGCGGGTTGGCTAATACAAACTCTTTCTGCGGCTAAAGTGATGCTTCCAGTAATAAAAACTTCATGAAACATTTGGAATTTTTTTATATCCATCGCATAACCAAAAGTAATAAATGTATAATAATAATTCAATATTATTATGTGCACTTTGTTACTAAAATGCAACTATTAAGCTTAGGTGACTATTGTGTTTGGTCTAAAAATCTTTGTACTAAAATACAGAAGTTAGCCATTAACATTATCATGCACGACTCCTTGTTGAATTTATCAAAAATACCTTATTGGCTAACAGTTCCAGGGCTGAAAATGAGTCGTCTTAGCGCTCATGGTGAGAATATACCTGCCACGAGTGATGTTGCTATTGTAGGTGTTGGATGCACTGGACTGTCAGTTGCTATTGCGCTAGCGAGAGCAGGCCGTAAATTTTATGCAGCCCTTTTGCCATGGTTTACGGCGTTAATCTTACGTTGGCATAGTTTTGCTGACCGTATGGGCTGGTAACTTAAGCAGCCAGTCACTTGTTACCGTTGCCATAATAATATTAGTTTTTTAAATGATAGCAGAGCCAAAAATACAAAATATTGAGTAGAGGTTAGAAGAATATTTATGGAAAATTACGGTATATTATCGATAGTCCCACCAGTACTGAGCATTTTTCTTGCGGTCTTTACGCGTAGTGTTATTTTATCTCTCGTCGCAGGAACGTTTGTCGGCGCATTTATTATAAATGGATATAATCCGTTTTTTGCTGTCGTTAACTTGATGGAAAATCACATCTTTGTTCAAGTATCAAATAGCGCTAATAACCAAATACTTGTTGTTATGTTGTGTATCGGTGGGTTTGTTCAACTCATAGAACGTTCGGGTGGTGCATCTGCATTCTCTACGATCATTGTAAAATACATATCAGACCCAAAACGTGGCCAACTGGCTGCTTGGACTGCGGGACTAAGTATTTTTTTCACCGATTCAGGTAACGCCTTAATTGTTGGTCCACTGTTTAGACCAATATTTCAAAAATTAAATATCTGTAAAGAAAAACTTGCCTATATCATTGATACCACCGCTGCCCCTGTCAGTATATTAGTGCCGTTTATAGCATGGGGGGTTTATATTATGAGTTTGATTGGCAATGCTTATGCAGAAATTGGCCTAACCGATCAACCATATGAAGTATTGTTAAGCGTTCTGCCTTATCAATTTTATGCCATTCTATCATTGCTAGCTATACCTATGCTGCTGTCTACGGGAAAGGATATTGGGCCGATGGCGAAGGCACAAGCCAAATATAATCAATCAATGAGTAAACAGCCGTTAGCGCAGGAAAACATAACTTTAGAAGGTGAATTAATAAATACTAACTCGACATTGGCTACTTTTATTGTTCCTTTGGCGGTGATGTTAACTTCTTTAGTGATCTTTATATCTTATTTTGCCTACACGGAAGGTGTTCGTAGCATCCATGTCAATTCTGGTATTTGTCTTTCATATATTTTCGCCTCTTTATCATGTGCATATATGATGCGTCGTCAGAGCAAAACGCCTTACCAAAAATCGTTAAATCATTTCATTCGTGGTATGGAAAAATTGATTTCTGTTTGTTTTATACTCGTCTTGGCGTGGTCATTAAGCTCTATCTGTAAGGAGTTAGATACAGGAATGTATTTAGCTTCATTAATAGGCGATTCAATTTCTCCAAGCTTATTTCCTGCATTAGTGTTTTTAATTGGCGCTTTAATGTCATTTGCTACCGGGTCGTCTTATGGAACATTTGCCATTTTAATGATTAGTGTTGTGCCTGTGGCGCACTCATTGGATGCATCACTGACGCTGACAATAGCGGCTGTACTGAGTGGCGGATTATTTGGTGACCATACCTCGCCTATCTCAGATACCACGGTAGTTGCTTCGATGGGCGCTGACTGCAACCATATAGAGCATGTTTCTACTCAATTTTATTACGCATCCTTTGTGGGCGTAATGACATTCATAGCATTTATTATCTCCGGTTTTTATCAGTCATCATTAGTTATCTTAATGATGATACTACTCCAATTTATTTTAATTACGTGTGTGATGAAACGATTTGGTAAGGCTAATGTTATCTATAAAAGTAATCGGACCGATAGTACCTTAAACCGCTCAGAGGCTTAGTTACGGGATCCAATCCGTTACTAGCAATAGTAAGCTGAGCCAGTACACGTTTTATCTTTACCGGGGCGGGTATGATAGCTTGAGCCTCACAATTTATTTTCCAGGTTACTTTTGGAACCACATTCTTTAATATTGAATCGGTGATTTTATAGCTGGAAATTGCCATTTAACACGCCATGACCAAAGGGTTACAGGTCGTTTTCGCCCTGACGGCATAGTAATCTCCAGCCTGATGAATACTGTCTAAATACGTTAATTTAAAATACCCTCGGTCAGCCAGAAACAAGCTATTTACCAACGTTGCTGGCTCGGGCAGAAAATCATACTCGGCCACACTGTCTGCACTGACCAAGATAGTCTCGGGTTGGCTGCTGAGCATGTTTCAACTCACATGTAACTCTACCGCCGCGGGGCTGATGGTGGTAAATACGTCCCTTAAACGTATCCTTTAAATCATCATGTACTGCGAACGAACTACCACCCTTCGCCACTTATCAACCCTCTTATCGCCCAATGCGGTTATTAACGACATCACCCACTCAAACGGCTTTACTTCCCGTTGGCGTTCACAAAAATCACAGCTCTTGCCGATGTCATTAATTTTAAATTCATTTAGGACTTCCGTTATCTTCGCTAGCTCGTTATTATTTTGTGGCATATTCTTCTTTTAGGTTTGATAGTTGTTTTGGCGATAACCATCAGATCAAATTTAGAACATGCAATCAACTCCTAATTTCCTTAAGATCCTATCTATGAATAAGTATTAGATTAAGGGCTAGTGAATATTAAATTAACCGGTAATCTTACTGGGAATAAGCCTTAATACCTAGAATAAATGGTCTCGCAATCACTCTACCTCAACACTAGAAGCGCTGTCCTGTGGTAAGGTTTTTGTTAAAATAGGCAATATCACCAGTAGGTTGGGGTGCAGATATCAGTAGACCCGATTGTTTATTTTTTAGCCAATAACATTTCCAATAAATAACTGAGTTCTTACCCACTGAGGGGATCAGCAAACTGCTATAGCTTGGGTGAGGCGCTTTGTGACTTATTCTGACCGAAGCGAGCTTTAACGCGTAAGCGGCTGTTGAAATGCCGGCCCTGACTTTATCTGAGTTGGGGAGAGCATAGATTTTTTGTGTGGTGGCGATGCTTTCTCTGGGTCTTTTATCGGCTATACCCTTTGCTTTGCGTTTACCCGTTTGTTGCGGCATTTTTAACCGGTTACCTACTCGCCAGCCTACCACTGTAATTGATGATGATTACCCGAATAACAATCAGGGCAAATCGACAGGGTTTTATGACGCATAAAATTAACGTCATATTTGGCGCTGCGGTTGCGGCACTGATCGTTAATTCTAATGTTTCTAACAAATGAATGATATGGTGTGAATATTCTCAGATGCCGTCTTCTGCGCTATGGTAACCTCCACTGTACTGATTATTTTCCCTGAAAAGCCAGTCAGTAAAAAAAAATGGATAAAAGTACCAGAGGTCTTTATCCTGTCCTGCATAATAAACGACACAGCAACCAGGCGGTTATGTCCTGTGGAGAGTTGTATATCTATTTTGTAGTTAAGGTTGTTTGCAAACTTGTACACACAGTAACTTCTGTTACTGCAACAGGTAGCCTGCAACAATTCTCTATTTTTTACTTCCTATTGCATCCCATCAGCAAAGAATCTTTAGCGTTCGCTAGCTTCAAAACACACATTTCGGCGCTGCATCAGGCTATAGCAATGATTTTGAATCGTGTTTTAATCTCAATATTAGGGATGAACTTTAAGCGACCAAAGCGTCACATACTAACTAACAACACATAATAAGGATAATCTGATGACAGATAAAAAGGATCCTATGGTTCCTGATGGCAAGGTCAACCCGATAAATACCGACTATCAAGTAGGTCAGGACAATATTGTGCTTAATCTGGGGCCATTTGGTTTAGATATACACAACAGGGTTTTTGCCATCTCCGCATTTTCGGTCATTGCTTTTGTTACTCTCACCCTGCTTTTTCAAAATCAAGCTGAGCCTATGTTTAGTGGAGCGCGCACCTGGCTAACCACCAATCTGGATTGGTTTTTCATTAGTACAGCGAACATTTTTGTGTTGATTTGCGTCGTACTAGTGCTTTCTCCCTTGGGTCGTGTTCGCCTAGGCGGCACGGAGGCGACCCCTGATTATACTTATTTAGGCTGGTTCTCGATGTTATTTGCCGCAGGTATGGGTATTGGCTTAATGTTCTATGGCGTTTCTGAGCCACTGACACATTTTGCTAGCTCTTTTGCCGGAACCGTTAACGAGAATGGTGTGCGCACCGATTGGGCTCCCTTAGGTGGCGCCGCGGGTGATGCTGAGTCGGCGGAACGTCTGGCTATGGCTGCCACTATTTATCACTGGGCACTGCATCCCTGGGCTATATACGCTGTGATGGCGTTGGGTTTAGCCCTTTTTTCCTTTAATAAAGGCCTACCACTGACTATCCGCTCGGTTTTTTATCCCATCTTGGGTGAGCGGGTATGGGGTTGGCCTGGTCATATTATCGACACTTTAGCGGTGCTGGCGACCTTGTTTGGTTTGGCTACATCGCTGGGACTAGGGGCATCTCAAGCCGCTTCGGGTATGCACTACCTGTTTGGCATTCCTTTAGGGGAAACCACTCAAATTCTGTTAGTGATCGGGATCACCGCGTTGGCCTTAATTTCAGTGGTAAAAGGCCTGGATGCTGGCGTGAAAAAATTATCTGAAATCAATATGATCCTGGCTGGGCTTTTATTGCTTTTTGTGGTGATAGTCGGTCCTACCCTGGCGATTGCCACAGGTTTTGTTGAAAACCTGTTAGCCTATTTCCGTTATTTGCCGGAGCTTGCCAATCCCGTGGGGCGTGAAGACAGTAATTTTGCCTCAGGCTGGACCGCATTTTATTGGGCCTGGTGGATATCCTGGAGTCCTTTTGTCGGCATGTTCATTGCCCGGGTCTCTCGTGGTCGCACGGTTCGGGAATTTATCATTTCAGTCTTGTTGATACCGTCTTTTGCCTGTGTATTTTGGATGACAGTATTTGGTGGTACGGCGATTAAACAAGTGGTGCTAGACGGTTATCAAAAAGTGGTCGAGGCTGATGTGCCTTTGCAGTTATTTAACATGCTTGATGCTTTGCCTTTGTCCAGTATCACCTCTTTTATTGCCATTGTGTTGGTGATAGTGTTTTTTGTGACCTCGTCCGATTCAGGATCCTTGGTGATAGACGTTATTGCAGCTGGCGGCAAGGTCAATGCACCCACACCACAGCGGGTATTTTGGTGTTTATTTGAAGGGCTGGTGGCTGTGGCCCTTATTTTAGGTGGCGGATTAGTTGCCTTACAAGCTATGGCGGTGTCGACTGGTTTACCTTTTGCCCTGGTGCTGCTGGTTGCTGCATTTTCCACGGTTAAAGGGTTGATGTCAGAGCCAAGATAATACGGGAGCTGGCATGTGCTCGCCCGGAACCAGTAATGGGGCTCGGGCGAGCTTAACCCATCACGGAGCAGAATAATGCAGGCTGAGCAATCCGAAGTATTGGATTTTTTCCGGCGCCACCCGCCCTTTTCAAATTTACCTGACAAGGTGCTGGGTGATGTTGCCAATAATGTCGAGATCGCTTATTACCGGGCGAAGTCGGCTATTTTGCCCTTAGGGCAAGAAAATCATCAATGGTATGTGATCCGCAGTGGCGCGGTAGAAGTTTTTCGTCGAGACGGACAATTATATAATCGTTTGGGCCCCGGAGATTTTTTTGGCGAACAAAGTTTGATGCTCAATCGCCCGGTCCGTTTTCCTGTTACTGCTCTTGAAGACACGCTGGTATACCTTATTGGTGTGGAAAAATTTAATTATTTATTCGATAATTTCGAGGGTTTTGCGGATTTTGTTGAAGTAGAAGACCAAACCCGTTTACGCCAATCTATGGTCAAGCGCGAAGATGATAATGCGTTACTCACCGCTAAAGTAGACAACTTAATTACGGCTTTACCCGTTATCGTATGCAGTACTACGACGGTGCATCAAGCCGCCATTCGCATGACAGAGGAAAACGTCTCTTCATTATTGATCACCTGCCCTGAAAAAGACCCAGCAGAGCCCCTCAAGCAAGTTATCGGCATTGTTACTGACTTAGATATTCGCGGGCGACTGGTTGCACAGGGCTTAAACAGTGATATTCCGGTGGCGGATATCATGACCACAGAATTAATTTATGTGCAGAGTCATCAGTTTGTGTTTGAAGCGATGATGTTAATGCTCAAACACAATGTGCAGCACCTACCTGTGCTGAAAAAACAACAACCCATTGGCCTTATCAGTCACCTCGATATTTTGCATTACGAATCCCAAAACAGCTTGTTTGTGGTCAAAAGTATTGTTGATGCCCAAAGCGTTGATGAGCTGGCCGATCTTACCCGTGAAGTACAAGGTTGTTTTACCCGTATGGTGCACCAGGATGCGAACTCGCAAATGATTGGCAGTGCCATGGCAGTGGTAGGGCGCAGTTTTAAACAACGCTTATGTGAACTGGGGGAAGCCCATTTAGGCCCGCCGCCTGTGCCTTATTGCTTTTTAGCCTTAGGGTCGATGGCGCGAGGCGAACAACTGATAGTGACTGATCAGGACAACGCTCTTGTTCTTGACAACAGCTTTGTCCCTAAGCTGCATGATGAGTACTTTAGTGCGCTGGCTCATTTTGTATGTGATGGCCTGGCGTTATGTGGCTACAGCTATTGCACAGGAGATATCATGGCAACCAACACCCGATGGCGCCAACCCTTGGCTGTTTGGCAAAAGTATTTTAATCACTGGATTGAGCAACCTAACGCCGAGTCTTTATTACACAGCGCTATTTTCTTTGATCTGGAAGGCGTGTGGGGACAGACCCAGTGGGCAGAACAGCTTAATCGGTTGATCCGCAAAAAAGCGCAAAAAAACTCACGTTTTTTAGCGTGTATGGCTCGTAACGCCTTGCTTAGAACGCCCCCCCTGGGTTTTTTCAAAGATTTTGTCATGGAAACAGACGGTCGCCAAACTAATTCGATTAATATGAAACGCCGGGGCACCGCGCCCATAGCTGACCTGGTGCGTTTGCATGCACTGGCGGTGGGATCATCAGCGCGCAATACATTTGATCGTCTGGAAGATATTATTGAGTCAGGTATTTTGCCACCCGGTAGGGGACTGGATTTACGGGACGCTCTGGAATTTATTGCTATGGTCAGGATCCGCCATCAAGCCTCAGATATTGAACTAAAACGTGAGCCGGATAATAATATTGAGCCAGAAAATTTATCGGATTTTGAGCGTAAAAACCTCAAAGAGGCTTTTCAAATATTAAGCAATGCCCAGCGTTTTATGAAATTCAGGTATCAACCAGGCAGGGTAATATGAGGAGGTTACATGTTTTATCTTGCTAAAAAGCAACTGACTGGTCAGCTCCAACCTAAGCTAAAGGGCAAACAGCTCGACTGGTCCAGTCGCTTTGCGTTACTGGCTAAAACGAGTACCGACCCGGCCTTAAAAGCATTTTATCAGGGGGGAGTTGTGTCGCCATCCACCCCCATTAGTGACGTTCCTATGGTTGCCCTGGATTTTGAAACAACGGGTTTGGATCCCAAGCGCGACAGTATTGTCAGTATTGGTTTAGTCCCCATGAGTATAAGCCGTATACGTTGCAATACGGCTAAACAGTGGATCATCAAACCAGAGACGCGCTTACGCTCAACATCCGTTGTGGTGCATGGTATTACGCATTCAGCTGTGGCCGATGCCCCTCATTTTTCCACTTTAATCGATACCTTGCTGGCTCGCTTGCAGGGCCAAATTGTGGTTGTACACCATAGTCCTATTGAAAGGGGTTTTCTGGATGCTGCCCTTAAACGTCATATCAAGGAAGGGATCACCTTCCCGGTTATTGATACCATGGCCCTTGAGGCTCGATTCACTCGCACTATGGCCCAAACATTGTGGCGAAGCCTGACAGCACGCAAGCCAGTGTCCATTCGCCTGACTGACAGTCGTACTCGTTATCATTTACCTTACTATCGACAACACCAGGCATTAACCGATGCGTTGGCCTGCGCTGAATTACTCCAGGCCCAGTGTGCCACTCATCTGACGCCAGAGACCCCTGTTAGTGCTATCTGGAGTTGATCGTTGGGGATAAGTTACAAGTAGCCAACAGTTTTTGCCAAAATTCGATATGTTGGGTCATGGCCTCCTGGTAGGCTGTAAATTCTAGCTGGTTGTGTTCAAGCAGTGTTTTAAATGCTTGCTTGAGGTACTCACTGCGGGCAAATTTCTGGTACACGGGCAGTAATTGGTACTGTATATGGTTTAGTTGCCCGGCAAGCGGTTGAATTTTTTCAATAAAAAACAACTGAAATACATTTTTCAAGTACCGGATCTGTTGGCTGGGTTTTCCCGCCGGGCATTGGTCGCTTAATTTTTGCTGGCTCAACCATAGCGTAATATGGTTGAGCTGGTGGGTTAATAATCGTTGACTGCGAGATACTTTGGCTGGCAATTTATAGTTTGCCAGTTGCTGTAGATGTCTCTCCAGTGCCTGAACATCAGCTGTGGTTGTATTTTGCAACGCTAATAAATAAGACAACGCATTATGGGTCGCACTGAGGGCCTCATTTTGTTGCTCAGCTAAAAAAGCATTGTTGCTGCTAAAGGCGATCCTGATTTCGTCGCTGGTTTGCACCAAATCCGCCCATACTAAAGGTAGATGAGTGGTTTTTTGAGTTAATAATGTACTCGCCTCGGTATTAGCTGCAGAAGCTTGCACACAAACGCCTAATGCGTTGATCAGCTGCGTTTCATATATATAACGACTGGAGGGCAACTGGGTTCGCCCCAGTGAGGTATTGCGCTGGGCAATAAGCAGGCTGGCATTGCAGTCTTGTAAAGCATAAAAGTCTTGCATGGCTATATTGCTTGTAGGGATCGCGCTTTTAAGTTGCCGTAATGAGGGGTAATACAGAGACTCGAAAGCGGGCAGGGCAACCACAGGTATATCGAGCACAGCCGCAAGGCGACTTTGGTATAACGTTATATTGTCAGCCAAGGTAGGTTGACCGCAGCCCAGACAAATCAGACAAAGCTGAAGCACAAGCCCCAACCTGAAGATCATCTTAAAGGGGCTTGTCTTCTTGTCTGGTAAGTGGCTTATCCTCGTCATGACGCTTTGCCCTAAGCTTTGCTGCTGGATACAACACTGCGGCCACCGTCTACCGCTAATATTTGCCCATTTACATATTGGGCGTCAATCAAATAGCCTATGGCCTGAGCGATATCTTGTGGAGTGCCTAATTTTTGGGCTGGTATTTGCTGCAATACAAGGTCCTTGTTTTGTTGATCCAACGTTTGTTCTGGCCACAGGATCGCCCCTGGTGCCACCCCATTTACGCGAATATCCGGTGCGAGTTCCTGGGCTAAGGATTGGGTCATGGTCACCAGTGCTGCCTTAGCCATACTGTAAACCGTATGCTGTTTAAGGGGGCGCTGGGCATGAATATCAACCATGTTGATTATTACACCTTTTTGTAAGGCTAATTGCGGGGCTAGGTACTGGGACAAAAATAAGGGGGCTTGCACGTTACTGCCCATAAGATCTTGCCAGCTATCTAGGGTTATCTGTCCAACGGCAGTGGGATAAAAAGACGAGGCATTGTTGATCAAAACGTCTAGCCGGCCAAATGCTTGCCAGGCCTTATCCGCCAGTTCCTGCAGGGTTTGAAAATCACACAGGTCACCGATGATCAGGCGCGCCGAATTTTCTCGTTTGTTATTGAGTTCAATCATCAGGGCCTGGGCTTCATCCACTGATCGGTTGCAATGTAATACCAGATTGTAATTCAGGTTGTGCAGGTATCGAGCGGTATGGGCGCCGATACGTTTGGCGCTGCCGGTAATAAACACTACTTTTTTAGTCATAACAGAATTCGTTTTATTCAATTTGCATTAATCATACTGATAAATAGTTAAAGCATAAACCGTTGGATCATATGGTGATCACTATCAATGGGGCATATTTTTAAGTAACGCCTTTGCTGATTCAACATATTGCCCACCAAATAACAGTGCGTGATTCAGCAGATGATAAAGCTGATAGACGGGTTTTCTGTATTGGTATTGCGTATCTAGGGGCCAAATAGACTGGTATCCGTCGTAAAAGGGATTGGGGAAACAGTTAAAAAGTTCGCTCATAGCCAAGTCCGTTTCACGGTCGCCATAATAGAGCGCCGGGTCAAACATGACCGGATTGTGGTTGTGAAAACCTACATTACCTTGCCACAGATCCCCATGGAGCATTGAGGCCACAGGATTGTGCCCGGATAACAGTTGTTTGACCGCCTCTACTGCCACATCTATATTCACCAGCTTCAACCCTTTTTCCGCCAGCAATTGCAACTGATAGCCGATGCGTTGTTCGGCGAAAAAGAAATTCCAGTGCTTATGCCATCGGTTTACCTGCACCGTGGCACCTATATAATTATCGCTCTGCCAACCATACATATTTTGTGTTTGCTGGCGATGTTGTTTGGCAAGTTGTTGCCCAAGAGCAAACCAGGTCGGGTGATCACCCGAGGTTAAAGTAAGGTATTCCAACACCAGAAAACTGTGGCTGCTAACTGTGCCGAGGGAGATTACCCGGGGGATCTTGAGCAAACCGGCTATTCGCAGGTGATTGAGTCCATCCGCTTCGGCCTGAAACATCTGAATATTCTGCTGTTGGTTAATTTTGACAAAAAAGCGCCGTCGACCGTCTGTTATCTTAAATGCCTGATGGGTATAACCACCGGGCAGGTTTCGAATATCACTGCAAATAAAATCACAATCAAGTTGCAGACCAATTTGTTCACTGATGAAATGCCACATAAGTCACCTACACTTGCCAATTTAATCACTGATCACTATGAGTTATTTCTAGCAGTTTTTGGCGTAATTGCACAATAACATTGGCACTATTTTATACCTAAAGCCACTGGCGTTGCTACCAGGCGCAAAGGACCTCAGCCCCATGAGGTTAGGTGGACTAAATGATTGGGCTGATCCAGAGCAGCCAATAAAGCTGCAGTTTCAAGGGAGACGAGTATATATCATTGAGCAGTGACGGCGGGGGCGACAGTGTACGGAGGATCATTAATAACGGCCTTTAACTGGTTAAACGTTTCGAAGATAGAGTCGATCAAGGCGCCCTTAGCTAACCAGTCTGGAATTTCACCTGCGGGACTAGCGCTGCCCACATAAGATACGGTCATTGTGCCATCAGGTATTTCCACGAGGCGCCATTGGCCGTGCACATCTGTCATGCGCACGTGTCCGGGTGCTAAAGGATAGGTTTGGCCAGCATCCTCAATCAGTATTTCCAGGGTGTCTTGGTTTTTTGTGGTGACAGAGCGCGTCACCACATCTCGATCGCGAATAGGCCAGGGTGCCGAAAGAAAGGTATGTACCAAGCGCGTGGCCTGGTCCGGCGTTGCGATAATTTCTATTTTTTTGCAGTTGGCAATCCATTTAGTGCAATGTTCAATATCCCCCAGCAAGCGAATAAAGGCTTCATGGTTAGCTGTTACAGTGGTGAGGGCTTTTATTTGCAACAGGTTATTGGGCAAAGGGCGACTAAATACACTGACACCGTCTTGCTGTTTTGCCCGTTCCCATTCCTGTGCGATACCAGGTAAGGCTATGCATAACAGCCAGCACAGCAGAGGTAACCTGATATTGAATTTGTATGGTGATTGCATAAATAGGGGAATTTTCGTTATAATCCATTTTCGATTCTGATAGTAGCAGAATGGCAATTTTAAACACCTGCGCAGGGTGTTTTTTTATTTAGCAATGCGATGTTATCGCTCCCAATATTTGCACGTGGCGCTTGGTAGGTGTCACCACTGCTCCAAGGATTATTATGCCCACTATTACACTTCCCGATGGCAGTCAACGCCAGTTTGATAATGCAGTTTCCGTGTTAGATGTAGCCAATGATATTGGCCCAGGCTTAGCCAAGGCAACCATAGCCGGTAAAATAGACGGTAAACTGGTTGATGCCTGCGAACTGGTCCACGACGATGCAAATTTGCAAATCATTACCGCTAAAGATGACGCCGGATTGGACATTATTCGTCATTCCTGTGCTCATTTAGTCGGTCATGCTATTAAGCAATTATGGCCAGATGTAAAAATGGCTATTGGTCCTACTATAGATAACGGCTTTTATTACGATATCGATATGGATCATTCTTTGAACGATGAAGATTTGCTTAAACTCGAAAAACGTATGCTTGAGCTCGCTAAGACCCAATACGACGTCGTCAAAAAAGTTGTTGGCTGGCAAGAGGCCCGTGACGCATTTTCCGCCCGTGGTGAAAGCTATAAATTGCAGATCTTGGACGAAAATATTAGCCGTGATGATACACCAGGGCTATATCATCACCAAGAATATGTGGACATGTGCCGGGGGCCACACGTCCCCAATATGCGTTTTTGTCAGCATTTCAAATTAATGAAAGTGGCAGGTGCCTATTGGCGTGGTGATAGTGACAATAAAATGTTGCAACGAGTTTATGGCACGGCCTGGGCAGATAAAAAACAACTTAAAGCCTATTTGAATCGTCTCGAAGAAGCAGAAAAACGCGATCACCGCAAAATTGGCAAGGCACTGGATTTATTTCATTGGCAAGAAGAAGCCCCGGGTATGGTGTTTTGGCACAATGATGGCTGGAGTATTTATATTGAACTGGAGACTTTTATTCGTGAAAAACTCCGGGAATATAATTATCAGGAAGTTAAAGCCCCTCTGATGATGGACCGATCCTTATGGGAAAAATCTGGTCATTGGGATAAGTATGCTGAAAACATGTTTACCACGACGTCTGAAAAGCGGGAATATGCCATTAAGCCCATGAACTGCCCCGGACATGTGCAGATTTTTAATCAGGGTCTTAAATCATACCGTGACTTGCCTTTACGTATGGCGGAATTTGGCTGTTGTCATCGAAATGAACCATCCGGCGCCTTGCATGGTTTGATGCGTGTGCGAGGGTTTACCCAAGATGATGCTCATATCTTTTGTACCGAAGAGCAGGTTCTGCAGGAAGTAGGCGGCTGTATTGATTCTGTGTATGAAATATACAAAATATTTGGTTTTGAAAATATTTCAGTCAAATTATCCACACGTCCCGAAAAACGGGTCGGCAGTGATGAAGTCTGGGACAAAGCGGAACACGAATTGGCTCAGGCTTTAACCGCTAAAGGCGTTGATTTTCAATATTTACCAGGAGAAGGGGCTTTCTACGGTCCGAAGATTGAATTCACCCTCCATGACTGTCTGGATAGGGCATGGCAATGTGGCACCATACAATTGGATTTTTCTATGCCTGGACGGCTTGGTTCAACTTATGTGGCAGAAAATGGCGAACGTAAAGTACCGGTTATGATCCACCGGGCTATACTGGGTTCATTAGAGCGTTTTATCGGCATTTTAATTGAAGAGTATTCAGGACTGTTTCCTCTTTGGTTGGCACCGACTCAGGTTGTGGTAATGAATATTACGGACAATCAGGGCGAATATGCCGATAAAGTAGTAAAAAAACTAAAAGAAAGTGGAATTAGAGCAAAGTCTGACTTGAGAAATGAGAAGATAGGCTTTAAGATCCGCGAGCACACGCTAAAGCGTGTCCCGTATTTGTTAGTAGTCGGTGATAAAGAAATGGAAACCGGTGAAATTGCTGTACGTTCACGCAAAGGCGATGATCTTGGAAAGATGTCGGTCGATGCTTTCGTCGAATTGGCTTCTGAGCAGATCGCTAGCAAATTAATTCGATAAATTTCGTGGAGGAATAACATATTAAAGGCGCTAACATTAAGGCTAAAGATTCGGGTAAAGCTCGGACTAACGAAGATATTACAGAAAATGAAGTGCGTTTGGTTGGTAAGGATGGTGAACAGATTGGTGTAGTATCAATCAGTGAAGCGTTGGAAACTGCTGAACAATCAAGTTTGGATTTGGTTGAAATTAGCCCTAATGCAGAGCCGCCAGTATGTAAGGTAATGGATTACGGAAAATTCATCTTCGAAAAGAGTAAAGCTCAGAAAGAGCAAAAGAAAAAACAAAAGCAAATTCAGGTCAAGGAGATTAAATTTCGCCCTGGCACTGATGAAGGCGATTACCAGGTAAAACTGCGCAACCTGCGTCGCTTTTTAGACGGTGGTGACAAGGCTAAAGTAACGATACGTTTTCGTGGTCGTGAAATGGCTCACCAAGAGATCGGTATTGAACTTCTAAAACGGGTAAGAGCCGATTTAGAAGACATTGCCAACTGCGAATCTTTCCCCCATAGGGTGGAAGGTCGTCAGATGATCATGGTGCTCGCCCCAATCAAGAAGTAGATAAGGTCTACAAGTAGTTAGGGCACTGCACCCTTTCTCACCTTACTGCTATATATGTAACTACGACTTTCTGTTTCTGCAAAGCAGATTAGTCATTAACAATGCGGAGTTTTAGCAATGCCTAAAATGAAAACAAACCGTGGAGCCGCCAAGCGTTTTAGAAAAACCGCTTCAGGTCGTTTCAAGAGTAAACAGTCTCACTTGCGTCATATTTTGACTAAAAAAAGCTCTAAGCGTAAACGTCACCTTCGTAGCAAGAAATTAGTCCATGTTGCTGACACTGCGTTGATCCAACGCATGTTACCGTACGTTTAAGAGAGGAGTTAAAAAATGGCAAGAGTAAAACGTGGTGTTGTAGCCCGTGCTCGTCACAAAAAAGTATTAAAGCAAGCCAAAGGTTATTACGGTGCTCGTAGTCGGGTTTATCGTGTCGCTGTTCAGGCAGTAACCAAAGCTGGTCAATATGCTTATCGCGATCGACGTCAGAAAAAACGTGTATTCCGTCAATTATGGATTGCCCGTATAAATGCTGCGTCACGTCAAAATGGCCTTTCATACAGCCGTTTCATCAATGGTCTTAAGAAAGCCTCTGTTGAGATCGATCGTAAGATTTTGGCCGACATCGCAGTACATGACAAAAACGCATTCAGCGCATTAGTAAATGCTGCTAAAGGCGCGTTAGCTTAATTTTTTAATATTAGTTTAAGTTCTTTCGAAAAACGGTAAGCGGGAAGCTTGCCGTTTTTTTTTGTTTGTAATTAAGGACTGATTGTTTCTTAGGGATATCACCGGTCTGTGGCCACCTCTTCACGTTTACATTCATAGCAAAGCAGACAGATCGTTTCTTTTTATTCCCACTGCGTAGCTGCGTTTCATCCGCTTTTACCAACGTCTCCCTTGATAGATTTTTGTTCATCCAAGTTGCAAAAATAACCAAGAAGTTTCCTTAATAAGGGATCTTGGCAAACAATTTCATCAGGGCTTTATCTAATCGCCCATCACAAAAATATTTACCTTTAATTTGATAACCACATTGGCCTATAGGAGAGGTAACCCGATACACCAATTTTGTTATCTGTTCCTAACTATTATACTAGCTTGTTTGATGGACTCTTTATGCTGAAATAAACTTTAAATGGTAAACGCCATACTCTATAATTTTTTTGTTAATTACCCCTTTTCTTATTTACAGGTGTTTTTTTACTGTGAGCGTGGCTTCATATCGGCGGTAGTTTTGCTCTTGCAGCTTGCTCAACGTGGGTATTAATCTGCAACTGTGCTTGAAGGTAAGGCATACCCCTGTCACCCTTTGATTTAATGCAGATTTTTTAGCTAATTGTCTAGCGTCAGATTGCATTTTTCATGTAGAATTGTCGGTCATTTTTTAGTGTATGGGCAATATGCGCGGCACTATCCACTCTCATTTATTCAAACTGGGGAATCTATGGATCTCGACGCCATTATTAAGCAGGCTGAAGCGCTGATCAACAACGCCAAAGACGGTGTGACACTGGACACAGTTCGTGTCGAGTATATGGGCAAAAAAGGCCACTTAACTGAGCAGCTAAAAAGCTTGGGAAAGTTGAGCGCAGCAGAGCGTCCTGCAGCCGGGCAAAAAATTAATCAAGCTAAGCAACAGATCCAGCAATTGATCCATGCACGGGGAGAATTTTTACGGGACAGTGAACTCAATGCAAAGTTAGCCAATGAGTCTATCGATGTCTCTTTACCCGGGCGCGGAACAGCGTTGGGCGGGCTGCACCCGGTAACACGGACCATAAATCGCATCGAAAATTTTTTTGCTGAATTGGGTTTTAGTGTCAAAACAGGGCCAGAGATAGAAGACGGTTTTCATAATTTTGATGCGCTGAATATTCCAGCCAATCACCCGGCCCGCGCCGATCACGATACCTTTTATTTTAATCCTGATGTGATGCTGCGTACGCAAACCTCGGGGGTGCAAATACGCACCATGGAAACTGAGCAACCGCCTTTACGCATTATTTCGCCTGGGCGTGTATATCGTAACGATTACGATCAAACCCACACACCTATGTTCCATCAAGTGGAAGGGTTAATGGTTGATAAAAACGTTAGTTTCAGCGAACTAAAAGGGATCTTACACGATTTCTTGAATAGCTTTTTTGAAGAAGACTTGCAGGTACGTTTTCGTCCTTCTTATTTCCCCTTTACCGAGCCATCAGCAGAAGTCGATGTAATGGGCAAAAATGGTAAATGGCTGGAAGTTCTGGGATGCGGCATGGTGCACCCTAACGTACTTAGGGCGGTCAATATCGATCCTGAAGTGTACACCGGATTTGCGTTTGGCATGGGAGTCGAACGTCTGACAATGTTGCGCTATGGGGTAAATGACTTGCGGTCATTTTTCGAAAATGACCTGCGCTTCCTCAAGCAATACCGTTAAGAGTAAGGATCAAATAAAAAATGAAATTCAGTGAAAAATGGCTAAGAGAATGGGTTAACCCTGATATCTCTACAGACGCCTTGAGCGAACAGTTAAGTATGGCCGGTCTGGAAGTTGACGGCGTCACACCTGTTGCGGGTGATTTCAGTGGCGTAGTTGTAGGTGAAGTTGTTGAATGTGGTCCTCATCCCGATGCTGACAAATTACAGGTAACAAAAATTAATGTGGGCGATGGCGAACTGCTGGATATAGTGTGCGGTGCCCCTAATTGTCGCCAGGGAATTAAAGTCGCAGTCGCCAAGGTCGGCGCAATCCTGCCAGGCAATTTTAAAATCAAGAAAGCCAAGTTACGGGGACAGCCCTCATTTGGTATGTTGTGTAGCTTTTCAGAATTAGGTATTTCTGATGATCATGACGGCATACTGGAACTGCCACTTGATGCAGCCATTGGCCAGGATATTCGTGATTACCTGGGTTTGGATGATGTGACTATTGAAGTCGATCTCACCCCAAATCGTGCAGACTGCCTGGGTATGCGGGGTTTGGCAAGGGAAGTGGGGGTATTGAACAAGGCACAAGTCAGCCAACCTGTTTATCCAGCAGTAGCAGCCTCAATCACAGATACGCGGCAAATACAGTTGGCCGCCCCTGAAGCTTGTCCGCGTTATCTAGGACGGGTGATAAACAATATCAGTCAGGACATTAAATCTCCCTTGTGGTTGCAAGAAAAATTGCGCCGCAGTGGCGTGCGCAGCATCGATCCGGTGGTGGACATCACTAACTTCGTATTACTTGAACTTGGTCATCCTATGCATGCCTTTGACAATGACAAACTTCATGGAGATGTGGTTGTCAGAATGGCCGCTGAGGGAGAAATGCTAATATTACTGGATGAAAGTGAAGTTAAGCTCCATGCGAATACATTGGTTATTGCCGATCAACAAAAAGCTCTGGCTATGGCTGGTATATTTGGTGGACTGGAAACAGGTGTCACCCCAACAAGCCGTAACATCTTTTTAGAAAGTGCCTTTTTTGCGCCTGATGCCATCATGGGTAAAGCCCGTCAGTATGGTTTACATACTGATGCCTCCCATCGTTATGAGCGGGGGGTCGATCCCCAACTCCAACGCCAGGCTATGGAAAGAGCAACAAGCCTGTTGCTGGAAATAGTAGGCGGCGAAGCAGGGCCCATAGTCGAAGCAGTCAGTGAGCAACATATTCCTGCCGTAAAAGCGGTAACACTGCGTGGTGAACGTCTGGAGCGGGTGCTGGGTATCAATATTGCCACAGCAAGCGTAACGGATATATTAACTCGTCTGGGTTTTAGCCCGAAAATTGAAGGTGACTCATGGCTGGCTGATGTGCCTGCTTATCGTTTCGATATCAGCATAGAAGAAGACTTAATTGAAGAAGTAGCCAGAGTCTATGGCTATAACAATATTCCCAACGTGGCCCCAAAGGCTGCTTTACGTATGTCGGGTAATTCCGAGCAGCAGTTACCCATTAATCAACTTAAATACAGTCTGGTCAATCGTGACTACCAAGAAGCGATAACGTATTCGTTTGTTGATCCCAAAATTCAGGCAGCACTTTTTCCAGATCTGGTGGGACTGGTATTACCTCAGCCCATTTCTGCAGATATGTCGGTTATGCGTGTTAGCTTGTGGCCTGGTTTACTGCAGGCTGTTTCTTATAATCAGAAGCGTCAGCAAAGCAGGGTACGCTTATTTGAGTCGGGACTGCGCTTTGTTCCAGATGAGACACAAAAAACTGGTGTGCGTCAGCAAAATGTCTTTGCAGGTGCTATCAGCGGTAATTTGCATGACGCCCATTGGGATCGTGATGACAAGGCTCTGGATTTTTACGATATTAAAGCAGATGTTGAAGCCATTTTAACTAATATTGCCCCCCTATCTGAGTTTCGCTTTGTTGCCGCTTCGCATACTGCGTTACATCCAGGGCAAAGTGCAGCTGTGTATCGCGGTGAAACTTGTATTGGTTACCTCGGTGCTGTGCATCCGAAGTTTGAGAAAAACTTGGGGCTAAATGGCCGATCCTTTGTATTTGAGCTGGAAATCGATGCTTTAGGCGATAAAAAATTACCATCGGCTAAAGAAATTTCTAAATTTCCATCAAATCGACGTGACATTGCTATCGTTGTAGACGATGATAAAGTTGTGGGTGAAATTTTAGATTGCATAGAAAAATCTGGCGAAAATCAATTGGTTGGCCTAAACTTATTTGATATCTACAGGGGTAAGGGAGTAGAGCCAGGGTTTAAGAGTTTGGCAATTTCACTTACTTTACAAGATAAGACTAGGACGCTTGAAGAGTCAGAAATTCAAGCGGTGGTCGATGGTATTCTGGCTAAGTTGTCAGATGAATTTAGTGCATTTTTGAGGGACTGACGGATATGGCGTTAACCAAAGCCGAAATGGCGGAACATTTATTTGAAAAACTAGGCGTAAATAAACGGGATGGAAAAGATCTTGTTGAGGCATTTTTCGAAGAAGTGCGCGAGGCATTGGAATCAGGTGAGCAAGTCAAGCTCTCTGGTTTTGGTAACTTCGATTTACGTAAGAAGAATGAGAGGCCGGGACGAAATCCCAAAACAGGGGAGGATATTCCGATTAAAGCGCGCAGAGTCGTCACTTTCCGTCCAGGACAAAAACTCAAAAGTCGTGTTGAAAACACTAAACCGCTTGAGTAACAACTGGAAGTGGTAATGTATTTAAAAGCCGTTGAATTGCATGTTCAACGGCTTTTTTGTTTGGTACTCAGTGGTTATAGAGATGCTAGATAAAACAGTGATTTTTCACAGCGAATTTCTGCTGTGGGATTTGCATGCTTTGTCCATTTTTGGGGCAGCCTTGAGGAGTATAATATGAGTATTAGCATCAAACGCGCAACATTAGATAATGTTAAAGAAGTGGGAGTATTGTTTAACGGGTACCGTGTTTTTTATAAGCAAGCTCATGATTTGGATTTAGCTTACCGCTTTATTGCTGAGCGACTTGAAAATGATGAATCTGTCATTTTTTATGCTTTAGATGATAACGGTGTTGCGTTGGGGTTTACTCAACTGTACCCAACCTTCTCTTCGGTTGCGGCTAAACGTAGCTGGGTACTAAATGATTTGTTTGTCTCATCAACGTCAAGACGGCTAGGCATTGGTAAAAAATTAATGGCTACCGCAAAAGAATTTGTCATTGGATCTAATGGAAATGGGATTGCTTTAGAAACCGCACAAGATAATGTGAATGCGCAGGGACTATATGAATCATTAGGTTATAAGAAAAGCAGTGGTGTATATCATTACTTTCTAAATTTGGCTTAGGCCTGAATACCTGCCTAAGCTCTGAATCAGCATCTTGAGGTCCCTTGGATATACAAAGACATACTGTATCGGTAACCATTTCGATGAACATGCCACAAGCCCACTTTTTAGCGTGACAACTACAGTTTAGTACAGAACATGATTGTCTAGCCGATTTCAAGAAAATGAAATGGCCAAATGGGTTTATTTGCCCATGACCAAAGCTATGAAATAAACCGTCGTCGTTTGTATGAATTTAGCCACTGTAACAAGCAAACATCGGTGATGGCGGGAACGCTTTTTCATAGTAGCCCTAGCTCTTTCATTAAGTGGTTTTGGGCTATCTATTTTCTGGACTTAGATAAAGGCAGTATATGGGCACATCAATTAAGCAAACTCATCGAAGTAAACTGGCGAACAGCAAGATTGATATTAAGAAAACTCAGATTGGCTATGGGTAAAAGAGATAGTTTATATCAATTAAGTAGCGCTATTGAGCTCGATGACGCCCTGATTGGAGGTAGACAAAGTGGTAAGCAAGGTCTGGGTGAGATGGGAAAAGCCAGGGTGGTGCCAACCAGTGAAAGTGCTGAGAAAACAGCAGGGTTTATCACTATGGCAGGCGCCAGTAGTATATACCACGCAAGTACGAATGCGTTTATCAACAAACACTTGAAAAGAGGATAAAAAATGCATTCAGATACCCTTCCAGCTTTGAATGTTACTGACCAAATACAGCACTATGAAGCAAGGGTAACGCTGGGAAATCTAGTGAATGGCTGCCTTGGGTCTACATCGTTATTGGCAATTTTAAAATATTTTTGTTAAGGAATTTCACGGCGCATCAGGGAAATACCTGCCGGAGTTCAGTTATCGCTTTAACCGTCGATTTGTCGAAAAACAGATACCTAATCGATGATTAAACCTGGCCATTATTATTGCCCAGTAAAATCGACCTGAGCCTGATACATATGGATGTTAAATAATTAAATATTTTGTTGTTGTTTTGCTATAAACTATTCAATGAAGATGTTTATGATTGAATAAGGAAGTAAAGAATGAAAAGCACATTTTTATTAATAGCTTTTGCGGGATTGTTTTTATCCATTAGTAGCTTTGCCAATGCTAGCATTATTGTCACTAACCTCGTAGGTAATACGACTTTCACCGATCCTGGCGCCAACCTGCTACAGGGGCTTACGCCAACCTTAAACGATCCTAGTAAATTTGGTACGAACGTAAATGGCAACAGTGACCCTCTTGCCAATGTGACCAACGGTGTTGTTGGTCAAAGCTGGGCAGACGCTGGTGCTGGTGCGGATTCATATTTTGTTAAAACTGGAGGCATAATGACAATTGCTTTGGCCTCTGCACAAAGTATTGACCAAATTAATACATACACCAGTTGGAACTATGATCGTATCGATCAACGCTACACACTTTTAACCTCGTCTGACGGGCTTGATTTTACCACCCTGGCTATAATTAATGAAGATCATTCAGATCCTGATACTGCTGGACAACAGTTAGTAGAGTTGACCAATCTAGGCCTTAGGGATGTGACTCATCTCCGCTGGGATTTTTCTGTCCCACAGCCTGCTGGATTTGCCGGTTATGCCGAGTTTGCAGCCTTTGCTGTAGTATCTGAACCATCCACTTTCGCCCTGTTTGGCTTAGGGCTTGCTGGCCTTGGCTGGTCACGTCGAAAGAAAGCTTATACCTGTCATCCTTGAAGCTGGAGCGTTGTTGTCTGCTCTCACTCACCTCACTCACCTCACTCACCTCACTCACCTCACTCACCTGAAGCACTTAGACCATCTAAGCTCATAGGGCTGATTTCCTTTGCCGCCTAGCGGCAACGTCAATGATTTTAGGTATATATTCACATATGACAATGTAGTCAGGGAGTATAGGTATGATCATTACCTATCCCCTGATGAAGCAAAAAACAGAGCATAAGCGCCTATATACGAGTATGGTTTTACTTGACCATTACACGTGGACTAAAACATCTTGTGACGATTTAACGATGACTTTTAGCTTAATAATTTAACACTAAATTGTTAAGATATTTTGGTCTGAAAATTAATTAGTCATGGCATTCATTTAAGTCAACCTCTTTAAATATTGCTAATATCGTTCTTAATCTTATCTATCATATAAACGTAAGTGAATTTAAATTATGCCTTTACATGGTCACGCGAATAAATTATCAGAAATAATCGGCAATACTGACCTTTTAACCATTCCAAGTTTAAGCCGTTTGGCGCAATGTGATATAAGCGTTAAATGTGAGTTTCAAAATCCGGGGGGGACGGTAAAAGATCGCGCAGCACTGCAAATGGTATTAACGGCAATGGAGTCTGGCGCGCTTAAACCAGGCATGACCATAGTTGAGGGAACTGCCGGCAACACAGGTATAGGCCTGGCAATCGTTGCTAAGTCACTGGGTTTTGGTCTTAAGGTTGTTATGCCAAAAGGACAAACCAAAGAAAAAGAACAAATGATTGCGCTCCATGGCGCAGAATTAATTTTAGTCGACGCCTGCCCGTTCTCTAACCCTAATCATTTTTATCATACTGCAAAACGTATCGCGGATGAAAACCCGACCTTTTGGTGGGCCAACCAATTTGAAAATACCGCCAACGCCGATGCGCATTATTTACATACCGGTCCTGAAATTTTCCAACAAACCAATGGTGAAGTGAGCATCTTTGTTTGTGCAGCCGGAACGGGCGGTACAATTGGTGGTGTGACAAAATATTTAAAAGAACAAAACGCCGACATCAATACTATCTGCGTAGACCCAAATGGTTCGGGAATTTATAATTTTTTGCAAAGTGGAACATATACAGCAACATCGGGTGGTTCTTTTACCGAAGGAATTGGTATTATGCGTTTAGTTAATAATTTCAGGCAGGCCTGTGTTGACCATACTATTACCTTACCCGATAGTGATATTGTTACCATTGCTAACTATGTCCGCCAACAAGATGCACTGGTATTAGGCAGTTCTAGTGCCCTTAACGTTGCCGCAGCGTTTTATGCTGCGATTAATTTTGGTCCATTAAAAGGGGGTAAAAAACAGCATGTTGTGACGTTAGCCTGTGACCTTGGTGAACGCTCAGTGTCTAAAATTTATAATAAAGCGTTTTTAGAAAGCAAAGATATTTTTGTGGAAAACGACTCAATTGAAAAATTAATGGATCGCTTTACTAATAGACATGATTTATTAAAAAAGGTGACCTTTGACTACAAAAATCTATAGTTTTTACAGTCAATAAAGGCTTAATTAAGGATACTAATAAGACGACTTTATTGGAGACCTCTGTTAGTGAAGCACCCTTAAGTGTAAATTTCTCATCAAGTTGGGCTATAAGGTAATAAAAAGTAAAAATGATAATGTTTTTGGATTTTGGCCACGTAATACTCCAAAAGGGTACCTAAGGCGACTATTAGGGGTTTGAGGTGCCCATACCCCTTAGCCTTTGATACTGGGTATGGCGCTTAAAGGCATTCACATTAATTCTGCTACCGCTGCATAATAAAAGTGTTTTTCAAACGCAGTGGTTAACGTTAACCACTGCTGTGGTTTCAAGTGCTTGCTCTTAGATGTGCCGAGGATGGCCCTGAGTCATAAAAAAACCGCTGGTTTAGAGCGGTTTTTTCTTTTATTTTTTATGTCAGACCTGCCGCAGATTATTGTGCGGCGGTGTTGGCTATCAACTCTGCAGGATCAAAATCATCTACGTTGATTGTACGTAACCGACCTGCTTCGGTTCTGCGTAGCAAATCTGCCTCCTGCTCGGTAATAACGCCAAGCTCCAGGCCTTTTGCTGCCACCTTATCAAGTTGGGTAAAAGGCAGTCGCACTTTGGCCGCCTTACACACCTTGTCAAACAAAGGTTCGCTGGCAAGTACATCCCTGAAAGTCAATTCCAGATCGCCCATTAGACATTCGCTATCACCGAAGTACTGGCCTTCACCAAGACGGGCCCGGGCTGCACAATCGGTTTGTAATATGTCGGCGACTTTGTGATCCAGCTTATCAGATGGACGGGTGTAGGTTGGGCCAAAGGGTATCACCAGCAACTTGAGCACAGTGCTTATCACCTTGGACGGGAAGTTGTTGAGCAATTCAGTCAGGGCAACTTCCAGTTTAGACAGGGTATCTTGCATCGCCCAGTGTACCAGGGGTAAATCATCTTTTAAGCGTCCCTGATCGTCGTAACGTTTCAGTACGGCTGAGCCTAAGTACAGATAACTGAGAATATCGCCCAGGCGCGCAGAAATGCGTTCGCGGCGTTTTAATTCGCCGCCCAACAGACCCATGGCCACGTCTGACAATAAAGCTAAGTTGGTGCTGTAACGTTGCATGGAGCGATAATAATGGGCGGTTTCATCATCAAAAGGGGCACCTGCAAATATAGCGCCTGTGAGTGAAAACCAGATACTGCGAAAGGTATTACTGACAGCAAAGCCTATATGACCAAATAATGCGTCGTCGAATTCATCCAGGCTTTGTTCGCTGTCTGGATTATTGGCGGCGTATAGTTCTTTTAGTACAAAGGGGTGACTGCGCATGGCGCCCTGGCCGTAAATCATCATATTACGGGTTAAGATGTTTGCCCCTTCAACGGTGATCGCAATGGGGGCACCTTGGTATGCCCGGCCTAAATAGTTGTTTGGCCCGAGCATGATCCCTTTGCCCCCATGAACATCCATGGAATCGTTAACCAGCTGACGTATCTTTTCGGTTAAATGGTATTTACAAATGGCGGAGATAACCGAGGGTTTTTCGCCTAAATCTACACCTTTAGTGGTCAAACTGGTGACGGCATCCATCAAATAGGCGTTTCCCCCTATACGAGCTAACATTTCTTCAATACCTTCCATATTACCTATGGGCAGTTTGAATTGGCGACGAATACGAGCATAAGCACCGGTGGCCAGGGCTAAACTTTTGGCGCCACCAGCAGAGGCCGAGGGCAGGGTAATACATCGGCCTACGGATAAACATTCCACCAGCATACGCCAGCCTTGTCCTGCCATTTCCACGCCGCCAATAATATAATCCAGAGGTACAAAAATGTCAGTGCCCCGCAGTGGTCCATTTTGAAAAGGGACATTTAAGGGGAAATGGCGATTGCCAATCTCCAGCCCTTCGGTATCTCTGGGTAGCATGGCGCAGGTGATGCCCAGTTCTTTTTTCTCGCCAATCAAGCCGTCGGGATCAAACATTTTAAAGGCCAAGCCAATAACTGTGGCGACGGGCGCCAGGGTGATGTAACGCTTATCAAAGGTAAGGCGCATACCGATCACTTCTTCACCTTCCCACTGACCTTTACAGACGATGCCGCTGTCAGGCAACGAGCCCGCATCGGAGCCGGCTTCTGGACCCGTCAGGGCGAAACAGGGGATTTCTTCCCCTGTGGCCAAACGTGGCAGATAATGGTCTTGTTGTTCTTTGGTACCGTAGTGTTGCAACAGCTCACCGGGGCCTAAAGAGTTAGGTACACCAACGGTTGTGGATAGTACCGCACTGACACCTGAGAGTTTCTGTAGCACCCGGGACTGGGCATAAGCAGAGAAGTCTAAACCGCCATATTGCTTTTTGATGATCATGGCAAAAAACTTGTTATCTTTGAGGAATTGCCATACCTGGGGAGATAAATCTGCACGTTTGTGGGTAATATCCCAGTCATTGGCCATGCGACAGACTTCGGCTACTGGCCCTTCCAAAAATTCCCGTTCTTCGCTGGTGAGGCGTGCCTGAGGGATACGATGCAATGCATGCCAGTTAGGATTGCCGCTGAAAATCTCACCATCCCACCAAACCGTACCTGCATCTATGGCATCTTTTTCGGTGCTGGACATCTCTGGCATGATCTTCTTGTACATATCCAGTATTGGCGTTGTCATGTGTTTTTTGCGGATAGATTCAATATTAAGGGGCAGGGCGATAATGAGAAAAAGCAGCCAAAGCACTGCGCCGACCATGCCTAGAAAGCTGCCTACCAGCATCACTATGGCCACGATCAGGGTGGCGTTAAATAGCTTCATTCGAAAGTAACTCACCGCACCGACGGTGGCGAGTAGAATAAGTAACCAAATAAATGTTTGCATAAAAAGTCCGTTAGAGGTCTGACCAGAATGTTAACAATATTATTTTGTTTAATAAATATCAAGTACCAACTGCTTAAATAAGTGTAACCCATTATATTTCAATTAAAAATTAAATATGTTGGGAAAAAAGCAAGCTAGAGGATAGCCTGTGGGGTATTTACCGGTTAGGAGGTAACCGGTAAATACTTAAGCGGATAATCTATTTTGTAAGCTCAAAAGATTTGAGTTGTATATCGCCTTGTTCTTTATCATCTTTAAATTGTTGCAGGCGTACCAATTGATAATTCAGTTGCGGCGAAAACCAGGCAAAGGTTTCCCGGGAGGAGTTGATGCGAACGATGTTTACTTTGATCCCTTCCAGTGTGCCATAGGGCAGAGTCAATTGATCTTTACCCATCACTTTAAGGTTATATTCCCTGGCGTCGCCACGATAATTAATCACCTGATAAGTAAAATCGGTTTGCCCTTGGGCGAGTTTCTTTTGCATGTCTAAACGGTAGATTTGGTTGTCAAATTGCCCCAACCAATCGAAAGCGGGCTCCTTATCCACCACAATTTTACCTGAGGCTTGATCAAACAACACATTAGTACTTTTGTTGCTGCCGGTGCCGGTGCGGGTAAAACGGTAGTCTTGCGGCGTAAAGGTATTATCCTTGTATTCAAACGTGCTGATTTCGCTGCGTTTATCGGACAGATAAAACAATGAGACTTTAGAATAGTACTCAAGACGATAGCTATTTTTTTTGTGCTCTGAAGCCTCTAGGCTTAAAAGTGCATAGCCCAGTTTTTTGCCATAGCGGTAAGCGGTGTACTCAGCCTCAAAAGTTGGCAAGGTTGACGCTACAGCACTGGCTGTCAATAATGACAATACCAGCGCTAACCACCCTTTATTAATCTGCGGCATAACCGCACAGTGGAATTTCTTTTCCATCTAAATATGCCTTATTATTAAGCATTACTAGCCTTTTCTGGCAAAACCATTTGACTACTAACGGGTACATTTTACGTTCTTGTTCTTGAACGCGTGATGCCAGTTCTGTCGCTGTTTCCTGAGCAAAAACCGGAACCTTTGATTGTAATATCACCGGACCATCGTCTAGCTTGGGGGTAACAAAGTGTACAGATGCACCGTGTTCAGCATCGTTTGCCTCTATGGCTCGCTGGTGTGTGTGCAATCCTTTGTATTTGGGCAACAAAGAGGGGTGAATGTTTAACATTCGCCCCGCAAAGTTTTCAACGAACTCATCATTTAAGATACGCATAAATCCAGCTAAAACCAACAGGTCAGGAGAATATTTCTGTATTTCCTGACTAAGGTGTGCATCGTATTCATCACGGCTGGCAAATGACGTATGGTCAATAGATATAACCGGTATATCGGCATTTTGGGCACGCTGTAAACCGTATGCATCCTTTTGATTGGAAAAGACCGCTACAATCTTAGCCGGAATTTTCTGTTCATCTATGGCGTCGATAAGCGCCTGTAAATTCGAGCCATGGCCTGAAATCAAGACGACTATTGATGCTATTTTTTGCTCATTACCCACCTAGCAAATCTCTACTTGCTGATCGTCATTCGTATCTTCTATTTGGCCTATCTTCCATACGTTTTCGCCTAACTCGGCTAATATCGTCAGGGCCTGTTGAGCTTTATCTTCAGGTAAGGCGATGATCAGGCCCACACCACAGTTGAAGGTGCGGTACATCTCGTGGGTGGACACATTGCCCTTGTCTTGTAGCCAGGTGAAAATGCTGGGCCATTGCCAGCTGCTTTTATCGATCACCGCTTTGGTACCTGGGGGTAAAACCCGGGGAATGTTTTCCCAAAAACCGCCACCGGTTATATGCGTAATAGCACTGACTTGCACTTGCTCAAGCATAGCCAACACATTTTTAACATAGATACGGGTAGGTTCAAGTAAGTGATCGGCCAGGGATTTGCCATCCAGTATTTCGTCAGGATCACTGCTAGATACTTCAAGTATTTTACGTACCAGTGAATAACCATTGGAATGAGGGCCTGATGAGCCTAATGCAATAAGAGTGTCTCCCGCTTTCACCCGACTGCCATCGATAACGTCGTCTGCTTCTACTACGCCAACGCAGAAACCCGCCACGTCATAATCGTTACCATGATACATACCTGGCATCTCAGCAGTTTCTCCGCCAATCAGGGCGCATCCGGACAATTCACATCCTTTACCTATACCTGTTACCACTTTGGCTGCGGTATCCACATCAAGTTTGCCTGTCGCATAATAATCAAGGAAAAATAACGGCTCGGCACCTTGTACAATCAAATCGTTGACACACATCGCAACCAAGTCAATGCCTATGGTGTCGTGTCTGCCTAAGTCCATGGCCAAACGTAATTTGGTACCTACACCATCGGTTCCGGATACTAATAACGGGTTACGATACTTGGTAGGTAATGAGCACAATGCGCCGAATCCGCCTAATCCGCCTTTTACTTCGGGGCGATGAGTTTTCTTACTGACTGATTTAATTCGTTCAACAAGTTGATTGCCTGCATCTATATCGACACCTGCATCTTTGTAGCTTAAGGAGGGTTTATTATCGGTCACGTAATTACCTTTATAAGGAGGAAAATGCAAAAATGATTACGGATTTTATCAGGTCAGAAAGTTAAAAGGTACACAAAATCCATTCAATTTGGTTAACGGCCTAATTATGGTTGATCAAACAAAAGGTGAAATTTGTACCTAGATCAATGACAATAGGCATCCGCGCTATTTGGAGCTGTATGGAACTATGTTCGCAACGTTAAAATCTCGATTCGCATTAAGCGTGTTTATAGCTATTTTGTGTAGTGTGCTGCTGCCGGTTAACGCTTCAGTTATGCATGACTTGTATGAGGCGCGTGTGGCAATTCCCGATCAAACCTTGAAAAGCCAAGAAGTGGCTGTACGTGACGGGTTTAAACAAGTGTTGGTCAAAGTCAGTGGTACTAAACAGTTATTGGCCAGTGAGCAAATTAAACAAGAGGTAAAACGCGCCAAAGATTTTATTCATACCTATCGATTTGAACAAAGTAATGAACAGTTGTATTTTGTGGTGAGTTTTGATGATCAGCGGTTAGATAAAATGATCCGCGATGCGGGTTTTCCCATTTGGGATAAACGCCGTCCTGACACTATTTTATGGTTTGTGGTAAAAGACCCGTCATCGGGACAGAGACAACTAGTCACTGAATCTGATTATCCCAACCTTCTGGCGCAAACCTATGTCGCCGCTGCTACCCGAGGTATACAGGTGGTGAATCCCCTGCTAGATCTGGACGATTTACAACAGGTCAATAGCTATGATGTTTGGGGGGGCTTTGTGCAACAACTCGCTCAAGCCAGCGAACGATATGGGGTAAAGAATGTTTTGTCTGCACGACTCTATCAATCATCTGTTTCTGGCGATATAAACACCCCTGTGTACTTTGAGCGGTGGAAAGCTGACTGGACTATGCTTTACGGGGGCCGTTTGTTATCCGGGCAAGTACAACAAGCCTCGCCTGAATTGACCATCCAGGCAGTGATTGATGCTCTGGCCGATAATCTGGCGGCGCGTTATGCTATCGATATCAGTAAACTCGACCCCAGTGCACTTAAAACCAATGTTAAGATAATGAACCTTGGTTCGTTACAACACTATGCCAACATCGTAAATTTTTTGGATAGCTTAAGTGTGGTCAACAAAGCATCGCTAATCATGCTCCAGGGGCCGGTCGCTACTTTTGAGTTGGATTTACTGGGTAGCATTGATGATTTTGTTAATGCTATGAGCCTGGATAATAGACTCAAACCCGTCAACGAATTTGGCCTGGACAAGCAGACTTTGGAGTTCATCTGGGTATTATAATGACCAAACAATTATCCCTGGCGGTAAACCTGCGCGACACTGAAACGTTCGATAGTTTTGTTGTGGGTGAAAATTTTCAGTTACTGCACAAATTAAAGAGCCTGCTGAGCCAAAGCACAAATAAAGCTTCTGAACCTTGGTTGACCTTTATTAGTGGCGATCATGGCGTAGGCAAGAGTCATCTACTGTTTTCTTTATGTCATAAGGCTCAATCTGTACAGATAGATGCCGTTTATCTGAATTTTAAGGAAAAAGGTGAATTTACCACAGCAGTATTAGATGGCCTGGAGCACAGTCAGCTTATTTGTTTGGACGATGCCGAAGCATTAAGTGGGTCTATGGAATGGCAGGTAGCCGTATTTGATTTACTCAATAGGGTAAAAGAGCAAGGTAAAAGCCATGTAGTGGTATGTGCTAACAGTGGTCCAAAGTCTTTGGACTTACAGCTCCCTGATTTGGCTTCCCGTTTTTCCTGGGGGGTAAGTTATAATCTGCAGGGCTTATCTGATGAAGAACGCTGTATCGCTTTGCTGACTCGCGCCCGGCAGAGGGGCTTGAATATGCCACACAAAGTAGCCCTGTACCTGGTAAATCACTGGCAAAGAGATATGCCGGCTTTGATGAGTACCCTGGATAAATTGGACGAATTGTCTTTACAGCAACAGCGTAAATTGACTATTCCCTTTGTAAAACAGGTTTTAGAGCTCTAACGGTATTATCCGATACAACGGTTGCCTATGAGACAAAACTGCCAGGCAAGCTTGGCATTCCTCACTTTAATCACGCTTTTTCCTGTCATTGTGGCTAAGATTTGCTTGCCGAGTTTACCTAATTACCGCGTTTTGTAAGCGACTCCCACACAAATTAAGGGCGAATAAAGCCAAAACGTTGCCTTAAAAAGCGGGTTTACAATAACGCTAAAGGCAATGACGAGTGTTTGTTGTTAAAGTCAGGGGAATAGGGCCAATATACTGCACACTGAAGGCAACATAATGGCACTATATATTCTGATACCGAATAAGGTGTCAGAATATATATAGGTCTACCAAATATTTTAGCTGCTAATCGTGGCTAGGGTTTAGCAGGCTTTTGTGTTTTTTGCTTGACTTGATTTTGCGCCGTAATGTGAGTTTCAAATATTTCTTTTTCTTCTTGCAACTCTTCTTTGAGTTTTCTGATCCCCGTACCCAGCTCTCTGCCGCGCAGGCGCGCATAGAAGCTGCATCCTGTGAATAATCCACAGCATAGTAGTATTTCTATGGCGGCATACAGCCTTTCATTCTCTAGGACATACACAGCAGTCAAGCCATGCATCAGGTAATACATGACAATGAAATTGGTCCAGGCATAGGTATAAGGTTTGCCCTGTAGCAAGCCCTTCAAGGGAAGCAATACAGGCAGGATCCAAAACAGCAATGTAAAAGTAGTGGACGTGTTTTTATCTACCGTCAAGGCAAAGTGCCAAATCAGCAACCAGCTAATGAGCAGAAAATAACTGCTTAAAGCAAGGCGTTGGTAAAATTGAGTATTGAGTCTCATAAATTATCCAAGTTTTTGAGCCAGTAAAGCCAGGCGTTGTCCTTGAGCCAGGCACAATATGCGCTCGTCTTCGGTGAGTTTGGTTTCATGTTGACCTTGTGCATGGTGGGTGGCGCCATAAGGGCTGCCGCCGGATTGGGTGGAATGTAATTGTGGGATCGTATAGGGTAAACCTGAGATTAGCATACCGTGATGCAGCAAGGGTAGCATCATGGTCAATAACGTTGATTCCTGGCCACCGTGTAAACTTCCTGTAGAGGTAAATACAGTCGCTGGTTTGCCCGCTAAGGCCCCGGATAACCATTGGCTACTGGTGCTATCAATAAAGTATTTAAGTGCGGCGGCCATGTTGCCAAAGCGGGTGGGGCTGCCTAATGCCAAGCCACTGCAATCTACCAGGTCCTGCTGGCTAACATAGGGATCACCGGTCTCAGGTACACTTGCTTTATCTGGCTGGAGGCCGGTTGATACTTCTGGCACAGTGCGTAACATCGCGTTTAGACCTTGTGATTCTATGCCTTGGGCGATTTTGTTTGCCATATTTTTGGTAGCACCATTGCGACTGTAATACAGGACTAGTACGGGCCCTATCATAATAAGTTCAACGCATTTTGTGGTGGACGGCCAATTACCGCTTTACTGTGCACATCATTCAACGATCCCCTGATAACAATAGGGCGTTCAATTAGTTTGGGTGTAAGGTGCATAAGCCGTATAAGCTCATCAACAGACATACTGGCGCTATCGATATTGAGCGCCTTATATTCAGGTTCACTTTTACGCATTAACTGATGTGGATCGGTTATGGCCAACATAGTTAAAATATTGCCCAGTTGTGCAATTGAGGGCGGGGTTTTCAAATATTCCACCACTTTAGGTTGTATATTATTCTCTTGCAGCAATTGCAATGTTTGGCGGCTTTTTGAACAGCGGGGGTTATGTAAAATAGTAAAGTCATTCATGGGGATATTTCTGCTGTAAATTTTTGCTTATAGGGATATTCTATCGACTTAGGCAATCACGTAAAGGAAATGCATGACATTGTTAAAAAAATCTTTATTCATAGTATTGAGTATTATAGCGTTAGGGGCAGGTGTGTTGGCGTTTAATGCCCAACGACCTGACTTTACTACACTTGATGGCCGGGATTACCAGTGGCAAAATTTGCAAGGTAAATGGGTGGTGGTGAATTATTTTGCTCAGTGGTGTGCTCCCTGTTTACGGGAAATCCCCCAGCTCAATGAATTTTATCAGCAAAATAATCCGCAGATTAAATTGTTTGCCATCAGTTTTGATCCCGCCTCAGATCAAGAACTGACGGACATGCAGCAAAAATTTGATATTCAGTTTCCACTAATTGCCAGGGTGAAACAGCCACTTCCCATGCTCAAACCCAGGAGTCTGCCAGCGACCTTTCTGATCGCACCAGATGGTTCGGTTGCCAAACAATTATTGGGTGAACAAAGCGCTGAATCCCTCAACCAAGCGATCACGTATCTAGAGGGCCTCCATTCGAGCTTGTGATGCTCTGAATTGTCCAATTCGTGCTCGAATGCGCTGCTTTTCTAACTCCCTGCTACTGGCATAATTGTAAGCACTATGCAGCTCATCAATAGCCCGGGGATAGGATGCCGCCAGGGCATAGACTTCGGCATTAGTTTGGTGCATTTCCAGTTTTTGCTGGCTTTGTCCATAGGCATCGGAGAGTATTTGGTGGGCCAATATGTTGTTTGGCTCTATCAACAAGTAGTCTTTGAGCAGGCGAATAGCATCACTAAACTGATTATTCTTAACCATGGCATTGGCTAAATTTAAAGTTAATACCCTATTATGTGGAGTGTTTTTGGCCCGAGCACTGAGAATATCAATTGCCCCTTGGTTATTATTGGTTGCCAGGGCGATATCCGTATAGGTATCTAAATAAAACAGGTTGTCCCGATCGCTGTGTAATAAGCGATCGATGATCTCTTGCGCCGCGCTATATTGCTCTGCTCCTAAGTAGGATAGGGCCAAACCATAAGCGGGGGCTTGTTCAAACTCGTAGCGCTTATTGTCCAGTAGGTCTTTGAAATAAGCGATATTACTGTCTGGCGTCCCGTAATAACGAGCCAGTATTCTACTTTTTGCCAGGTGAAAGGTTAGACTTTCTGCTATAAACCCAGTCTGGTAGAGTGCGGCCCGTGTTCTGGCATCCGCGACCCGAGACTCAGGCAAAGGGTGAGTTTGCAAAAAAGCTGTGGTTTTTGACTTTAATCTGGATTTCTCGGCTAAGGTGCCAAAAAAGGTGCCTGCGGCACTGGGATCGAACCCGGCCTGAGCTAATATACGAATACCGATACTATCGGCCTCTTTTTCATTTTGTCTGGTGTAGTTGATAGCGGCTTGTGCGGATGCAGCTGAGCCGGCAGTCATAGCCGCAATACCGGCCTCTGGATTGGCCATAGCAAGCAGCAGCCCACCTAAAGCTGATGCAATTTGCAGCGGTGAAGATTTTTGTTTGGCTTGCATGCTACGAGCGATATGCCGCTGAGTAACGTGACTGACTTCGTGGGCTAATACTGATGCCAACTCGCTTTCATTTTGGGCACTAAAAATAAGGCCGGTGTGCACAGCTACATGGCCGCCAAAAAATGCGAATGCATTGATGCTTGGGCTATTGAGCAAGAAAAATTCAAAGGGAAATTTTACATTGTCAGCTTGAGCCACCAGGCGATTACCCAGATCCTGAATGTATTCTTGCAACAGAGGATCATTTATGATCGGTGCCTGAGCGCGTAATTGACGCATTAAGACATCACCGATCTGTATCTCTTTATCCAGGGTTATCGCCCCAGATGCTACTACCCCTATTTCCGGTAAGTAATTTTTTTGATTGATACCTTGAGCGGGGAGGGTTATCAATAACGCCATGCTGCTTACAAGCAGACATCTGGCATATTTTTTTGTCGTTTTAATCATGTCACTCAAATCCGCTAACTGCGTTATGCATAGTCTATTGCCTTGCCCTGATATGAACGCACACTTATGCATTTAGTTCCTTATCCACAGATACACTTATTAATATTGTGGCATATAACAAGCAACGCAAGTATTTTTGTGGCAATGACATCGGTTTATTTTATTCCCTTTTATAGCTTAAAAAAAACTGATCCATCTTGTCAAAAAGAGACATAAATGACAGGGGATTCCAATGTAAATAAGCCAAGTTACCATTTATCTATTACTCAGGTCTATCGGTACACATTGTATTACTACAAAGTGATCGTGCAATTTTGTCTCTTCTGCAGTGAAAAGACTTATCTTTAGGGGCGAGTCAATATAATATGCTGCGATAAAATAAGCATGCAGATAAATGTTGTCAATTCTGCTAGTTTCTGGCCGCCAGGCATTAAATTTAGCGGTTGGGGAGAATTAATCTGAGTGTTGAATTGTATTACTTTATAGAGAGCCTAAATGATTAGTGTGTTTGAACGTTGGTACAAACGTAAGTTTTCCGATCCCGATTCTGTGATGTTGTTGGTCATGCTCCTGGTTGTTTCCATTTTGCTGGCGATTTGGGGCGAAATACTGATGCCCGTATTGGTCGCAGCCGTTATTGCCTATTTACTCGACTGGCCGGTCAGCCAGTTAACACGCATGGGTTTAGGGCGCAGCTATGCCTGCAGTGTGGTGATATTTAGTTTTATAGCCATTAGTATTCTTACCTTTATCAGTCTGGTGCCTGTTATCACTCAACAGAGTATTAATTTAATCAGTGAGATGCCACAGATTTGGGCTCAAGGTCAGATCTGGCTATTACGCCTGCCTGAACAATATCCGGATTTTGTGCAACTGGGTAATATTCAGGACATGTTGGAAGGGGTTAATGATCGTATCGTGGCCCTTGGGCAACAATTACTATCTGCATCGGTAAGTTCCTTAAGCAGTCTGGCGTCTTTACTGATTTATCTGATTTTGGTGCCTTTAATGGTATTTTTCATGCTTAAGGATAAAGTCCTGCTGATGGACAATCTGACTCCTTTGCTGCCTACCCAGCGCCGCTTGATTAAACAGGTTGGCACTGAAATGAATTCACAAATTGCCAACTATATTCGCGGTAAAGTGATCGAAATAGTGATAATAGGGACTGTCTCGACTGTGACTTTTGCGCTTATGGATTTACGTTATGCTTTATTGCTGGGCGTGCTGGTTGGATTTTCGGTTTTGATACCCTATATAGGCGCGGCGGTGGTAACCATACCTGTGACTATGGTGGCGCTATTTCAGTGGGGTGTGACGCCGGAATTTTGGTATCTGTTTATTGCTTATGGGGTGATACAGGCGGTTGACGGCAATGTGCTGGTGCCGGTATTGTTTTCAGAAGCGGTTAGCTTGCATCCGGTTTATATCATCATTGCAGTGTTATTTTTTGGTGGGTTATGGGGCTTCTGGGGCGTATTTTTTGCTATTCCTCTGGCCACACTTGTTAAGGCGGTGATCAATGCATGGGGAGGGCCAGGCATTGCCCAGCAGGATGATCCATTGTTACCATAATCATCGCCAAGGGCGAACTGACTATCCGGTCAATACGCCCTTGGCGGATTACTTGGGTATAGGTTAGCTGTTCAGATAATCCAATAACACCTGGTGGTGATCCTTGGTCTTGAATTTATCGAATACCTTTTCGACCTGACCTGTTTCATCGATTAAAAAACTGATGCGATGTATTCCGTCGTATTCTTTTCCCATGAATTTTTTGAGACCCCAGACCCCAAATTGCTCGGCAACCTGGTGATCCTCATCTGCCAGTAGGGTGAAATTAAGCTGCTCTTTTTCGATAAATTTAGGTAAACGCTTAACGGGATCAGGGCTTATCCCCAATACCACTAAATTATGTTCGTCCAGAGCTGATTTACTGTCTCTGAGGCCCTGTGCCTGGACGGTACAGCCAGGGGTCATGGCTTTGGGGTAAAAATACACCAGCACTTTTTTTCCGCTGTAATCTTGCAAGTTAATGGTGTTGCCGTTTTGATCTGGCAATGCAAAATTAGGTGTCTGATCACCGGCGGCTAATCTGTTCATATGCATCCTTTAGTCTTTGAGCAGCCAGAAGGGCTGGTTAATGGTTTTGTTTAATTGCACCTTGCAAATTAAGATCATTTAACAGGGCGGTAAATTGCGCATCAAATTCACTATATTGTATATCATGGGGCATGCTGACTACCATTTTACACTTGACCAAATCCTCCCCTTTTGGCTCAGATTGCAGGGTTTTCAAGCGCAAAGCACTGACGGTAACATTATATTTGGAAAAAAAGTGGGTCACCTGTTTGATTACCCCAAGGGCATCGACTCCGGAGAATTCCACATCAGCCAGATGCTCAAGATTTTGTTTACAGTGGCGTTTGGTGCGCTTCATCATCGACAAAAGATCATTCTGTTGGCAACTAACGGGTATGGCCAGTTCTACTCGCACTATGGCACTGGGCGTGCCCTCGACAATCATAGTTAAGGAAAAATCCTGTCCATACACTGCCTGGCGGCTATCCAGTATATTGCAACCGCTCTCGCTTACTGCGTCTGCTAAGGTACTTAAAATGCCGACTTTATTGGCGCCCAATATGGTAATGATCAATTGTTGCTTCATTTTTACTAATTATTTTTCCTTTTAAGATCCATATAACATACCTGAAAATCACCCTATATTTCCAGTTTCACGGCTGCTTTTCGATTCTGGCGATTCATTGCTTGTTTTTAGCCGTTATGCTTATTACCATTAGCCATTAATTTTTTAGGAGTAGGCATGTTTACTGGTAGTTACGTTGCGTTAGTCACCCCGATGGACAGCTTTGGGGCAATAGATTATATATCGCTTAAAAAACTCGTCGATTTCCATATTAAAAATGGTAGTCATGGATTAATTGCCGTGGGTACTACAGGTGAATCTGCTACCTTACCATTTGATGAGCATATCGAAGTCGTCAAACGTATGGTGGAATTTGCTGACGGTAAAATTCCGGTGCTTGCTGGTAGTGGTGCCAACTCCACTTCGGAAGCTATCTTCCTAAGTGAGCAAATGGCTGATACGGGCATAGATGGTTTCTTAAGCGTGGTGCCTTATTACAACAAGCCACAGCAAAAAGGCATGGTCGCCCATTTCAGGGCCATAGCGGATGCCACCGATTTACCGGTATTGTTGTACAACGTACCCGGCCGTACTGTGGCCGATATGTTACCCGAAACGGTAGCTGAACTGGCCACTCATCCTAAAATTGTTGGCTTGAAAGATGCCACCGGTGATATTGAAAGACTTAAACAAACTCAAGCATTGGTACCTGAAGACTTTTTGTTTTTAAGTGGTGATGACGTCACCAGTTGTGAATTTCTGCTGGCCGGTGGCCATGGTGTTATTTCTGTGTCAGCTAATATTGTTCCCAAGCAAATGGCACAGATGTGTGAGGCCGCCCTAGCGGGAGATTTTGCCAAAGCCAAACAAATTGATAGCCAAATAGCAGTCTTGCATACCGCGCTATTTATTGAACCCAATCCGGTGCTACCAAAGTGGGCACTATACAAAATGGGGCTTATTCAGACGGCATTTTTGCGTTTACCGCTAATTGAATCGGAACTTGAAAGCCAAATACATATCGAACAAGTCATGCGCAGTTCTGGCGTATTATCTTAAGGAGATAGCATGACACATAAGTTTTTTGTTGGCGGCATATTAGTTGTGGGTTGTCTGACAGCCTGTAGCTCTGTAGAAGAAAGACAAATCGCCAGTGGTGATTTTGATTACGTAAAAGAACAGCCTGGACAAGAATTTCAGGTACCACAAGATGTTGATAGGCCTAAATTTAGCCGTGCCTATACCCTGCCACCTCTAGGTAAAGATGCACCGCAGGATATGCTTGGTAAAAAATTAAAAGTTGTGGCGCCATCCCTGGTGTTACCCCTCGTTAGCGGCTCTCATGTAGACGATGGGAGCAAAGAAGCGACGGTATTATTTGATCAAGTAGATGATAGCCAAGCGCTGGACACGACTATCTGGAATTCTTTACTGAGCTTTCTGGAAGAGCAGTTAATTGGTATAAGAAGTTTCGATAAACAAAAACAAGTGCTGATCACCGACTGGATGGTGATAACCGAAACCTTGGATGATCATTGGTATTCTTGGTCAACTGTTGAAAAAAGCATCAGTCAGCGTTTTGAATTCACCCTTGATATGAAGCCTCATGGCAGAACCGCTGCATTACATGTGCGTTTACTCGATTACCAGGAAGTACAAGGCAAAGATGTCGTAGCCAAAATGGATGACACCGACGTCAGAACCAACGAAGTCGACATATTAAACAAGGTTATCGGCCATTACGAATATCAAATTCGGGTCGCTACTGCGCAACGTATCCGTGAGATTCGCCGAGGTGCGAAGCTGGAGTTAGGCCTTGATGAAGATGGTTCGCCAGCCTTTGTCATCGATGCAAATTATGATACTGCCTGGCCTCGGGTATTATTGGTACTGCGTAAACTTGGCTTTGATGTTAAAGATTATGATCAATCCAATGGCTTGTTATTTGTCAAATATAACGGTACTCAAAGCGGGTGGTGGAGCTCTTTATGGTCCAGTGATGCTAATGCCTTGCCATTAACAAAAGACGAATACCGCTTTAAAATGAGCGAGTTGGATGACAAAAGCACCTTAACCCTACTGGATTCAGATAATAAAGCCTTTACTCAGGACAAGCTGGCGGCACTGTATGAAACCTTTTCCAGGGTCATGGCCGACGACAATCTGGATATTTAATTCCTATTGGTATGTACAACCAGTTTAGTGGTAAAGGGGCCAACACGTTACCCGAGCCACTATACTGGTCTTCTTTGCCCTTTTAACACCTTCGAGGATCCCTATGAGCTTGGCCGATAAAGTTCTCGCCGTTAATGATGATTTGCCTATACGGACGGATTTACCCGTGCATAGCGGCAAGGTTCGTTCTGTCTATTGGTTAACCGAGCAGGATAGCCGTAGGCTCATCCAGCAAAAAGGCTATCCTGTCCCCCTGGATACGCCCCTGGCCATCATGCTGATAAGCGATCGAATCTCTGCCTTTGATTGCATCTGGCACGGTGAGGGAGATATGCGCGGCGTCCCTGGTAAAGGGGCAGCCTTAAATGCCATCTCCAATCACTGGTTTGAGTTATTTAAACAACAGGGTCTGGCTGATAGCCATATTTTGGATATTCCCCATCCACTAGTATGGATTGTGCAAAAAGCACGTCCGGTGATGATTGAAGCCATTTGTCGCCAATATATTACCGGCTCAATGTGGCGGGCATATGAACAAGGTGAACGGACTTTTTGCGGTATCAAACTCGCTGAGGGGTTAAGCCGTGACAGTAAATTACCCGAACTGCTGATCACCCCATCGACTAAAGGTGTGCTTAAAGGTATTCCAGGCGTACCCGAAGCGGATGATGTTAATGTCTCCCAGTATAATATCGAACAAAATTACCCAGCCTTCAACTTTAACTCACCACAAGATATTGCCGTATACGAGCGCCTGTTAACGCAAGGATTTAATGTGATCAGCGACGCATTAGCCCAAGTGGGGCAAATATTTGTTGATACCAAATTTGAATTTGGTTATGTCAAAGACACACAAGGTCAGGACAAGCTTATCTACATGGATGAGGTAGGGACTCCGGATTCGTCAAGAATTTGGGATAAAGCTGCTTACGATAAAGGCGAAATAATAGAAAACTCCAAGGAAGGTTTTCGGCAACTGCTGCTTAAGCATTTTCCGGATCCGGATATCCTGTTGAACAAAGAGCGTATGATTGAGCGCAACGCTTTAGCCAAAGATAACGCTTTGCCGGTAGCGGTATTAATGCAAATTTCTGCTACGTATACCCAAATAGCGGAAAAAATAACCGGTAAAAAAATCGAATTGAGTGATAATCCCAAAGCAGAAATTATCGCTATTTTGCGTGATGAATACCAGCTGGTGAATTAATATAGTTGTATGCACGTGCAATTTGAACAAAAAAACGCAAATTAATTTGCGGTTTTTTTCCTAGCGTATGATGCTAAAAAAACGGCTGTAAATGAATGCGGACCCCTTGATGGTACAGCGTTTTTGTCTGCCGTGAATCAGTTCAATCAAGCTATCGAGCTGAGTTTTTAATGCCATTACTTTAGCTCTGCGTTCTCGCTACTTGAAAGGGAACGGCTATTGCTGAATATCAACGCCTTGCTCTAAAATCGGTGGACGCATTCTCATTGAGTGATCAGCTCAACTCTATCTCAATATCCGACAGCGGTACACAGCAGCAGGGTAGGATCTCATCATCGTCCATATACGCCAGGGGGTCGATGGTGTATTTAACCTGACCGCTAATAAGTTTGGTCCTGCATGAGCCACAAAAGCCCTCCCGACAGGCGTAGTGCACCTCGATATCATGTTTCTCGATACTTTCTAACAGGGTGCAGGCAGGCTGTTGTAAGACAGATTTGTGCTCTTTGATGTGGATCACAAAACTATCTTTTAAAGGGCTCATAGCGGGCAACTATAAATCGAAATCACCAAAATCGCCGGCATTCACTTCTGAATCAATCTGTCCCACCAGGTAGGAGCTTATTTCGGATTCCTGAGGAGCGACCTGTACGTTATCCGAATTTAGATAATTATTCATCCACGGCAGGGGATTGCTTTTAATATCGAAGGGTTGTCCGAAACCTATAGCTGACATTCTATGATTGGCGATAAATTCCACATATTGGCACAAAATATCCTTATTCAACCCTATCATGGAGCCATGTTGGAACAGGTACTCGGCCCATTGTTTTTCTTGCTCAACAGCATTCATGAATATTTCAATGGCTTGGTCTTTGCATTCAATGGCTATTTCGGCCATTTCCGGATCGTCTTTGCCTTTGGCCCACAGGTTTAAAATGTGTTGGGTGGAGGTCAGGTGTAAATTCTCATCACGGGAAATCAAACGAATAATCTTTGAATTTCCTTCCATTAATTCCCGCTCAGCGAAGGCAAAGGTGCAAGCAAAAGAGACATAAAAGCGTATGGCTTCAAGGGCATTGACTGAATTCATACATAAATACAGCTTGGTTTTTAATTGGCGCATTGTCACGTTATGGGTTTCGCCATTTATGGTATGTACGCCTTCACCCTGTGTTTGCCACAGCTGGGTATAAAAAATCAAATCGTCATAATATTTTGAAATATCAGCTGCGCGTTTTTTGATTTGTTCATTTTCCACTATATCTTCGAAAATACTGCTGGGATCGCTAAACAGATTACGCAAAATATGGGTATAGGAGCGGGAATGAATAGTTTCATAAAATGACCAGGTTTCGACCCAGGTTTCCAGCTCAGGAATGGAAATGATCGGCAAAAAAGCGATGTTGGGGCTACGGCCCTGGATAGAGTCGAGCAAGGTCTGGTATTTCAGATTAGAAATGAAAATATGTTTCTCAGAGTCACTCAATTTCTGAAAATCTACCCGGTCTTTACTGACATCCACTTCTTCAGGTCGCCAGAAAAAGGAAATTTGTTTTTCGATTAGTTTTTCGAAAATACTGTGTTTCTGTTGATCGTAACGCGCTACGTTGACTGGGTTACCAAAGAACATAGGCTCTTTTAAAGGGTCGTTATTCTTTTGATTAAAAGTGGTGTATTTCATGAGTAGTAAATGGCCGTTATTGGTTGAAATTGCCCGTCAGCTGTAGCTTGACGGGCACTCTTGTTACATATGGTGAAACTCACCATTTATATTTTACAGGCACCGCCTGCACAATCCTCATCCTCTTCTTCTATCACTTCCTGAGGGACAAACTTACTTGATTTCAGTTCTTGTTGTGATGAGTCAGAGGCACCATCTCGCGTATTATGATAATACAGAGTTTTAATCCCTAGCTGGTAGGCAGTGAGCAAGTCTTTAAGCAGCAGCTTCATTGGCACTTTGCCACCGTCGTATTTATTCGGATCATAGCTGGTGTTAGCAGAGATGGTCTGGTCAACAAACTTCTGCATGATGGCTGTTAGCTGTAAATAACCATCATTAGAGGGCAGATCCCACAGTAATTCATATTTATCTTTGAGCCTTTCGTATTCAGGTACCACTTGCTTCAATACCCCATCTTTACTAGATTTAATACTGATGTGGCCCCGTGGTGGCTCTATGCCGTTGGTGGCATTGGATATTTGAGATGAGGTTTCAGATGGCATCAAAGCCGACAAGGTGCTGTTACGCAAACCGTATTGCTTGATATCAGCCCGCAGGCCGTCCCAATCGCAATGCAGGGGTTCGTTACATATTTTGTCGATATCTTTTTTATAGGTATCGATGGGCATCAGGCCTTGATAATAAGTGGTTTCGTTAAATTTAGGACAGGCGCCTTTTTCTTTGGCCAAATTACATGAAGCGCGCATAAGATGATATTGCATGGCTTCAAAAGTGCGGTGGATAAGGCCATTGGCACTGCCGTCCGAGTATTTAACGCCATTTTTAGCCAGATAGTAAGCGAAGTTGATCACGCCTATGCCTAACGTACGTCGACCCATAGAGGCATTGTGAGCCGCTGGAACCGGGTAATCTTGATAATCGAGCAAGCTGTCCAAGGCACGGACCGATAAGTCGGCCATTTCAGCAAAATCATCTAAGCTTTCAATAGCCCCGAGATTAAACGCCGATAAAGTACACAGCGCGATCTCACCATTTTCATCATTGATGTGTTCCAAGGGCTTGGTGGGCAGGGCTATTTCCAAACACAGGTTACTTTGTCGAATAGGTGCCAGCTCAGGATTAAAGGGACTGTGGGTATTACAATGATCTACGTTTTGCAGATAAATCCGGCCGGTACTGGCGCGCTCCTGCATAAAGAGGCTGAACAGCTCTACCGCTTTAATGGTTGTTTTGCGAATAGACTCATCCTGTTCATACTGGCAATACAATTGTTCGAACTTGGGTTGATCGGCAAAAAACGCATCGTATAACCCCGGTACATCTGAGGGGCTAAATAAAGTAATATTTTCGTCTTTAATCAAACGCCGATACATTAGTTTATTAAACTGCACGCCGTAATCAAGATGACGAACGCGGTTTTCTTCAACGCCGCGATTATTTTTTAGTACTAATAAAGATTCAACTTCCATATGCCAAAGCGGGAAAAACAAGGTTGCCGCCCCGCCGCGCACTCCGCCCTGAGAACAACTTTTAACCGCAGTTTGGAAATGTTTATAAAACGGAATACAGCCGGTGTGAAACGCTTCGCCGCCGCGAATTGGACTGCCAAGGGCGCGAATACGGCCAGCGTTTACGCCAATACCTGCTCGTTGGCTCACATATTTAACGATGGCACTGGCGGTGGCGTTAATAGAATCCAGGCTATCACCAGCCTCTATCAACACACAGGAGCTAAACTGCCGGGTGGGGGTTCTGACACCGGACATGATAGGTGTTGGCAAGGAGATTTTGAACTTGGATATAGCATCATAGAAACGCTTGATGTAGTCCATGCGTGTATCTTTGGGATAATCGGCAAATAAACAGGCGGCCACCAGGATGTACAAAAACTGGGCGCTTTCGTGTATTTCACCTGTTACCCGGTTTTGCACCAGGTATTTACCTTCTAACTGTTTAACGGCGGCATAACTGAAATCCATATCACGCCAATGATCGAGGTAAAGATCCATTTCTTCAAACTCGCCCTGGGTATAATCTTCAATAAGATGGCGATCATATTTATGCATTTTGACCATAGATTGCACATGAGCAAAAAGAGCAGGTGGCTCAAAACAGCCATAGGCTTTTTTGCGTAAATGAAATATGGCCAGTCTGGCGGCTAAATATTGATAATCGGGGGCTTCGGTTGATATTAAGTCAGCTGCTGAGCGGATCAGGGTTTCATGAATATCTGCGGTTTTCATACCTTCATAAAACTGGATGTGAGCCTTAATTTCCACTTGTGAAACCGAAACGTTATTTAGCCCTGTGGCTGCCCAGGTAATAACTTTATGGATTTTTTCGAGATCGATGAGTTCGCGGTTGCCGTTGCGTTTGGTAACGAATAGTTTATCAGTCATGTATGTGCCGTTATCTTTTTTAGTGTGTACAAATTAAGGGCCGTTTGTATGCAAACGACCCCCTTAATATTTTTATGCAACAATGATGTTTTTACGGACCAAAGCGTGCTGTTAACGTCCTTTGGTCAAACACAAGATAGTGAGGTTCTAGGTACATTGCAACCCAACATGTGGTGGTTTTGTGCGCAGTCTTGGTGTGACGAAATTAATGTTAGTGGAGACTCACCTAACAACACTAACTGAGTTGCGGATATAGGGATTGCAAGAGCAATTTATTTAATTTTTTTTTTGCTTAAACTTTTTTGTTTAAAAAAATAATTATTTATAATTTCACGCTATATAGTGGTATGTTCGATATTTAACCACTACATATCGTGTTTGGTCAAAATATAGTTAAGCAATGTAACAGGGTGATCTATCTGTAAATCTGCTGCCCATAACTGGGATTGGTGAGTTGCATCTATATAACCATAACGGGCCAGTACGCTAAGCATATTTGCTGCCTTAGCAGCATCAATATCACGCTTCGCATCACCCACATACCAAATTTTATCGGGCAGGATATTTAACGATTTGGCGGCGCTAAGCAGTGGTAAAGGATGAGGTTTACGTTGGGCAAAAGTATCGCCGCTTATTACCACCTGGCAATTTTTAAACTCGCTAAAGTTGGGGAGTAGTTTCGTCGTTAACCAGCCAGGTTTATTGGTCACTATACCCCAGGGAATATTCGCCGAGTCCAGGCCCTGGAGTAATTCCTCTACACCACAAAAAATTTCAGTTTCGACACAAATAGCTTGGTGGTAATAGTCCAAAAATTGCTGGCGCAGCTCTGCAAAATTGTAATCTTTAATCTGTAAGCCAAAACCTATATCCAGCAAACCTTTGGACCCGTCAGAGGCAATGTTGCGGTAAATAGCGTAGTCACAGGGGGGTTGATGATGGGTGGCGAGCACATGATTGAGGGCGTTACCTAAATCCCTTGCGGTATCGAGTAGAGTACCATCAAGGTCGAATAGCAGGGCTTGAGGTTTACTGGTCATTTAAGGCATTACCCAGGTGCTGGCAATGTACTATGTAATTGACATCGACATTTTGCTCGGACAGATAAAATTGTTGAGTTATAGGGTTTAAGTGCAGGCCCGTAATATTTTTTGCCATCAATTGCGTTTGATCAACCCAATTGAGCAATTCCGAAGGTTTAATGAATTTTTGGTGATCATGGGTGCCTTTGGGCACTAAGCGTAAAATATGTTCTGCACCTACAATCGCCATCAGGTAGGATTTGATATTGCGATTGAGTGTGGAAAAAAATACTTTACCTCCGGGTTTGACCAAAGCACTACAGGCTTGTATCACCGAAGCGGGGTCTGGTACATGCTCCAGCATTTCCATACAGGTAACTATGTCATATTGTCCGGGGTGAGATTGGGCAAATTGCTCGGCAGTACTCAGTTGATAATCCACATTTAATTGGGACTCCAAACCATGCAAACGAGCTACCTGTAAAGGTTCTTCGCCCATGTCTATACCGGTCACTTCGGCACCAGCCCGGGCCATACTTTCGGTCAATATACCGCCACCACATCCCACATCAAGAATGACCTTACCGTGCAAACCGTCAGCATATTGATTGATAAAATCTGTGCGCAAGGGATTAATTTGGTGCAAGGGTTTGAATTCACCCTCTTTGTCCCACCACCGTGAAGCAAGAGCGGCGAATTTCTGTATTTCTATGGGGTCAACATTTTGTACTGTGGTCATATATAGGTCCAAAAAATATTAGCTAGCTATTATAGCCAGCATGTTAGAACTCTGGCTACAGCAAACAAATCGAATATATGCTGTTTTTTAATGTGTTTGCTTACTATTTGCGCGGATACTGGCTATGAATTTTTTGTGGCCAGTGATAGAATCAAACAGCTTTATAGAACAAAATTCAAGAGTTAAACGTCAACGTCCAGTTAGAGGCCTAGCTCAATTGGAGTAACGTGAATTTTCTAATTTTATGTCTAATTCTATTTCTAATAATAACGACTAGGGACAAGGCTGTATATGACTGATCACGCCCAAGAAATTCTTCCTATTAATATCGAGGAAGAGCTTAAAAACTCTTATCTTGATTATGCGATGAGCGTTATCGTAGGCAGGGCGCTGCCCGATGTACGAGATGGCTTAAAACCGGTGCATCGCCGAGTTTTATTCGCTATGCATGAACTGAAAAATGATTTCAACAAACCCTACAAAAAATCTGCTCGTGTAGTGGGCGATGTGATTGGTAAGTATCACCCCCACGGTGATTCGGCGGTATATGACACTATAGTACGTATGGCTCAATCTTTCTCACTACGCTATATGTTGGTAGATGGTCAGGGTAACTTCGGTTCAGTGGACGGTGATTCGGCTGCAGCTATGCGTTATACCGAAATTCGGATGTCGAAAATTGCCCACGAATTACTGGCGGATTTAGAAAAGGAAACGGTGGATTTTGTACCTAATTATGATAGTACAGAGTTTATCCCCGATGTATTGCCTACCAGGGTTCCGAATTTATTAGTCAATGGTTCTTCAGGTATAGCCGTAGGCATGGCGACGAATATTCCGCCCCATAACCTGACAGAAGTGGTCAACGGTTGTCTTGCCTTAATTGATAATCCACAACTCACGATTGAAGAACTTATACAATATATTCCCGGGCCTGACTTTCCTACTGCCGCTTTTATTAGCGGCCGTAAAGGAATTGAAGAAGCCTATCGTACAGGTCGTGGCAAGATATACATGCGCGCCCGAGCGGAAATTGAGACTGAAGATAACGGTAAAGAAACCATTATCGTGCACGAGTTACCTTACCAGGTTAATAAGGCTCGATTGATTGAAAAAATTGCCGATTTGGTAAAAGAAAAGAAAATCGAAGGCATCTCTGCCCTGCGCGATGAATCCGATAAAGACGGCATGCGTATCGTTGTTGAAGTCAAACGCAATGAATCTGGTGAAGTGCTGCTAAACCACTTATATACCCAAACCCAGTTACAAACTGTGTTTGGTATAAATATGGTGGCCCTGGACAAGACCCAGCCTAAAATATTTACTCTTATGGAAATATTGCAGGCTTTTGTACTGCATCGCCGTGAGGTGGTCACGCGCCGGACCGTTTTTGAACTGAAAAAAGCACGGGAACGAGCACATATTCTTGAAGGCCTGGCTATAGCCTTGGTTAACATCGACCCTATTATTGCCTTGATTAAAGCTTCCAAAAGCCCTGCAGAGGCAAAAATGGCCTTAACTGCCCAAGGTTGGCAATTAGGTGATGTCGCAGAAATGCTTGCAAGAGCTGGAGATGACGCCGCTCGTCCTGATTGGTTAGAACCTCAATTCGGCATCCGTGACGGCCAGTACCACCTAACCGAACAACAAGCTCAAGCCATACTCGATTTGCGTTTGAATAAGTTGACCGGTCTTGAACATGAAAAAATCTTGTCTGAGTACAAAGAGCTGTTGGATGTGATTGCTGAGTTATTATACATCTTGGCTACCCCAGAGCGTTTAATGGAAGTGATCAGAGAAGAACTAGAGAAAGTTCGTGATGAATTTGGTGATCCCCGTCGCACGGTAATTACCGCTGCCAGTCATGACATAGATATTGAAGATTTGATCGAGCGTGAAGAGGTTGTGGTTACTTTATCTCGTGAAGGCTACGTGAAGTATCAGAAATTAAACGATTACGAAGCCCAGCGCCGTGGTGGTAAAGGTAAATCGGCCACTAAGATGAAAGACGAAGATTTCATTGAGAAATTGTTGGTCGCCAATACCCATGACCATATTTTGTGTTTCTCCACCCGCGGTCGCTTGTATTGGTTAAAGGTCTATCAATTACCGCTTGCCAGCCGTAATGCCCGTGGCCGTCCTATTATCAATATTTTGCCACTGGAAAAAGGTGAGCGAATTACTGCTATCTTGCCGATTAAAGCGTTTGAAGAAGGCAAATATGTATTGATGGCAACCGCTGCCGGTACAGTGAAGAAAACAGCTCTTACGCAATACTCACGGCCTCGTGCTAACGGTATTATCGCTGTAAACCTCAATGAAGGTGATGAATTAATTGGGGTGGATATTACCGATGGCAGCAGCGACATTATGTTATTTTCTGATGCCGGTAAAGTGGTACGTTTTAACGAAAAACAGCGTGATTCTGAAACCGGTGAAGTCAAAATTGATCCTGAAACGGGTGAAGAGTTATTAGCCTTGCGTCCAATGGGACGAACCGCTACAGGTGTTCGTGGTATTCGACTGAAGGATGATCAGCGTGTTGTATCGCTTATTGTACCTAACGGAGGGGGGGCCATACTCACTGCCACTGAAAATGGCTTCGGTAAACGTACGCCTGTAGAGGATTACCCAGCCAAAAGTCGTGCTACCCAAGGCGTGGTGTCTATTAAGGTATCAGAGCGAAATGGTAAAGTGGTTGGTGCGGTCCAGGTTAATGACAGCGATGAAATTATGTTGATCAGTGATAGAGGCACCTTAGTGCGCACCCGCGTCGGTGAAGTGTCTACTGTTGGTCGAAATACCCAAGGTGTTCGCCTTATCCGTACCGCTGACGATGAACATGTTGTCGCTTTACAACGTATCGATGAAGTGGAAGTAGATATCACTGATGAGATTGATGATTTAGCGGCTATCGATGCTGATCTTGATCCATCAACAATGGACACGTCCGCTGAAGATGGTGTTCAAAACGAAGAATAAAGCCAGTAGGATGGTGAGCCGACTCCGTGTCTGCTTCACCATCCTGTAGTTTGTTAAAACGAGTGGCTGTGCCACTCTTTTTTTTATCGGAAAAAAGAAAATGACCAAGGTTTATAATTTTTGTGCCGGACCGGCTATGTTACCTGAAGCTGTTATGCAGCAAGCTCAAAGTGAATTCATAAACTGGCAAAACCAGGGTTGCTCAGTAATGGAAATAAGTCACAGGAGCAAGGAATTTATTGCTCTAGCCGTTGAAGCTGAACAGGACTTGCGAGATTTATTAGCTATTCCTGATAACTACAAAGTGTTATTTACTCATGGTGGTGGTCGTGGTCAATTTTCTGCGGTACCCATGAATCTTGCCCAGGCGACAGACAGCGTTGATTATCTGGTGAGCGGCTACTGGTCTAAAAGTGCTGTGGAAGAAGCGAAAAAATATGTCAATGTGGAATTGTTAGCTGAGTCAGTAATACAAGATGGCTTATTGACTGTGCCAGATCAATCTCAATGGCAACTCAATCCACAAGCTGCCTATGTGCACTATTGCCCAAATGAAACAGTGGACGGGGTAGAAATCGATTGGGTTCCGCAAACCGGAAATATTCCTCTGGTGGCTGATATGTCATCTAATATTCTGTCCAGACCCATAGATGTCAGCAAGTTCGGTGTGATCTACGCTGGCGCCCAGAAAAATATTGGTCCATCTGGTTTGTCGGTCGTTATCGTGCGGGACGATTTGCTGGATAGGGTACGCAGTGAAACGCCTTCAATACTGGAATACGGTATTATTGCCAAAAATGATTCCATGTATAATACCCCACCAACTTTTGCATGGTATCTGGCAGGGTTGGTATTTAAGTGGCTTAAAGCCCAAGGCGGTGTGGAAGAAATGGCTAAACGGAGTTTGGCTAAATCTGAATTATTATATGCTTGCATCGATCAGTCTGATTTTTACTATAATAAAGTAGCAATTGATTATCGCTCACGGATGAACGTTACCTTTCATTTACGCACGCCTGAATTGGACAAGCAATTTCTACTGGAATCCGAAGCCGCTGGGCTTAAGGCATTAAAAGGCCATCGTATTGTCGGCGGTATGCGTGCCAGTCTTTATAACGCCATGCCTATAGATGGTGTGCAGGCATTAGTGACCTTTATGCAAGAATTTGCTAAAAGGAACGCTTAGTTATGAGTCAATCTGCCTCTTTGTTATTAAAACCTATCCCACACATATCGGGCACCGTTAACGTACCAGGGTCTAAAAGCTTGTCTAATCGGGCCTTGTTATTAGCGGCAATGGCGAAGGGCGAAACCCATTTGACCAACTTACTCGACAGTGACGATATACGGCATATGTTAAATGCGCTGACCACGTTAAACGTGCAATATCGATTGTCACAAGATAAGACCCAATGTTGGGTGACAGGCCTTGGCTCAACATTCTTAGCGACTGAATTACAAAGCCTGTTTTTGGGTAACGCTGGAACTGCTATGCGACCCTTGTGTGCCGCTCTGGCCACATCACAGGGGGAATTTGAGTTAACCGGTGAGCCACGCATGGAAGAACGTCCCATAGGCGCGTTGGTCGATTCCCTGCGCCAGGCAGGCGCTGATATAACGTATTTAAAAAATCAAGGTTACCCACCGATTCGCATAAAAGGTAAAGCATTAACCGGCGGGAAGATAACTGTTGAGGGGAATGTATCCAGTCAGTTTTTGACGGCACTGCTGATGGCCGCACCACTATTTGCCAACGATTCGACTATTGAAATCATAGGTGAACTGGTTTCCAAGCCCTATATTGATATTACCCTCAGTACCATGACTCAATTTGGGGTGACGGTTGTCAATCATAATTATCAAACCTTTACCATCCAGGGAGCACAGCAATACCAGGCACCTGGTGAATTTATGGTAGAAGGGGATGCATCTTCCGCATCCTATTTCTTGGCGGCGGGGGCCATCAAAGGCGGAATAGTTAAAGTAACAGGTGTTGGCAAGAAAAGTGTACAGGGTGACATTCGTTTCGCCGATGTATTACAGAAAATGGGGGCTAAGATCACCTGGGGTGACGACTATATCCAGGTACAGGGTGGTTCCCTAACAGCGGTGGATATGGACATGAATCATATTCCCGATGCTGCTATGACCATCGCCACCACCGCTCTATTCGCCAAAGGTACCACGACTATCCGCAATATATATAATTGGCGGGTAAAAGAGACAGATCGCCTGGCTGCCATGGCTTGCGAACTTAGAAAGGTTGGAGCCGAGGTGATTGAAGGTAAGGATTTCATTACGATCACGCCACCCAAAAAATTGCTGGAAACGGACATCGATACCTATGATGATCATCGTATCGCTATGTGTTTTTCATTAGTCGCCTTGGGGGATATCGCCGTAACCATTAACGATCCTGGGTGTACGGCAAAAACTTTCCCAGATTATTTTACCAGACTAAAACAGATCAGCTGTTAATTAAAAGAGCGCCAGCAGTGAATTGTCGAACAAGGTATTTATATCTCGTAACAGACAGTTCATTGCTAATCTAAACTCAACGCGTATAATTCTGCGCGATTTCCATAAGCTCAGGAGAGGGCATGCAAGCATTTCCCGTCATCACTATTGATGGCCCAAGTGGCGCAGGTAAAGGTACGGTCAGTACTTTACTGGCAAATCGTCTCGGTTGGCATTTTCTGGACAGCGGCGCAATTTACCGTGTGCTGGCTATCGCCTCTATTCATCATCAAATTGATCCTAGCGACGAAGCGGGGCTACTGCCTTTAGCCACAGGACTAGATGTGAGCTTCGCCGCAGCGGACAAAGGTAGCAAAGTAATATTAGAAGGTGAAGATGTCACCGATGATATTCGATCTGAGGACGTCGGCTCGGTTGCCTCACAAATTGCGTCTTTACCCAGCGTACGAGAAGCTCTATTGCGCCGTCAAAGAGCGTTTAAGGAATCTCCCGGCCTGGTCGCCGATGGGCGTGACATGGGCACTGTGGTTTTCCCGGAGGCTGATGTGAAAATTTTTCTGACCGCCAGCGCTAACCAGCGAGCACATAGGCGATTTCATCAGTTGAAAGATAAGGGACATGATGTTAGCATGTCGCGCCTTTTGACGGACATTGAGGCCCGTGACGCCCGCGATGCAAATCGTACTGTTGCGCCTTTGATACCTGCAAAAGACGCCCTTGTTGTAGATTCGACTGAATTGAATGTGGAACAAGTGCTTGAAAAAATTACTGAGTTTGTACGTGCGAAAATGGCAGTAAATTTTTAGCGTACAGATGAAAGTATGTAACTGCCCAACATCAGGATGACAGTTGGCAATTAATAACAACCCCACGTTAGCCGGATTGCAGTGTGGATGTCAAAATGAAACATTTAACCTAACTATGACTGAAAATTTTGCTCAACTATTCGAAGAAAGCTTAAAAGTAATTGAAACCCGTCCCGGCGCGATCGTCAAAGGTACTATTGTATCTATTGATAAAGACATCGTGCTAGTAGATGCAGGTTTAAAATCTGAAAGTGCTATTCCAATTGAACAGTTCAGAAATGCCGATGGCAGCCTGGACGTTGAAATTGGCGATCAAGTCGATGTTGCTCTAGATGCAATTGAAGACGGATTCGGCGAAACAATATTGTCGCGCGAAAAAGCCAAACGTCACGAAGCCTGGGTTGAGCTAGAAAAAGCTTTCGATGACAAAGAAACGATCAAAGGTGTTATCAATGGTAAGGTCAAAGGTGGCTTTACGGTTGAAGTAAATACAGTTCGTGCTTTCTTACCTGGTTCGCTGGTTGACGTACGCCCAGTACGCGACACGACTCATCTTGAAGGTAAAGAACTAGAATTTAAAGTAATCAAGCTAGATGCAAAACGTAACAACGTCGTGGTTTCTCGTCGTGCTGTTATTGAAGCTGAAAGCAGTGCTGAACGTGATTCTTTATTGGCTAACCTTGAAGAAGGCCACGAAGTTAAAGGTATCGTTAAGAACTTGACTGATTACGGTGCATTCGTTGATCTAGGTGGTGTTGATGGTCTACTGCACATTACCGATATGGCTTGGAAACGCGTTAAGCACCCAAGTGAAATCGTTAATGTTGGTGATGAAATCAACGTTAAAGTCCTTAAGTTCGACAAAGAGAAGTCACGTGTTTCTCTTGGTATGAAACAAATGGGCAACGATCCTTGGCAAGAAATCGCTGAGCGTTATCCTGAAGGCGCTAAATTAAGCGGTGCAGTAACAAACTTGACTGATTACGGCTGTTTTGTCGAAATCGAAGATGGTGTTGAAGGTTTAGTTCACGTATCTGAAATGGATTGGACAAACAAAAACATACATCCTTCTAAAGTGGTTAATTTGGGTGACACTGTTGAAGTTATGGTACTGGAAATTGACGAAGAACGTCGTCGTATCTCCCTTGGCCTGAAACAATGTAAACCTAATCCTTGGGAAGAGTTTGCTAAAGCGCAAGTTAAAGGCGATAAAGTTAGCGGTAAGATCAAATCAATTACTGATTTCGGTATCTTCATCGGCTTAGATGGCGGCATCGACGGTTTGGTACATTTATCAGACATTTCTTGGAACAAGACTGGCGAAGACGCTGTTCGTGAATACAAGAAAGGCGATGAGATATCAGCTGTTGTATTACAAGTTGATCCAGAGCGTGAACGTATCTCTCTAGGTGTTAAACAGATTGAAGAAGATCCGTTTAACCAGTATCTGACAGACACCAAGAAAGGTGCTATCGTTATTGGTACTGTTACCGCTGTTGACGCCAAAGGCGTAACCGTTAAGCTTGCTGAAGAAGTTGAAGGCTATATTCGCGCCACAGATTTGGCTCGCGAACGTGTTGAAGATGCTTCTGAACTTGTTGCTGTTGATTCAGAGATTGAAGCCAAATTTATGGGCGTAGATCGTAAGAATCGCATCGTTAACTTATCTGTTAAAGCTAAGGACCAAGCTGATGAGAAAGATGCAATGGAAAAAGTGAATCAGCATGAAGAAGTTGGTTTTGCTAATGCCTTTGCTGAAGCCTTTAAAGCTGCAAAAAGCGACGATTAATCAAGTCGGGTGCGCAGTTATGCGCACCTTTAAAATCACTTACAATTTTTACCTATTGAAGGAAAGTTTAAATGACCAAGTCAGAACTTATCGAAAGACTAGCGGATAAAGCCCGTCACGTACCTTCAAAAGACGTTGAGTTGGCTATTAAGGAAATGCTTGAGCAAATGGCGCAAACCCTGCAAAAGGGCGAGCGTATAGAAATTCGCGGATTTGGCAGTTTCTCATTGCATTACCGAGTTCCACGCCTTGGGCGTAATCCTAAAACAGGGGAAACGGTGGAGTTGAACGGTAAATACGTTCCGCACTTTAAGCCTGGTAAGGAATTGCGCGAACGGGTCAACGAAAATTTAGTAAGCTGATTTTTCGATAAATCATTTAAACGGCACTCCAATTGGAGTGCCGTTTTTGTTAGAGTAGTATTAATTTATTAAAGCGATATTCCAATATGGGACACCCATGGTTAATCTGGTAGGATAAAAGTCGTAATCAAATCCCCAGTATTGAGATATGCATCTACCCGGAGGTACAAAAATATGAAGTTTAAGGGGTTATTATATCTTGTCGTGATCCTGATATTACTCCTGATTGGTGGCTTTGTGGGCTCGCAAAACACCCATAGTGTCATGGTCAATTACCTTGTTGCACAAGGCGAGTTACGGGTCTCAGTATTAATGCTGGTGATGTTGCTAATTGGCGCCGCGATCTCAGCCGTGTTATTTACCAGTTATATTTTGCGTTTGAAATGGCGGATACATAGTTTACAGCGCCAACATAAAAAATTTATCCCTGTTGAAAAAGCTTAATTATGCTTGAACTGCTTTTCCTATTGTTGCCTGTAGCCGCAGGTTATGGCTGGGTAATGGGTCGAAATAGCGTGCGCCAGGCGCAGCGTAAACAATCCAGTATTCTCTCCAAACATTATTATAAAGGCCTTAATTTTCTGCTCTCTGATGAGCCAGACAAAGCCGTTGATACCCTGATAAAAATGATCAATCTTGATAGCGACACGGTTGAAACCCATATCGCTATGGGTAAATTTTTTCGCCACAGAGGCGAGTTGGATCGTGCCATACGTGTGCATCAAAACTTGGTCAGTAAAGAACAAATTTCCCCTACCCAACGAGAGTCTGCTCTCAAAGAGCTCGGACATGATTACGTTCTGGCAGGATTCCTGGAGCGGGCAGAGAATGCATTTTTGCAACTCTTAAACAGTGATAAACATTTCCTGGACGCACAAATTCAGTTATTCGATATTTATCAAGCCACTAAAGATTGGTCACGGGCCATTGAATTGGCCGAAAATATGATGGAATGTCATGGTGACACAGATGAACTGTGTGCCCGAGTGGCCCATTTTTATTGTGAACAGGCAACCATTGAATTACGCAATAAAGACTATCTGGTAGCGGAGAAAAATCTGCAAAAAGCCATTAATGTTGACCAAACAGCGGTTCGACCCTGGTTAATGCTCGGTAAAATGTCCATTGAGCAACAACAATACCAGACGGCAATTGAATACCTGAAACAAGTGCCCATCCGCGATATTTCCTGGTTTAGTGAAGCAGTACCACTGATTGAAAAAAGTGCCCAGGCACTGGATGATACATCTCAGTTGGAGGGGATTTTAGACCAATATTGGCAGCAATGTGCCACGGCCTATTTGGCCAAGGTTAACTTGATGGCAAAACGGGGTGAAACTAAAGAAGCGGCTGATGTGTTAGTACAACAGTTACGTCGCCATCCCACCATGAAAGGTTTTAAAACCCTGCTGGACTTGTATATTGAACAACAAATGCCAAGCGAGTCGGTTCACAGTCTGACGTTGTTAAAAAATCTGGTGGAAGAACAAATTAAACAACGACCCAAATATCGTTGTCATAACTGTGGTTTTTCCGGGAGCCAGATCCATTGGTTATGCCCTTCTTGTAAGAAGTGGGGTTTAGTTAAACCCATTAAAGGTTTAGATGGAGAGTAGTTGAAAATGCAAGATCCAAAAGTTGTTGTCGCACTAGATTTTGACAATAAGCCCCAAGCCATGAATTTTATAGACAAACTTGAGCCGGGCTTATGTCGTTTGAAGATCGGCAAAGAAATGTTCACTTACTTTGGTCCCGACTTTGTCAAATCTCTGGTGGCCAGAAATTTTGATGTATTTTTAGACCTTAAATTTCACGACATTCCCAATACAGTAGCCAAAGCTTGTATTGCCGCTGCGGATTTGGGTGTGTGGATGCTAAATGTACATGCTTCAGGTGGTGACAAAATGATGGAGCAGGCTATGCTTGCCCTCACACCTTTTGGTCAGGACAAACCGCTACTGATTGCGGTTACCGTGTTGACCAGCATGGATGAAGCACAACTTCAGGCCATTGGGATCACCGCTAGCCCCATGGAGCATGTTCTGACTTTGGCTAAATTGACCAAACAAAGCGGATTGGATGGGGTGGTGTGTTCCGCTCAGGAAGCTAGCATGCTCAAAGTGCAATTGGGTAATGAGTTTATGCTAGTAACACCAGGTATACGTCCTGCGGGTGCCCAAAGTGGTGATCAAAACAGGATCATGACACCGCGCCAGGCAATCGATGCCGGAGTGGATTATTTAGTCATCGGTCGGCCTATTACGCAATCTGCAGATCCCCTAGCCACCCTACTGGCGATAAACAAAAGTATCGCCTAAGTCATCTAACGGTTACCGCCCCTTGCGGACAAAAAGAACCACTGGAAAGTAGGCTGGTTGGAAAATGAGGGGTAATTTATTTCTTGATTTTTTGTATCTATATGGATTAAAAGGTTAAAAAACCTATATTGAATTAAACGTAAGCGTTTAGGCAACCCCACGTATTCATTATCCTCAGCTAAGTTAGCATGACATCTTTTGTTATATGCAGGCCTGCTTCGAATCAACTTAATGTCACACTGGTGTGTGGCCCGAATGATATTACTAAAGCCATTGATGGCTTTAGTAATATTGTGGCCAAAGGCGTGACCGATTAAAAATATTACAATGGGTCAACAATCGATTTTGGTTGCATTACAAACGAGTGGAGAAAGGCACATTTCACTGGCCGGATATTGATGATAAGCGATTGGGGTTAACCATTTCTTCCCGTCAACTTAATGGGTTGCCCGAAGGTTTACCTTTGCAGCAAGACTACGCCCACCCTCATTTACGCTACCGTTACCACGATTGCTAAAGCGTTATAACCCCCGCTCATAAGCAGCATTTAACGATCACGATTTTGTCTAAGTAAAACTAATTAAATCAGTCTGTTATGTTGTAAAAATAATGGCATAAAAAGCGAATCGCAGACACATCCCTGATGACTCCGCATTGCTCAAGAAAATGTTGCGTAACGAGCGTCTGAAAATCATCGAGCTAACCCAATAGTGCCAGCATTTACTTGAACCATTTCGCCTGGCTTAGTAGAAGCGTTTTGGCGCCAGCAGTAAAGGCTATCCGGGCCAGGGCGAGTGGTTTAATGAGGTAGAAGCCAAGTTTGAACAACCCGAGCCTAAGCAGGCCGCACCTAAGCAGGCCGCACCCGAAGACAAACCGACTACATCCCCTCGAAGCAACCCAAGCGTAAACCATTGCCTGAAGACTTACCCCGTGAAGTCGTGGTGCATAATATTCCTGAAGAAGATAAAGTTTGTGCTTGCTGCATCGGTGCGTTGGATAAGATGGGTGAGGACAAGAGCGAGAAGCTCGGATTCATCCCTGCTCAGTTTAAAGTAATTGAACATGTTTGCCCCAAGTATGCCTGCAGAGCCTGCGAAAAATACGGTACACAGAGCACGATAGAACAAGCCCCGGTGCCAACCAGTATTATCCCCAAAGGCTATGCCACACCAATTTTGTTAAGCCTACCGACCGTACCAAAATTATTACCAGCAAATACCAATATGGTTTACCCCTGTACCGTCAGGAAACGATGTTCAAACAATACGGCATTGACCTGAGTCGCAAGACCATGGCCCAGTGGATGATAAATATCCGCAAATCAGCAAGTCTTGGCATGCTCATTGGCAAAACCTCAACACGATATTTAATTACCCTGATGATATACGCAAAGTGATTTACACCACCAATGCGATAGAGTCACTCAACAGTGTTATTCGAAAAGGCGTTGAAAAAGCGTAAGGTGTTTCCAAGCGATGATTCAGCTAAAAAAATGGTGTATCTTGCCATAATGGATGCGTCTAAAAAATGGACTATGCCCATAAGAAAGTGGCGCCAGGCAATGATCCGCTTTATGATTGAATTCGAGTCTAGGCTCGACGGACATATTTAACTAATGGCAGTTACACAGAATCTGTTACATCCTCGAAAAATACCGCTATCGAGCCAATAGTTATCAGGATATTCAAGAATTTTTCTGTCTAGATTTTTACATGTAGGCTTGAGCTTAGTTAAAAATATGTCTTTTCCTCTAATTTTATTTACTATTTTTTTGTACCTGCGTCCGTCAGGGATTCCAGTTCTTTTATTGGGAAGTCGTCCTGTGTTTAGACAGTAAGGTACTTTTAACTAGTATATTGATTGAAGTCTTTTCACTTCTTGAACGATTTATTTATTACTGAAAACAAGGCTGGCTGTGCTACAAAATTACAATGCAACATTTTTTGCGCCCTGTTTTATTACTTGGGGCAGTGGATATTTTATAATCGTCTAAAGTTTTACTACTTTTCCCTATTTTAATTGGGTTGGGGAATTTTTCGGTATACCATAATTTGAGCATTTAGGGTTTTTACAGTAATTAATTTGATAGCCTTCATATGCCTTTGGTAGGGGGGATTTTTCTGGCTCAGTTCAGGCAGATTTTTGCGGAACTCTATTGAGTAATTTACCTCTTGAAGTTAATTCTAAGTAAAGTTTGGCAGTAAGCTCTGCATCAATAAGCGCACCATGATTTTTTCTTGCCAAATTATCAATACTATATATTCTACATGCATCATCTAGTGAAAATATTCGCTTTCTACGTAATGTCTCCATTACGATATTAAAGGCGCAAGTAGTTTTAAAATTAGAAGAAAATATAATATCTGAATCAGCTAGGCTTGCTTCATAATCTAAGAATTCAAGATCAAAGTTTTGTTGTAAAAAATTAATTGACAATTATCAATCAAATTAAGTCTGCTTGATAACTGTTCTTTAAACAAGGGATTACCTAAAAGAAACGAGTCTTTAATTTTATGGAGCTTTGTAGCAGTTGAGTGCTTTTTCTGTCTTCAGGATTAATATAGGTTTAAAATTATTTTCCAATAAGTTCGCCATCAACGATCTCATCTAGAGCGATATCAATAATACGATGTCTAGCTTAAACTGTACTTAATCCAGTGGGTTCAGTATCAACAACAATCTGTCTCTTCATACTTAATACCCCTGACTAGAAACCAGTTAATATACTATAGGATAAAAATAAACCAAAGTCGTTCACGTAACGTCATATCTAACTGAAAATAAGTAAATTTATTCAGTAAACTTATGTATAACTGCTTTTACTTGCCTTTTATTTAGGAGTTTGCAAATAAAAAGGGACAATAATTTGTCCCTTATAAATCGACCAGCCTAACTGGATAGTGGCCTTTTTTTCATTTTGTTGTTTTGAATTAGGCGTTCAATGCTGTTTTAGGATCGGTATATTCCAGGTTAAGTTCTTGACCAAGAGCATCAACTACTGCCTTGTAAGTGACCAAGCCCTGGTGTACGTTTAATCCGTTTAACAAGTGGGGATCATCCAACATAGCTTGTTTCGGACCCTTGTTTGCTAATGCCAAACCAAATGGTAAGGTGGCATTATTGAGCGCCATTGTAGATGTTCTTGCTACCCCACCTGGCATATTTGCCACGCAGTAATGTACTACCCCATCCACTATATAGACGGGGTCTTGATGAGTAGTTGCTTTAGAGGTTTCAAAGCAACCACCTTGATCTATAGCGACATCCACAACTACCGACCCTTCCTTCATATTCCTGATATGTTCTCTGGTGAGAAGCTTAGGAGCTGCGGCACCAGGAATGAGTACTGCGCCGATAACTAAATCCGCTTTAGAAGAATAATGCTCAATAGCATCGACAGTAGAAAATACGGTTTTCAATCGGCCATCAAAAATATCATCCAATTCACGTAAACGGGTTAATGAACGGTCCAAAATGGTCACATCCGCGCCCAAACCTAATGCCATCTTGGCTGAGTTGGCACCGACTACGCCACCGCCTATGATCAGCACTTTACCTGGAGCAACGCCTGGTACACCCCCTAATAAAGTACCACTGCCGCCCTGGGCTTTTTCCAAATAATGGGCTCCGGCCTGCACGGCCATTCTGCCAGCTACTTCACTCATCGGGGCAAGCAGGGGTAAACCATTACGGTGATCAGTAACGGTTTCATAGGCAATACAGGTCGCACCTGATTCAATCAGCAGTTTGGTTTGACTGGGATCCGGTGCCAAATGCAAATAGGTATAAAGGGTCTGGCCCTTGCGTAACATCTTGCACTCGTTTGTTTGAGGCTCTTTAACCTTTACAATCATCTCGGCTTTGGCAAACACCTCTTGGGCATTTGGCGCTATATTTGCACCTGCGGCGAGATATTCTTCATTAGTAAAACCAATAGAGGTACCAGCATTGTCTTCAATTAGGACTTGATGTCCATGAGTAACAAATTCTTTAACCGCGCCTGGCGTTAGACCTACACGGTATTCATGATTTTTTATTTCTTTTGGTACACCGATTAGCATAATTGTTGAAACCTTAATTAATTGGCGTTAGTAGTAACGCGCTATGGATAAGAACTGCCGCAAGTATAAAGTAAGCCAGCAAGAAAGTTATTCTGAAAAATTAAAGTATAAAGTATAACATACGGTTAAATCACCTAAATCCAGAATATTATATGTTGATAAAAACGCCAAAACACATTGACAGGATTGATAGAAACATCCTTGTTGAGCTGCAAAAAAATGGCAGATTGTCGAACGTTGAGCTGGCAACCAAGGTTGGACTTAGCGCCAGCCCCTGCCTGGAAAGGGTTAAGCGTCTGGAACAGCAAGGTTATATTCTTGGTTATCATGCCCGTGTCGATCCTCATAAGTTGGGGGCGGCGATGCTGGTATTTGTAGAAATTACCTTGACAAAAACGTCGGTGGACATCTTCGAAGAATTTTCTGCTGCGGTGCGATTGCACGATGACATTCAGGAGTGTCACTTGGTTTCCGGTAATTTCGACTTTCTGCTTAAGGCGCGAGTGGCAGATATGTCCAGTTATCGTAAATTGCTCGGTGACACCTTACTGCGTCTTCCCGGTGTGAGTGAGTCCCGCACCTATGTGGTAATGGAAGAAATAAAAGACACCACTGTATTGAGAATTAATTCACGGTAAAGCGAGGGTTGTCATCGGGTTAAATACCTGCCATAAGATAGTCTCCAGCTAGGATTTTAGGTGCAGCACTGGTATCTTATAGGGCTATAAATTCAGTACACACTTAATGTTGATAAAAAATTCTATGGCAAGACTTACAGGTATGCAGCGGATTATGGAAGTAGGCATGATGCTTAGTTGTGCATTTGCGTTTTTCATTTTACTTGCTTTGGTTTCTTTTCATCCTGCTGACCCAAGCTGGAGTCAGGCGGGATTACAAAGCAGCGTGCATAATTGGGTGGGGTCGATTGGAGCTTGGTTGGCCGATATTTTGTTTTTCACTTTTGGTTTTATCGCCTATATATTTCCCTTTACCGCGGCGTTTGCTGGTTGGTTTATGTTTCAGCAGCGAAAGAGCATTACTGAGTTTGATTACTTGACCATTGGACTGCGGATCATGGGTTTATTACTTGCACTGGCAGGAGCGGCGGGTATTGCCAGTCTCAATTTCAATGACTTGTTTTATTTTTCGGCTGGGGGAATGTTGGGTGATGTCATCAGTGCTTCATTGCTCCCTTATTTGAATTTTGCCGGTACAATACTGTTGTTATTGAGCCTGTTTTGTACCGGTTTTACGTTGTTAAGTGGTATCTCCTGGGTAACTGTAGTGGATAAGTTAGGCGCCCTGACCCTTAGTGCTTTTCGCAACTTGTGGATCTTACCCCAGAAAATTAAACAGGTTCCTATGCTGCGATTAGGCTTTAGAAAACAGGCTGATGACGGGGCAGAAAACACCGTCAGTGGCACGCCTGTTTATAAACCCGTTTCTGAGCGCGTCGAACCTTCTGTTGCTCAAAGTCGTACCCCGGTGTTTAGTATTCCTGACGAAGTCTTACACGGACTGCAAGATGAGCCGCAAAAAACCTCAGCTAGTCCTGTATCAATCAGTGAATTGCGCAATAAAATCAATCAGTCTGGTAAGACCAAGAACAGCCAAAAAGTTGAGCCAAAAATCGGTGATATTGATAATCCGGACAAGCAGGATGATGCGCCAGATCAGCCAGCTGATGTCAATGTCCCGCAAGAAGATTTGCCTTCTTTTGATTTACTTGACCGGCCAGACAAGGTACTCAATCCTATTACCCCAGAAGAACTGGAAATAGTCTCCCGCTTATTGGAAGCGAAACTCGCTGACTTTAATATTGAAGCTCAAGTGGTCGGTGTCTTTCCTGGACCCGTGATCACCCGTTTTGAGATGGACCTGGCACCTGGGGTTAAAGTTAGCAAGATCACCGGTTTATCCAAGGATTTGGCCCGCGCCATGTCAGCTATCTCTGTACGTGTAGTGGAAGTGATCCCCGGAAAATCGGTCATTGGTCTGGAACTGCCAAACAAGAACAGGGAAATGGTGCGCCTTAGCGAAGTCATCAGCTGTGATGTTTTTCAACATGCAGACTCTCCCTTAACCATGGTGTTAGGGGCGGATATATCCGGCCAGCCCGTGGTGGTTGATTTAGCCAAAATGCCTCACCTGTTGGTTGCAGGAACGACCGGCTCGGGTAAGTCAGTGGGGGTCAACACCATGATCCTCAGTCTGTTATACAAATCCTCCCCAGATGATGTCCGTATGATAATGATCGATCCCAAAATGCTGGAGTTATCGGTTTATGAAGGCATTCCGCACCTGTTAACCGAAGTGGTGACGGATATGAAAGACGCCGCCAATGCCTTGCGCTGGTGTGTGGGTGAAATGGAGCGTCGTTATCGTTTAATGTCAGCACTAGGGGTGCGTAATCTCAAGGGTTATAACGCCAAAATCGCCAGCGGTATTGCCGCTGGCGAGCCGATTAAAGATCCTCTGTGGCGATTTGAAGAGAGCATGGAAACTCGTGCGCCGGATCTGGAAAAATTACCGGCCATAGTGGTCATTGTTGATGAATTTGCTGATATGATGATGATAGTTGGCAAAAAAGTCGAAGAGCTGATTGCTCGTATTGCACAAAAGGCGAGAGCGGCGGGCATTCATCTGATCCTGGCTACCCAGCGACCATCGGTTGATGTGATCACCGGGCTAATCAAAGCGAATATCCCCACGCGAATTTCATTTCAGGTGTCCTCTAAAATCGATTCACGGACCATACTCGATCAACAAGGCGCAGAAACCCTGTTAGGCATGGGTGATATGCTGTATTTACCTTCGGGTACGGGTGTACCTACTCGTGTGCACGGGGCTTTCGTCGATGATCATGAAGTGCATGCTGTGGTGGCGGATTGGAAAAAACGCGGCGAGCCGCAATATATAGACGAAATATTAAGTGGTGATACCAGTGCAGAGGTCTTGTTGCCTGGAGAACAATCAGAAAGCGCGGATCAGGAATTAGACGTATTTTACGACGAAGCCGTATCTTTTGTCACTGAATCTCGCCGGGCATCAGTGTCTGGTGTGCAGCGTAAATTTCGCATCGGTTACAATAGAGCAGCGCGTTTGGTCGAACAAATGGAACAAAGCGGTGTCGTAACGCCAGCGGGTCATAATGGTAATCGCGAAGTTTTAGCGCCACCACCACCAAGGGAATAAAAAAGAATGTTTAAAACTCATAACAGTGTAAACCAGGGGATCACCTTGATTTTTGTGGCATTATTTGTGTTCAACGCCCCCTTAACCTTCGCGGCGCAGGCCGCTGACGCCACACAGAGTCTTAAAAACCGTTTGGGGAACTTACATAGCTTTCAGGCCAAATTCACTCAGCGGGTGACGGATGCCAATGGTGAAGTGCTGCAGGAAGCAAAAGGTAACATAGTCTTGCAGCAACCCAACCGGTTGTTCTGGCAGCTCGATGCGCCCTATGAAAGTGTGATGATCGCAGACGGTCAGACCCTGTGGAATGTGGATCCTTTCGTTGAACAAGTAGTCGCGGTTGAACAAGCTCAAGCAGTTAAAAACAACCCGCTTATCTTACTTACTCAGCCCCATAGCGATGCATGGGGTGGGTTTAATGTTTCCCGCCAAGAGAATACGTTTATCATTCAGACCGTCCAGGCTGATTCCCCCATCACTCGCCTTACCCTGAATTTTCAAGGAGAAGCACTGGTGGCACTTAGCATGCAGGATAGTCAACAACAAACCAGTATGCTTGAATTTTCTGATGCCAAGCAAAATCAAACTATAGCCGATTCAATCTTTACATTTAAGCTTCCTCAAGGCTTTGATCTGGATGATCAACGTAACCGATGAGTGATCTTTTTGATTTCCCTGACGATAATAAAATCGATTTTTCCCCTTTGGCGGCGCGTATGCGGCCTCACAGTATCGAACAATATTTTGGTCAGCAGCATATAGTCGGACAGGGTAAACCGCTGCGCTTGGCGGTGAGTCGTGGACAATGTCACTCAATGATCCTGTGGGGTCCCCCTGGCACGGGGAAAACCACCCTGGCAGAAATTATTGCCTTGCATTGTGATGCTCACATCGAACGAATTTCAGCGGTGACCTCCGGGGTTAAAGATATTCGCAACGCCATCGAAAAAGCCAAACAATATGCTGCCAGCCAGTCCAAACGGACTATCTTGTTTGTGGATGAGGTGCATCGTTTTAACAAAAGTCAGCAAGATGCTTTTCTCCCTTTTATTGAAGATGGCACAGTAACTTTTATTGGTGCCACGACTGAAAATCCCTCATTCGAACTTAATAGCGCATTATTATCCCGGGCCCGGGTGTATGTGCTTAAACAATTATCTACTGACGAGTTAACCGATATCGCTAGCCGTGCGTTGAGTGATACACAACGTGGCTTAGGTCAATTAAAACTCAGTATTGACGATAATGCGATGTCATTGCTTGTGCAGCTTGCAGGCGGTGATGCCAGGCGTTTATTGAATTACCTGGAATTAGCGGCGGATTTTGTTGAGCAAGAGACCATTACCCCTGAAGTGGTTAAACAAGCGGTGGGGGATAAGGTCGCTCAATTTGATAAGGGCGGGGATCAATTTTACGATATGATCTCTGCTTTTCATAAGTCGGTAAGAGGGTCAGCAGCCGATGCCGCTCTGTACTGGTATGCGCGCATGCTCGTGGCGGGCGGTGATCCCCTCTATGTGGCCCGGCGTTTATTGGCGATTGCAACCGAGGATATTGGCAATGCGGATCCCAGGGCTATGCAAGTGTGCCTCAACGCCTGGGATATTTTTCATCGGGTAGGGCCTTCTGAAGGTGAACGGGCGATCGCCCAGGCGACCTTGTATTGTGCGGCAGCTCCTAAAAGCAATGCCGTATACAATGCCTTTAAAAGTGCCATAAATGACGCCAAAAACCTGGCAGATTATGCTGTGCCTGAACACTTACGAAATGCGCCGACAAAATTGATGAAAGACCTTGGTTATGGTCAACAGTATCGTTATGCACATGATGAACCTCATGCTTTTGCTGCCGGTGAATCGTATATGCCGCCTGAACTGAAAGACACCCGCTATTATCACCCCAACGAACGGGGACTTGAGATCAAGCTAAAAGCAAAGTTAGACTATCTCGCTGATCTCGACAGACAAAGTACACAAAAAAGGTACGAATAAATGCAGTACAGTGTGACCATTTACCTTTTTATTGCCTTGGGGGGAGCGATGGGTGCCTGTTTGCGCTTTTTTCTATCGCATTTAATGCTCCAGTGGTTTGGCAAAGGCTTTCCTTTTGGTACACTTCTGGTCAATGTCATCGGCTCATTTTGTCTGGGGTTACTTTATGCGCTAATTGAGCTAGGACACATAGAGATAATTATTTGGCGCACCACTATAGGTATTGGTTTTTTGGGGGCGTTAACGACATTTTCCACTTTTTCAGTCGATACAATTTTGTTGCTTCAGCAAGGCTTGTGGCTCAAAGGGATAACCAATATCTTTTTGAACCTTGTCTGTTGCTTATTTGCCGCATGGTTAGGCACACAACTAGTAAAAGGTTAATTTATACAACATGTTAGACGCAAATTATTTACGCAACGAGATACAACAAGCCGCAGTAAAGTTACAAAAGCGTGGTTTTACATTAGACGTGGCCTTGTTCTCGCAATTAGAAGAAAAACGTAAATCTCTGCAAATACGCACCCAAGAATTACAAAATGAACGCAATGTGCGCTCAAAATCTATTGGTAAAGCCAAGGCCTCAGGTGAAGACATAGCGCCGTTATTGGCACAAGTGGGGCAACTGGGAAATGAGCTAGACAAGGGCAAAGTTGAGCTGGCCGACTTATTGGAGGAGATCCATAATTTGGCGGCCCAGCTACCCAATTTACCCCACGACTCAGTACCTGAAGGCAAAGATGAACATGACAACGTTGAAGTCAGTCGTTGGGGAACACCCAAAACCTTTACTTTTGAGGTTAAGGATCATGTGGATCTTGGGGCTGAGCTGGACAATGGGCTGGATTTTGAAACCGCCACTAAATTGACCGGTTCGCGTTTTGTGGTCATGCGTGGTCAGATGGCTCGTTTAAATCGTGCCTTGTCACAATTTATGCTGGACTTACATACCGAGCAGCATGGCTATCAGGAAATGTATGTACCTTATTTAGTCAATGAACAGAGCATGTATGGCACAGGACAATTTCCTAAATTTGTAGGGGACGCCTTTCATACCAAACCGGCCACGGAAGAAGGACAGGGCTTGTCGTTGATCCCCACAGCTGAAGTACCTTTGACCAATACCGCCCGTGATCAGATATTCTCCGCTGAACAGTTACCGGTTAAAATGACGGCCCATACTCCGTGTTTTCGCAGCGAAGCCGGTTCATATGGCCGGGATACCCGCGGACTGATCCGCCAGCATCAATTCGATAAAGTTGAATTGGTTCAGCTGGTTAATCCGCAGGACTCCTTTGATGCCCTGGAAGAATTAACCGGTCATGCTGAAAAAGTGTTGCAGTTGCTTGAATTGCCTTATCGTAAAATGCTGCTGTGCACCGGTGATATGGGCTTTGGGGCTTGTAAAACTTATGATTTGGAAGTGTGGTTACCTGCTCAAGATACCTATCGTGAAATATCATCCTGTTCTAACATGTTGGACTTTCAGGCGCGGCGAATGCAAGCACGTTACCGCCACCGGGAAACGAACAAAACAGAATTTTTACATACCCTAAATGGCTCAGGTTTAGCGGTAGGTCGAACGCTCGTGGCGATCCTGGAGAACAATCAGCAAGCCGATGGCAGCATAACTGTACCCAAGGTTTTGCAACCTTATATGCGTGGTTTGACAGTGTTAGCCAAGCAGTCCTGATTTAGTCAGGGTGATAGCGATACAAGAAAGGCGACCCTTGGTCGCCGTTTTTAGTTTGTTTATCAGTAACGGTAATCGCGCGTTACAAACACTTGGCCGGTTTAGGTAACCCAGCAATTTTGGTTGCTTGTTTGGCCGGGCCCTTTTTAAATAGCCGAAACAAGTACCGGCTGTTGCCTTTTTCCGGTCCGAACTTTATTTGCATCGCCTTGACCAGAGCCCGCATAGCCGGGCTGGTATTATATTCAAGATAAAATTCTCGCACAAAATTAACCACTTCCCAATGGCTCTCGGTTAATTCTATTTTTTCGCTGTGCGCCAGTATCTCGGCTAATTGGGGCTGCCAGTCATTTATATTTAATAAATAACCGGCTTTATCGACGGGGATTATTTTTCCTGCGAATTCAATTTGGTATGACATCTATTCTCTCAATTTAGCCAGGTCAATAAACCCTGTGGGTGGCTCTACCAGCTTAAGGTGCGCTCAAATGCCAGAGTCAAAGATACGAACGCCTTATAATCTATAATTTCAACGTTGTGTTTACCATCGCCCAGACCCCGGGCCTGCATATCTTCGTTTAAGGCATACAGCTTTGCGATCCCGGCTAATTGCGTGTACAGCCGTTGATCTGTCAGGGCGTATACGCCATCTTGGATCAACAAAAGCCCGTCTTGTGGTGTCATACGGTTAAGACATTGGCCCAAAGTTTGGCAGGTAAAGGGGCTGGTACTAACAATATGCAGAGTCATTAGAAACTCACCAGATGCTGATGTAATGCTAACTGTTGTTGCAATTGCTCAGCGCTTAACACGCTAACCGGGATACATAGGTCGTCAGGGGTTAAATTACGTTGCGTCAAGCTTTGCTGGCATACATAGATATCATCGATATCATAGAAGGTCAGGGCAGCAAAGGTTTTACTGTAATTTTTGGCGTCTATCTGCTGTGGGGTCTGGGTGATTAACAGTTGAAACACCCCATCGTCGATAAAAAACACACTGACAGCCTGACCGAAGTTCGCCCCGGCTATGGCCAAATCTAATGCCTCCTGGCCCTTTGCCTGACCATAAGGGGCATGCCTGTTAATAATAGCGATGCTGATGGGGTTCAAAACTGGATCACTCTATCACTGCCATGCATCAGTTCAATCAAATCACCCAAACCGACTTCAGAAAAAGGCGCAGTTAAATTATAGTGTTTGCTGTCTACGTCCCTGGCATCTTGCTGATTGATTATACCCCGGCGGTTGGCAGCCGTGACGCAAACCTGCAAGGGAACATTATACTTGTTGCTCATATTTACCCATCCCTGGTAGAGATTAAACTCGTCAGAATGCCCAGCCTGGAAGCTATTGCTGTTATGCACGCCTGCCTGATAGAAGAACACACCATTAATGTGGTGGCTTGACTGTATGGCAGACAAAGCGAATCGGTATGCGCTATACGCATGTTGATGATCAAAAGGAGGGTGGGTAACCAATAAACTAAATGAAGCCATATAGTGCAGACTATACCAAATTAACGTATACCCGTCACCCTTGAAGCTACAGCGTTGTTGGCTACTGTGACTCACCACTTTTGCCAACCGCGTTGCACTTAGTCGGTCTCAGCTCATGGGGCTGAGCTCCTTTGCCGCCTAGCTGCAACTTCAATGATTTTGGGTATATACAAATAAAAACACCCCGACCAGCGGGGTGTTAGCGTTGGTTCAACGAATGTTAATCATCGCCGCCGAATATACCTAGCAGATGCAGTATGGAAATGAACAAGTTGTATATGCTCAGATACATGGACACAGTGGCGCGAATATAATTGGTTTCGCCGCCATTGATGATGCGGCTGGTGTCATACAGAATAAAACCTGACATGATGAACACTATCGCCGCACTTACCGCCATGCTTAGAGCCGGTATTTGAAAGAAGATGTTTGCCAGTGAAGCGACCACTGCCACAATCAGCCCGACTATTAAAAAACCTCCCATAAAGGAGAAGTCTTTTTTAGTGGTTAACACATAGCCAGATAGCCCGAAGAATACCAGTGCGGTTGCTCCAAAGGCTTGCATGATTATTTCAGAACCACCTTGCATGCCAGCATAATAATTAAGGGTGTAGCCGAGAGAACCGCCCAATAAACCGGTAAAAGCAAATACAAACAAAATGCCCATAGAGCTTTGTGCGGCTTTGTTGAGAAAAAATATCATCACTAACGCGGCGAGATTCATGCCTAATGCCATGCCAGGACCAATACCTATGGCGCTGGTTACGGCTGCACAAATTGCACTGAAGGTTAAAGTCATTGCCAATAGCATATAGGTATTGCGCAAGACCTTGTTGGTTTGCAGCACCGAAGGTTGTGCGGTATTGCTAAAGGTTGATCGTTGTTCCATTGTAAACTCCAATAGGTAAAGTGACGTTAATAAAACTAGGGTATAGAACTACTATGCAGTTGTATGGTGTTTCGTTCTCTTTTTCAAGTGCTGGTGCTGCAAATTATCAGCATTATTCGTAAGTAGATGTAAATACCAGCATACTGATGGTTTTGTGTTCACTTGAATCGTTTTAGCAAATTAAGCCTTTACAAGAACCTCAAACGTTACTATTATTCGGCCCCTCAATTCGGAGAGGTGGCAGAGCTTGGTTTAATGCACCTGACTTGAAATCAGACGTAGGGTCAAACCTACCGTGGGTTCGAATCCCTCCCTCTCCGCCATATTATTAACTTGGCCCCGCAATATAGGGTTTTGTTATAAAAGTAGTACAACAAAATTTGGATAGCTGGCAGAGCTCGGTTTAATGCACCTGACTTGAAATCAGACGTAGGGTCAAACCTACCGGGGGTTCGAATCCCTCGCTATCCGCCACATTAGAAAAACCCACACACATTGTGGGTTTTTTTATGTCTCAAATAAAAAATCTATAGTGAGGGTGAGATCCCCCGTGGTTCGAGCGAACGTTGGGAGCATTCACTACCGCCCCCGGCGCGCGAAGCGTCAGGTACAGGGACGTATCTGAGTATATCCCTCGCTATCTGCATCTGCCCTATTAGAAATCCCTGTTATTTATTTACCACTACTTATCAAGTCGCTCGTCAGAAACCAAATTGTTAAATTACTCGTTTATCAATGCTCCTAGTACGACATCAATGAATATAACCGTGACATTATAAGGTGACTTCCTTTATGCTTGATTTTTAGGAGTGTTTAGTGATTGTTGGGTTAGGTAAATGGATCGAGAGCATAGTCAAATGCAAGAAATGTCGGTTATTCAAGTCCCCAACCGTTGTCGTTGTGGGGGCGAACCAAGTGCTCCAAAGCCTGTGGATGGTTGTAGCAACAGGTGGATCATCTATTGTCAGGTTAAGCATTGCTGTGCAAAAAATATTGGTCAAGGTTTAAAAGATACCATAATCGGTTGGAACAGATTAAGTACCCATTTCTACCGATAAGCACACGTTTAACGACGTGTACCTTAAAGGGTGCAAAAAAAACACTTTAAAACCAAATAGGTTGCTGAAATTTATTTCGTTTTATGTGATATTTAATCACCGCTTTGCGAAGAATTACTCTGTATTAGGAGCATAGCTGCTTGATAACAATGTTGTTGGTTGATGATCATGAATTGGTCAGAACAGGTATTAGACGAATTTTAGAAGATATACAGGACTTTCTTGTGGTGGGGGAGGCTACCACGGGGGAAAATGCGGTGAAATTTTGCCGTAAAAATAGCCCAGACCTGGTATTAATGGATATGAGTATGCCGGGGATTGGTGGGCTTGAGGCTACGAGACAAATCTTACGTTTCAGTGAAAATACCCGGGTGATAGTATTATCTGTGCATAAAGAGAACCCTATTCCAGCCAAGGTCATGCGTATGGGGGCATTTGGTTATTTAACCAAAGATTCTGATCCCCAAGAGATGATCCGCGCTATTCGTAAAGTGGCCGCAGGACAAAAATATGTATCCCCTGATATCGCTCAGCAAATTGCTATAGGGGCACTGGATTTCAGCAATGGGAACCCATTTGAAAGCTTGTCTGAGCGAGAACTTGAGATCACATTGATGCTCACTAAAGGGGCAAAAGTACCGGATATTGCCAGTTATTTAAATATCAGTGCCAAGACGGTCAACACTTACCGTTATCGCATGTTTGATAAATTAAGGGTGAGTACGGATGTGGAGCTAACTCACCTAGCATTGCGTCATAAGTTGATTAACTCAGATAATTTGTAATAGATGACCGATACTGAACTTTTTGATCCTAAAGCTTTTTTAAAAGATCTTACTAATCAGCCCGGTGTATACCGCATGTATAATCACAATCAGGACGTGATATACGTAGGCAAAGCCAAAAACCTTAAAAATCGGGTGGCGAGCTATTTTCGCACTAACATCGACAGCATTAAGACCCGTTCCTTGGTTAAACAAATTGCCCAAATGGACGTCACTGTCGTGCACAGTGAAGCCGAAGCCTTTATCCTTGAAAATAACTACATCAAAAAATATAAACCACGTTATAACGTGCTATTGCGTGATGACAAATCCTATCCTTTTATATTTTTGTCTGATCACGAGCACCCCAGGCTAAGTAATCATCGCGGACCGAAAAAGCTCAAAGGTGAATATTTTGGCCCCTATCCAAGTGCCTGGGCCGTGCGTGAAAGTTTGCGTACCATGCAGCGCTTATTTCCCATCAGGCAATGCGAAGACAGTTATTATCGAGCGCGAACCCGGCCCTGTTTACAATATCAGTTACAGCGCTGTGCTGGCCCTTGTGTGAGCGGTTTGGTGTCTGATGAGGAGTATCAGGAACAGGTGAACCTCGCGCGCTTGTTTCTCAAAGGTAAAAACAAGCAGGTAATAGATTCTTTGGTTAAACGTATGGAAAGCGCCAGTACTGAATTGCGTTTTGAAGCGGCCGCTCGTTATCGTGATCAAATTAGTGCGCTTAACAAGGTACAAGAGCAGCAATGGGTTAGTGGCAATCAGGAAGAGATGGATGTATTTGGTATGGCTTATCGTAACGGTATTGCCAGTATTCAAGGCCTATTTATTCGTGATAACAAGCTGCTTGGCAGTAAAAGTTTCTACCCTAAGGTCCCTGCTGACTCCACTGACGACGAAGTTTTTCAATCTTTTATTCTGCAATTTTATTTGGCAGGTAACAAAGTTATCCCTAAACAGATAGTGGTGCCTTTTGAAGTGACAGAACAAGGCGCCATTGAAGATTTACTCAGTAAGGAAGCGGGACGTAAAATTCAGTTTTATCGCGGAGTACGTGATGAAAAACGACGCTATCTGGCGTTAGCCAAAACCAATGCTGAAAATGCCCTGATTGCCAAACAAAACCAGCAAAAATCGGTATTCGCCCGTTACCTTGAACTGGAAAAAATCCTTGGTTTCGAACAACCCATTCAACGTATGGAATGCTTCGATATCAGCCATACCTCTGGCCAATTAACGGTGGCATCTTGTGTGGTGTTTAACCGTGACGGGCCTTATAAAACCGATTACCGTCGTTACAACATCGAAGGCATTACGCCAGGCGACGATTACGCGGCCATGGCGCAAGCTTTGGCCAGGCGTTACCGTGATGTAAAAGATATCTCAAAAATTCCCGATGTTTTGTTTATTGATGGCGGTAAAGGACAATTGTCTCAAGCTGAGGCCTTTTTCGAGGATTGGTCACAACCCAAAAAGCCTATGCTTATCGGTGTCGCCAAAGGCAGTAGCCGCAAAGCCGGTCTTGAAACCCTCATTTTGGCAGGCGATCATGCTACTATCCCTATGGCGGGTGATGCCATAGCCTTACATCTTATCCAACATATACGAGATGAAGCTCACCGTTTTGCTATAACCGGGCACCGGCAGCGAAGGCAAAAAGATAAAAAGACGTCAAAACTCGAATCGATCACAGGCGTTGGGGCCAAGCGAAGACAGAGTTTATTGAAGTATATGGGGGGATTACATGGAGTGCTGCAAGCCAGCAAAAGTGAAATTGCCAAGGTGCCGGGTATCAGTGACGAATTAGCTGATACTATTTACGATCATCTTCACAATTAAAGCTGGATTGCGTTGCAATCTTTTGCCCTACAAAATAATAATGTGTGCGCAGATACGCTCTGCCACAAAAATAACCAAGAGAGCTAACCGTTACATGTGGACCATACCCAATATCATAACCTCAATACGGGTTGTGCTTATCCCAGTTTTTGTTGCTGTATATTTTCTTGATTGGAAATGGGCACATCAGGCAGCGGCCTTCATTTTTTGGTTTGCCGCGATAACAGACTGGATTGATGGTTATCTGGCACGCAAACTTCAACAATCCAGCGAATTTGGTGCATTTTTAGATCCCGTGGCAGATAAATTAATAGTGGCTACGGCATTGTTATTGATCACCCATTCCTATGCCAGTATATGGATCACTATTCCCGCTATATTACTATTAGCCAGGGAGGTATATATTTCGGCATTGCGCGAGTGGATGGGGCAAAAAGGCCTTCAAGGCTCAGTTAAAGTTTCGTTTATGGGCAAAGCCAAGACGACGGCACAAATGCTGGCCTTGATTGGCTTGCTGTCGGAACTACAATATTTTATGGGTATTCCCATTTATTGGGTAACCTTAGGGTATGTTTTACTCTATTTCGCCGCCATTTTATCTTTCTGGTCAATGGTCACTTACACAATTGCCGCTTGGCCTGCGTTATCTAAAAGCCATCTTAGTGAGTGAAGTCATGGCATATTGTGTGAAAATAGCACGCATTAGTCAAAAATCAGGCAGTCAGTTAGGAAATGTGTTTTTTGTAGTTGACAGCATGGGCTGTCGATGTAAAATGCAGCCCAGATTTACAGAGCAGCACAGAAATTGTTAAACGGTAAGTAACCGACCTTCACAACTCTGGCTCAGTAAAGCAGGTGCGGGAATAGCTCAGTGGTAGAGCACAACCTTGCCAAGGTTGGGGTCGCGAGTTCGAATCTCGTTTCCCGCTCCAAATTTATAATTATAGGTAGTGATGTTATTATTACCTAGAGTAAGCTTCCCCAAGGGGACGCACTCGAGACTAGGATGTCATGTTATGACTGAGCCAAGTCTTGTTAAAGCTCCAAATTTGGCGGAATGGCAGAATGGCTATGCACCGGATTGCAAATCCGTTTATCTCGGTTCGACTCCGGGTTCCGCCTCCATAATTTTTAAGTTGTTGATATTAAAAATATTTTTTCAATCTTTTGTTTATTGTTGATACATAATTTGTTACAATAGACAGGAACTGAAAAAAGACTTATAAAGTCAAGACCCTAGTACGTGATTTACAGAATTAATTTTTTATTCTGCAATTCTAAGAGCCAAAGTAATCTTGGTTAAGTTTTCAAGCTCCTCACAGTTCAGTGAGTTCATCCGTGCCCGGGTGGTGAAATTGGTAGACACAAGGGATTTAAAATCCCTCGATCGCAAGGTTGTGCCGGTTCAAGTCCGGCTCCGGGCACCATTTACTGTATTGATAGTGTTCACTATCATTAGAATCCCAAAAGTTAAAATGTAGACGTATTGTAGACACACCCGTACGCAACGTTGAAACCCTCAAGCCTTTATATCCAGTTTATTCATAATATTACATACCTCCTTTGTACTTTACCCTGAACCCGCCTATCCATATCGGACAATAGCTGAAATAGGTTAAAAGCAGCTGACAGGGTTTAAGTTAAAATTTTCTTTAAACGCGAATATTGTAAATTAGGAATATAAAATCAAGGGAGATTCCCCAGGGATAACGCTACAGGGGACTGATCAATCCACTTAGCAAATCAGACTGTTTATTATTAATTTCTTTCCTCCCCACGTAAGACCGTGAGGCTACCTCAGGCAACTGAAGAGATACACCACTCTATGATTTCCTATAGATACCTGAAGTCATCAGAGGCCACTGAGGGAACTGTATAGTGACCTTAAGTTGTACTGACTCATACTACTAATCTGAAAGTCTACAATGAGCGATCTTTTGCCAGTCGCATTGGCTTAATCGTATGACGGGTTCACGCCCTGAGTCGTTCAGTCTTAGATGGCTATTTGCTTTTTAATAGCAATTTTTCATCCAAAGGGGTCGTTCGAGTCATTTTCCAGTTTAGTATTTATCCGGAATAGCGGTTTCCACAAACAAGATGCGGCGATGAAATTGCTTTTAAACATGCTAAGAGTATGAAATTATAGGATATATTGTATCCCATCCGGAACGATTAAGTTCGAGCCTATCCGGACTTAACACGAGTTCCGACTAATACACTGTTGAACCTGCCTCGCAGGCTCGGGGAAGTAAACCCAGCCAATCTGACTAGATAAATTGACAGTCCTCTTCTATCTTTTTTAAATGGAAGCATGGTCAATTAAAAAACTGTTTCA
>Ga0307489_10000019_pt1 | contig 83393 bp, 92 predicted proteins | sample SB12metaG_FD_202247 | JGI IMG/M metagenome (GOLD analysis project Ga0307489, IMG submission 202247) | Sea-ice brine microbial communities from Beaufort Sea near Barrow, Alaska, United States - SB 1.2 | ecosystem: Environmental > Aquatic > Marine > Coastal | place: USA: Alaska | collected... | reverse complement strand
CGTGCCCTTTAGAATTATCTACTTACTTTAGAATTAACAACGAAGAATCAGGACAATTTGAACGAACACTTATCATTGCTGATAAAGATAGTAAAGTGAGTTACTTAGAAGGCTGTACAGCCCCTAAGTTTGATAAAAATCAATTGCATGCTGCTGTTGTTGAATTGGTTGCGTTAGATAACGCTGAAATCAATTATTCTACGGTACAAAATTGGTATTCTGGAGATTCTAATGGTGTTGGTGGCATTTACAACTTTGTCACTAAAAGAGGGTTATGTGCGGGAAAAAATTCTAAAATATCTTGGACCCAAGTTGAAACAGGGTCATCTATTACATGGAAGTATCCGAGTTGCGTTTTAATTGGGGATAATTCCGTTGGAGAATTTTATTCAGTAGCTTTAACAAACAACTATCAACAAGCAGATACAGGTACGAAAATGATTCACATCGGCAAAAACACAAAAAGTCGTATTATATCAAAAGGAATTTCTGCCGGTAATTCAAAGAATACTTATAGAGGGCAAGTAAAAATGGGGATAAAAGCTTATAACTCTGTGAATTATTCACAGTGCGATTCCATGCTAATTGGCAATAAATGTCAAGCAAACACGTTCCCGTACATCCAAGTTAATAATTCAACTAGCAAAGTAGAACATGAAGCTTCCACATCTAAAATTGAAGAAGAGCAACTTTTCTACTTCTTACAAAGAGGTATCGATTTTGAATCTGCTATTAGTTTGTTAATAAGTGGTTTTTGCAAAGATGTTTTCAGCGAATTACCTATGGAGTTCGCTTTAGAAGCAGACCGATTACTAAGTTTAAAATTAGAAGGAAGCGTTGGATAAAATTATGTCTTCAAATAAACTGAGTGCAATTCTATTAGAAATAAGAGAACTTAAAGCAAATATAGGAAATAAACAAATTATTAAAGGTTTAGACTTAATTCTGAGAGAAGGGGAAGTTCACGCCATTATGGGAAAAAATGGTTCTGGCAAAAGTACTTTAGCTAAAATCATTGCAGGTCACCCTGCTTACAATATCACTGATGGCGATATCATTTTTGAGAACGAATCTATCAAAGATGTAGAACCTGAAGTAAGAGCTCAAAAAGGTATATTTTTAGGGTTTCAATATCCTGTAGAAATACCAGGAGTAAGTAATGCCGACTTTTTACGTTTATCTTATAATTCCCGACGTAAATACCAAGGCTTATCTGAATTGGAACCACTGGAATTTTTTGAATTTATAACAGATAAATTAAGCATAGTTGACATGAATCCAGGATTTCTTAATAGAAATGTCAACGAAGGATTCTCTGGGGGTGAAAAGAAGCGCAATGAAATTTTGCAAATGGCTATATTAAATACTAAAGTTTCTATATTGGATGAGACTGATTCTGGATTAGATATTGATGCATTAAAGATCGTTTCCAACGGTATAAACAAATTAGCAAATGAATCAAATGTTATTGTTTTGATTACTCATTATCAACGATTACTTGATTATATAAAGCCGGATTTTATTCACGTAATGCAAGAAGGACGAATCATAAAAACAGGAGATAGTTCCCTTGCTAAAGAACTCGAAGATAAGGGATATGATTGGTTAATCTAAAAAATCCAAAGTTAGTTTAAAACTAACTTTGGATTTTTTAGATTAACCATATTATACAAACGATTGTTTAGTATCAGCTATTGAAGCTTTCAGTAATGCTTCCGCTTCGGGAGTAAAAGCTTTGCTGCTCTTTATTATTTCTGCGTATTCAGGCTTAGAATTTTTTAAGTTTGTTCTTAAATCAAGAATGAACTTTTTCACTTGGGGAACTTCGATATCATCTAAGAATCCATTAATTCCAGTGTAAATGATCGCAACTTGTTCTTCTACAGGAATAGGTGAATTTTGAGGTTGCTTTAAGATTTCACGTAATCTCTGACCACGCGCAAGTTGATTACGCGTTGCTTGGTCCAAGTCAGAAGCGAATTGAGAAAATGCTTCTAATTCAGCAAATTGCGCAAGTTCTAGCTTAAGTTTACCAGCTACTTGTTTCATCGCTTTAATTTGCGCAGCAGATCCAACACGTGATACAGAAATACCTACGTTTATAGCTGGTCTAACTCCTGCGTTAAATAAGTCACCAGATAAGAAAATTTGTCCATCCGTGATTGAAATTACATTCGTTGGAATATAGGCAGAAACATCACCTGCTTGAGTCTCAATTATAGGTAATGCAGTCATACTACCAGCACCTAACGCATCACTTAATTTCGCAGCTCTCTCTAACAAACGAGAGTGCAGATAGAATACATCTCCAGGGAATGCTTCTCTTCCAGGAGGACGTCTTAACAGAAGGGACATTTGTCTGTACGCGGATGCTTGTTTTGACAAGTCATCGTAAATTACAAGTGTTGCTTGTCCTTTATACATGAAGTATTCTGCAATAGCAGCTCCAGTATACGGAGCAATATATTGCAATGTCGCAGGATCGTCAGCATTTGCTGCAACCACTACCGTATAATCTAAAGCCCCTCGGTCTTGCAGGGAATCAACAACAGATGCAACAGATGCAGCTTTCTGTCCAATGGCTACATAAACGCAAACAACTGATTCTGATTTTTGGTTAATGATAGTATCAATTGCTACAGATGTCTTTCCTGTTTGTCTGTCACCAATAATTAATTCTCGTTGTCCACGACCAATCGGAATCATTGCATCTATAGCTGTAATTCCAGTTTGTATAGGTTCACAAACTGATTTACGTGAAATAATGCCAGGTGCCATAGATTCAATTAATCGAGTTTCTGTCCCCGTAATGTCACCTTTTCCATCGATAGGAACACCTAACGCATTAACAACTCGACCTAAGTAACCTTCACCTACAGGTATTTGAGCAATTTTTCCAGTTGCCTTTACTGAGCTCCCTTCTAATATATCTCTTCCTTCACCCATTAATACAACACCTACGTTATCGCTCTCTAGGTTCAACGCAATACCTATTGTTTTGTCTTCAAACTCTAGTAACTCACCAGCCATGGCTTGGTCAAGTCCGTAAACACGGGCAATACCATCACCAATTTGCAGTACTGTCCCGACGTTGGAAACTTGTACACCTTTGTCATATTTGTCAATTTGTTGACGGATAATACTGCTAATTTCATCAGGTCTAATATTTACCATTTAATTGCTGTGATAAATTATAATTTTTATAAAAATATGTTTCTTCTTAGTTTCCAGAAGCACCTAGGTATGCAGACAACTTTTTAAGTTGTCCTTTCACACTCGTATCAATAACTTTAGATCCCATTTGTACTGTAAATCCTGCAATTAAATTTGGATTAACTTTTATGTTTAGTTTAATTTCCCTAGTTTTTGTCATGTCTTTCAGTTTAGTAATTAATACTTCTTGTTGAGAAAGAGACATTTCTGTAGATGTAACAACATAGGCTACATCTATAGAAGCTTTTTTGTATGCTAGTTCTAACGCTATTGTTACTATAGATTTTAGGCAATTAATGCGTCCACGGTCGCATAACACCAATAAAAAATTTACTGTAGTTTTATCAAGAGTTTCTGTAAAAATAGATTTTATTATTTCTTTTTTACTTGTCGACGAGACCAACGGATTGTTAATAACTTTTCTCAAATCAAATGAGTCAGTTAACGTTGTAGCAACAGTATTTAAATCGTTGATCATAGAATCTAAGAGAAAAGAGCTTCCTGCCATATCTATGAAGGCACTCGCATAAGGTTGAGCTACTTTTGTATTTTGCGCACTCATAGTTATAGTTGTCCTCCCAGTTGAGAAATATTAGAGTCTATAACTTTAGATTGCAAAGCAGAAGTCATATAGTCTTTAAGCTGAACACTAACTCTTTCAATTGCAAGATCCGTAATATGTTGTTGTATTTGTTTTTTTATTTGCAACTCTGCTTTCTCTATATTTGATTTTCCATTATTCGTAAGTCTTTCGATATCGACTTTACCTTGAGCTAGAATAGTCTCTTTTACTGTACGAGCTGTCTTTTCAGCTTCTTTTTTTATTTGCCCAATTACATTTTGCGCTTCTGCTAATTGTTTTTCTGAATCTAACAATCTTACATTTGCTTGTTGTAATCGGTCGTCTGCTTCTTGTATAGCTTCTACCACTTTTTGTTCTCTCAATTCAAGAGCAGATGTCAAAAAGTCACGTCCTAAATATACTACTCCTGAGAGTAGAATAGCTATATTTAATACGTTAGCTTCTAGGATATTTGAGTTAAACCCAAACCCTTTACTAGAGGACGCTAGGTTACTTATTAGTAAAAAACCACCCATATTGTCCATAATTCGTAAACTACGTAATAATTTTTGTTTAGTTAACTTTTCTCTATTAAAAGAATTATGCTTTTAACTGACTACTTAAAAGTTTATTTTTAATTTGTTCACTTAGAGTATTAACTTGTTCTTCTAAGGCAATGAGAGCTTTTTCTTTCTGAGAATTAAGTTGTTTAGTCGCTTCGTTTACTAACAACTCAGTGTCTTTTTGAGCTTGTTTGATTTCCATCGCTACTATTTCTTGTGCGTCTTTTTGAGAAGATCCAATTATTAATTGTGCATCTTTTCTTTCTTTTGCTAAATCTTGCTCATACTGTTTTGTAATCGCTTCTGCTTTGGTTAATATTTCAGAAGCTTGAGTTAGATTTTTACGGATATATTCATCTCGTTCATCCAACACTTTTGCTATTGGTGTATAAAATATAGTATTTAATACGACCATAAGCAACAAAATTTGTAATGCCATTAAAGGCAGAGTGGCATTAAAGTCAAATAAGCCACCTTCTGATTCAGTACTAGCTGCTTGTAAAGCCAATAAGAATAAAGAGTTTTTCATTGTAATTATTTTGTTCTAATTGACCCTTAAAAAAAGTGTGTAAATGCATTGTTTAACCACTTTTTTGTGGTTAAACTTGCTAAAAAATAGTTATGCCGTGAAAGGATTAGCAAATAATAATGCCAATGATACAACTAAACCGTAAATAGTTAAAGATTCCATGAAAGCTAAACTTAAAAGTAATGTACCACGGATTCTTCCTTCAGCTTCAGGTTGACGTGCGATACCTTCTACAGCTTGGGCAGCAGCAGTACCTTGACCAATACCAGGACCGATAGCAGCTAGACCTACAGATAAACCAGAAGCAACAACGGAAGCAGCAGATACGATAGGATTCATAAGAATATTATTTGTAATGGTTTTTGTATGTAAGAATTAAAATATTTCAGAAACATGAATAATGATTAACTTTAGATTATTTTGTATTGACTTATTTTTTATTAGTGATGATCCTCGAGAGCTTCACCTATGTAAGCAGCAGACAGAGTTGAAAAGATTAGCGCTTGGACAGAACTTGCAAACAGCCCTAGAGTCATAACTGGTAAAGGAATTAATATAGGTACTAATAATGCGAATACTGACACTACTAATTCATCCGCTAAGACATTACCAAATAATCGGAAGCTTAGTGATAATGGTTTCGTAAAATCTTCCAAAATGTTAATTGGTAAAAGAATAGGTGTAGGTTGAATGTATCTTGCGAAATACCCTATTCCTTTTTTACTAATACCTGCATAAAAATAAGAGAAAGATGTTAATAAAGCTAAGGCAACAGTCGTGTTAATATCATTTGTAGGTGCAGCTAGTTCACCCGCAGGTAGTTGTATCAATTTCCACGGAATTAAAGCTCCAGCCCAGTTAGCAGCAAAAATAAATAAAAACACTGTGCTAACGTAAGGAACCCATGGTCTGTAATCGCGTTCACCTATTTGATTCTTTGCTATATCTGATAGGAACTCATAAACGTACTCCATAAAGTTTTGCAACCCTTTTGGAGATTGTTTTAAATCTTTTGTTCCAACTAGAGCAAGACTGATAAGAGCGGTTATGCATAACCAAGATACTATAAAAACTTGTCCATGTACTTTAAGTCCAGCTATTTCCCAATAAAGATGTTTTCCGACCTCTACTTCAGATAATGAATATAGCGCGTCGAAAACATAAAAGTTATCTTGATACATACTTGAGTACAATTTTTAAAAATTTATACATGTTAGGTTTTAAGAAAATATAAAATTTATCTAACACATATAAATTATACCTTCGATATTTGTATATAAACTATATTGAGGTGACATACCAAAAAATATTCTACGTGTTTAGAAGAGTGCTTCTTTATGTTTCCTTCTTTAAAGAACCAGTTTTATTTGCAGTCCACATTTTGTCATAATTTACTTAGCATCCTTGTATAAACGAACTAAAGTTACGTAAATCAAGCAAAAAATAATATATCTAAAAGTAACATCTTAATAGGTTTTTTATTTTTTTATCATTTTTTCTACTTCATCACTAAAGTTTTCTTCTTTTTTTGCCAATCCTTCACCTAAAATAAACCTTTTAAATCTACGTATTTGTATATTTTCTCCTAAGGTAGCTACATTTTTCTTTATTAATTCTTCTATGGTAATACTAGAATCACGTATAAAAGGTTGCTCAAGTAATGTCATTTCTTTTAGTCGTTTTTGTATTCGACCTTCTACTATTTTGTCCCTTATTTCTTTTGGTTTATTCCCCAGATCATCTTTTAGCATTTCTGTTTCTTTTTCGTTTTCTGCAATATCTGAAGGAACGTCTGCAATTTTTACGTATTCCACTGCAGGACAGGCAGCAACTTGCATAGCTATATTTCTCGCTAATTCTTGGAACTCTTTTCTACGAGCAACAAAATCTGTTTCGCAGTTTAGTTCAATGATTACTCCTAGTTTTCCACCGGCATGGATATAAGATTCTATTATACCTTCTGCTGCTACTCTATTCGCTTTTTTATTAGCAGAAGCTAACCCTTTTTGTTTTAGCGTTTCTATAGCTTTATCAAAATCTCCTGCAGCATCTTGCAATGCTTTTTTGCAGTCCATCATTCCCGCACCAGTTTTTTCACGTAGTTCCTTAACAACTTTTGCAGGAATTTCAACTGACATATTTTGTTCCTCAAAGTAAAATGTAATAAAAACCTTTTTAATTTATTTATGTTGTTTGCAATTCTTCTTGGCTTTTATCCGAAGATTTTCCATTTCCACTACTCCCTTCATAAATAGAATCTGCTACCTTTCCTAATATAAGTTTAATTGATCGAATAGCATCATCATTCGCAGGAATAGGTATGTCTGTATAGTCAGGGTTACAATTTGTGTCTAAAATTGAAATAATGGGTATACCTAGCGTTTTACATTCTTGTACAGCAGTACTTTCTCTTTTTTGATCAACTATTACAACCAAATCGGGTAATCGCTTCATCGCTTTTATCCCGTTTAGATTTTTTCGGAGTTTTTCTAGTTCACGTCTTAACGTTGCTGTCTCTTTTTTGGGTAATTGATCTAGATATCCACTTTCTTCTTTGTTTTCCAAATCTTTCAGTCTCTCCACTCTTGTCCTAATCGTGAACCAATTTGTTAATATCCCTCCTAACCATCGTTGATTTACATAATATGCTCCGCATCGTTCAGCTTCCTGGGCTACGATCCCAGCAGCCTGTCTTTTCGTACCTACGAATAGGAATGTTTTGCCTTCTTCCGCAGCTGTTTTCGTAAATTTGCACGCTTGCGTTAACAACTGCGCTGTCTGAACTAAATCGATAATGTGTATTCCATTACGTTCTGCGTATATATACGGAAACATTTTTGGATTCCATCTTCTTGCTTGATGTCCAAAGTGTACACCAGCTTCTAAAAGTTCGGCTAGACTAACAACCGCCATAATACTTACTCCTAATCAATAAAATAATTTGGGTTGTATAAAATATAGATAATCTTTCTCTTTTCTAAACAAGGTTTTTATACAACTTTTTATTCAAACGACTTTGTGGATCCATCTTTTATTTTAACAAAATTAGTTTGTGTCTTGTTAATCAAAGCGTAGTTCTTCTCATTTTTGTCATTTTAAACTACATTTTCCAAATTGGATTTTTTATTTTGGTCATTATTAAAGTAATATTCATCTGATGTCTGCTCTTTTTTATCCGACGTAAAATTATTAGAAATATCACTATAAGAATTGAATCCGGTTCCCGCTGGTATTAATCGTCCTATAATAACATTCTCTTTTAATCCTCTCAACCAATCCGCTTTTCCTTCTATGGCGGCTTCTGTAAGTACCCTTGTCGTCTCTTGGAAACTTGCTGCTGAAATAAAGCTATCAGTATTCAAAGAAGATTTTGTTATTCCTAAAAGTACTGGTGAGTATGTTGCTGGAATACCCTTGGTTAAGGTCATTGCTTCATTAATGTTTTCTATTTGTTGCAATTCTACGAGTTCTCCAGGAAGTAGAGTCGTATCTCCTCCATCTTCCACCTTGACTTTAGATGTCATCTGTCGCACTATCACTTCTATATGTTTATCCGAGATGTCAACATTTTGCGATTGGTACACATTTTGTACTTCATTTACTAGATACGTTTGGACTTTTTGTAAGCTTAGTTTTGCAGCTTCATACAAACTTATAAAACCGGTATAAAAATTGAAATGTAAACTTAACATTTCATGTGGGTTTGGAGCACCATCCGTCAGCGCTTCTGATAGTAAAATGTTTTCTCCATTGGAGACTATTGTTTTTTGCATTCCTCCTATAAGAAATTCTGTTATGGAACCATCTGAACTAAAAATTTTTATGCAGTTTGTTTCATCTGAATCATAAATAATCTTTATTTTTCCAGGTTTTGGTGATAATTTGCAAGGTTCTTTTGGTTTCCTAGCTTCCAAAATCTCTTCGATTCTTGGTAATCCTTGCACAATATCACCCGTCTTTGATCTTTCAAAAACTAAAATGGCCAATGTATCGCCTCGTTGAACTAAATCAGAATTATTTGTTTGTAAAATAGCTCCCGAAGATACTAAATAAGGGTATCCAGAGCGGATAATGATACTATCATTATCAAATTCCATAATTTGACCTGATTCTTTTGCGATGACTTTGTCTGCTATTTGATCTCCGTATTTCACAAGTTCTCCTTTGGAGACTTGTGGTGTCTGACCACGTAACGGTATAGTTTCTAGATCTTTTTCTGTCAGTACTATAATTTTCCTAGTTGCTTTATTGGTTACGTTTATTTTTTGTATTTTTCCTGCTGATTCTGATAACAGGTGAGTCTCTGCGACAACCGTTCCTGGTTCTACAATTTGGCCATCAGTAACACATAAATTACTAGTTGTAAGGCCTTTATTTACTTCACCAAAAGTGTCATGTTTTATCTGTAAGCTTTCTAATACAATAAGTTGTAGTTGGCATAAGTCCCTACCTTTCACAGGTAAGAATTCAATGTCAGCTGCTAAATGAGGTTTATTCGGACCTGTTACCATTATTAAATATGTTTTTACTAAATCTATTCCTACAGCAGATTTTATGTGTTCCCCATCCCGATAAAGAATTTTATTTATAAGTTTTACATTGATGGAATCGTCCGAAATATCGAAACATTTGTTTTTTATTTCGATGTTTTTTTTATTAATAAAATACTCTACAACAGGGCGAATTAGGATTTGACTATTTTCCTTGTCAGTTAATTCTACGTAAGTTGTAATTTCACTGGCATAATTTCCATAGATTATTTCATGTGGCTGATAAATTCTTGGAGTTTTGAATGTTTCTACTTCTAAAACATTATGTAGAGTTCCCTGTTTAATAATTATTTCTTTAACAATGTTATCTTCTTGAATAATTTCGAGATATCCTGCATTATTACATTGTAGGTCTTTAATTAATTCGTTTCCTTTTTCAACGAAGTCTCCATCTTCCACCATTAACAGAGATATATCTTTGTTGATCTCATGAGTTTCCGCCGGAATCCAGTATACTTTTCCTTCACCTATAATCTCATACCCTTTTTTATTCTTATTTTTTTTATTAACTTCTAAATCTTCATATTTGAGGATTCCTCCTGTAAATGTTTTATAATCGTCTTCTATAAGTTCTGCTATTATTTGAGAATTTACAATTTTATTCCCCGGTGAGCACAGAATATTAAAAACTGTTCCTTCATTAAATTCTAGATTATAAGGAAATTCTGAATTAACTAAAACCTCTGATGTTTGAATAAAAGCATTGTTAATTAGAATAGAAGAGGTAACTATTTTAAGTTCCTTTCGTTGAGACTCTGTTTTCAAATCTAACCTAACATAGCCTCCGTAATCGCTAACTACTTGGTTTGTAGCCAAAATTGTCCCTTTCTCAATTTTTTCTCCCTTTTCTATTTTTACATTTGCCGAAGTTGGTAAATTGTAAACCTCGCCTGACAAAATCCATATTAGTCCCCCCTTTGACGTAGTTACGGTTACGTTACCCTGTCTATCAATTTTTTCTTCTATATTTAAATTAGAAAAATGAACTTCTCCTGAGATTTCTGTCGTTAAATCCTTTGTTGCACGTTCTGTGATCAATTTTCCTCGTGCTCCAATTTCTCCGATAACTTGATTCTTTTTAAATTGTTCATTGTCATTAACAAATAATATGCTTCCTTGACTGAACTCTACTTTGTGTTTTTGCTGGCTATAGTCGTACAAGTCTAATTTATAACTTTCGTCTAGAACTAAAGCTTCTTCACCGTGTCTTGTACGTATCAATCTACTTCTCATAGATTTTGGTAGACGAATTACTCCATGAAATGGCGCTTTTATTTGTTCTGCTATTTCACCAGTAAACACACCCCCTGTATGAAAGGTTCTCATCGTGAGTTGAGTTCCTGGTTCTCCTATGGATTGCGCTGCTATTATTCCTACTGCTTCGCCCAAATCTACAAGAGACCCATGAGCCAAATTCCATCCGTAACAAAATTGGCAGACCGATCTTGAAGATTCACAAGTTAGGGGGGATCTCACTATCACAGATTTTATACCCGATTTTACAATAAAATCCGCAGTATCATAATCTAAATCTTGATTAATATGAGCTATTATGTTCGCATCATCCGGAGAGTACAATGTTTCAAAGAGGACTCTTCCTAGTAACCTGTTTTGCAATGGAATTAAGATTTGATTATTATCGATCATGTCTTTTAAAACTATTCCATTGTGTGTTCCACAGTCAATCTCTCTGATTATTATGTCTTGCGCAACGTCTACTAATCTTCTTGTTAAATATCCAGAATCAGCTGTTCTTAGGGCCGTGTCTACTAGTCCTTTTCTCGCACCATAAGAAGAAATTAGATACTCTGTAACTGTTAACCCTTCTCTGAAATTACTTTTTATGGGTAAATCTATAATTTGGCCTTGTGGATTCGCCATGAGTCCTCGCATACCCACAAGTTGTCTCACTTGTGATATATTACCTCGAGCTCCTGAGAAAGCCATAATATATATTGGATTTAATGGATCCGTTTCACGAAAATATTTTACGACCTCGTCTTTTAATTCTTCACTGGCGGTATTCCACGTGTCAATTACTTTTTGAAATCGTTCAATAGTAGTAATTTCGCCTCTCTCATACTGTTGTTCTGTCAATTTTATTTCTTCAGCCGTTTTGTGTAACAATTCTCGTTTGGTAGGAGGCACTTTAAGGTCTTCTACGCTTAAAGATAATCCTGCTTGAGTTGCGTAGTGGAATCCTAAGTCTTTCAACTTATCAGCCATATACGATGCTCTTCCTGTCCCGTAATTACTGAAGGCCCAAGCCATTAATTTTTTTAATTCTTTTTTATCAATAACTTTGTTTGTAAACCTTGGTCTTGGAGGGATAAATAGATATTTTTCTTTCATTGATTATATGGCTTGGAATGATTTCCAAATTAATTTGATAAAACTAACGAATCTAATAATACTTTATTTAGTAGAATACGCCCTGGGGTAGTTAGCAGATATTGGACTAAAATATTATTCTTCGCGTCTCTTTTTATAATTTTCTCGGTAAATGTTTCTATAGTAACGTCATCATTTAACTGTTCTACGTTAATTAATGTACTATTATCTTCCACTATTCCATCAAACCTGACCCAAACGTAAGAGTGTAAAGCGATTTTTTGGCATTCGTAAGCTAAAAGAACATCATCTAAATTGGCAAAATAGTATCCTTGTTCTTTTTGTTGTGAGGGATTATGAGCTGTTAAATAATAGCAACCTAATATCATGTCTTGACTTGGCATAATAATAGGTTCACCGGTTGCAGGAGATAAGAAATTATAGGGAGCTAACATTAGCAATCTCGCTTCAGCTTGTGCTTCCAGCGATAATGGTATATGAACGGCCATTTGATCTCCGTCAAAATCTGCATTAAACGCCGGACACACTAAGGGATGTAATTTTATTGCTCTTCCTTCGACCAATACTGGTTCAAATGCTTGTATTCCTAACCTATGTAAAGTAGGTGCCCGGTTTAGTAAAACCGGATGCGCTTGTATAACATCTTCTAATACATCCCATACAGTGGATTCATTTTTTTGAATCATTTTTTTTGCAGCCTTTATATTATTCACAAGTCCTTGATGGATTAAACGATGAATAACGAATGGCTGAAATAATTCTAAAGCCATTTCTCTCGGTAGGCCACATTGATTCAACTGTAACTTAGGTCCTACTACAATCACGGATCTTCCTGAATAATCCACTCTTTTACCTAATAGATTTTGCCTAAATCTTCCTTGTTTACCTTCTATGATATCTGAAAGTGATTTTAACGGTCTATTATTAGCCCCTACTACTGTTCTTCCTCTTCTACCATTATCTATCAGCGCATCTACAGACTCTTGTAGCATTCTTTTTTCATTTCGAATAATGATTTCTGGAGCTAATATTTCTTGTAGCCTTATTAATCTATTATTTCTATTTAAAACCCTTCTATATAAATCATTTAGATCAGAGGTAGCAAAACGGCCTCCATCCAATTGGACCATTGGCCTCAAGTCAGGGGGGATAATAGGTAAAACTGTTAAAATCATCCAAGCAGGGTCAGATCTTGTTGCAATAAAATTATCTACAACTCTTAATCTTTTTATAGCTTTGTCTCTTCTGTTCCCTCTTGCAGATAATACTTCTTCGCGTAAACTTTCTGCTTCTATTTCTAGGTCTATATCTTTCAATAATTTTTGAATAGCCTCGGCCCCTATACCAACTTCTACCCCATACAAATCGGAGTCTTCCTGATATAGCTGATCCTCGATTGCTATCCATTCATCTTCGTTTAACAATTGTTTATACCTTAAATTAGAAGAGTTCCCCGTTCTAGTTACTACGTACGAATTAAAGTACACAATTTGTTCCACGTCTTTAAGAGCTATATCTAACAAGATGGCAATGTAACTAGGTAAGCTTTTTAAATACCAGACATGTGTCACAGGGGCTGCCAACTCAACGTATCCCATCCTATGTCTTCGTACTTTTGATTCCGCCACTTCAACTCCGCATCTTTCACAAACAATACCTTTGTAGCGTACTCTTTTGTATTTTCCGCAGTGACATTCCCAATCTTTTACAGGACCAAAAATCCTTTCACAAAACAATCCATCCATTTCTGGTTTTAATGTTCTATAGTTTATAGTTTCCGGTTTCGTAACTTCTCCAACAAACTGTCCATTAGGTAATTTTCTTTCTCCCCATTTTCGTATCCTTTCTGGAGACGCTAAATTGATCTTGACGTAGTCAAAATATTGTTCTAACTTAGGCATTTTGAAATTGATTTAATTTGTTTAGATCTAATATGTTGAGCGAAAGCCATCTTTAGATGTTTATTCATTTATAAAAAAAGAATTCTCTATATCTTCACGTGTAATTGATTCATAAGTTGGTCTGGAAGGAGGTTGTCTATTTTGAAAATTTGACATTAAATCTACTTCTATGCCTCTAGTTTGTCCATCTGCCAAGTTCTCTATTTTGTAGGCTCCTATGTCAAGACCCAAAGATTGTAATTCTCTCATAAGGACCTTAAATGATTCTGGGGTTCCTGGTCGAGGAATAGGTTTTCCTTTTACGATAGCATTCAGAGTTTCATTTCTACCTTGCATATCATCTGACTTTACAGTTAATAATTCTTGTAAAGTATATGCAGCTCCGAAGGCTTCAAGAGCCCAAACCTCCATTTCTCCTAAGCGTTGTCCCCCGTGTTGAGCTTTTCCACCTAATGGTTGTTGAGTCACGAGTGAGTATGGGCCAGTGGATCTTGCGTGTATTTTGTCATCGACTAAATGCACTAGTTTTAGCATATAAGAGATTCCTACAGTAACAGGATTGTCGAATTTTTCTCCGGTTCTGCCATCAAATAACATTACTTTTCCAGGATGTCTCAAATCAAAAACCCAATCTTTTTTCGTTACGTTCTTTGTTTGCATTAACTTCTCATTAATTAAAACTCTGGAAGCTTCAGCCCCATGCATTTCGTCAAATGGAACTATTTTATATCTTTTATTTAAATTTTCTGCCGCTAAGCCAAGTAAACATTCAAATATTTGCCCAACATTCATTCGTGAAGGTACTCCTAGTGGGTTAAGTACTAAATCTACAGGGGTTCCATCTGGCAAGTAAGGCATGTCTTGTCGAGGTAATATTCGTGATATTATCCCTTTATTTCCATGTCTACCAGCCATCTTATCTCCTACTTGTATTTTTCGACTCTGAGCTACATAAATACGAATGACAATATTTGCTCCTGTAGGTAAATCGTCTCCTTTTTCTCGTGTAAAAATTCTAACATCTAATACTCGTCCTCTGCCACCGTTCGGAATTCTCAATGATGTATCACGGACATCTCGAGCTTTTTCGCCAAAAATAGCCCTTAACAATTTACCTTCAGGTGGTTGATCTGATTCTCCTTTTGGTGTAACTTTTCCTACAAGAATATCTCCTGTTTCTACCCAAGAACCTATAACTACAATTCCATTTTCATCTAGTTTGCGTAACGCATACTCTCCTACATTAGGTATCTCTCTAGTTATTTCTTCGGATCCTAGTTTCGTTTGTCTAGCCTCTATTTCATACTTTTCAATATGGACTGAGGTGTACACATCATTATAAACGAGTCTTTCGCTTATCAGAAAAGCATCTTCGTAGTTGTAGCCTTCCCAAGGTAAATAAGCTATTAAAATGTTTTGTCCTAATGCTAATTCTCCTCCTTCTGTAGCTGCACCGTCAGCAATGACTTGGCCTTCAATAACTTTTTCACCTAACCAAACACAAGGCCTTTGGTTTATACATGTATCTTGATTAGATCTTTGGTATTTTTGCAGATAATATGATGTTTCTTTTCCATGATTATCTGTTATGCATACTTTATCTGCCGAAACATAGCTAACTTTACCTTTTTGGCAGCTAACCACTACCATTCCTGAATCTCTAGCTGCTTGAGCTTCCAGTCCCGTTCCTATCAAAGGGCTTTCCGGATAAAGTAATGGAACCGCTTGTCTTTGCATATTGGATCCCATTAAAGCTCTATTAGCATCGTCATGTTCTAAAAATGGAATGAGAGACGTAGCTATAGATATAACTTGTATTGGCGAAACTGCTAAGTAATCCACTTGATCTTTTTTTGTCGTTGTAAACTCTTGCCTATAACGCACGGGTACCACGTCATTTTCTATGTGATTATCAGGCATGATAGGTATATCGCCAGGAGCTAATTGGAAATCGTCTTCTTGATCTGCAGTCAAGTAGACAGGTGTCCCTTCAAAGTCCACGTATCCATTTGTAACCTTATGAAAAGGCGTTTCGATGAACCCGTAAGAATTAATACGAGCATGTGTTGCTAGTACCCCTATTAGACCAGCATTAGGTCCTTCTGGAGTTTCTATTGGACATATTCTACCGTAATGACTAGGATGAATATCACGTACAGCAAATCCTGCTCTATCTCTATTTAACCCCCCTGGGCCTAAAGCACTAATTCTTCTTTTATGCGTTAACTCTGCTAAAGGATTCGTCTGATCCATAAACTGAGACAATTGACTAGATCCGAAAAACTCTCTTATAGACGCAATAATGGGTTTGGGGTTAACTAAAGTATTTGGAGTAAGAGAATTGACATCGCATATTGTCATTCTCTCTTTAATTATTTTCTCTAATCTGTTAAGTCCTATCCGTACTTGGTTCTGTAGCAATTCTCCAACAGACCGTACTCTTCTATTCCCTAAATGATCAATGTCGTCTACGTCCCCTAAATCAAATTTTAGGTTAATCAAGTAGTCTATGGCTGATAACGTATCTTGTGGCGTTAGTACTCTAATATTTTCAGGTATAGAAATTCTTAATTTTTTATTTATCTTGTAACGTCCCACTTTGCCTAAATCGTAACGTTTGGGATCAAAAAAACGTGAGTATAAAATCTGTTGTCCACCATTTACAGTAGCCGGTTCACCAGGCCTTAATTTACTGTACATTTGAATTAAAGATTCTTCTGTTGTGTAATTTCCTTCTACACGAAAACTTTTTTTCAAATATTCCGGATGTCGCAATCCATTGTAAATATCTGTATCACTTAATCCCATTGCTTTTAAAAAAACATGTGCTGGTATTTTCCTTGTTTTATCAATTCTTACCCAGACTAGGTCATTTCTATCCGTTTCAAATTTTACCCATGCACCACGGTTAGAAATTAGACTGCTACTATAAGTCCTTCGACCTTGTTTATCTGTTTCAGCTTTATAATATATTCCTGGACTTCTAACAATTTGGTTTACTATTACTCTCTCAGCACCATTAATAATAAAGGTACCTCGGTCTGTCATTAAAGGTAGGTCACCTATAAAAACCTCTTGTTCTTTAATAATGCCTGTATTTCTATTTATTAATCTCGCAGGAACGTAAACCTGTACCGAGTATGTGGCATCTCTGCGCTTGCATTCATTAATGTTGTATTTTGGGCTTTTTAGTTTATATTGGTCACCTAATAAATGCAGCTCTAAGTTTCCACTATAATCTGTAATAGGTGAAAAACTTTTAACTTCTTCAGCGAGTCCCTCTTCAAGAAACCAGCAAAAACTCGCACGTTGGATTTCTACTAAATCGGGCAGGATAAAGGTAGAAAATTTAGTGCTAGACATGAGAATATACTCTCCTTAATAATTGAAATATTCGTAGATTTTATCAGCATTAAAACTGCGATTGGACACACTTAGGATACTCTATATCTATATGTGGATAATTTTAGAACACTTTTTTAAGTAAAGTATTGCTTTAGAAAAATATAATTTTAAAACAGTATGTACTTATTAGCTAATAAAAAAGATCAATCTTGTTTCATTTCAGATCGATTAAAAGCAGACTTTTAATCAATCTAAGGTTTTTGAATTAGAATCCTCCTACATACTTAACAAATATATTTCAACTTATATGTAGACGTTTTCTATACTCTGGTTTATTTAGGAAAACCAACTTTGCTTTCAAGTTTCTGTTGAAATAAAACTTGAAAGCACGAAATCATCGCTTTTATAGTCACTTTTTTTTAATCCATTTTTGGATAATCAAATAATAATTACTTTTTGGATTAATTATGAGTAATGTTTTATTCGTTATTTGTTTTGAATTCTTATTAAAGCTTTTGCTAAAGCCGATTTTTTTGATGCTCCTGCATTAGAATGGTAAATTCCTTTTTGAACTGCTTTATCAATTTTGCTATACGATAACGAGACAAGTTCTTGTACCTGGGAGTTATTATTTATATCTAAATTCGAAATGGCAACAAGACACTTTTTGCAAATTGTTTTTATCGCTGATTTATATGCTCTGTTTCTTAGTCGATTACGTTCGTTAATTTGTATTCTTTTTATTGCTGATTTAGAATTTGCCATGAATCTGTTTATTTTTATTGGATTTTACTAAATTTATATCTTTTCTCTAAAAATGTATTTTTGAATAATTTCTAATTAAATCATTGTATATTATTACTAATATATTGAATACTTAGTAAGTATTCAATCCGTAGAATAATAAGTTTTTAGTATACAAATACTTTTAGGTATCACCTCAAAATCATTGGGCATCCCTTAAAAAATAAATTTTTGTGCCACAGTATTAGAGTTTACAAATTAAAATTATACGCTAATAGATAATTTGACCTGTTCAAAATATTAAGATATATTAAACCAAAGTATTTATTTAGATAAATGCACTTTTTTCATGCAAATGTAAAAATTAGTTTTTTTTAAAAAGAGTTGCTAAGTTTTGTACTCTTTACATGTCTATGCATAGAATTTATTTTACTTTTCACTGTATCTAATTCATATTTTGGGTAAAATGAAACTTAATTGCATAAGTCTAAATTAGAATTTTTTTTCTACTAAAATAAAGTTAATACTATAGTAACAAAAAACTCTTAGTCTTAATTCAATGACTTTTATCTATTTGCTGATGTATTTTCCATAATAGATTCTTGAAAAATAAAAACGTAGTAAATTAATGGCAAAAAGCAAAGGCGCTCGCATTGTAATCACTTTAGAATGTAAAACATCAGAAGGTGTTTATAGATATAACACTACAAAGAACAGAAAGAATACTCCTAATCGCATAGAATTGAAGAAATATTGTCCCGTAACAAGAAAGCATGAGACTTTCAAAGAAATAAAATAAAATTATACTAAGAATTTAATTTAATTATGGCCATTTATCGCAGAAAAGTATCACCTTTAAAAATAGATGACGTAATCGATTACAAGGATGTAGAGTTATTAACTAAGTTTTTGACTGAGCAAGGAAAAATTTTACCAAGAAGATTAACTGGTTTAACAACAAAGCAACAGACAAAATTAACCAAAGCTATAAAAAAAGCACGAATTTTATCACTTCTTCCGTTTGTAAATAGAGAAGGATCTATTTAAAATATTGGAAATAAATTTAAAATTACGATGAAGATACCTTGCTTGTCAAGATAAGGATATCTTCATCGTAATTTTATGCACTTTTTTATGTGCGTTTTTTAGGTGTCAGGTTTAACGCTTTTACCACGTCTTGTTCTTTCCAATCATTAAAATTTTCAACGAAAACACCGCATTCATTATTTTCTAAAACTTCTCCTACATCTTGTTTAAACTGCTTTAAAGAAGTCAGAATGCCTTTGTACACAGTTTCAGATCCTCGAATAATTTCGACAGAACAAGATTTTGTAATCTTTCCTTCATGTATGTAACATCCAGCCACAAAATTTTTACCAAGTGGAAATACAGTTTTTACAATAGCTCGTCCTATCTCTTCTTCTTCATATTCTGGCCCCGTTATTTTTTCTATCATTATTTCCACGTCTTCAAACAGATCGTAAATCACAGTATACTCTTTTACTATTACATTTAAGTGTCTTGCCGCTCGTTTCGCCCCTGAAGCCAGAGTAGTGTTGAATGCTAAAACTGTAGCTCCACTAGTGTTTGCAAAATCTATATCAGTTTCTGTCACTTCTCCAGGAGAAGTGTATAACATTCTAATTTGTACTTTATTTTGAGGAATTTTGTTAATTGTATTAACTATGGCTTCAATAGAACCGTGAATATCTGTTTTTATTATTAAATTAATAGTCCCCAGAGTGTCAGAATTTGATATCGTGTATCCTTCAGAAATAGTTTTGGAAACATTTCCTGAATTTATTTGTTTCTCTTTTTCTGTTTGAACTGCTACCTTCGCTTCTTTTTCATTTGAATAGACTTCAAAGGAATCTCCCGTCACAGGCACTTTTGATAATCCCCAGACTAAAACAGGAGATGTTGGTCCGCATTCAACAATATTTTCTCCATTTGAGTCAATCATTCCTCTCACTTTTCCTATTGAGGTTCCTGCTACAATTATATCACCTAATTTTAGCGCACCATTTTGGACAAGTAAAGTAGCTAAAGCCCCTTTTGTTCTATCGAGGTTAGCTTCTAATACTGTACCTTGAGCTTTTCCTTTAGGATTAGCTTTAAGTCCTTCTAAATCTGCAATGAGTAAGATTACTTCTAACAAGTTATCTATATTTGTTCCTTGAGTCGCACTAATAGGGATAGTCTGAGTATTTCCACCCCAACTCTCAGGAATTATATTGTATTGCGTTAGTTCCTGTTTAATGTTTTCTATATTTGCATTTTCTTTATCTATTTTGTTTATTGCTACAATTAATGGAATTTTAGCTTCTTGGATCGACTTTATAATTTCTATAGTTTGTTCTTTCACTCCATCATCTGCGGCAACGACTAGGACCACTACGTCAGTGACTTTTATTCCTTTTGATCGCATTCCTGAGAAAGCTTCATGCCCAGGTGTATCTAAAAAAACTAACTTTTTAATTTCCTTATTACGTTCTACGTCTACTTCATATGCTCCGATCCTTTGTGTTATTCCTCCAACCTCTTTTTGAGCTGTTTGAGTTTTTCGTATTTTATCTAATAGAGTTGTTTTTCCATGGTCTACATGCCCCATTATCGCAACTACGGGAGATCTTTCTATAAGATTTTTTGTGTCTAAGCTTACAACACTGTTGTTTTTATTTTCATCATCTTGTTTTTTCTTTACTTCTACGACAATGCCTAAATCTTCCCCCGTCGTTTGTGCAGTGTTTACATCTAAGATTTGATTAATTGTAACTCCAATTCCTTTCAAAAAAAGATTCCTGATTATATTTGTTTCACTCACATACAAAAGTCTCGCTAGATCCTGAACTGAAATAGGACCTGGTATTATTATCTTTTCTGGTGGAACATTACTTGCTTCTTCATTTTCTTTTTTAGCATTGCTTTTTCTATTCTTTTTAGATACAGATGTTTTACTTATACTCTTTACAATGGATTTTCTCGCATCACTGCTGCTTTTTGTTTTAACACTTTGGTTAGGACGAGCTAATGACAACGAAGTAGGATCCGAAGCACTTTTTTTGGAAGAGTCATCAAGTAACATATTCGTATTTGTATACTCTTCTTCTATTTCAATGTTAGATTTAATCTTTTTTTTATTTTTTACCTTCGACTTAACATTTTCATTTTCTCCTTCATCTCCTCTTTCAAGTTTTTTATTTTTTCTCTCCCCTCTAAGATTTGGTCTGTCGTCGAGAGACACTCCGAAAATAGCATTTTTATTTAAAACAGCAAAATCATTAGTTCCTGCTTTGTTTTCAACTTCAATAAATCTTTTTATTATTACCGGATTAGATAAAATTAGTAGTGAATTTTCTTTAATTTCATTTTTTGAGAATAATTTTGTTTTCGAATACAGATTCGACTTTTTAGGTACTAAATAGAAATTAATTTGTAGCATTTTTTATTATGGTCATTCTCCGAACTTTCGAAACGTAAATAAAAATACAAAGCGAGATGTTGAGCAATCGTTATTCCAATTTGTCAATTAAGATACGGATATAGGAATTATTTATATACTTTTAAAAATAGATTTTAGTTAAAATAATAGAGTACAAAAAATCTTCACATAAAATAGATTGAAAATCAATCTTTTTTATTATTATTTAAATAACAAAAAGAAAAAGGAGCACTTTCAATAAACATGCCTAGATTTCAAAAAAATGATAATTTCATTGATAAGACTTTTACTGTTTTAGCTGACATAGTGTTAAAAGTTTTACCAGCCAGCAAACAAGAAAAAGAAGCTTTTTCTTACTATAGAGATGGTATGTCTGCTCAATCTGAAGGCGAATATGCAGAAGCTTTAGAAAATTATTATGAAGCTTTACGATTGGAAGAAGATCCTTATGATAGAAGTTACATTCTATATAATATTGGTTTAATTTATGCTAGTAATGGAGAGTATATTAAAGCTTTAGAATACTACCATCAAGCTCTAGATTTAAATTCAAGGTTACCACCTGCATTAAACAATATAGCAGTAATCTATCATTATCAAGGGGTTAAAGCATCTGAAAAAAAAGATTTAGAAACAGCCCGTACTATGTTTGACAAAGCTGCTGAGTATTGGAAACAAGCAATTCGTCTTGCCCCTAACAATTATATAGAAGCTCAAAATTGGCTTAAAACTACTGGCCGTATGGCTTCCGAAAGTTTATACTAAGTCTTTCGGTATTTTTAAGTGATTCTAACCAAAATTAAATCCTTTTCATAAATAATTTATGTAGAATTTAATTTCTTTGTTCAATACGAAATCCTTAGTTTCAAAGCGCTTCATGTTTTGAAAATTGATTTAAACAATTATGTAAATCTTGTCCTTTTCTATGTAAGAATAGAAATCAGTTAAGATAAAACTTTATATTTATTACGAAACTAATTTTATCCATTTTGTATTTACAAGATTAAACTTATTATGGTTAACACTGCAACACATACTGGTCTCATTGTACAAATTATTGGTCCTGTAGTTGACGTAGAATTTTCTAACGGTCAACTACCAAGAATTTACAATGCTATTTCGATTGGCGAAGGTGATTCTGCTGTTGTATGCGAAGTTCAACAACTATTAGGAAATAATAGAGTTAGAGCTGTATCTATGACATCAACAGATGGGTTAAAACGAGGTATGGGTGTAACAGACTTAACATCACCTATTACCGTTCCCGTAGGTAAGGCTACATTAGGACGTATTTTTAATGTTTTAGGTGTAGCAGTAGATCAAATGGGTGACGTGAAAGTCGAAACTAGTTTACCTATCCACAGATCATCACCTTTGTTTACTCAACTAGACACAAAGCCTTCAATCTTCGAAACAGGAATTAAGGTAGTTGACTTACTAGCACCATACCGCAGAGGCGGAAAAATAGGTTTGTTCGGCGGTGCAGGGGTAGGTAAAACTGTATTAATTATGGAATTAATAAATAATATTGCAAAGGCTCATGGCGGCGTGTCCGTTTTCGGTGGTGTTGGTGAGAGAACCCGTGAAGGTAATGATCTTTATATGGAAATGAAAGAGTCTAAAGTAATTAACGAATCTAATCTAGGTGAATCAAAAGTAGCTTTAGTATATGGTCAAATGAACGAACCACCTGGAGCACGCATGCGAGTTGGTTTAACTGCTTTGACTATGGCCGAATACGTGCGCTAGGTGGAAAGATATAATCTGGTGAACCGGTTGTTGGGTGAAAGTCCTAATAATCATGATAGAAATGGTTTAAATCAGGATCTTACCTCGGTATGAAAGTATTTGAGGGACAGGAGCATGATCTGAAAAACTCGTTTTGTCTTAGAGGCTTTAAAATCAACGGACAGAGAGTAGATAAGGGGAGGAAGGAGAAAAGCTAAACTGCTTGAATTGTAGTAGAGGTTGGGCATGGTCATGACCTCTCATAATACTGAAACAAGATAAATAGCCTTTGCGTCAGTTATGTAATATGAGATTAGGGATTAGGTTCATAAAAGTATGCTATGAATCTAACTATCATTCCTAAGACGCAATCTTAAAAATTGTAACCATCTATGAAAACAATCTTCCATCCCTCCTAAAATACCGATTCACACAGAAACCTAGGATTACCTAAGGTCACAGTAGACTATTGGTAACGGATGGCCCATAGTAGGCACACTCTTCTGAAATGAGTATGAACAAAGGGGTTTCAAGAGCAATATTGACTCATTTAAATGGAGGGAAACCGGATGGTTTTAAATGTCCTCAGTCGAATTGAGTCACTGAGAAGCAGGAATGCAAAGAATGCAAACGCAATTAACAATGATCTGGTTAGAGTTTTATGCTCTAAAGATTTATTAACAATTTCATATACGAAAATTAAGTCTAAGTCAGGTAGCATAAATTTTGGCAAAGATGGGGAAAGATTAGACTGGTTTCCTGAAGATTTAATCAATGAAATTATCTTTCAATTAAAAGATAATTCTTTTCAGTTTGAACCAGTAAGGACGGAACCCATTTTCAAAGGAAATGATAGAATTAGACTTTTAGAAGTTTCTTCACTTAGAGATAAAGTTGTACAACAATCTATGCTGTTCATACTGGAAGCAATCTATGAACCTACATTTTCAGACTACAGTTATGGGTTCCGTGAGGGATACACATGTCGCACGGTACTTAAAAAATTGAGGTACTCATGGGCTGGGGTTAAGTGGATTATTAAAGGAGATATTAAGGGATGTTATGACAATGCCGATCACCATATATTAATAAATATTCTCAAAAAGAAGATAAACGATGAAATATTTATTGGTTTACTATGGAAATTACTTCGATCGGGCACAGTAATAAACGGAAAATCAGTCTACTCCTTTTCGGGAACACCAGAGGGTGAAATACTGTCTCCTCTATTCGTCAATATCTATCTTAACAACTTAGACAATTTTGTACAAAAAGTAATAACCGAGCACAATTTTATTAAATCTGTACGACGTACCCTTGAATACGACAGTATTCAGAGCAAAATATGTCGTTGTATAACTTTGAAAGAACATAATCGTGCCAGTTCCACTAAATTCTCTAAAGAAAAACCACTTCAAAGTATTAAACTAAAGAAGATGAAGAAAAGTACGCCCTCAAAGGAGATAACTGATCTTTTGTATAAACAAGTGTTGTTCATTAGATATGCTGATGATTGGATTATTGGTGTCAGTGGCCCTCATTCCCTGGCTTTAAACATTGAAAAGAAAATAGAAGAGTTTCTAGCTGAAGAATTAAAGTTGACTTTATCTCAAGGAAAAACCGAAGTTATTTGTTCGTCTAAAGGGAATATTAAATATCTCGGTTGGTATTTACAAAACGTATACAATCCGACTACAAATAAAAAACTTGGGGGTTGGAAACTTAGAACTTTTTTACCAATAAAACTGATCATTCATAAATTAGCTGAACAAAATTTCTGTACTAAGTTAGGGCGAGCTCAGAGAAAGAAGGGATGGATTCTATATCCAGATAATATAATTATTGAAAAATATAATTATATTCTTAGAGAAATACGAAATTATTATGCGCCAACAGTTTCTTTTGAAAAATGCATGGATAGGATAGAATTTATTCTTAAATACTCTTGTGCTCATACTTTGGCAAACAAACATCGAACGAGAATCTCAAATCAGCTTTCAATATTACCAGAGATTAGACTTGATATAAAAGTAAAAACGAAAAATTATATCTGGGAGTTTAATCCTAAAGCGCGAGTCACAAATGAAGATTTTACAGTTTAGGCGAGAAAAACTAAATTCTTATCATTAGATAAATAGTGAATTCATTCTAGCAAAGAGAACTTGTAGACGCACACTAAAATAAAAGTGTTGAGAAAAAAGGAAGTCTTATCGAAGATAGACACATGATTGTACTTACGCAAAGAATAAATAAAAAGTAAATATGCGTATGTAGATCTTGTTATCCAGATATTCATTTAGGAATGTACGCTGTAAAAATTTTAAGCTTTTTATAAAATAACTAGAAGAATACATTAAATTACTAAAACTGGTTATCGTTCACAAAACTCATTCATGAAAAAAAAGATAATTTAGCAACATGTTTGATCTTTAAGTGTATTCTTAATTCTCTTTTTTAGTTAACTTTACGTTTCTAATTTGTGACGCATCTTATAGTATATTTGCGAAAAAAGAATTTCTCTAATACAAAGTTCTCTTAAGCAAAAGCCTCAGTAATATAGTGCTTAGAGAGCCGTATGCATTGGAAAATGCACGTGCGGTTCGGGGGCAGATTCTTGATACGTATTAAATATATAGATTGAGGATCGAGCCTACTTTCGCGACGTTAACAAGCAAGATGTATTATTATTTATTGATAATATCTTTAGATTCGTACAAGCTGGTTCTGAAGTATCAGCCCTTTTAGGTCGTATGCCATCAGCTGTTGGTTATCAGCCAACATTAGCCACGGAAATGGGGGGTTTACAAGAAAGAATTACTTCAACTACAGAGGGTTCTATTACATCGATTCAAGCGGTGTATGTACCTGCTGACGATTTAACGGATCCGGCTCCAGCTACAACTTTCTCACACCTAGACGCAACGACAGTATTATCAAGAAACTTAGCTGCAAAAGGTATCTACCCTGCTGTGGATCCTTTAGATTCAACTTCTACAATGTTACAAATTAACATCGTAGGCCAAGAACACTATGGTACTGCTCAAAACGTTAAAGAAACGCTTCAAAGATACAAAGAATTACAAGATATTATTGCAATTTTAGGTTTAGATGAATTATCTGAAGAAGATCGACAAGTGGTTGCCCGCGCTAGAAAAGTGGAACGTTTTTTATCACAACCTTTTTTTGTCGCTGAAATTTTTACTGGTTCTCCGGGAAAGTATGTCTCTTTAGCTGAAACTATTAAAGGATTCAACATGATTCTTAATGGTGAGTTCGATGAATTGCCAGAGCAGGCTTTTTATCTTGTAGGTAACATTGATGAAGCTATAGAAAAAGCAAACAGCTTGAAAGGTTAAGGTTTAAAAATGTCATTACATATTAGTATCATAGCACCCGATAGAACTGTCTGGGATGCAAATGCGGAAGAAGTGATTCTTCCAAGTAGTACTGGACAGCTCGGAATCTTACGCGGACACGCTCCCTTGTTAACAGCGTTAGATATTGGAGTAATGAGAGTCCGTGTCGATAAAGATTGGACTCCTATTGTCCTTATGGGTGGATTTGCTGAAATAGAAAATGATCAATTAACTATTTTAGTAAATAGCGCCGAAGAAGGAGCTAAAATAGATAAAGATCAAGCTCAAAAGGAATTAGAAGAGATGACTTTACGTTTTAATGAAGCTACTTCTAGCAAAGAAAGAATCGAGGCCACTCAAAACTTGCGTAGAGCACGTGCAAGAGTCCAAGCTTCTGCAACTTAAATAAAAGAGATAGTTTCTTTCGGTATATCAAGCTGTGAAGAAACTATCTTTTTTAGTTAATTTTAGTTTTTTTTTTAACCTAGTTTGATACAGAAAAATAATCATGGCAATGATAGTATTTATATATAACTTTAATTAAATTCCATAATGTCAAACAAAAGAAGCGATACTTCTATTATTCCTTACGCTATAAATTTTTATCAAAGCGAAGCAGAGATGTCTTTGTCAGAACACCTGGAAGAAGTCCGTCAGCGTGGATTCTGGTCACTGAGTTTATTGATAGCAATGGTAGGCACATGTCTTTTCAGCATAAAAAATATCGTAAAAATATTACAAGAGCCAGCCACAGGCATTAAGTTTTTACAATTTGCCCCAGGTGAGTATTTCTTCGCTTCAATAAAAGTGGCTGCATATAGTGGCATTTTAATAAGCAGCCCTTTTATTATATATCAGTTAATCTTATTTATATTGCCCGGAATGACAAAAAACGAAAGAAAAACAATTCTACCCATCGTTTTAGGATCTTTAATATTATTTCTGGGCGGATTAGTATTTGGATATTTTGTTTTAGTGCCAGCAGCTTTAAATTTTTTCATTAATTATGGTTCCGAAGTAGTTGAACCTTTTTGGTCTTTTGAACAATATTTCGAATTTATTATAGTTTTACTTTTTAGTACAGCTATAGCATTTCAACTCCCTGTTATACAAGTAATGCTTGGGTTATTAAAAATCGTTTCTGGAAATACTATGTTATCCATTTGGCGTTATGTTATTCTAGGGTCTACGGTTGTTGGGGCTGTTTTAACTCCATCTGTGGATCCATTAACTCAAATATTAATGTCAATGATCGTTCTCGTTCTATACTTTACGGGAGCTGGCATTGTTATTCTAGTAGAAAAAAGTAGAGAAAATATTAATTACCGAAAGAATTTTTAGGTTAAAATACATATATTACACAAGATCAAAAAAAGCGCATCTTTTTGATCTTGCGTAATATATACCAATAGGAAATTTTATGTTTTCATCACAGTCTTAAAACATCTTTAAATTATTAAAATTACAATCATAGAATTTATTAGATAAAGGTATAAAAAAGTCAAAAAATTTATTTCAAGAATTAGATTAAAGAAAATGGAAAATAATTACTTAGTAAATTTAAATAAAACACTAAAATTTATCTTTTTGACAGTTAGCATGTCAATAACTTTAATGCAACCAGCTGCATCAAATGCTTTTCCGGTGTACGCTCAGCAGGCATATGAAAATCCTAGAGAAGCTACAGGTAGAATCGTTTGTGCAAATTGCCATCTTGCACAAAAACCTGTAGAAATTGAGGCGCCTCAAGGAGTTTTACCCGACAGCGTCTTCGAAGTAACTGTGGAAATTCCTTATGATTTATCACTAAAGCAAGTTACAGCTGATGGGTCACAAGGACCTCTCAACGTAGGCGCTGTTGTTATTCTACCTGAAGGTTTTAAACTTGCTCCTAAAGAGAGACTATCTGAAGACTTAAAAGTAAAAACAAAAGGACTTTTGATATCACCTTACAGTGATTCTATGAACAATATTTTAGTAGTAGGTCCTATTTCCGGAAATGAGAATCAAAAATTGATCTTCCCTATCCTAGCGCCTAACCCAGCAGAGAATAAAAATGTGCATTTTATTAAGTATCCTATTTATGTCGGTGCTAACCGAGGTAGAGGTCAAGTAAATCCTACAGGTGAAAAAAGCAACAATACCCTGTATACTTCTCCAGTGGATGGACAAGTATTAAAAATAGAAACATTAACTACGGAATCAAAGATCTCCATTAAGAGTAAGAGTGGAGATGTTGTAAAAGTAAAAATACCTTTAGGACCAACGTTAATCGTCAAGGAAGGTGAAACTCTACTATCGGATCAATCATTGACCGTAGATCCGAATGTTGGTGGTTTCGGACAAACTGAAACAGAAGTTGTATTGCAAAGTCCATCAAGAGTTAAAGGTCTTGTTGCCTTTTTCTTTGTTGTAGTTCTTGCACAAATTTTATTAGTACTTAAGAAAAAGCAATTTGAAAAAGTGCAGTTAGCAGAAATGAACTTCTAATCCACGAAGAAAAAAATTAGAAGAGCAACTTCAATTGCTCTTCTAATTTTTTATTTAACACACATCTTTATGATTTGTGTAAATGAATTTGAGTCTATTACGGCTATTTGAGCTAGCATTTTTCGATTAATGGCCACATTTGAAGTTTTTAAAGCACTAATCAGCTGACTATATTTAATGCCATGTAACCTAGAAGCTGCATTGATTCGTGTAATCCATAAACTTCGAAAATCACGTTTCTTTCTTTTTCGTCCAACATAAGCATATCTTAATGCTTTCATAACTTGTTGATTTGCTACTCGGAACAGTTTTGAATGTGTCCCTCTGAATCCACTTGCCATTTTCAGTATCTTGTTGCGACGCTTTCTTGCAACATTACCTCTCTTTATTCTCATTTTATTTTTTCTCCATTAATTTTTTTTATCGATTTAAATGTAAGGGAGCATTGTACGTAACACTAAAGATTCACCAAAAGACACTATCATTTTGTGAGATAAGTTTCTTTTGCGTTTTGAAGTCTTTTTTTCTAATATGTGGCCTTTACCTGCGCGTCTCCTAATGAACTTTCCTGTACATGTTTTTCTAAATCTTTTTTTAGCTGATTTACGCGTTTTTAGTTTTGGCATAAGTAAAAAACAGTTATTATTACTTTAATCATAAATTACTATATATAAACATAGTATATTTTTGTATATGTATTACGATTTTATTTTTAATTTTATTTTATAATTTTGTCTCCTACAAAGAATATGAAGTAAGTTTTTTAAAGTCTTACTCTGTTTATTATTCATCATTTTAAACCTTATTTTGATGTACTATGGTGGTGTACTGAGTCCGTAAAAATCAATCTTTAGTCAACATTGATTTGACTTCACGAAGTAGATAAAAACTAGAAGATACTTTTATTTAACAATTTATCATGGACATAATTAGCTTAGGTTGGTCTTCATTATTAGTAATGTTTAGTTTTTCACTAGCATTAGTTGTATGGGGAAGAAACGGTTTCTAAAAGATGTTCAATGAACATTGCATTAATTCAATAATAGGAAATAAAAAATGGGTAGTGAACTTACATCAGCAGCTTCAATAAGTATCGTTATTACTCTAGTTGGCTTAGCATTAGGTTTTGCTTTGCTTAAATTGCAGGGAGAATAAAATTAAATAGAAAGGGGGGGGCGATATAAACTTTTTATTTTGCATCCCCTCTATTACAAATAGAAATAATACATTATTTATTAAAATCTAAACAAATGGTTCAAATCTTGTGGTTAATATGTTCTGTTTCTTTAATTGCTGCAATAATGATACACAATCCTAAGTCACAAGGCATGGGAGGAGGTCAAAATCAGTTGTTTAGCGGTACAAGAAGTGCTGAAGAAAGCTTAAACAAGATTACTTGGGGGTTAGTTATAACTTTTTTCATATTAACCATCTATAGGTCTAGTTTAGGCATTATCGACTAATTCTTGTATACTTAGTCATATGATTATGAAAAATTTGAGTTCTCTATGTCCTGTACCTCAAAACCAAAGGCCTATAAATGAATATAAAAAAATTAAAAAATCGGGAGCTTTCCTTTGGTCAACAGGAAGTCCTCAATTGTATTTTCAAAATATTTTAAAGGTTCTACTTATAAGCTTTATTTTTAGCTTACTTCTTGTTTTTACGAGTTCTAATAGTTTTACTAATTTATATAACGAATTTCTTTATTCTCTAATCTCTACAAGCACACTTTTAATTGGAATATGCTTAAGAACTTACTTAGGATGGGTATACATATATGATCGTTTAATACAAGGTACAGTAGCTTATGAAGAGTCTGGTTGGTATGATGGTCAAATTTGGGTTAAAACTCCAGAAACATTGATTCAAGACAAACTCGCTGGAGATTACACAGTTCTACCTTTGCTTACGAGATTAAAAATTACTGTTGGCATTTTTTTATGCATCCTTTTTTTAAGTCTCCTTTTTTTGAAGTGATTTATAGCAAAAATTATTTACTTTAAAATAAATGTAGACTAAATAATTATCTAATAGAATTTTAAGTTAATATAGAGTACTATGTAATCAACGCGGGATAGAGCAGTCTGGTAGCTCGTCGGGCTCATAACCCGAAGGCCAATGGTTCAAATCCATTTCCCGCTATAAAACTAAATTCTATCATATAGTTTCATTATTTTCTGTAATTATGTATAATATAATAAGTGAAGAAGAGCCCTTAATAAATTATTTAGAATATGTCCGAAACATTAAATTTACAAATACCTTCACCTACATTCGAAGGAAGTACAGGCGGATGGTTAAGATCTGCAGAAATTGAAGAAAAGTACGCTATCACTTGGAGTAGTCCCAAAGAGCAAGTGTTTGAGATGCCGACTGGAGGAGCCGCTATAATGCGTCAAGGTGAAAATTTGTTATACTTAGCAAGAAAAGAGCAATGTTTAGCACTAGCAACCCAAGTCAAAACATCTTTTAAGATTACTGATTATAAAATATATCGCATATTCCCCAGTGGAGAAGTACAATATTTACATCCCAAGGATGGAGTATTTCCTGAAAAGGTAAACTCTGGGAGAGTAGGTGTAGGTACTGTGTCTCATTCTATTGGTAAGAATTTAAACCCGTCTCAGATCAAGTTTACTCAAAAGTCATTTAACGACTAACTAGATGCTAGACTGTAGGTTTCTTATTTTTATACAGTCTACACTATTATGGAGAGGTGGCAGAGCTGGTCTAATGCGTCTGATTTGAAATCAGAAGAAGCCTTGCGGTTTCCGTGAGTTCGAATCTCACTCTCTCCTTTATAAAAACTGAAACTCTAGGAACTACCATTTATAATTATTAAAAATGGTAGTTCCTAGAGTTCCAATTTTTCGAATTTGAAGCGGGTAACGCGACTCGAACGCGCGACATCAACCTTGGCAAGGTTGCGCTCTACCATTGAGCTATACCCGCTTTTTAGTATACACATGACATATTAAATAAGAATTAAAATATTGTCAACTAATACATTAATTTTTATTCCCTTCAGTTAAACTGCACAATTAAATCTTAACAAAACTCTAATTCAGATTTAATTGTGCAATAAAAATTTAGATAACAAGCGAATTAAAGGCTGCTGTTACGATCACTAGAGTAAACCATACCCCAGCTCCTGTGAACACTAAACCTTTAGACTTTTCCCATTCACCAGGCGATACTAAGACCACAGGGACACCTATAACTAATGCAAAGGAAAGTAGAATCAACACACTAACAAGTAATTGGAGAATACCAACCATATTCTTTCTCCTTAAAGATAAAATTCAGTTTTAGAAGTATGCTTTTGAGCAGATCTCATATTTTTACAAAACTGATCATTGAAAGCTTTTCTCTATTACATGTTATACTATTGATGCATACTTTTTACAAGTATTTAATAAATTAAACACAACGAGTTTTGAAATTTTTCTTTGGCATGGAGTTTCTCCAATACTTTTTATTTTTTCTTGAAAATAATTAACAACAAATCTCAATACTTAATTAACTTTAAGTTGAAGTATAGTGTAAAATATTTACTAGATGATACTGAAATTAAATTGCATTGTTTTATTTCAAATATTGTCTTCAGATAAAGAAACATTTTTCTTACAAAGAGGTCGATCAAAATATGGAAGAGATTTTATTATTAGCTAAGTTACCCGAAGCATACGCAATGTTCAAGCCTATTGTTGATGTAGCGCCCGTTATTCCGGTATTTTTCTTACTTCTAGCTTTTGTTTGGCAAGCAGCTGTAGGATTTAGATAACAAAGTGTGGTTTGAAGTACTTGAGTTCGGTACTTCAAACCATCTTTTTTACTTACGATCTACGAATTACGAATACTTGCTTACAAATTTTTCTTAGAGGTCTACACCGAAGTTTTATAGCTAACTAATAATATAGTATTATGTTACTGTAGTCAGATTTTTAATCTTATCTAAATAGATAGCACGTAATAATTAAATTCTGTGCTAACTATAAATATATAAATATAGTTGAAATATAAAAAAAAATGATAGAACCTCTTTTATTTGGAATCGTATTAGGACTTGTTCCTGTTACTTTAGCAGGGTTATTCGTAGCTGCATATTTACAGTACAGAAGGGGTAATCAATTTGGTTTATAAGTTTTAATATTAATCTGAATTAGTATAGAGTTGTAAACGTAAAATATTTCGTTTACAACTCTACATTAATTTACCAACTAGATTTTGTTACCCCAGGCAATAAACATGCATGGCTCATTTCTCTTAATACGTGTCTTGACAATCCAAAGTCTCTGTAGTATCCTCTACTTCTTCCCGTTAGCCAGCATCTATTTCTTAAACGACAAGGGAATGCGTTTCTGGGTAAAGATTGCAGTTTAGCATATAGCGCTAGTTTTTCTTGATAAGAAGTTACTGTTTTTAATGCATTTTTTATTTCGAATCTTTTTTTTTCATATTTAGTTACTAATTTCTCGCGTTTTCTTTCACGCTCTATCATGTTCTTTTTTGCCATATTATATATATAGAAAAGATTTTTTCTTGTTTTTAGAGTTCTACATTCACAGAGTACCATAACCCTCTGTCTATGTTACTGGTTTATGAAAAAAGTAAGGGCCCAAAGAATAAAAAAATGTCTTCTTAGATCCTTACTTTTTAGTTATTAGATTAACAAATTTAACCGAATTTACCTGTTGTAGACGCTATGACAAAAGCAGCATAAGTAAAGATGTAACCTACCGTGAAGTGGATTAATCCGACCAGTCTCGCTTGTACTATCGATAGAGCTACAGGCTTATCTTTCCAACGTATTAAGTTAGCTAATGGAGTTCTTTCATGTGCCCAAGCAAGAGTTTCGATTAATTCTTGCCAGTACCCTCTCCAAGAGATCAAGAACATGAATCCAGTTGCCCAGATTAAATGTCCAAATAAGAACATCCAAGACCATACAGATAAGCTATTCATTCCGTATGGATTATATCCATTAATTAATGGAGAAGAATTTAACCATAAGTAATCTCTTAACCAACCCATAATATATGTAGAAGATTCGTTAAATTGTCCTGCATTACCTTGCCAAATAGTTATATGTTTCCAGTGCCAATAGAACGTTACCCATCCAATTGTGTTAAGCATCCAGAACATAGATAAGTAAAAAGCATCCCATGCAGAAATATCACATGTACCGCCTCTACCTGGCCCATCGCAAGGGAAGCTATATCCGAAGTCTTTTTTATCAGGCATCAATTTAGATCCACGAGCATCTAATGCGCCTTTTACTAAGATTAAAGCTGTTGTATGAAGACCTAATGCTATAGCGTGATGTACCAAGAAGTCGCCTGGACCAATTGGTAAGAATAAAGAGTTCTGACCACTATTTATCGCTTCTAACCATCCTGGAAGCCATATATTACTACTCGCATTAGCCGGTAAACTGTTACTTGAAGATAATAAAACATCAAAACCATATAATGCTTTTCCAGATGACGCTTGAATCCACTGAGCAAATACAGGTTCTACTAAAATTTGTTTCTCTGGTGTACCAAATGCTACAACTACATCATTATGAACGTATAATCCTAATGTATGGAAGCCTAAGAAAAGCGATACCCAGCTTAGATGCGAAATAATCGCTTCCTTATGTTCTAGTACCCGAGCCAGGACATTGTTCTTATTTTGCTCAGGATCGTAATCTCTTACGAAGAAGATAGCACCATGTGCAAAAGCTCCCACCATAAGAAAACCAGCTATATATTGGTGATGTGTGTATAAAGCGGCCTGTGTTACATAATCTTTAGCAATAAACGCATATGATGGCAATGCATACATGTGTTGTGCAACCAGAGAAGTAATAACACCTAAAGATGCTAGAGCTAGACCTAATTGGAAATGCAATGAATTTGTTAATGTTTCAAAAATCCCTTTATGCCCAGCACCCAAGCGTCCTCCAGGAGGTCTATGTGCATCTAAAATTTCTTTCAGACTATGTCCTATTCCCCAGTTAGTACGATACATATGCCCTGCAAAGATAAACACAACACCGATAGCTAAGTGGTGATGTGCTATATCACTAAGCCATAATGCTTGAGTTTGAGGATGGAATCCACCTAAGAACGTTAAGATAGCTGTTCCTGATCCTTCACTTGTCCCAAAGATATGGCTTGCCGTGTCTGGAGAAGCGGCATAAGCACTCCAATTTCCTGTAAAGAATGGAGTGAGACCTGCAGGATGAGGGGCCACTTTTGTAAAGTTATCCCACCCTACATGTTGTCCTCTCGCTTCCGGGATTGCTACATGAATTAAATGTCCAGCCCAAGCTAAAGAACTAAATCCGAATAAACCAGATAAATGATGGTTCAATCTTGATTCATTGTTTTTGAACCATGATAATCCTGGTCGAAACTTTGGCTGTAAATGGAGCCACCCAGCGAATAGCAGTACAGCCGAGAGGAATAGAAGAAATAGCGACCCAGAGTAAAGGTCATTATTATTTCTCATACCTATTGTGTACCACCAATGGTATACGCCTGATGTTGCTATATTTACTGGATAAGATACTCCCCCTTTTGTAAATGCTTTAATCGCAGGTTCCCCAAAGTGCGGGTCCCATATCGCATGTGCAATAGGTTTTACTTTTAATGGATTTAAAACCCATTGTTCAAAGTTGCCTTGCCAAGCAACATGAAATAAATTTCCTGATGTCCATAAGAATATAACTGCTAAATGACCAAAATGAGAGGCAAAAATCTTTTGGTAAAGATTTTCTTCTGTCATTCCATCATGACTTTCAAAATCATGCGCCGTTGCTAAACCATACCAGATTCTTCTAGTAGCTGGATCTTGAGCAAGCGCTTGACTAAATTTAGGAAATTTTGTTGCCATACTGCTTCCTTAAATACCCTTTCCTCTTATCCTACAGAAATAATTCTTGCTAAGAAAAATGCCCAAGTCGTACCAATACCTCCAAGAAGATAATGAGCAAGACCTACTGCACGTCCCTGAGTAATACTTAAAGCTCTTGGTTGAATAGCTGGAGCTAAATGTAACTTGTTATGCGCCCATACGATTGATTCAATTAGTTCTTGCCAGTAACCACGTCCACTAAATAAGAACATCAAACTAAAGGCCCAAATAAAGTGAGCCCCCAAGAAGATTAAGCCATATGCTGATAAAGCTGAGCCATATGATTGAATTACTTGCGACGCTTCAGCCCAAAGGAAGTCTCTAAGCCACCCATTGATAGTGATAGCACTTTGTGCGAAGTTTCCACCTGTGATATGAGTAATTGTTCCATCTGCTTGTACGGTTCCCCACACATCAGATTGCATTTTCCAACTGAAGTGAAAAATAACAACAGAAATACAATTGTACATCCAGAATAGACCTAAAAATACAGAGTCCCAAGCAGAACTTTGACAAGTTCCTCCTCTACCAGGACCATCACAAGGGAATCTAAAGCCTAAGTTTGCTTTATCAGGAATTAATCTAGAATTTCTAGAAAAAAGTACACCTTTTAGTAAAATTAGAACCGTAACATGAATAGTAAATGCATGAATATGATGTACCATAAAGTCTGCTGTTCCCAATGGAATCGGCATCATTGCTACTTTGTTTCCTACGGAAACAACATTGCCTCCGAAAGCGTAGCTAGCCGTAGCTAAAGCATTTGGTGTTGTGTTGCCTGGTGCCACTGTATGGATATTTTGAACCCATTGTGCGAATACAGGTTTTAGTTGAATAGCTGTATCAGAGAACATATCTTGAGTTCTTCCTAATGCTCTCATGGTATCATTATGGATGTATAATCCAAAACTATGGAAACCTAAGAAAATACATATCCAATTTAAATGTGAAATGATAGCATCTCTGTGTCTAATTACACGATCTAATAAATTATTGTAATTTTGAGCTGGATTGTAATCTCTGACCATGAAGATACCAGCGTGAGCAGCAGCTCCACAAACACAAAATCCTCCAATCCACATATGGTGAGTGAACAGTGAAAGCTGCGTTGGATAGTCAGTTGCTATGTATGGATACGGAGGCATTGCATACATGTGATGTGCAACAATTATACTAACAGAGCCCATCATAGCTAAGTTTATGGCTAGTTGCGCATGCCAAGACGTAGTTAAGATTTCATACAGTCCTTTGTGTCCTTCGCCTGTGAAAGGTCCTTTATGAGCTTCTAGAATTTCTTTCATGCTATGCCCGATGCCCCAATTAGTACGGTACATATGACCAGCAATGATAAACAAAACCGCTAATGCTAAGTGGTGATGTGCTGTATCACTTAGCCATAGGCCGCCTGTTACTGGGTTTAATCCACCCTTAAAAGTAAGAAAATCTGAATATTCACTCCAGTTTAAGGTAAAGAATGGCATAACACCTTTACTAAAACTCGGATACAGTTGAGCCATTAACTCTCTGTTAACAAGAAATTCATGAGGTAAAGGTATCTCTTGTGGAGCTACACCTGCATCTAACAATTTGTTAATAGGTAAAGATATGTGAATCTGATGTCCAGCCCATGATAAACACCCAAGACCTAGTAATCCAGACAAATGATGGTTTAGCATAGATTCTGCATTTTGGAACCATTCAAGTTTTGATGAACGTAAGGGGCCCGTGAGAACCCCTCCTTCCCGAACCGTGCTTGCAACTTTCACCGCACACGGCTCTCCATTTTCTTCGTATTGTTGTCTTTTTGGTTTCTTAATCCTTTTTTATCTATGTTACAAAGGGTTTACCTTTTTTTAGTTCTTTCCAAGCTTACTTTGTATTTGTGAATTAGGAGAATCTTAAGATACATTTTATCTATACCTGATGTGTCTAAGTTTTTTACTGATTTTCTCATAAAGAAACATGTTCACTTGTTCAACATTATCCAACATGTATATAAAGGTGGAGAGTCTGGTATAGGAGAACTTGTTTCTTACAAATTCTTTATTTTTTCCTATTGACTTTTAGCAATAATTATACTTGCTAAAAGTATTCTTACTGTTTTTTTCACTTTCAAATTTAACGTTTTTAATTTCGTCGTTTACTTATGAGCTTCTTACTGAGTTTATGAATTATTAAAGGGTTTTTCTCAAATCAATCCCGTCACCAGGTAATGAATGCAATAGTTCTATAGTAGACATACTATTGTCTTTCCCGTTAGTTACTTTATTATGTTAGACACTACACAAGGAAATTTATAGTGTTTAATATAATCACGCACTTCTCTAAAGTTATTTGGGACTATATTTTAAGGCTTTTTATATGATGCATTTGTATCCTCTATTTATTTCGTTACAACGCTCATGTCTCATCTATCCTTGCATATTTACCAAAATATGCAGAGTATATGTCCTTAAATGGATGCCCTATTTTCCACATTATTGCAGGATTGACTTTGTCGAGCTTTACATATTTATTTGTTACAATGCCTTCTTTGTCAGTAGATTTATATTCTACAGTAATGTCTGGCCCGAATTTAAGATGCATTTTGCTAACTGTTGATTTGTACTTATGAGCAAAAGTGTGTAATAAACTAAATTTAACAATGTATCGTATTCTATGTTTGTGTACAGTGTCTACTGAGGGACCATAGAAGTTAAGAAGAGCTCTTAATAAGGCAGATCCGTATCTTACTATACCCTGATCATCATCCGCAGTTAATCTTCCTACTGACAAAGGTTTTCCTTTTCCTGTGCAAAGACCTTTCTGAGATAATCTGTTTACTACGTTTTGAATTGGTATTTCAAGTTTTACAAAATGTCCAGTGATTCTTTTAAGATAGGGAGCTTTAGTATTAGGTTTCATTAAAAGAAGTCTTTTAGACGCATCTATTTTTATATTATATCCGAGGAAGAAACAGGTTTCTTTACAGATATTTGTTATTTTGCTTTTCTTCTGATTAAGTGTAAGGGCTAGCGTGTTTTTTAAAAATGTTGTTAGGTCGTCTTTTAGTTTTACGACATTATGGGAATCTAAGTTTGTTCCTAGTACAAAAGCATCTGCATATCTTACATAAATTAACCTTGGGGTTATACTTTCAGGTGCTACTACTAACATTTTTAACTTTTTAAGTTTTAGTGCTCTGATTTTCTTAATATTAAGATTGTGCGATTTCTGTAAACTTTGTATTTTACTCTTTATGTTTACAGAAGTTGAAGATAATCGTTTTTTTTTTCTATTAAGGGAATTAAATTTTTTTTATACCAACTTTCTATAAATAGATCCATTTCATGAAGGTAGATGTTCGCAAACATAGGCGAAACAATCGATCCTTGAGGGGTATTTCTATTTGAAATTAAGAGTTTATCGGTTTCTATGCCCCAGACCCCAGCTTTCAACATCTTTTGAATCACATCTAGAAATCTATTGTCACTTATACGTTTTTTAAGTATTTTCATCAGTATAGAGTGATGCATTAAAGGATAACAAGTTTTTATGTCACCTTCCAACACAGTATTAATACCCTGGAAGTTTCTTTCTATGTACTGTAAGGCGTCGTGAGTTCCCATACCGGGTCTAAACCCATAATTGTATTCCCGGAAGCTGGGTTCATAAAGTGCTTGAAGGATGAGTAATACTACACCTTGCGTTAGTTTATCCATTTCATTTTGTATCTCTAGAGTTTTAGTTCGCTTTTTTTCCTGTTCGGTGATTCGAAGTTGTTTAGCTATCTGAGGTTTCCAAGTATCTTTTTTTAATAAAAGTATGGTATTTCTAATTCTTTCCAATGACATGCCTTGCACAATGTCATTTATATCCATTGCAGGTGTAAGTGATTCTGCATAACTCTTCTGCTTCTCATAAGCCATTATCCATAGCTCTTCAGAACAAAGTAATCTGTGTAAATTTTTCCAAACATAATTAGGTTTAAGCCGTACCTGATTAGACATTTTCTCTAGTCTTTGAATTTCCATCTAATTATATATTTTGTTAAGTTAACCCCAATTGGAGTATGGTTATAAAGTGCTAGATAAAGAAAACTACCCTCTTACTAAGGGTTCTTCTGCCATAAATTGATCATTACTTAAGATAAAAGGTGATATATGAAGACAGCAATATTAGTCACTCGTAATATTAGGTTTCCCTGTTTATATCATTATTTCATTACGTACCTTCACGCTTTAGGATGTCTTTTTAAGTGTTTTTATTTCTTTAGATGCCTCAGAAATGTGGTAAATAGTAGTGTCTTTTTGATTCCTCTGCTCCCTAGAAATCAAACTCTATTTAATCGACGATTCAATGTAATCGAATAGGCACAAAGGGCCCCCCTTACTTTAGACTTTAAGCAATTCAGCTTTATCCATGACGCTAATATTATCCTCGCGATCCTACCTTTACATTGTATTTCTTGGATCACTTTAATCACATGCTATTGTCCCCTTTGAACTTTCGTTCAAAAAGTTAGTGATTTAGATTTAACTATATATAGACAAATAGTGCAGAATTCATTGCAACGTAAAATGAGAGTGTTAACTAATTCGCACGAGCAGCTTTGTGATAATGGAACCAACCGGCAAAAATCATTAAACCAGACATTATTAATCCAGCCAATGCACACCAGTACAGTTCTACTTCATTTGTGATACCTGAAGCTCTCCAAAGTTGGAAGAAACCCGAAGTAATTTGAACACCTTGGAAACCTCCACCAACATCTCCGTTTAGTACTTCTTGTCCAACTATAGGCCATACAACTTGAGCACTAGGCTTAATAGCTGTTGGATTGCTTAACCAAGCTGAGTAATTAGAAAATCTAGCTCCGTGGAAATACATTCCGCTTAGCCATAAGAAAATGATCGATAATTGACCAAAATGCGCACTAAAGATTTTACGAGATATATCTTCTAGTGAACTAGTATGACTGTCAAAGTCGTGAGCATCGGCATGGAGGTTCCAAATCCAAGTAGTTGTTTTAGGCCCTTTCGCTAATGTACGTGAAAAATGACCTGGTTGAGCCCATTTTTCAAAAGAAGTACTAACAGGGTCTCTATCTACTGCAATGGAAACTCTTTTTGCCTCTTGCTCTTTTGAGCTAATAGTCATTGAGGTTCTCCTCTTTTGAGACAAGAAATTAGAAACTCTTGCTTTTTGTATATTTGGATACCTTAATGATTTTTTATTTAAAAAATAAAATAAGGTAAAGCAAGTTTTCATTTTTTTCTTGCAATAGTTACATGATTATAAGCAATTATTAATACGACTATTAACTATGTTAACAATAATTAAAACAATAACTTTTTTCTGCTTCCATTTGTGAATTTTTAAAAGGTTGATTTATAACTGATGTTACCTTTTCTTATAAACATATTGTAGTAGTATTTAATCAAGTTGTTTCTTTTTAGTCAATATCTTAACTTATTTGGAATTAGTTATCTTATAAACAGAAAAGTATTTATTATGGACGAAAAAGAAATATTCGAGAAAGTACAAACAATCATCTCTGAGCAACTTGGAGTTGAAAAAATCCAAGTGACAAAGAATGCAAACTTTGCAAATGATCTTGGAGCGGATTCTTTAGATACTGTCGAATTAGTGATGGCTATTGAAGAAGCTTTTAACATAGAAATTCCTGATGAAACTGCTGAGCAAATTTCTAATTTACAGCAAGCGGTTGACTTCATTCGTCAAAAAGTGGCAGTCTAGCAAGAACTACGAAATATTTCGGGGTAGAAAAATTTTATGGTTCTTATAAAAGCAGGTTTCGCTTTTATCTGATTTACACGAATAACTCTTTCTATTCTTGTATTTTGTTTTAAATATTTTAATTTTTTTTTATTTTATTTTAAAGATTTATTATTTTGGAGTGAGACATGCATGAATAAGTCAGATTTAATTGATGTTGTATCCGTTAAAACTAATATAACAAAAAAAGATACAGAAGCAATAATTACAATTTTTCTAGAGACCGTAGTTGAAGCTGTAACCAAAGGGCAGAAAGTTACTTTAGTCGGATTTGGGTCTTTTGAAGCTCGAGAGCGTAAAGCAAGACAAGGTATTAACCCAAGTACTGGACAAAAATTATATATTCCCTGTTCGAGAGTGCCTACGTTTTCTGTAGGAAAATTTTTTAAAAATAAAGTCAATATTTAGTTTTTCGAACCATACATGGGTTGTATGTTTTGTTTATTTATTGCATTAAAAAATAAAAAAGATAACCCCAACAAATTGATTGGATAAGAGCCTACTTCTTTACTCAAAATAAAAGCAATGTATTCATCGAATGTATCTTTATTTTTCTAAATTTTTAAGCTAATGAATGCAATATACTGATACGGTAAGGTAGAATTTAGAGGAACAAGTTTTAAATTAAAAGTCGCTCCCCTAGATTCTACTTTGTTTCAGAAAAATCTGCATCGATTACTGAATCATCATTTTTTTTATCTTGGTTTTCTTCATTTCCTTTAGGAGTATCGTAGGCCTTTTTTCCTATTTCCATTAATGCATTTTGTAACTTTTCACTCAATGGTTTCATATTTTCATATTTTTCTTCTTGAACTGCCTGTCTCAAATCCTTAATAGCTGTCTCAATACTCACTTTGTCTTCTTCCGTAACTTTATCTCCAAGATCCTTTAATTGTTTTTCTGACTGATAGCATAATGAGTCTGATTGATTTTTTAGGTCTATTCTTTCACGTTTTTCTTTATCCGCACTTGCATTCTCTTGAGATTCATTTACCATTCTATCAACTTCGTCTTTTGGAAGAGTCGAGGCTCCTGTAATTGTGATAGATTGTTCTTTTCCACTTCCTTTATCTTTCGCTGTTACAGATAGAATACCATTGGCATCAATGTCAAAGGTTACTTCAATCTGAGGAACTCCTCTTGGTGCAGGTAAAATTCCATCCAATCTGAAAGTTCCTAAACTTTTGTTATCTTTAGAAAATTCTCGTTCACCTTGTAATACATGAATTTCTACATTTGGTTGATTATCTACTGCTGTAGAAAAAACTTCCGATTTTTTTGTTGGAATAGTTGTATTTCTAGGAATAATTCTTGTAGTGACTCCTCCCAACGTTTCTACGCCTAGTGACAATGGTGTAACATCTAATAACAAAATATCTTTGACTTCACCTGCTAATACTCCTGCTTGCACGGCGGCTCCTACGGCGACAACTTCATCGGGGTTCACAGTTTGGTTTGGAGTTTTGCCTAATACTCTTTTTACAACTTCTTTCACTGCTGGCATTCGGGTGGATCCTCCCACAAGAACAACTTCGTCAATCTTACTAGAGTCTACTTTTGCATCTTTTATTGCATTTTCAACAGGAATTCTAGATCTATCTATCAAATCAGCACATAACACTTCAAATTTATTCCTAGTAATCGATCTTTCTAAATGTTTTGGTCCTGTTTCTGTAGCTGTTAAAAAAGGAAGATTTATATCAGTTTGTGTCAAGTTTGATAATTCTACTTTCGCTTTCTCAGAAGCTTCCGTTAGACGTTGCAATGCCTGTCTATCGCCTTTTAAGTCAATGCCGTGTTCTTCTTTAAATTCAGAGAGTAACCAGTTAACGATTTTACTATCAAAGTCGTCTCCACCAAGATGCGTATCTCCAGATGTCGATAACACTTCAAAAACTCCATCTCCAACTTCCAGCACAGAAACATCAAAAGTACCACCTCCAAGATCAAAAACTAGAATTGTTTCATTGTTCTTTTTATCTAATCCATATGCTAAAGAAGCTGCCGTTGGTTCATTAATGATTCTTAAAACTTCTAATCCAGCTATTCTTCCTGCATCTTTAGTTGCTTGTCTTTGTGAATCGTTAAAGTAAGCTGGAACTGTAATAACGGCCTGTTGTACTATTTCTCCTAAATGTTTACTAGCATCATCAACTAGTTTCCGTAAGACTTCTGCAGACATTTCTTCTGCGGCGAAATCTTTTTTTAGAGCAGGGCATTCTAGTTTTATATTATTATTTCCATCTGCTTTAACTATGTACGAAACTTGTTTAGATTCATCGGAAACTTCATTAGCCTGTCGACCTATAAAACGTTTTACAGAATAAAACGTGTTTTCTGGATTAATAACTGCCTGTCTTTTTGCAATTTGTCCTACTAATCTATCCCCATTCTTTGTATAAGCTACAACCGAAGGGGTTGTTCTAGCTCCCTCTGCATTTTGTATTACAGTTGGCTTTCCACCCTCCATAACTGCGACTACAGAATTAGTCGTACCTAAATCAATTCCTACAACTTTTCCCATATTTTCTTTAAGTAATAAAATTAAAAATAATTAACTCTATAAATAAAAATATTTTATAGATACTATAGTTATATACTAATTTTATTTTATAACATAGTTATAAAAACCGAACCTCGGGTTTTAGTTGTATGTTAAGAACGTTTTTACCGTCACTTGTATAAATAAATAATTTTAAATAACAAACATAGTATGAGTATAGGCATTTTAGGAGTAAAACTAGGGATGACTCAGATATTTGATGAGTCAGGTCTCGCTATTCCGGTTACAGTTATAAAAGCAGGCCCCTGCGTAATAACTCATCTAAAAACACATAAAAAAGAAGGTTATGAAGCAATACAAATAGGTTATTCACAAATATCCCAAGCTAAGCTCAGCAAACCACAATTAGGTCATCTAGAAAAATCAGATGTACCTCCTTTAAAGTATTTACGAGAGTATAGAGTAGACTCAATTGAATTATATTCAATAAACCAAAAAATCACAGTAGATTTATTTGAAATTGGCCAAAGCGTCTCGGTTTCAGGACGAAGCATTGGTAAGGGTTTTCAAGGTACTGTAAAAAAGTACAATTTTACTAGAGGGCCCATGACCCATGGGTCAAAAAATCATCGTGCTCCCGGCTCTATTGGACAAGGTAGCAGCCCTGGAAAAGTCCACAAAGGAAAGAAAATGGCAGGACGCTTAGGTGGCGCCCAAAGTACAGTTAAAAATTTAAAAGTTATACATATAAATAATGCTAATAACCTTCTTGTGGTACAAGGGGCTGTTCCTGGAAAAACAGGTAACTTACTAAGTATTCAAGCAAGATAATGACTAAAATGGCTAACGACAAAGATTAGAACAAAACAACAAAATATAAGATGGCATTAAAACAAGAGTTGACATACAAAGTTCAAAACCTAAAAGGTGAGGCCCAGCCAGATATATCTATTGCACTAGTTATTAGTGTAAAGAATCCTAAGTATCTTGTTCACAGAGCCGTGGTAGCCCAAGATAGTTCCAGACGTCAAGGCAACGCCTCAACTAAGACTCGTAGTGAGGTCCGTGGTGGAGGTAGAAAACCATGGAAACAGAAAGGAACAGGAAATGCACGAGCAGGGTCTAGTAATTCTCCGCTTTGGTGTGGGGGGGGGGTTTCTTTTGGTCCAACCCCTAGATCATACAGTAAAAAGATTAATACTAAAGAACGTCGTTTAGCGCTCAATACTGTTTTAAAAACTAGTTTCGATAAAACGGTTGTTACAGAAGATTTTGTAACTGCAGTAACAAAGCCCAGTACAAAGACAATAATAAATATTTTAGAAAACATTGTCGATCTTAAAGACAATTCGAAAAAAGTTCTTGTTATTATAGAGAAAGGCAACAAAAATTTAAACCTATCGCTTCGAAATATAAAAAATACAAATCTTTTATACTCAAACACATTAAACATTAAAGATGTACTTATAGCGGATAAAATTGTGATAACAACTAATGCTTTGAAAAATATACAGGAGACTTATAGTGGCTAATATAAAACAAAGAGACTTAATAGATATTGTAAAATATCCAATCATAACAGATAAAGCAACAAGACTCTTAGAACTAAATCAGTATAGTTTTGCTATCGATAATAAGGCTACAAAAGTCGATATCAAAGCTGCTATCGAGTATTTATTCGAAGTAAAAGTTGTATCTGTTAATACATTTAATCCCCCTCAAAAAAAAAGAAGAATTGGACGTTTCATTGGTACAAAGCCTCGCAATAAAAAGGCCATAGTAACTTTAGCTGACGGAAATTCTATCAACTTATTTTCGGAGAATTAGATTTAAATCCATCTAAATGAACAAAGACTAATAAAATATGCCAATACGAATTTATAGATCATATACCCCTGGTACACGGAACAGATCCGTTTCTGACTTTAAAGAAATAACAAAGAGTAAACCTGAAAAATCTTTACTTGCGAAATTATCATCAAAAGCAGGTAGGAATAATAGAGGAATTATAACAATAAGACACCGTGGTGGGGGTCATAAAAAAAGGTATCGGATTATTGATTTTAAAAGAAACAAACATGGTATAGAAGCTAAAGTAGCCGGTATCGAGTATGATCCTAATAGAAATGCTCGTCTTGCATTATTACATTACACCGATGGCGAAAAAAGATACATATTACATCCAAAAAAATTAGAAGTAGGAAACACAATTGTATCTGGTAATTCAGTTCCCATTGAGATAGGAAATGCAATGCCCTTAATAAATATGCCTTTAGGTACTTCTGTTCATAATATTGAATTAATTCCAGGTCGAGGGGGACAAATTGTTAGATCCGCTGGAACATCGGCTCAGATCATTGCAAAAGAAGGTAATTTTGTCACATTGAGACTACCTTCTAGCGAAGTCAGATTAGTATATAAAAACTGTTACGGAACTATTGGAGAAGTTGGTAACTCTGAACATAAAAATCTAACTGCTGGTAAAGCTGGGAGAAATCGATGGTTAGGAATACGGCCTACTGTTCGTGGTGTAGTTATGAATCCTTGTGATCATCCTCACGGTGGCGGAGAAGGAAGATCACCTATTGGTAGATCAAAACCAGTTACACCATGGGGAAAACCAGCCTTAGGAGTAAAAACTAGAAGAAAGAATAAATACAGTGACTTTTGTATTATACGTAAGCGTAAATAATATAAAAAATATTTTATTAATAAAAAATAATCCAAGACTAAAATTTCAATGACTCGCTCACTTCGTAAAGGCCCTTTTGTGGCCTCTCATCTCGCAAAAAAAGTAGACACTTTGAATGAAAAAGATGGCAGTCCAAGTACTATCATAAAAACATGGTCAAGAGCCTCTACAATTTTACCTAGCATGGTGGGTCACACCATTGCTGTATATAATGGCAAACAACATGTCCCCGTTTACGTTTCAGACCAAATGGTTGGCCATAAATTAGGGGAATTTTCAGCTACAAGAAACTTTAGATCTCACATAAAAAGTGACAAGAAAGCAAGACGTTAACACCGCGAAAACAAAATCAAATGACTACAACTACAACAAAATCAGAAGTCTACGCTATCGCTAAGTATATTAGAATGTCGCCTTTTAAAGTGCGCAGAGTCTTAAAACAAATACAAGGAAAATCATATAAAGAAGCTCTAATGATTTTAGAATTTATGCCTTACGCAGCTTGTAAACCAATATTACAAGTTTTACAATCTGCTGGGTCTAATGCTCAAAATAATAATGGCATTTCAAAAAGTGACTTAATTGTATATCGTACATCTTCTGATGCAGGTCCCGTATTAAAACGTTTCCGACCGCGAGCACAAGGAAGAGGTTTTAAAATAAAAAAACCTACATGTCACATCAAAGTAGTTGTGACAAGCGCACCGATTTAAAAATTATAAGGAGATAAATGTGGGACAAAAAATTCATCCGTTAGGATTTCGCCTGCGTATAACGCAAGAGCATCGCTCATCTTGGTTTGCGGATAAAAAAAACTATCCTTCTATTTTGGAAGAAGATTATAAAATAAGAAAACATATTAATACAGAATTGGTCAGTGCTGGAATTTCAAAAATCGAAATAAATAGAAAATCAGAGCAAATAGAATTAGAAATTTACACATCAAGGCCGGGAATCATCGTCGGACGATCTGGCAGTGGGATAGATAAACTAAAAGTGACTCTAAAAAAGTTTGTAAGAGATAGCAGTAAAATTAGAATAAACGTGACAGAAATAAAAAACATTGACACAGACGCTAACCTAATTGGGGAGTTTATTGCACAGCAGCTCGAAAAACGTGTCGCTTTTAAGCGTGCCACTCGTCAAGCTATTCAAAAAGCGCAACGCGCGAATGTTCAAGGTATCAAAGTTCAAGTTTCCGGTCGATTGAACGGTGCAGAAATCGCTCGTAGTGAATGGGTAAGAGAAGGCAGAGTACCCTTGCAAACCTTAAGAGCAGACATCGATTATGCCACAAAAGAAGCTTTAACAACTTACGGTAAATTAGGAATAAAAGTATGGGTGTTTAACGGAGAGTTAACACCAGGATTTCGTAAATCGAAGTAAAAATAGTTTTTTATAATAATTTTAACCAATACACATACAAATAATGCTTAGTCCTAAAAGAACAAAGTTTCGTAAACCACACAGAGGAAGACTACGTGGAACAGCGACTCGAGGAAATGCTCTCGTTTTTGGTGATTATGGCTTACAAGCTTTAGAACCAATATGGTTAACATCAAGACAAATTGAAGCTACGCGGCGAACTATAACGCGTTATGTAAAACGCGTTGGAAAACTTTGGATAAGAGTCTTCCCAGATAAGTCCATTTCGTCTAAACCACCAGAAACTCGAATGGGCGCGGGGAAAGGCGCGCCAGATTACTGGGTCGCTGTTATAAAACCAGGTCATGTTCTTTTTGAAATAGCAGGTGTATCACAACTCATAGCATATGAAGCTTTCAAAAATGCGTCATACAAACTTCCAATAAAGACAAAATTTATATCTAAGGAATTTTAAAAATGGCTTTTACTAATTTTGTGGAATTAAAAGAATTAGATGATAATCAAGTAGCTCAATCTATACTTGATTGCAAAAAAGAGTTATTTGACTTACGTTTGCAAAAAGCAACTCGGCAATCATTTAAATCTCACAATTTCAAACATTTAAAAAGAAAAATTTCTCAGCTCTTAACTATAGAGCGACAAAGAGAACAAAACTAACTCAAAAAATAAAAATAAACTGTATGCCTATAAAAGAACGCTTAGGAGTAGTTGTTAGCAATAAAATGGAAAAAACAATAGTTGTTTCCGTTGAAAACAAAATGACTCATAAAAGATATGGAAAAATCATTACAACAACCAAACGTTACAAAGCTCATGATCAAAGTAATGAATGCCGAATAGGGGATTCCGTTGTAATAAGTGAATCAAGACCTATTAGTAAAACCAAACGATGGAGTCTAAAAGAGATTAAGCAAAAATCATCTATGCTTACTACGGCCAATATTGGAGAATAAAAAAAATGATACAAACACAAACGTACTTAACTGTTGCTGATAATAGCGGCGCAAAAAAAATTATGTGTATACGGATTCTTGGTGGAAACAGAAAATACGCGAGTATAGGTGATGTTATTATTGGAGTAGTTAAACAAGCGACTCCAAATATGCCTATAAAAAGAGCAGACGTAGTGCGTGCCGTTGTAATGCGCACAAAGATGACTCTAAGAAGAAAAGATGGCATGTCTATCCGTTTTGACGACAACGCCGCTGTCATAATTAATAAAGAAAATAACCCTCGAGGAACAAGAGTTTTTGGTCCAATTGCTAGAGAATTACGAGATAAGGATTTCACTAAAATAGTTTCCTTAGCCCCGGAGGTACTCTAAATGAAAAAAGAATTAAAAAATATTATTCATGTAAAGAAAGGCGACATTGTTCAAATCCTAACTGGAAAAGATAAAGGCAAAGTTGGTCAAGTAATTAAAATTATTAAAGGCAAAAGTCAAGTTGTTGTAGAAGATATCAACATTAAGAAAAAGCACATAAAACCTAGCAAAGAAGGTGAAGTAGGGAAAATCTCTGAATTTGAAGCACCTATACATAGTTCTAATGTAATGCTTTATAGTAAAGAAAACAAATTAGCAAGTAGAACAGGTTACAAAGTTGATGAAACTGGAAAAAAGATACGTGTTTTAAAAAAGTTACTAACATAAAAATATAATATGAGCCAACTAAGAATTGATTACAAAGAAAAAGTTGTTCCTTTGTTAATGGAACAATTTAAGTATGCAAATATCCAAGAAGTACCAAAAGTAACAAAAATAACTATTAACAGAGGTTTGGGAGATGCCTCAAAAAATAATAAAGCATTAGAAAAGAGTATTCAGGAACTTTCCTCAATAACAGGCCAACAACCCATAGTTACTAAAGCTCGTAAGTCAATCGCTGGATTTAAAATTCGAGATGGTATGCCAGTTGGAATTGCTGTAGTTTTAAGGAAGAAGATGATGTATAGTTTTTTAGAAAAATTAATACATTTAAGTCTCCCACGAATTCGAGACTTTAAGGGTATCAGTGTTAAATCTTTTGATGGTAGAGGAAACTATAATCTAGGGGTAAAAGAGCAATTAATCTTTCCGGAGATAGAATATGATAAAGTTGATCAAATAAGAGGTATGGATATAGCAATTTCAACAACAGCAAAAACGCAACAAGAAGGTATTGCATTAATGAAAGCGTTAGGAATGCCCTTCAATGATGTTTAATCCTTCGTATAGACAGTAATTACGGAAATAAGTAAAATAAACAAGAATTAATCAATTATTAGGAGCTATCGTGGTAAATGATACAATAGCAGATATGCTAACAAGAATTCGTAACGCCAATCTGGCACGTCATCAAATAGTACAAGTCCCCTCAACTAAGATGACCAGAAATTTGGCTTCTGTGTTACATGAAGAAGGATTTATACAAACCTTCGAAGAGGTTGGGGATGATTTTACAAAGCAATTATTACTTTCATTAAAATACAAAGGTAAAGAACGAGATCCCGTAATAACATCTTTAAAAAGAATCAGTCGTCCAGGCTTAAGAGTTTATGCAAACAGAAAAGAATTACCAAGAGTTCTGGGCGGATTAGGCATTGCTATAATTTCAACCTCTCATGGTGTTTTCACAGATAATAAAGCCCGTCATCAAGGTCTTGGCGGAGAAGTTTTATGCTATATATGGTAATAATATTGAAAAAAAATTTAAAGGTACAATATGTCTCGTATAGGTAAGTTGCCCGTAAAAATTCCAGAAAAGGTAACAGTAACTTTTGTTGATAAGAATATGTTAGTGAAAGGTCCTAAAGGACAACTCTCTATGACCTGTTCTGATGAAATTGCGTTAAATATTAGTGAAGATACAATTATTTTAAGTGTCTCGAAGCCATCTCCAAAAGCGAAGAAAGAATTTGGCATGTACAGAGCATTAATCGCTAACATGATACAAGGTGTAACTACTGGATTTGAGAAAAAGTTAGAGCTACAAGGTGTAGGATATAGATCTCAAGTACAAGGAAAATCTCTTATTTTGAATGTCGGTTATAGCCACCAAGTAAAAATCGATGCTCCTGAAGGTATAAAAATATCTGTAGATGGAAATACTAATGTAAGCATCTCCGGAATTAATAAACAGTTAGTAGGACAAATCGCCTCGAATATAAGATCAGTACGTCCTCCAGAACCTTACAAAGGGAAAGGAATTCGTTATCAAGGTGAACACGTGAGAAAGAAAGCCGGTAAAGCAGGTAAGAAGAAGTAACAAACACATAACCATGAGAAAAAACAAAATAAAATCTATAGATAAAGTTAAGAGTAGAATAAGAGCAAAAATTAAAGGGACCCCTGTTAGACCAAGATTATCTATTTTTAGATCTAATACTAACATATACGCCCAAATAATAGATGATGTAACAGGTCGCACTTTAACATCAAGTTCTAGTATTGATTTAGATATTAGATCTACGATCGTTTCGGGAGCAACCTGTGAAGCCTCTAAAATTGTAGGTACAAGTATAGCTAAAAAATCGATCAAAAACAAAATTACGAATGTTGTTTTTGATCGAGGGGGGCTTTTATATCACGGGAGAATTAAGGCTTTAGCTGATGCAGCTAGAGAAGAAGGTTTACAATTTTAAAAATAACTATACAACATGTCTAATTCTAGAAGAACAAATAAAGGGAAAGAAAAAGATAGTGAATGGCAAGAAAGGGTTGTTCAAATTAGACGAGTAACTAAAGTAGTAAAAGGTGGTAAAAAGCTAAGTTTCCGTGCGATTTTAGTTATTGGTAATGAAAAAGGACAAGTGGGTGTAGGAGTTGGAAAAGCTAGCGACGTGATCGGAGCTGTGAAGAAAGCAGTGACAGATGCTAAGAAACAGCTTGTTGTAGTTCCAATGAACAAAGATAGTTCTATTCCTCATATAATATACGGACGCTCTGGTGCCGCGAAAGTTATTATGAGACCTTCTGCCCCTGGTTCAGGAGTTATTGCAGGCGGATCTGTACGGACTATACTAGAGCTTGCAGGAGTAAAAAATATTTTAGCAAAACAATTGGGATCTAATAACCCACTTAATAATGCACGAGCTGCGGCTGATGCCTTATTTAAACTCAGAACTTTTGTACAAGTATCTAAAGATAGAGATTTATTAAGATAAAGTAAGAATTTACTTTTTAAAAGACTCTGTTTCCTTAGTTAAACTACTAAGGAAACGGAGTCTTTTAGAAAAATTATCCGTAAGAAAATTAACATCATTAATCATGCAGACTACAAAAAAGAGTATAAAAAAGCAGGCAATAGAAGATAAAATCAGTTTAACCTTAATATTACTGGTATTGTCAAGATTAGGAACATTCATTCCTGTACCCGGAGTAGATCATGATGCCTTTTATCAAAGTATTTCAAGCAATCCTATCGTGGGATTTTTAAATATTTTTTCAGGGGGAGGCTTTGCTTCTATTGGAATCTTCGCACTTGGAATTGTTCCATATATTAATGCCTCTATAGTGATTCAACTGGCTACAACTTCAATACCCAGTTTAGAAAAATTACAAAAAGAAGAAGGAGAATCTGGAAGACAAAAAATATCACAAATAACAAGGTACATTGCATTATTTTGGGCTTGTATACAAAGTATAGGAGTTTCTTTTTGGGTTCGACCTTATGTTTTCAATTGGGACACGCAATTTGTTATACAAATGACTCTCGCATTAACAGCTGGTTCCATGATGATTATGTGGTTCTCTGAACAAATAACAGAAAAAGGGGTAGGCAACGGTCCGTCTTTGTTAATTTTTATCAATATTGTTTCAGGGCTGCCTAAATTAATTCAGCAACAATCACAAGGAGTTATCTCTACATCGCAGATTACAGAATTACTAGTCTTAGTTTCCATTTTTCTTTTAATGATTATAGGAATTATTTTCATCCAAGAAGGAACAAGACGTATTCCTATCGTTTCCGCTAGACAATTGGGAAAAGGACAGGCTGAAAATAAGACAAGTTACCTTCCGCTGCGTTTAAATCAAGGTGGAGTTATGCCAATTATATTCGCGTCCGCAATACTAGTTGTACCAGCATACCTAGCTCAGATAATAAATGTTCCATTAGTTGTTCAAATTCTCAATCTTTTATCTCCAAATAGTAGCAATAAAAGCATCTATTTAGTGTTTTACTTTTTATTAATACTTTTTTTTAGTTATTTTTATTCATCTTTAGTTATTAATCCGAATGATGTATCTAAAAACTTAAAAAAGATGGAATCTAGCATCCCAGGGGTTCGCCCCGGAAAAGCTACAACAGATTATTTACAAAAAACTTTGAATAGATTAACATTCTTAGGAGCTTTGTTTTTAGCATTTATCGCTGTAATTCCGAGTATCATAGAAAATATAACAAATATTTCAACTTTCAAAGGGTTAGGTGCGACTTCATTATTAATTCTTGTAGGGGTTGCCATTGACACAGCTAAACAGGTTCAAACGTACCTGATAGCAAAAAACTATGAAAATATAATGAGGTAATTATTTTTAGCTTTCCTCAACACTAAAAATACTTCACATCATGATTAAGTCGCAATTTTAACAAAGTGAGAAAATCTTAATTTAAAAACTAAAAAACAAATGAAAGTAGTAAGTTCTATAGGTAGTCTAAAAAGTCGTAGTAAGGATTGTCAAATTGTTAAAAGACGAGGCAGAATATATGTCATTTGTAAATCAGACCCAAGGCTCAAAGTAAGACAGGGAAGAGCTAAAATGAAAAGAAAATAAATAACAGTTTCTTTAACAATATAAATTATTAGGAGGATGCTTTAATGGCACGTATAGCAGGTATAGATCTACCCAAAAATAAAAGAATCGAAATAGCTTTAACATATATTTATGGAATAGGATTATCCAATTCACAAAAAATTTTGGATCAAGCGACAGTTGACTCAAATATCCGTTGTAAAGACTTAAGTGATGAAGATGTTAGTCTTATAAGATCTATTATTGACGAGCATTATGTTGTTGAAGGTATGGCACGTCGAATTGAGTCTATGAGCATAAAAAGGCTTATGGAAGTAAACTGTGTTAAGGGTCGGAGACATAGAGCTGGATTACCTTTAAGAGGGCAAAGAACAAGAACTAACGCACGCACTAGACGTGGTGGTAAAAAAACAGTGGCCGGAAAGAAAAAAGTTACTAAATAAGAAACAAAAAGGTTTTATTTCATGAAATTAGTGACAATTAAGACTAGAAAATAAGATTAATAATGGCAAGACAAATAAAAAAATCAAGTACTAAGAAAAATAAAAAAACAGCTCCAAACGGTGTAGCACACATTCAATCTACATTTAACAATACAATAGTTACAATTAGTTCAGCAACTGGCGAAACTGTATCATGGGCATCGAGTGGGGCTATTGGGTTTAAAGGAGCTAAGAAAGGAACTCCTTTTGCAGCTCAAATCGCAGCCGAAAAAGCAAGTAAAGAAGCTCTTAGTCAAGGTATGAAGAAGGCAGAAGTAATTGTAACAGGTCCTGGAGCAGGGCGTGAAACAGCAATTAGAGCAATCCAAGCCACTGGTTTAGAAATCACTTTAATTAGAGATGTCACTCCAGTTCCGCATAATGGATGTAGACCACCTAAAAAACGTAGAGTTTAAAATGTGTGAATAAATTTCTGATCTTTCTTTAATTTAGGCAAAATACTGATTTTTATATGAAAGATATGACTAAATTTGAAATAGAATGTGTGGAATCTAAAGTAGATGGACCACGTGATTACTATAATAAATTCATCATACAACCTTTAGAACAAGGCCAAGGCATCACATTAGGCAATGCTTTACGGAGAATTCTATTATCTGATTTAGAAGGCACTGCCATAGTAGCTGTACGAATAGCCGGAGTTAGCCATGAATTTTCTACTATTCCTGGAATAAGAGAAGATGTTTTAGAAGTGTTATTAAATCTAAAAGAACTTGTTTTTAAAAGTGAAATCTCCGAATCCAGTATCGGACGTCTTAGTATACAAGGACCAGCTATTGTTACAGCAGCTGATTTAGAATTACCTTCGGGAATAGAACTTGTAGATTCGGAACAATACATTGCCACAATTTGTGGTAATAATATGTTAGAAATGGAGTTTAGAATTGAAAAAGGCAAAGGATATCATTTAATAGAGAGAAGTGCAGATGAATCTTCCTTAGATTTTCTACAAGTCGACGCAATTTTTATGCCTGTAAAAAAAGTAAGTTATAGTGTCGACGACGTAAGATATGATCAGAATTTATTGCGTGACCAGTTGAAATTAGAAATATGGACCAATGGAAGTTTACTTCCCAAAGAGGCTATTAGTTCTGCCGCTGGTATACTAACTAATTTATTTTCTCCTTTGTGTGACATAAATTTTGAATCCGAAAGAAGTAATGAAATTTCTCCAGAACCTAAAATCAATCAGATTCTTATAGAAGAACTTCAATTATCCGTAAGAGCTTACAATTGTTTAAAACGAGCTCAGATACATTCCGTAGCAGATTTGCTTGATTATTCTCAAGAAGATCTAATTGAAATTAAAAATTTTGGCCAAAAATCTGCAGAAGAAGTTATAGATGCTCTCCAAAAGAGACTTGGTATCAATTTGCCTAAAGAAAAAGCAATGAAGTTAAATTGATAATCTTTTAATTACATAAATATATAATAACCAAATATGAATAGAACAATTGTTGAGCCGGAAAAAAACAACGGCTATAAATGGTACTTAATTGACGCAGAGTCAAAGACTTTAGGACGTTTAGCCAGTGAAATAAGTAAAATTTTGACGGGTAAAAACAATCCTGTATATCATCCAAGCCAAAAAATACGCAATGCTGTTATAGTCATTAACTCAGAAAAAATTCAAGTTAGCGGAAAAAAAAGATACGATAAGTTTTATCGTCGTTATTCCGGATATCAAGGTGGAATGACTATAGAAACTTTTGATGAATTACAAAAACGAATTCCCAGCCGTATTCTAGAAAAATCCGTTAAAGGTATGCTACCAACTGGTCCTCTGGGTCGTGATTTATTCACTAAATTAAAAGTATATAAGGGTGAAAACCACCCTCATATTGCACAAAAACCAAAACTTGTAAATACTTAAAAAATACGAAAAATGTTAGAAACCACTAAAACAGTATACTTTGGTACGGGTCATCGTAAGGAAGCGGTAGCTAGAGTTCGAATAGTTCCTGGGTCTGGCCAGTCATGGATTAATGGTACACCAGGAGAATCATATTTACAGTTTAGTCCTAATTATATCAGAGTTTACAAATCTCCTCTTAGTACTCTAGGATTAGACAATAAATACGATATTTATGTTAATGCAAGAGGTGGTGGGCTAACTGGACAAACAGAAGCTATCAGGCTTGGGTTAGTGAAAGCATTATGCAAAGTAAATCCTGAAAACAGGACAGCGCTCAAGTTTGAAGGGTATTTAACTAGAGATTCTCGAAAAATTGAAAGAAAGAAATATGGTTTAAAAAAGGCTAGAAAAGCCCCGCAGTTCTCTAAACGATAAATCTATAATCTATTTATAATTACATGGCTAAAAACAATATACATCCCAAATGGTACGACGAAAGTAAAGTTTATTGCGATGGGCAATTAGTAATGACTGTTAGTTCTACAAAACCAGAATTAAATGTAGATATTTGGTCAGGTAATCACCCTTTTTACACTGGCTCTGAGAAAATGTTAGATACAGAAGGACGCGTTGAAAGATTTATGCGTAAATATGGTATTGAGAATGAAAAAAAATAAAAACTACTCGCTAATAAATCCTATAAAAAATTTAATCTAAAATGCCAACAATTCAGCAATTAATACGTTCAGAACGTCAGACAATAAAAAAGAAGACTAAGTCTCCTGCATTAAAGAGTTGCCCTCAAAGACGAGGAGTTTGTACAAGAGTATATACAACAACTCCCAAAAAACCTAACTCTGCACTTAGAAAAGTTGCACGGGTAAGATTAACATCAGGCTTCGAGGTTACAGCATACATTCCAGGTATAGGACACAACATCCAAGAACATTCCGTTGTGTTATTGAGAGGCGGCCGGGTAAAAGATTTACCAGGTGTAAGGTATCACATTGTTAGAGGTACTTTAGATGCGTCTGGTGTGAAAAATAGACGTCAAAGTAGATCTAAATACGGTGCTAAAAAACCTAAATAATTTATAAAAACTTTTGTTAATTCAAACATAAAAACAATAAAAATAAGAAAGTATTATGTCAAGACGCTCTAGTTCAAAAAAAAGACTTGCTTTACCAGATCCTATTTACAACAGTCGCTTAGTAAGTATGTTAACAGTAAGAATATTACAAAAAGGTAAAAAACATTTGGCTCTAAAAATCATTTACCAAGCTTTAGATATTATCAAAGAAAGAACAGGTGAAGAATCCCTTACTGTTCTAGAATCAGCAATAAGTAAAGTCACTCCTTTAGTGGAAGTTAAAGCAAAAAGAATTGGTGGGTCGACTTATCAAGTCCCATTAGAAGTGAGAGCTTTTCGAGGAACAAATTTAGCGTTGCGTTGGATTACCAGATTCTCGAGAGAAAGATCTGGAAAAAGTATGTCCATGAAACTGGCGAATGAGTTAATGGATTCTGCGAGTGACACTGGAAATTCTATAAGAAAAAGAGAGGAAGTACATCGTATGGCAGAAGCTAATAAAGCATTTGCTCATTATCGTTTTTAACTTGGTTAGAACAAAAGCAACAAGAATGTATAACACATAAATTACATAAAAATATTATGGCAAGAGAGAAATTTGAAAGAAAGAAACCTCACATTAATATCGGAACAATTGGACATGTAGATCATGGAAAAACTACATTAACTGCCGCTATATCGTCTACCTTGTCTGTATACTCAACATCAGGTGTCTCGAAAAAATTTGATGAGATCGATTCTGCTCCAGAAGAAAGAGCAAGAGGTATCACTATTAATACAGCTCATGTAGAGTATGAGACAGAAAATCGACACTATGCGCACGTAGATTGCCCTGGGCATGCTGATTATGTAAAAAATATGATCACTGGTGCGGCGCAAATGGATGGAGCCATTCTCGTTTGTTCCGCAGCTGATGGACCCATGCCTCAAACAAGAGAGCACATTTTGTTAGCAAAACAAGTAGGTGTACCACATATGGTTGTGTTCTTGAATAAGGCTGATATGGTGGATGACGATGAACTCTTGGAACTAGTACAGTTAGAGGTTCAAGAATTATTATCGAAGTACGATTTTCCCGGAGATGAAATTCCTTTTGTTTCTGGATCCGCTTTACTAGCATTGGAAACTCTTGCTAATAAACCAGGAATGAAAAAAGGTGAAGATAAATGGGTTGACACTATTTTCACATTAATGGAAAAGATTGACGCGTATATTCCAACACCTGTAAGAGAAGTAGATAAGAGTTTTCTAATGGCAGTAGAAGATGTTTTCTCGATTACTGGCCGTGGTACAGTTGCTACAGGGCGTATTGAAAGAGGAAAAGTAAAAGTTGGAGACACTATTGAAATTATAGGACTACGAGAGACAAGAAATACTACAATTACTGGTCTTGAAATGTTCCAAAAAAGCTTGGATGAAGCTTTGGCTGGAGACAACGTTGGTATATTAGTACGTGGTATTCAGAAGGCCGATATTGAAAGAGGAATGGTAATGGCATCTCCTGGATCTATAAAGCCTCATACTAAATTTGAAGGTGAAGTTTACGTATTAAAGAAAGAGGAGGGAGGAAGACACACTCCTTTCTTTACTGGTTATAGACCGCAATTTTACGTAAGAACGACAGATGTAACTGGAACAATCGCTCAATTCACAGCGGATGATGGGTCTCCGGCCGAGATGGTAATGCCTGGGGATAGAATTAAGATGACAGCTCAATTAATTCACCCCATTGCTATTGAAAAAGGGATGAGATTTGCCATTCGCGAGGGTGGAAGAACAGTTGGAGCTGGGGTTGTGTCAAAAATTCTAGATTAAAATAAAAAATTTTTAAGTTAATCACATAATGCAAAAGCAGAAAATTCGTATACGTTTAAAAGGTTATGAGATTCCTTTACTAAATAAATCTTGTGAGAGCATAATAGATACTGCCTCAAGGACAGAATCTTTAACAATGGGACCTGTACCTATGCCTACAAAACGAAAAATTTATTGTGTGCTACGTTCACCTCACGTTGATAAAGATTCTCGTGAACATTTTGAAGTTAGAATTCATAAACGGATCATTGACGTATATGAGCCTACTTCAAAAACAATAGACTCGTTAATGAAACTAGATTTACCATCTGGGATAGATATAGATGTGAAATTATAAAAATAGTTCCTAGCCAAAGAATGCTCTTTGACTAGGAACTATTTTTAATATAAAGATTCTTCTTGATGAGTCATAATAGTACAATCAGAAGTAGGATACGCAACACAAGTTAAGACAAATCCATCACTGATCTGGCTGTCGTCTAAGAAAGATTGATCCGATTGATCGACTGTACCCGATGAAACCTTACCAGCACATGTTGAACATGCACCAGCTCTACAAGAATAAGGTAAATCAATTCCTTGTTCTTCAGCAGCATCTAAAACGTACTGGTCGTCTGGACAATCAATAGTTGTATCAACACCTTCACCTTTAAGTGTAACTTTATAACTTGCCATTTTTGGACTCCTTTGTTAAATAATGTAATTTAATATTAATTTATGCAACTAACCAATACGTTTTTAACATATGTATCAGTGCGAAAATTAACATTTCATATGCGCAATTCCAGTGCAGTTATGCTAGATCCTATTTGACTACTTGATAAAAGTTCAGAACTTTAGTCTTAGCTTTTATTGATATCATTATAGCATTACATTGAAATTATTTGTGACATAAGAATTAAAAAATAAAATTATTAAATGCTAAGAGTGAACAAAAAAGGATTCTTGCTTTATAATTAGAATATATGGTAAGAACGTTAAATCAACAATATTTCGAAAAAAGGAGTGTAGTCTATGGGACTACCTTGGTATCGTGTACACACAGTTGTACTAAATGATCCTGGAAGATTAATCGCTGTTCATTTAATGCATACCGCACTAGTTTCTGGTTGGGCCGGTTCAATGGCATTGTATGAATTAGCTGTTTTTGACCCTTCTGACCCTGTATTAAATCCGATGTGGAGACAAGGTATGTTTGTTATGGTGCGACCAGTTTGAGACCAAGCTTCCAAAGCGAAATCTTAGTCTTTTTTATAAAAAAGATAACTATGTAAGAATGAGGTGAGACTCCTCGCAGATGTTTGTGATCTGTCCTTTAAACCTTGGTTACTCAGTTAGAATGGGGGAGATTCAGCAAAGGTTTATAGTGACCTGTTATGGCTTATCCTGTGATGTATTTAAGTTTGATAATGCCGAAACATACTAGTAAATAACTAAGGCATGGAATACATTTTTTAAAAATGTATTCCAGTGAAGTACCTAAGAAGTTCGTAACCTCCTTAGGCGCAGAATACCCGTAAATGGGACTTCTATCGAATAGTTTACAGGCCTAAAGCAGGTGGAATTATTCTTAAATGGGACATGGGAAAAGTTCAACGCTGACCAAAATAAATTGGTTGGGATTTTCTGATCCTTATTAAGGTTGAATTATGGATTGATAGAAAAAGCTAATGGTAATTTGCTCAAGGAGGTGAGTTGCATATGCTGACATCTATCAGACTCTTTATTTCTGAAATAAAATTTCTTAATTTTCGATAACATATGAGCTTGAAAAAGTGGGATAACGTCGATTGGCCATTAGTTGAAAGACGCGTATTCAGATATCAACGAAGGATTTATGAAGCTTCCAAAAGTGGTGACACTCATGTAGTAAAAGGTTTACAAAAAAAAATTATATCTTCTGTTGATTCTAAATTGTTAGTTGTGAAACAAGTAATAATACAACACAGAAAAAAATGTTCACGAGGTGGGTTATATGCGAATTCTAAGGACAAATTAAAGCTTGCGTCTAGACTTAGAATAAACAATAGATTAAGTCTTCAACGAAAAAATAAAGTGCCCAATACCAAAATTAAAAGTGAAGCACACTTAATTTTGGAGTTATTAGAAGAAGAGACAAAGCAAGGTTTATGCTTGTTGGCCCTAGAACCCGAATGGGAAGGACGCATCATCCAACGCTGCTATGGAATAAGACCTGGTCGATGGAGACAAGATGCAGTTGAAGCGATATATTCTTATTCTATTAAGACTTTACCTTTTCAAAGATTTCATACTCTCTTCGTAAAAGTACAGAATAAAAAGTCTTTAAAAGATACGGACATAAAAAAGTTACTAGATAAATTGGAAACACTGTCTATTATTCGAAATCAATTATATTTTTGGTTAAGTCTCAAACACATTCAAAGACGTCAGATCGAAAATGAAGTTAATGATGTAAAATTTGATATTAAAGAAAGATGTTCTATATTTAATTTTCTTTTTAATGTAGCTTTGGAAGGATTAACTGAAGATGTAAAAAACAAAATTGATCCGACAAAATTACAATTGGAGTCTTTCAATGTACAAATGAACTCTTTATGTATTATAAGGTACAGTGATGAAATAATTTTTTTACACGAAGACGTAGAATTAGTGAAAAAAGCCGGTGAAATTGTAGAAAAATGGTTGCAAGAAAGTTGTATACTAACAATTTCCAAGAAAGTAATCTCTTCTTCTAATAAAGGATTCGATTTTTTAAAATATCAGTTTTTAACAGTTGTTAAAAACGGAACAATTAAATTAAAGATTTCTCCAACGAAAGAAGCACAAATACAGATTTTATCTGATATTCGGGAGATTATAAAAAGAAATAAAGCTGCTTCTTCATATAAACTAATTCTTTTATTAACGCCCAAAATCCTAACATGGGGTAATTACTATCGTTATTGCGAGTGTACCAATACGTTTAGAAAAATATCTCATTATACTTTACAAAAACTTAGAGCTTGGGCTTTCCGAAGAGACAATCGTAATGGACGTAAAAATGTTAAAGAACGGTACTTTCCTAGTAATAGAGAATACACATTTGAAGGTAAACATTATCAAGATAACTGGATCTTAAACGGATATAACGTGGAAGGAAATGGTGTGATTGATAAAGTATGGTTACCCAATTTGTCTTGGATTCAACGAAAAAGATGGGTAGAAGTTATCAAAAGTAAATCTGTTTATGACGGAGACCATCACTACTGGAATTATCGTACATTTTACTACAGAGTAAATTATAATTAAAAATATTTGGTATAACTAGTCACTACCTCGCTAAAATTGGAAAGAAAAGTTTTATCAAGGGTCTAAACAAGTAAGCTTCTGGCAAAGCAATAAACAAAAATAAAGAGAAAGAGCCGGATGAAGCGAAAGTTTCACGTCCGGATCTGTCAACGGAGTTTCAAGATAGTAATATCTGCTCTAGTTTAACCCATTTATGGCGCGTATCGGTGTTACAGACTCATGGGGAGGCTGGAGTGTAACAGGAGAGAGTGTTTCTAATCCAGGGTTCTGGAGTTTTGAAGGTGTTGCCTTAGCTCATATTGGTTTATCAGGATTGCTTTTTCTTGCAGCTGTTTGGCATTGGGTATACTGGGACTTAGAATTATTTAGAGACCCGCGTACTGGTAACCCCGCATTAGATTTACCAAAAATTTTTGGTATTCATTTGCTTCTTTCTGGTGTTCTTTGTTTTGGTTTTGGCGCTTTTCACGTAACAGGAGCATGGGGACCAGGAATTTGGGTATCAGATGCGTATGGTATTACAGGAAAAGTGCAACCAGTTGCACCTGCATGGGGGCCGGAAGGCTTTAACCCATTTAATCCAAGTGGAGTCGCTTCACATCATATCGCAGCTGGAATTTTAGGATTCATAGCTGGAGTTTTCCATATAGCCGTTAGACCACCTCAAAGATTATACAGATCTTTACGTATGGGAAATATTGAAACAGTATTATCTAGTAGTATTGCAGCTGTATTTTTTGCAGCATTTATTACAACAGGTACTATGTGGTATGGTAGTGCTACAACGCCACTAGAGTTATTTGGCCCAACAAGATATCAATGGGATAGTGGATACTTCCAACAAGAAATTGAAAGAAGAGTTGAAAACTCATTAAACGAAGGCTTATCTCTAAGTGAATCTTGGTCAAGAATTCCTGATAAATTAGCTTTTTATGATTATGTAGGAAATGTGCGACTTGAAACTGTATAACATCTTTAGATGGAAATCAGGTCAAAATATTGAAATATTTTGGTAGTCTAATATATATAAGGTTAGATTCCTTCAGTCTGTCTAGAGACTGCCCTGAGAAACTTGATAACCCATGGATGGGCTTAGTTTAAGCATAAGGCTTTCAGGTAATTGTCAACGGATCCTTTTTTTGAGATTGTCAATCTCAATGTTTTTAAGCTTGGAGTATCAAACATAATATTGGAGCGCTACCCTATATCTATGGGGTTGAAACTTTTATAGATACTAATTACTCTGTGATTGTGTAAAAATAATTAAAGAACAGTAGTTTTACGGGGCTTAGGCATTTGTTTCCTTTTCCTAGGCTAGAAATTTTTCTCTAAGAGAGAAGGCCCGTGCCGAGTATTTGACAGTCCTAACTGCAATGTGATTAATATGTATAGAGAACAAGGAAAAACTCGTAATTTCTCCTGAGTATCAGGTAGGTGTTCCAAACGCCATATGGGAACGGGGGTAGGACACAAGATGGAAGCCAAAGCCTTATTGCAAGAAAAGTGTGTAGAGGATATGCCGATTGACTTGCGGGCAGATAGAAAAATACGATTAAAAGTGTTCAATTCATGAGTAAGAAGTATGAGATAAAACTCCCATAGAACGAAGTAGATTAACGTTCGGCCGAATCTTGAATATTTAAATACAAAATCGTATTTATAAGACGACAGTTGAGGGTAAAGTCCAAAACAACAAAAGAACCATTTCCTTAAAAATCTTTGCAACCAAATACAGTTCATGAAAGATCAAATAGTCCAAAATTCGTCTTAACATGGAAACTATCTTGCCGAGAGCCGGATGAGACGAAAGTCTCATGTCCGGATCGGACGACGGGGTGAAAAAATAATATTAACTCTAGTTTAACAACCCAGCAAAAGGTGGATTATTCCGTGCAGGACCTATGAACAAAGGTGATGGTATCGCTGAAGCTTGGTTAGGACATCCGATATTCAAGGATAAAGAAAGCAGAGAATTAAGTGTAAGAAGAATGCCTGCATTCTTCGAAACATTTCCTGTAATCTTAGTTGATAAGGATGGGATTATCAGAGCTGACATACCTTTCAGACGAGCTGAATCTAAGTATAGTGTGGAACAAGTTGGTGTTACAGTAAATTTCTACGGTGGTAAACTAAACGGTCAAGGATTTACAGATGCTCCGACGGTTAAGAAATACGCACGTAAAGCTCAGTTAGGAGAAGTTCTAGAATTTGATAGAACTACTCTAGAGTCTGATGGTGTATTTAGAAGTAGTCCGAGAGGTTGGTACACATATGGTCACGCTAACTTTGCTCTTTTATTCTTCTTAGGACATCTTTGGCATGGTTCAAGAACTTTATTCAGAGATGTGTTCAGTGGTATTGGTGCAGAAGTTACAGAGCAAGTAGAATTTGGTGCATTCCAAAAACTTGGTGATAGAAGTACTAAGAAGCAAGGTGCTGTTTAAGTTAGCCTTTTAAATAAAAATATTATATATACAAGGGGTCTTTAATGGAAACAATCGTGTACACTTCTTTACTGATAGGTACTTTAGCTGTTCTTTTTGCATCTGTATTTTTTAGAGATCCACCTAGAATTGCAAGAAAGTAATTAAGATTCAATTACGCTGACGAATATAAAATGGAAGCATATTAATCAAATTAATATGCTTCCATTTTATATTCGTCAGCGTAATTAGTCTTCGTGATCATCAAATGGATCACGTAAATTTTTAGATCCTGGGCCAAAAGCAGTATAGACAGAGTATCCTGTTAAGCCTAAAAGTAAGCTGGCAATAAAAATAATAAGGACTGTTGCAGTTTCCATAGTAGATTGAACATTAAAATCAGTTATTTTTTATAATACTATTAAACATACGCGACTACTTTTAGTCGAAAACAAAATTTAAGTGATGCACACTTATTTTATTATAACTTAAATTTCATATAGAGTATTTCTCTGTTAGCTAATGGATTTAAAACACAATTTATGAGTTATTAGGAATTTTTGTCATCTTTTAAAATAAAAGTAATAAGACAAAACAAGGCGAAGGAACTACGAAACAAATAAAAAACAAGAAAACCCTATATTTTTGCGTATACATTAATTACACTAAAATATCCAAAATAATTTCTAACTTTAAAAAAGTCTTTCGAAGGAAACAGGGAACGTGATGGCTAATAATTATATATGTAAAGTAAAAACGTAACCTCAAAAAACATTTTTTGTGACATTGGAATCTTAAATATAATAAAATATGGTTGTTCGTTGGTACTTCAAATGTAAAGTTAAGTTCTATATTGCAAAAAGTGTAGAACTTAATGTATCGGAAATTCTTATCAGATAAAAACAGTCTACAACTAGTAAAATAAAGTTTTTAAGAAAACTACAAAATGAAAAATGTAAGGTATATGGTCTAATATTAAAGGATAATGATATAATCGAAGAGATCATACATTATCTAAGAGATTAGGTGGTATTTGCAGTATCGAAAACAAATAAATCCTCGATAAACCCTGTCATGACACAAAAACTATCAACGGTAATAGCTTCAAGTCAATCATAACAGAAACTATAAAGGACAACATTAAGGGGACTCTCATACCCGATTTGACGGAGACGAGGAAAAAGTAACTAGTCTCTTTATTTTCCGAGTACTGTAAAAATAAAAAAATTTCGTTACTAAATATAAGAATGGCATTAAGAACAAGATTAGGTGAACTTTTGAGACCTCTTAACTCTGAGTATGGGAAAGTAGCTCCAGGTTGGGGTTCTACGCCTGCTATGGGATTCGTTATGTTATTGTTTTTCTTATTCCTTTTAATTATTCTACAAATTTATAACTCTTCTTTAATTTTAGATAATGTAGATGTGGACTGGGCTAGTCTTGGAAGCTAAACGATGTTATGTAAGTAAAAGTGCAAGAACACTGAAGTAGTAGAAGTTATTGCGAAATAAGAATGGATAATTTTGGAATTAAATAATCTTTAATTCCAAAATTATCCATTCTTATTTCGCAATAACTTCTACTACTTCATCTAAAGAAAAATTATTAGTATTAACTCCACTATAGCTAACTTTATCAAAGCGTACTACGACTGGATAACGAATACCACTAGTATCGATAGTTGCAACGGTGCCAATGTCTTGGTACCAATATGATTCTTTTCTTAAAATTCTAACTTTAGAGCCTCTTGAAACCATGTAACTAATGTGTAGTTGTGATTATTTTTATTTTTCTTAGTTTATAATATAAAGCAAAAAAAGAAGAAAAATTTCAAACTATTAAGTATGGTAAACAAAGAATCCATTGCTTTTTTACGAAATATTTTTGGGAGAAAAATCAACTAATTAGTCAAGAGAAAATTTACCAAGATAAAAATAGCTTTTGAAACAGATGAAAAATTAGTATATGCTAAAGTTGTGAAAAAGAAATAAGACAAAAAGAAGTCCAATATGAAAGTTTCGTGGGAAAGAATTTTACTTTGGTGTTTACCCTCAGTGGTTGCCATATTCGTTGTATGGCAAGGCTTTATAGGTACAAATAGCACAGAATTTAACAAAAACATGGCTAGCTCAAGAATGACTTATGGTCGTTTTCTGGAATATTTAGATATGGGATGGGTAAAAAAAGTTGATCTTTATGACGATGGTCATACAGCAATTGTAGAAGCTATCGGACCAGAATTAGGAAATAGAATACAAAGAATAAGAGTAGAGTTACCTGCGGTTACCCCTGAATTGATACCAAAGCTACGTAAAGCTAATGTAGATATAGATGCTCACCCTGTAAATGAAAATAGTCCTACCTGGGGAATACTGGGAAATCTTATTTTTCCTATAGCTTTAATAGGAGGCGTGGCATTTTTCTTTAGACGATCTGGAAATATGCCTGGTGGACCTGGTCAGGCTATGAATTTTGGTAAATCTAAAGCGCGTTTCCAAATGGAAGCACAAACAGGTATAACGTTTGCAGATGTGGCTGGAGTTGATGAAGCAAAACTAGAATTCGAAGAAGTAGTATCGTTCCTTAAACGTCCAGAACGCTTTACGGCTGTGGGAGCAAAGATACCAAAAGGTGTCCTTCTTGTAGGACCACCCGGAACGGGTAAAACTTTATTAGCAAAAGCTATTGCTGGTGAATCTGGAGTGCCATTTTTTAGTATTTCAGGATCAGAATTTGTAGAAATGTTCGTAGGTGTAGGAGCTTCCAGAGTCCGAGACTTGTTCAAAAAAGCTAAAGAAAACTCACCTTGTATTGTCTTCATTGATGAGATTGATGCTGTTGGAAGACAAAGAGGAACAGGAATTGGTGGAGGAAATGATGAAAGAGAACAAACTTTAAATCAGTTATTAACAGAGATGGACGGATTTGAAGGTAATACAGGAGTAATTATCATAGCAGCAACGAATAGAGTTGATGTTTTAGACTCAGCATTACTGAGACCAGGGAGATTTGATAGACAAGTTGCAGTGAATGTACCTGATGTACCAGGACGATTAGCCATTTTAAATGTACATGCACGCAATAAAAAAATATCAAAAAGAGTCTCTTTGGAAGTTATAGCAAGAAGAACCCCGGGCTTCTCTGGAGCAGATTTGGCTAACCTACTGAATGAATCAGCTATATTAACAGCTAGAAGAAGAAAAGATTCTATCACAATTTCTGAAGTGGATGCGTCTATTGATAGAGTAATCGCGGGTATGGAGGGAACTGCTCTTGTTGATAGTAAAACGAAAAGATTAATTGCGTATCATGAAGTGGGACATGCCATTGTCGGCACACTCCTGAAAGATCACGACCCAGTACAAAAAGTTACTTTAGTTCCGAGAGGTCAAGCTAAAGGTTTAACTTGGTTTACACCATCAGAAGATCAATCATTAATTTCAAGATCACAAATTCTAGCAAGAATTATGGGAGCTTTAGGTGGAAGAGCAGCAGAAGAAGTCGTATTTGGATACGCAGAAGTAACCACTGGCGCGGGCAATGATTTACAACAAGTAACATCAATGGCGAGACAAATGGTGACAAGATACGGAATGTCGAACATAGGGCCTGTTGCTTTAGAAAGTCAAGGAGGAGATCCATTTTTAGGTAGAAGTATGGGAAACAATTCTGCATTTTCCGAAGATGTTGCGTCAAGAATCGATATGCAAATAAGATCAATTATTCAACATTGTCATGAAGAAACAATCCAAATAATTAAAGATAATAGAGTCGTTATTGATAAACTTGTAGACATCTTAATAGAAAAAGAAACGATTGACGGGGAGAATTTTAGAAATATAGTTTCTGACTATACTAAACTTCCTGCAACTGAACAATACAAAGCGCAATTGTAGTTTTAATTAATTAAGGAATATATGTAAGCCTCATTTATGAAATCGGGATCGACGGGATTCGAACCCGCAACTTCCGCCGTGACAGGGCGGTGCTCTAACCAATTGAACTACGATCCCTATAGTTATAGATTCTACTTATTTGTTTTTTTTGTCAATAAATAAATTATCTTATTAAATTAGGAGAGGAAGAGATTCGAACTCTCGGTATAATTACTTATACATCGGATTAGCAATCCGACGCTTTTGACCACTCAGCCACCTCTCCTACTTTTCTCATGTAGCTACAATTCCACCATTGGCTCAGGCGGGATTTGAACCTGCGACCTTGGGCTTATGAGTCCCCTGCTCTAACCTCTGAGCTACTAAGCCATAGATATATATTATCATCTTAATTACATTGAATCAATATAATTAACTTCTTTTTATTTAAGAAAGATGTACTCCTCAAAGTAGTCTATCATATTTCAGAACCATATATAGAATTTTATTTTATAATGGTTTATCATGACACCAACTGCAATATAGCTAGAATGAAGAAACAAACTAGCACTTTTTACAGCTTAAAAAATTTATTTTTTACTTTTAGAGAAAAATAAAAAGCTACATATCAATATAATTATAGTTATATGCCTACTTTCTGGGAAAATGTTTTTAGGTTTCCAAGGTTTTTTATTGGGACTATTATAGGGCTAATATTAACAATAATAGGACCTTTCTTTAATTTATTACGCCGGCCGAAAACAACAATTATTTTCATTATTCTTTTTCTGGGTATTATTGGATTTCTCATTTTAACTTTACAATCTATGTTAGGAGAATAAAGATAAATGGAAAAGACAACCTAAGATAAATAAAATCAATATAAGGTTCATAATTACAAGAAATTGCATATTAAGTTAAGATCTCTATTAAAAACAAAGATACTGATTAAACTGTAAAGTTAAGTTTGGGAAAATCTTATCTTTACAGATAAATCAATAGATAAGTTGTACACTTCTTATCTCAGAACAAATAGCTAGCAAAAATATTTAGATCATGAATTCAATGCTATCAAATAATTTAAAAAAAAGGGATACAACCGGTGCGTTCGCATTAATAGATAGTCTAGTCCGACATGGAGTCAAACATATATTTGGTTATCCTGGTGGTGCAATATTGCCCATATATGACGAATTATATGCTTGGGAGCAAGAAGGATTTATAGAACATATATTAGTGAGACACGAACAAGCTGCTGCTCATGCGAGTGATGCATACTCACGCTGCACGGGAGAAGTGGGTGTTTGCTTTGCAACTTCTGGACCAGGTGCGACAAATTTAGTAACAGGAATCGCTACAGCGCACATGGATTCAGTTGCAATGGTAATTGTTACTGGACAAGTAGGACGCTCTTTCATAGGAACAGACGCATTTCAAGAAGTAGATATTTTCGGCATTACTTTACCTATTGTAAAACACTCATATGTGGTAAGAGATGCTGCAGACATGTCAAGAATGGTAGCGGCATCTTTTTTTATAGCCAAATATGGTAGACCAGGACCGGTTTTAATCGATGTCCCAAAAGATGTAGGACTTGAAAAATTTGATTATAAACCTGTAGAGCCGGGACAAATAACACTTCCCGGTTGCCCGCCAATAGTAGATAATAATTTCAAACGGATATCCCAAGCGGCTAATCTTATCAAACAATCGAATCAACCCTTATTGTATGTAGGCGGAGGTGCAATTATCTCTGACGCTTACAAAGAAATACAAGAATTAGTAGATTATCTACAAATTCCTATAGCTACAACTTTAATGGGAAAAGGAATTGTAAACGAAAACAACTCGCTTTGTTTAGGAATGCTTGGGATGCATGGTACAGTCTATGCGAATTATGCTGTAAGCGAATGTGATTTATTAATTGCTTTAGGAGCACGTTTTGATGATCGTGTGACAGGTAAACTGGATGAATTTGCATCGCATGCACAAGTTATTCATGTGGATATAGATGCTGCTGAAGTGGGAAAAAACCGTACACCTCAAGTGGGCATCGTTGGTGATGTTAAAAAGTTTGTTCAAGGATTACTTAACCATTTAAAAAGTGAAAACCAACGAGATACAGAACAAACTCAATCATGGAGAAACAGGCTTAGTAGATGGCGTACGGAATACCCTTTGTTAATACCTAAAAATGCCCAAAATTTGTCACCACAAGAAGTCATAACAGAAATAAGCAACCAAGCTACCAATGCCTACTTTACGACGGATGTAGGACAACATCAAATGTGGGCAGCCCAATTTATTAAAACAAGCCAAAAGAAATGGATTACGAGCGCAGGTCTAGGAACAATGGGGTATGGTTTACCGGCTGCGATAGGAGCACAGATAGCCCATCCAGCTTCTCAAGTCATATGTATATCGGGAGATGCTAGTTTTCAAATGAACATACAAGAACTAGGAACCATTGCACAATATGGATTACCAGTTAAAATAATGATAATGAATAATCATTGGCAAGGAATGGTAAGACAATGGCAGCAAGCATTTTATGGTGAACGTTACGCTCACTCCAACATGGAGAAAGGAGCTCCTAACTTTGTTAAAGTAGCAGAAGCATATGGTATTAAAGGAATATCCATTAAAAATCGTGAAGAGCTAAAAGGTTCCATTAAAGAAGTTTTAAATTACAGTGGACCTGTAGTGGTTAATATTCAAGTAGTGCCAGATGAAAATTGTTATCCAATGGTAGCTCCTGGTAAAAGTAATGCACAAATGTTAGGGTTATAATGATATAAAAAACAAGATTGAAAGGCTCCAAAATTCGGAGCCTTTCAATCTTATTTTTTATATCATTATGGGCCGAGTTGGATTTGAACCAACGTAGGCGTAGCCAGCGGATTTACAGTCCGCCCCCTTTAACCACTCGGGCATCGACCCACTTGTAACTTCAACGTGTATATCAACCTATAGATTTAAACTTATCACATGGTTAATAAAAACACAAGTCAAATTTGAATATAAATCAAATGTGTTTCCGCGAAACTATATTAAATAAGTAAATGGTAATTTCTTTTCCAAAAAGCTGCAATGTTGAACGTTATGAGTCAGTAATTTATTTAAAACTCTGTTTTAAACGAGTTGCTTTACCAAACCTCGAGCGTAAATAATAAAGCTTAGATCTTCGGATTTTTGAATGTCTTAGGACTTCAAAGCTTTTTAATTTCGGAGAATTTAGTAAATAAACTCTTTCAACTCCTATTCCTTGTACAATCCTTCTTAAAGTAATAGTTCCACTAGTTCCACTGTTACTTCTCGCAATAATAACTCCCTCTGCAAACTGAATTCTTTCCTTGTTGCCTTCCGTAATTGACACACCTATTTTTAAAGTATCTCCGACGCGAATTTCTGGGACGTTAGAGTTAAGATGATTACTTTCTAAATTTTTAATACATATTAAATCTAAAGAACTTTTTAAATCCATATTTAATTTCTCCGAATGATTATTTAACTAAAAACAAAAAATCTTAATTACATAGACCATATTTAATACTAAATAAACTCTAGTCTATATAATAAAAAGAATAATTAATTTTAATAGATTTAGTAATTTTAATTGAGTAACTTATTGAAACTATTAACAAGAATTAACATAAGCGAATCGAAGGTAGTGTTATATATTTAAGTTATGAATGTTCGAACGTTTTACTGAGAAAGCAATAAAAGTTATTATGCTGGCCCAGGAAGAAGCTAGAAGACTCGGTCATAACTTTGTAGGAACAGAACAAATACTACTAGGATTAGTAGGTGAAGGAACTGGTATCGGATCTAAGGTTTTAAAATCTATGGGTGTTAATTTAAAAGATGCACGAATTGAAGTTGAGAAAATTATTGGTCGAGGTTCCGGCTTTGTTGCCGTTGAAATCCCTTTTACCCCTAGAGCTAAAAGAGTTTTAGAGTTATCTTTAGAAGAAGCAAGGCAGTTAGGGCACAACTACATTGGGACAGAGCATCTTTTACTAGGATTGATTAGAGAAGGTGAAGGAGTTGCTGCAAGAGTTCTAGAAAATTTAGCATTGGACCTGACGAAAGTAAGGGCTCAAGTAATAAGATTATTAGGCGATACAGCAGAAATTACTTCAGGTGGAGGTCCTAATAAAGGCAGAACGCCTACTCTCGAAGAATTCGGAAGTAATTTAACCCAAAAAGCTGCAGAAGGTAAATTGGATCCAGTTATAGGAAGATCGAAAGAAATTGAAAGAGTTATACAAATATTAGGACGTAGAACAAAAAATAACCCAATCTTGATAGGAGAACCTGGGGTTGGTAAGACTGCTATAGCAGAAGGGTTAGCACAAAGAATCATAAATAGGGATGTACCCGATATATTAGAAGATAAACGAGTTGTAACACTAGATATCGGTTTATTAGTGGCTGGGACAAAATATAGAGGAGAATTTGAAGAACGATTAAAAAAGATTATTGAAGAAGTTCGAACTGCAAATAATGTAATTCTAATAATAGATGAAGTCCATACATTAATAGGGGCAGGGGCAGCAGAAGGGGCCATTGACGCAGCTAATATTTTAAAACCAGCATTAGCACGAGGAGAGATGCAGTGCATAGGAGCAACAACTTTAGAAGAATATAGAAAACACATTGAAAAAGACGCTGCCTTAGAGCGACGCTTTCAACCAGTTATGGTTGGAGAACCCAGTGTAGAAGAAACCATTGAAATTTTATATGGACTTAGAGATAGATATGAAAAACACCATAAACTAATAATTTCAGATGAAGCTCTTACGGCTGCTGCAAAATTTGCTGACCAATATATCGCAGATAGATTCTTACCGGATAAAGCAATTGATTTAATAGATGAAGCCGGATCAAGAGTTAGACTGATGAATGCGCAATTGCCGGAAGCTGCAAAAGAGCTCGATAAAGAATTAAGAGAGATATTAAGACAAAAAGATGAATCTGTTAGAGGACAAGACTTTGAGACTGCCGGCCAACTCAGAGATAGAGAAATGGAAATAAAAGCACAAATAACAGCTATAGCGCAAAGTAAAAAAGGAGAAGAGGATTCCAATAAAGAAGTGTCCGTTGTTACAGAAGAAGACATAGCGCAAATCGTAGCAGCTTGGACTGGAATACCTGTTAATAAAATGACTCGTAGTGAATCTGAAAAACTATTACAGATGGAAGACACATTACATGGACGAATAATCGGACAAGACGAAGCGGTTGTAGCTGTCTCTAAAGCTATACGAAGAGCCAGAGTAGGATTAAAAAATCCGAGTAGACCGATAGCGAGCTTTATCTTTTCAGGACCAACAGGTGTTGGTAAAACAGAATTAACGAAAGCTCTTGCATCATATTTCTTTGGTTCAGAAGATTCTATGGTACGATTAGATATGTCTGAGTATATGGAGAGGCATACTGTTTCTAAATTAATTGGATCGCCTCCTGGGTATGTTGGATACAATGAAGGAGGACAGCTAACGGAAGCTGTACGAAGAAGACCATACACTGTAGTTTTATTTGATGAAATTGAAAAAGGGCATCCAGATGTGTTTAATCTTTTACTACAAATCTTAGAAGATGGTAGATTAACCGATTCAAAAGGTCGAACAGTAGACTTCAAGAACACATTACTAATATTAACTTCCAACGTAGGATCAAAAGTTATTGAAAAAGGTGGAGGAGGATTAGGTTTTGAGTTATCCGGAGATCAAGTGGATTCAAACTACAGCAGAATTAAGACACTTGTAAATGAAGAGTTGAAACAATACTTCCGTCCAGAATTTCTAAATAGATTGGATGAGATTATTGTATTCAGGCAACTAACTAAAGATGAAGTTGGGCAAATCGCAGAAATTATGCTGAAAGAAATATTTACAAGAATTTCTGAAAAAGGAATCCAATTGGAAGTTACTGCCAGGTTCAAATCTCATTTAATTGATGAGGGGTTTAACCCAATGTACGGAGCCAGACCCTTAAGACGAGCTGTGATGAGATTATTAGAAGATACGTTGTCTGAAGAATTTTTATCTGAAAAAATTAAAGAAGGTGACACTGCTGTTGTTGACGTGGATAGCGAAGGAAAAGTTCAAGTCTTACTTGGAGAAAAGTTGGAGCTTGCTATAAGATAATACCGCACTTTACTGTTAACTAAAGTTGTTAACAATAAAGTGGAATCTTTTAAAAAAAGAAAAGCTTGTCAAATGAAAGAAAAATATATTATTATTTACTGGTAGCCGGGATAGCTCAGTTGGTAGAGCAGTGGATTGAAAATCCACGTGTCAGCAGTTCAAACCTGCTTCCTGGCAATTTTCATTCAGTAAATTATATTATTAAATTTCCAAAGGAAGCGCTATTTGAGTCGAAGGATAAATGTATTGTGCCTACAGGCCCATTTCGATGTTTTGCAATAATAACATCAGCAACACTAGTAATGGTTTTCATTGGATTATAATAATCTTCTCTATACAACATTAAAACGACGTCTGCATCTTGTTCGATAGAATTATGTAAGACACAGTTATTGACAACAAAATTTCCAAACGTGGGAACCCAAAGATCATATACCTTACTTTGTTTTACAATGCACAGATAAAAAAAACCAATTAAGAAAGAGTCAGGATTTATACGTTTAGAATGTTGAAAATCAAGAATGGGAAATTTGAGAAAGTTTTTTCTGTCAAGTGCACATACGAGATGAAATGAAAAAATTTGGAAAAGCTTCGTCCAACCAATATTTGTTAAAATTTTGTGGTTAGAAGTAAGGTTTAACTTTATTTTTTGATATAAACACACTTCATAAACGTTTTTTATTCCAGTGGTAAAAAGCCTTTTTTTGAAAGTGTTTTTTGAAAATAGATCTAAGATACTAAAACTAAGAATACTATTATATGGAATAGAAGACAGATTAAAAATAAAAATTTCTCTATTGAATTTAGACAAGTAGATTCTTGAATAAGAGGATACGCAACCGCTTTCTCTTAAATCCGACAATATGGGTCTCTTATTAGTGCGCGATTCCACATTTCTGCTTAATTGAGACAATACCAAAACAGGGGCATTGATCTGTCTCGCTAATATTTTTAAATTACGAGTTATTTTAGATAATTCGTTAACTCTGCTATCTTTGCTATCAACATCACTTAAAAGTTGTAAATAATCAATAACAACTAAACCAATGTCTTTATTTTTCGATTTCAATCTTTCTAACTTGGATTTAATCTCTCTTACAGAAATATTAGGAGTATCATCTAGGTAAATTTTAAACCCTGATAAAATATTAATCGCTTGGTTTACAGATTGCCATTCTTCCGTATTAATGATGCCAGAACGCAATTTGGAATTGATTACTTGGGATTCATTAGAAAGAAATCTATATACTATTTGCTGACGAGACATCTCCAAACTAAAAATAGTAATTGGATGAGCTTGCAAATCTGCAACGTTACGAGAAATGTTTAATGCGAAAGCAGTTTTCCCCATAGAAGGACGGCCAGCAATGATCACTAAATCTGATTTTTGTAATCCTTGTGTAATATTATCTAAATCAAAAAAACCAGAAGGAGTGCCTAGAAAGCCTCCTTTCTCAGCTCTTTGTTCTAAGTCCATAAAAGATTCAAGCAAGACTTCAGAAGCTGGCACTAATCCTAAGTTAGGTTTTTTTTGTGTGATACTTAACAAACGTTTTTCTGTTTCATCAAACAAGTTTTCAAGTGAAATAGACGAGTTTAGAGCGAGATCTGAAATAGTAACTAACGTAAAGACTAACTGTCTTCTCAAATATTTATCAATTACTAACACTATGTAGCTTTCGAGATCTCCAAATGGGACAATGAAATTAATAATATCCAATAAAAAAGAAATATTATCAGTATCATTTAAAATTTTTTCGTTACCAAGACGATCTGATATGGTATTGATATTAATTTCTATGCATTCTATATATAAACAGTAACCAATGCTATAAATGATTTGATGTTCTTTTAAATAAAACATTTCCGTAGTTAAACGTGTAAAAATAAGATCGCTTTTTACTTTATTTAGCAAAAGCTCCGCAAGAATATTTTTTTCAGCTAATAAATTATGTGGAAGGAAAATGCTATTTGCATTTTTAAACGAGTTTGTCATTAAATTTACAAATTACTAAATTCATAGAAAATTATAATTTTTATATTTGACTATACTAGCAAAAAATGAATTATTTCAACACTTTTTTTTTACAACAATGTAATCATACAACTTGGATAAAAATTGTGACTTGTTTATTTTAAAAACCCATATTCATGCAAATTAAAAGCAATCATGTAAAAAAGATTTCTTCATGAAATAAAGTTGACTATTTGCTAAAAAGTGATGTATAATTCATTTGTAAGCGCTTTTAGTTCAGTTGGTAGAACGCAGGTCTCCAAAACCTGATGTCGAAGGTTCAAGTCCTTCAGGGCGTGTAAGAATGTTTCTGATTTTATTAAAGAAAAATAAGATTTCCTTGTATCTAACAAAACCTGGTATATAATGCTTCTAAGAAGGAAAAGAATAATTTATAAATTTCCTTAATTATAAAAAAAAGATAAAAAATACATGGCTAAAAAAGTTGTAGCTCTAATAAAATTAGCTATTGAAGCAGGTAAGGCGACTCCAGCTCCTCCTATCGGACCAGCTTTAGGGCAACGTGGAGTAAATATTGTGATGTTTTGCAAAGAATACAATGCTAGAACTTCTGACAAAACAGGACTTATTATTCCTGTAGAAATTACAGTTTATGAAGATAAAAGCTATACATTTATTTTAAAAACATCTCCAGCATCAAGACTAATTGTAAAGGCAGCAGGAATTCCAAAAGGATCTGGTAACCCTAAAACGACAAAAGTCGGCAGTATAACAAAAGCCCAATTAAGAGAGATTGCGGAAACAAAATTACCAGATTTAAATACACGCAACGTTGAGGCAGCTATGAAGATCATTGGAGGTACAGCAAAAAACATGGGAGTAACGATTACGGATTAATTCTTACTGAACTCAAATAAAAATAAAAAATAAAAAAATGGCAAAACTATCTAAACGAACAAAAAGTATACAGGCAAAGGTAGAAAACAAAGAATATAAAAGTCTAGAGGCTTTAAAACTTCTAAAAGAAATGGCAACAGCAAAATTTATAGAAAGTGCAGAAGCACATATCAGTTTAAAATTAGATACGAAATACGCAGATCAACAACTAAGAACTACATTAGTGTTACCTAAAGGAACAGGCAAAGATGTAAGAATTGCAGTTGTTGCAGAAGGTGAAAAACAAACGGAAGCACTAGCTTATGGTGCAGATGTAGCCGGTTCCGCAGACCTCATTCAAGATATAATGAAGGGAATGTTAAACTTTGATATTTTGATAGCAACTCCAGATATGATGCCGTCTATTGCTAAGTTAGGTAAAATTTTAGGACCACGAGGCTTAATGCCGTCTCCCAAATCGGGCACAGTTACAACAGATGTAAAAGGGGCTATAGAAGAATTTAAAAAAGGCAAACTGGAGTACCGAGCAGATAAAAGTGGCATCGTACATATAGCTTTCGGAAAAACGAGTTTCTCTATAGAAGATCTTTTATCTAACTTAGAAAGCTTGCAAGAATCCATTGACAAAAACCGACCTTCCGGAGTAAAAGGTCGGTATTGGAAAAGCTTCTACATTTGCAGTACAATGGGTCCTTCAATACAGTTAGATATAAGTAATTTTAGAGACAAAGTCTTTTCCGAATAAGTCACCCTATCTTGGTTAAAACACTCACTCGATTCTTAAGCAAAATATAATAGGTTAACTATGGCAAGTAAAGTAGAAGAAATTATAGAACAGTTAAAATCATTAACTTTATTAGAAGCAGCTGAATTAGTAAAATCTATCGAAGATACTTTTGATGTTAGCGCATCTTCTGGTGGTGGAGGAGGAATCATGATGGCAGCTAGTCCAGCCATGTCCGCAGAAGTTGAAGAAAAGACAGAGTTTGATTTAGTCTTAGAAGAAGTACCTGCTGATAAAAAGATCGCTATATTAAAAGTAGTTAGAGGTATCACTGGTTTAGGATTAAAAGAAGCGAAAGATCTAGTGGAGTCCGCTCCTAAAAGTATAAAAGAGGGTGCATCCAAAGAAGACGCAGAAGCTGCAAAGAATGAGTTAGAAGCAGCTGGTGCAAAAGTAAGTCTGAAATAAAGATCTGAGCTCTAAATAACCCGAGGAAAGAATACAATGTGGGAAAAATGTATCCCCTACTGTATTCTTTCCTCGGGTTACATTTTAAAGTTCTTTATATTATAAAATCCCTAAAGTTAAAGCTTCGTTAATAGGCATAGTCGCTCCAATTCCAAGCCAGATAGCCAAAACTACACTAAATAAGAAAATCGTCATAGCGACTGGACGACGAAATGGATTCTGGAACTTATTGATACTTTCTATAAATGGTACTGTAATCAAACCAGCTGGTACAGATGCCATAGATAATACACCTAATAGCTTATTAGGAATTACTCTTAGAAGATTGAAAGTTGGAAAGAAATACCATTCTGGTAAAATTTCTAAAGGAGTCGCGAAAGGATCTGCTTTTTCACCAAGTGGGGACGGTGATAAAACCGAAATCCCAACCAGACACGCTAATGTTCCCAAAATTACTACAGGAAACATGTAAAGTAAGTCATTAGGCCAAGCGGGATAAAACTAGATGCCCTTTTCTTTTAAAGAAAAGAAACCCCCGTTCCCGAACCGTACGTGCAGCTGTTAACTGCATACGGCTCTCCAATTATAGTCAATTTGAAATTAATCCTTGTAGCTATCTACGAATTTTAAGAGACGGCCTGTTGTGCAAGTCCAGGTGACACGATTGTGGCAGCATACACATAAAGGTACATGCTTACGATTAAGTAACGCTACTCGTTCATGAATCCGGAAGTCTTTGAACCCTTTCTCACAAATATATTTCACATGATACCTTTTGATCTTTTCCATAGAGTCGCAGATTAAGCAATTAAATCCTATAGTAGAGTATGAAAAAATATTTTTATACTTAGTGTATGATGATGTGGGAATACTTTTAATTCTCCATATTTTATCAGAAAGTAACCACTTTGTCTTTAATGTAATTTCTACTGTGCTTCTTGTATTCTCAACTTTAACACTTAGATTCTTACCATGTTTATAAAAAACTTCACTTGAGGATACTCTGTGGCGATGGCCTAGAGTCATAGCACATGACATTTGCAATATATATTGTAGATATTGTATCCTTCCTGGATTAGTACAGCCAGAGTAATAGTTTAGTAATCCTAAGATTATGCTTCGATAATGAGATACTATTGTATGGTCTTGAAAACTTGCATATGAGCCTCGACTTATTGGACGGATACCTTTTTTAGTTGAAAGAACGTACCCTTTTTTGATATATCTCTTAATAAGATTTTTTACTGGCGCATCCATACGTAAAATTGGATTCATATGTCGGATTGTACGTAGTTTCGTTCCTGGATAATATGATAACTTCCCTTCTTTAGGAAGAAAAAAATTATATCCTAAAAAGTGTGAATTTCCTTCGCTAATGTTTGTAAGTTTAGGTTTAATAAAATGAGCTTGTTGTTTCAAATGTCTCTTAATAAAGTCAGTTATGTCACTTTTTATTCGTTCCGCTGACGCTTTTTCTCCAGATATACCGATCATCCAATCATCAGCGTATCGAACATACTCTATACGAATGGTGGAATTTAAAAGACTCGGTCTTTTAATTCTTTCTAATCGTACATTCTTTATTTCTTTCATTAAAAGTGCTTTCATAGGAGTCTCCTTAGAAGATTTGCTCACTTTTTCATAAATTTTTGCTATTTTATGCTCCAAGATTTGGTACTCCTGATGCCTCCTTTTTGAGGGGCATACGACAGAAAAGTTAAGAACAACCTTGTTAATATGTTCATCAAGTTCGTGATAATATATATTAAGCAAGATTGCAGTTATAAAAGTACCTTGTGGGATACCAAAATCTGAACGAGGTTGCTTATCATATTCGAAAATGCCACATCGAAGTAACTTCCAAATAAGACTTATAAAACGCTGGTCCTTTATTCTTTCTGATAAACATTTAACTAAAACATAATAATCTACAATTGGAGAATCTTGCTCAATTTCTCTTTCAATTACCCAATCTACCCATCTAAAATTATTTTCAACGTGTTTTAGTGCTTCGTGACATCTTCTTCCTCTGAAACCAAAACTTAAAGGTAAAAAAATGGGTTCGTATATAGCTTCTAAAATTAATCGAATAACTTCTTGCACTATTCTATCATTAACGGTGGGTGGACCAATAAATCGCCTACGATCATCAGGTATGGGCATTTGAGTAATATCGACTTGTTTAAAAAGATAGCCTTCCGAACAAACTTCCAATTTTAATCTGTTTAATCCTTTTAAAGAGACAGAGTCCGTCCTATCGTTTCTGTCGATACCTGACGCAAGACAAGCTTTACTTTTTTTTAAGTTTTCATAAGCCAAAATCCATAAATCTTCGTTACGCAGTATTCTGAATATGTTGTCATGTACCCATGTGGTTTTTTTTTTACTCAGTTGATTGATAGCTATTAATCTATGCAGTTTCTTCAATTAGCCCCTCCGGGATAAAACTTTACAATTAAATAAGCTCTTGATAACCTGCCTCTTTAAATAAAGACTCTTTTCACATAAATTGCATTACCTTTAGTGAATAATACAGTTTCTAATATATGCGGGATAGACATTGCGAGTCAGACTTTCAGAGCTTTGTATCAATTAAGATCTTCGCGGAAAAATGGATTTTCAACTAGGCGGTGAACCTAACTTGTTGAATTTTTCCCATGACTAACTACGGACGTCATTCGGTTATTAGGGACCGGCGCACTCTTATCTTTTAGGCAGTATAGCTTTGACCCGATATCTTTGACTTTGGGAAATATTCTTGATTTTTGTCCATTTAAATCTCAACCCCCTTTTTTTCGACATGCTGTTGTTCCCTTCTAATTTCTCATTAAGGTTAGTCGTTAGTCTTACAGTTAATTAATCCAAACTGTTAGCTTTCCTAAAGCTAAAACGCACCCTCCTTTTTATGTTAGCTTACTGTTCGCACTTCACCATAATAATTGTGCCCCATACCTTTCGCAAGCTTGGCTCTTAATTTAGGATCCGTTAAATCCGGTTTTTTTAATACAGACATTTTTTAGACTCTCTTTTATAGATTTTTTTTATGTTATAAAGGACCTGATATTCCTTGCTTACGGATCATTAAGAAGTGAATAAGCATTAAAACAGCAGCAGCAACAGGAAGTACGAAGGTGTGAGCACTGTAAAATCTAGTTAATGTAGCTTGACCTACACTAACACTACCTCTAAGTAGTTCTACTAGCAAAGAACCAACAACGGGGATAGCTTCTGGTACACCTGTTACAATTTTACAAGCCCAATATCCTACTTGATCCCATGGAAGCGAGTATCCTGTCACTCCAAAAGATACGGTTACAACAGATAATGTTACTCCTGTTACCCAAGTTAATTCACGGGGCTTTTTGAACCCACCAGTTAAATATACACGGAAAATATGTAAGATCATCATTAACACCATCATACTCGCTGACCAACGGTGCATTGATCTGAACAACCAACCATAATTAACTTCTGTCATAAGATACTCGACTGATGCGAAGGCTTCCGCTACAGTAGGTCTGTAATAAAAAGTCATAGCAAAACCGGTTGCAACTTGTATGATAAAACAAGTAAATGTGATACCACCAATACAGTAAAAAATATTTACATGCGGAGGAACGTACTTACTACTAATATCATCAGCGATAGCTTGAATTTCTAAACGTTCTTCGAACCAATCATAAACTTTGCCCATAAAAGAAATTAGATAAATTTTTTTAAATGAATAAAAACGTAGAAAACACTGTAAATTGCAGTCAGATTAACACAATCATATTATAAACGAAAAAACTTTAAAATTATGGCATTGAAATATTGTAACTCTGTAAAAAAGATAAAATCTAAATCTTTGATTATGCTTATAGATGAAGAAGAAAAATTGCTAGAAATACTTAGTGGACACTTACTTTCAAAAGGTTTTCGTGTTGTGACGGCAAACTCTACAAAGTTGGCTTTAGAAAAAACAAATCAGATAATTCCTGATATGTATGTATTAGATATTATGATGAAAAAACATCAAAATGATCCTTTTTTTAAAAAATTGGAAAAAAGTCTTAAACTTAGTAACACTCCTTTTATTTTTCTAACAGCAAAGGGAATGACAAAAGATCGGATACAAGGCTATAGATTAGGATGTAGTGCGTACGTTACAAAACCTTTTAACCCAGAAGAACTTTTAGCAACAATAGAAAACATTTTTTTAAGACATAAGAATGTTAAAGAGATTTCTAAAATTACTGAAAAAGTAAAAAATATTAGGTTGGAAATAGAAACTTATTATTATTTAAAACAATCTCTCCGTCTGACTCCGAGAGAAACAACGGTAATGACCGAAGTAATATTAGGACGTAGCAATACAGAAGTAGCTTTTAAGTGTAATACAAGTACGCGCAATGTGGAAAAATATGTAACGCAATTACTTTATAAAACGAAAACAAAAAGTAGAACAGAACTAGCTAAATTTATATATGGAATCCCTAAATATCAGTATATAAAGGCGGATGACGGGAATCGAACCCGCGAATGACGGAACCACAACCCATTGCCTTAACCACTTGGCTACAACCGCCTACT
>Ga0307489_10000018_pt1 | contig 85317 bp, 99 predicted proteins | sample SB12metaG_FD_202247 | JGI IMG/M metagenome (GOLD analysis project Ga0307489, IMG submission 202247) | Sea-ice brine microbial communities from Beaufort Sea near Barrow, Alaska, United States - SB 1.2 | ecosystem: Environmental > Aquatic > Marine > Coastal | place: USA: Alaska | collected... | reverse complement strand
GTAAAGTAGGCATTGGTAGCTTGGTTACTTATTTCTGTTATAACTTCTTGTGGTGACAAATTTTGGGCATTTTTAGGTACTAACAAAGGGTATTCTGTACGCCATCTACTAAGCCTGTTTCTCCATGATTGAGTTTGTTCTGCATCTCGTTGGTTCTCATTTTTTAAATGGTTAAGTAATTCTTGAACGAACTTTTTAACATCCCCAACAATGCCCACTTGAGGTGTACGATTTTTTCCTACTTCAGCAGCATCTATATCTACATGAATAACTTGTGCATGTGATGCAAATTCATCTAGTTTACCTGTTACACGATCGTCAAAACGTGCTCCTAAAGCAATTAATAAATCACATTCACTTACAGCATAATTTGCATAGACTGTACCATGCATCCCAAGCATTCCTAAACAAAGTGAGTCTTTTTCGTCTACAATTCCTTTTCCCATTAAAGTTGTAGCTATAGGAATTTGTAGATAATCTACCAGTTCTTGTATTTCTTTGTAAGCGTCAGAGATAATTGCACCTCCACCCACATATAGTAGAGGTTGGTTAGACTGTTTGATAAGATTAGCTGCTTGGCATATCCGTTTGAAATTATTATCTACTATTGGCGGGCACCCGGGGAGCGTTATTTGTCCAGGCTCAACAGGTTTATAATCAAATTTTTCAAGTCCCACATCTTTTGGGACATCGATTAAAACAGGGCCTGGTCTACCATATTTGGCTATAAAAAAAGATGCTGCTACCATTCTTGACATGTCTGCAGAATCTCTCACCACATATGAATGTTTTACAATAGGTAAAGTGATGCCAAAAATATCTACTTCTTGAAACGCATCTGTTCCTATGAAAGAACGTCCCACTTGTCCAGTAACAATGACCATTGCAACTGAATCCATATGTGCTGTAGCGATTCCTGTTACTAAATTCGTGGCACCTGGCCCAGAAGTTGCAAAACAAACGCCTACTTCTCCTGTACAGCGTGAATATGCATCACTTGCGTGAGCAGCAGCCTGCTCGTGCCTCACTAATATATGTTCTATAAATCCTTCTTGCTCCCAAGCATATAATTCGTCATATATGGGTAATATTGCCCCACCAGGATAACCAAATATATGTTTGACTCCATGTCGGACTAAACTATCTATTAATGCAAATGCACCGGTTGTATCTCTTTTCGTTAAATTATTTGATACCATTAAATTCATAATCTAAATATTTTTGCTAGCTATTTGTTCTAAAGTAAGAAGTGTACAATTTATTTACTGATTAAAACGTAAAGACAAGGTTTTCCCAAACTTAACTTTACATTTTTTATAAGTATCTTTGTTTTTAGTAGAGATCTTAATTGAATATGCAATTTTTTGTATTTTTGAACCTTATACTGATTTTATTTATTTTAGGTTATCTTTTAAATTTACCTTTATTCTCCTAACATAGCTTGTAAAGTTAAAATAATAGACCCAATAATACCCAGAAAAAAAATAATGAAAACAATTGTTGTTTTCGGACGGCGTAATAAATTGAAGAAAGGTCCTATTATTGTTAATATTAGACCTATGATAGTTCCAATAAAAAATCTTGGAAACCTGAAAACATTTTCCCAGAAAGTAGGCATATAACTATACTTATATTAATATGTAGCTTTTTATCTTTCTCTAAAAGTAAAAAATAAATTTTTTAAGCTGTAAAAGGTACTAGTTTATTTCTTTATTCTAGCTACATTGCAGTTAGTTTCATAATAAACCATTATAAAATAAAATTATATATATGGTTTTTAAATATGATATTTCACTTTAAATAGTACATTTTTCTTAAATAAAAAGAAGTTAATTATATTGATTCAATGTAATTAAGATGATAATATATTTATAGGCTTAGTAGCTCAGAGGTTAGAGCAGGGGACTCATAAGCCCAAGGTCGCAGGTTCAAATCCCGCCTGAGCCAATGGTAGAATATAGCTACATAGGAAATAGTAGGAGAGGTGGCTGAGTGGTCAAAAGCGTCGGATTGCTAATCCGATGTATAAGTAATTATACCGAGAGTTCGAATCTCTTCCTCTCCTAATTTCATAAGATACTTTATTGATTGACAAAAAAAACAAATAAGTAGAACCTATATTTATAGGGATCGTAGTTCAATTGGTTAGAGCACCGCCCTGTCACGGCGGAAGTTGCGGGTTCGAATCCCGTCGATCCCGATTTTATGAATGAAGTTTACATACGTTCTTTAGTTGATTAAAACTACAGTTGCGCTTTGTATTGTTCAGTTGCGGGAAGTTTTGTATAGTCAGATACTATATTTCTGAAGTTTTCCCCATCAATCGTTTCCTTCTCTATTAATATGTCTACGAGTTTATCGATAACAACTCTATTATCTTTAATTATCTGTATCGTTTCCTCATGACAGTGTTGAATAATGGATCTTATTTGCATATCAATTCTTGATGCTACATCTTCGGAAAATGCGGACCCGTTGCCCATACTTCTACCTAAGAATGGATCACCTCCTTGACTTTCTAAAGCAAGAGGCCCGATATTTGACATTCCATATCTTGTTACCATTTGTCTCGCCATTGATGTTACTTGTTGTAAATCATTCCCCGCGCCAGTGGTTACTTCTGCGTATCCAAATACAACTTCTTCTGCAGCTCTTCCACCTAAAGCTCCCATGATTCTTGCTAGAATTTGTGATCTTGAAATTAATGACTGATCTTCTGATGGGGTAAACCAAGTTAAACCTTTAGCTTGACCTCTCGGGACTAAAGTAACTTTTTGCACTGGGTCGTGATCCTTCAGTAATGTGCCGACAATGGCATGTCCCACTTCATGATACGCAATTAATCTTTTAGTTTTACTATCAACAAGAGCAGTTCCTTCCATTCCCGCAATTACTCTATCAATAGATGCATCCACTTCAGAAATTGTGATAGAATCTTTTCTTCTTCTAGCTGTCAGTATAGCTGATTCATTTAGTAAGTTAGCCAAATCTGCTCCAGAGAAGCCCGGAGTTCTTCTTGCTATAACTTCCAAAGATACTCTCTTTGATATCTTTTTATTGCGCGCATGTACATTTAAAATGGCTAATCGTCCTGGAACATCAGGTACATTCACTGCAACTTGTCTATCAAATCTTCCTGGTCTTAGCAACGCTGAATCTAAAACATCAACTCTATTCGTTGCTGCTATGATAATTACTCCTGTATTACCTTCAAATCCATCCATTTCTGTTAATAGCTGGTTCAAAGTTTGTTCTCTTTCATCATTTCCTCCGCCAACTCCTGTTCCCCTTTGTCTTCCAACAGCATCAATTTCATCAATGAAAACAATACAAGGTGAATTTTCTTTAGCTTTTTTAAATAAGTCTCGTACTCTGGAAGCCCCGACACCAACGAACATTTCCACAAATTCTGATCCAGAAATACTAAAAAACGGCACTCCGGATTCACCAGCAATAGCTTTCGCTAATAAAGTTTTACCTGTTCCTGGTGGCCCCACGAGAAGGACACCTTTTGGTATCTTTGCTCCCACAGCGGTGAAGCGCTCTGGACGTTTAAGGAAGGACACCACTTCTTCAAATTCTAGTTTTGCTTCATCCACTCCAGCCACATCTGCAAATGTTACACCCGTTTGTGCTTCCATTTGGAAACGTGCTTTAGATTTACCGAAATTCATAGCTTGACCAGGTCCTCCAGGCATATTTCCAGATCGTCTAAATAAAAACGCCACGCCTCCTATCAAAACTATAGGAAAAATAAGATTCCCTAATATTCCCCAGGTAGGACTATTTTCATTCATTGGATGAGCATCTATATCTACATTAGCTTTACGCAGTTGTGGTATCAATTCAGGGGTAATTGCAGGCAATTCTACTCTTATTCTTTGTATTCTATTTCCTAATTCTGGTCCGATAGCTTCTACAATTGCTGTATGACTGTCGTCATACAGATCAACTCTTTTTACCCATCCCATGTCTAAATACTCTAAAAAACGACCATAAGTCATTCTCGAGCTAGCCATATTTTTATTGAAATCTGTGTTATTTGTACCTATAAAACCTTGCCATAAAACGAATATGGCAACCAATGCGGGTAAACACCAAAGTAAAACTCTTTCCCACGAAACTTTCATATTTGACTTCTTTTTTCTTATTTCTTTCTCACAGTTTTAGCATATACTAATTTTTCATCTGTTTTGTAGGTTATTTTTATCTTGGTAAATTTTCTCTTAACGAACTCGTTGACTTTTTTCTCAAAAGTATTTCGTAAAAAAGCAATGTATTCTTTGTTCACCATACTTAATAGTTTGAGACTTTTATTCTTTTCTTGTTTTACAGTATGAATTAAGAAAAATAAAAATAATTACAACTACATATTAGTTACATGGTTTCAAGAGGCTCTAAGGTTAGAATTTTAAGAAAAGAATCATATTGGTATCAAGATATTGGTACCGTTGCAACTATTGATACTAGTGGCATTCGTTACCCAGTTGTAGTACGTTTTGAAAAAGTTAGTTACAGTGGGGTTAATACTAATAATTTTTCCTTAGACGAAGTAGTGGAATTTATTGCGAAATAAGAAGGGATAATTTTGGAATTAAACAGCTTTAATTCCAAAATTATCCCTTCTTATTTCGCAATAAATTCCACTACTTCAATGTCCTTATACCTTACTTATGTAATATCATTTAACTTCCAAGACTTGCCCAATCTACATCTACATTATCTAAAATTAAAGAAGAGTTATAAATTTGTAAAATAATTAAAAGAAATAAGAAAAACAATAGCATAACGAATCCCATAGCAGGCGTAGAACCCCATCCTGGAGCTACTTTTCCATACTCAGAGTTAAGAGGTCTCAAAAGTTCACCTAATCTTGTTCTTAATGCCATTTTTATATTTAATAACGAAATTTTTTTATTTTTACAGTATCCGAAAAATAAAGAAGATAATCATGTTTTCTTCTTCTCTGACGAATCGGAGATGAAAATTACTTTAATTTTTTCCTTTATAGGTCTTGTCATGATGAACTTGAAGATATCACCGTCGACAGCTTTTGTGTCATAACAGAATTTCTCAAGAATTTATGTGTTTTCGATACCGCAAATACCACCTAATTTCTCAGGTAATGTATGATCCTTTCGATTATATCACTATCCTTTAATATTAGACCATATACCTTAGATTTTTCATTTTGTACTTTTTTAAAAAAGTCTATTTTATTATTTGTACATTATTTTTATTTAGTGACGATTCCCGAGATGTTAAGTTTTATACTTTTCCCCCCATATAAAGCATAACTGTATACTTGTAGTACCAACAAGTAACATAATTCTATTATATTTAAGATTGCGTATCCCCAAAAAGACACTTTCTCCAAAAGTGTTTTTTTGGGGATACGCAAATTACTAGTTGTCACGGTACCTCGTTTTTGTAAGCGACTTTTTATCAATTTTTTTTACTTTTTGAACTTTAGTAATTCTTTTGCATATTTTAATGGAATTAATATGTATGCAAAAAGATAATGTTGCCTCATTTTTTATTTGTTTCACAGTTTCTTCACATAACTCTTCTTTTAAATATGAAAACTTTCTTAATAATTTATGTAATGGGTTTTAGACTCATTAACTAGCAGAGAAAAACTCTATATGAAATTTAAGTTATAATAAAATAAGTGTGCATCACTTAAACCTTTTTTTCGACTAGAAGTCGTCGCGTATGTTTAATATTATTACAAAAAATAATTGATTCTAATGTTCAATCTATTATGGAAACTGCAACAGTCCTTATTATTTTTATTGCCAGCTTACTTTTAGGCTTAACAGGATACTCTGTGTATACTGCTTTTGGACCAGGGTCTAAAAATTTACGTGATCCATTTGATGATCACGAAGACTAATTACGCTTATGAATATAAAATGGAAGCATATTAATTTTATTAATATGCTTCCATTTTATATTCATAAGCGTAATTAAATCTTAATTACTTTCTTGCAATTCTAGGCGGATCTCTGAAAAATACAGAGGCAAAAAGAATAGCTAAAGTACCTATCAGTAAAGAAGTGTACACAATCGTTTCCATTAAAGACCTCTTGTATATATAATATTTTTATTTAAAAGGCTAACTTAAACAGCACCTTGTTTTTTAGTACTTCTATCACCAAGTTTTTGGAATGCACCAAACTCTACTTGCTCTGTAACTTCTGCACCAATACCACTGAATACATCTCTGAATAAAGTTCTTGAACCATGCCAAAGATGTCCTAAGAAGAATAAAAGAGCAAAGTTAGCGTGACCATACGTGTACCAACCTCTTGGACTACTTCTAAATACACCATCGGACTCAAGAGTAGTTCTATCAAATTCTAGAACTTCTCCTAACTGAGCTTTTCGTGCGTATTTCTTAACTGTTGGAGCATCTGTAAACCCTTGCCCGTTCAATTTACCACCGTAGAAATTTACTGTAACACCTACTTGTTCCACACTATACTTAGATTCAGCTCTTCTGAAAGGTATGTCAGCTCTGATAATTCCATCCTTATCAACTAAGATTACAGGAAATGTTTCAAAAAATGCGGGCATTCTTCTTACACTTAATTCTCTGCTTTCTTTATCCTTGAATATCGGATGTCCTAACCAAGCTTCAGCAATTCCATCGCCTTTGTTCATAGGTCCTGCACGGAATAATCCACCTTTTGCTGGGTTGTTAAACTAGAGTTAACATTACTGTTTCACTCCGTCGTCCGATCCGGACATGAGATTTTCATCTCATCCGGCTCTCGGCAAGATAGTTTCCATGTTAAGACAAATTTTGGACTATGTAACCTTTTAGAAACTGTATTTCGTTGTCTTAAGTTTAAATCTATGTTGTCATCTCATAAATACAATTTTGTAATTTAAATATTCAAGATTAAGTTGGAATCTCATTTATTTTGTTTCCTACAAATAGTATTTCATCTTCTTCACTTATATATTGAAAAATTGTAATCGTATTTTGCTATCTGCCCACAAGTCAATCGGCATATCCTATCCACACTTTTCTTGCAATAAGGCTTTGGCTTCCCTCTTATGTCCTACCCTCGTTTTCGTCTAGCGTTCGGAACACTTACCTGATATTCAGGAGAAATTACGAGTTTTTTCTTGTTCTCTATACATATTAATCACATTGTAGTTAGGACTGTTAAATACTCGGCACGGATTTTCTCACTCAGAGAAAAATTTCTAGCCTAGGAAAAGGAAACAACTTTCTAGGATCCGCAAAATTGTTATTCTTTAATCGTTTTTACACAATTATAGAGTAATTAGTATCTATGAAAGCTTCAACCTTACAGGTATATGGTAGCGCTCAAATATTATGTTTGATACTCCAAGCTTAAAAACATTGAGATTGAGCCTCTCAAAAAAAGGATCCGTTGACAATTACCCGAAAGCCTTATGCTTAAACTAAGCCCATCCACGGGTTATCAAGGCTTTCAGGGCAGTTTCTAGAGAAACTGAAGGAATCCAACCTTATATGTAATAGACTACCAAAATATTGAAATAATTTGGCCTGATTTCTATCTATAAAGACGTTATACAGTTTCAAGTCGCACATTTCCTACATAATCATAAAAAGCTAATTTATCAGGAATTCTTGACCAAGATTCACTTAGAGATAATCCTTCGTTCAATGAGTTTTCAACTCTTCTTTCAATTTCTTGTTGGAAGTAGCCACTATCCCATTGATATCTTGTTGGACCAAATAACTCCAACGGTGTTGTAGCGCTACCGTACCACATAGTACCTGTTGTAATAAATGCTGCAAAGAATACAGCCGCAATACTACTAGATAATACTGTTTCAATATTTCCCATACGTAAAGATCTGTATAATCTTTGAGGTGGTCTAACTGCTATATGAAAAACACCAGCTATGAATCCTAAAATTCCAGCTGCGATATGGTGTGAAGCGACTCCACTCGGGTTAAATGGGTTAAAACCTTCTGGCCCCCAAGCAGGTGCAACTGGTTGCACTTTCCCCGTAATACCATATGCATCTGATACCCAAATTCCTGGTCCCCATGCTCCTGTTACATGAAAAGCTCCAAAACCGAAACAAAGAACACCAGAAAGAAGTAAGTGAATACCAAAAATTTTCGGTAAATCTAATGCAGGATTACCAGTACGTGGGTCTCTGAATAGTTCTAAGTCCCAGTACACCCAATGCCAAACAGCCGCAAGAAAAAGCAATCCTGATAGACCAATATGAGCTAAAGCAACGCCTTCAAAACTCCAGAATCCTGGATTAGAAACGCTTTCCCCCGTTACACTCCAACCTCCCCACGAGTCCGTAACACCGATACGCGCCATAAATGGGTTAAACTAGAGCAGATATCACTATCTTGAAACTCCGTCGACAGATCCGGACGTGAACCTTTCGCTTCATCCGGCTCTTTCTCTTTATTTTTTTTTATCATAAGCTTATTTGTCTAGCTTTTTGCTAAAATTCTTTTACAATTATGGCAACGTAGTGATTAATGATATCAAGTATCCTCAATTATAATTTACTTTGTAGTAAGATGTACGAAAATTCCAGTAGTGATGGTCTCTGTCATAAACAGATTTACTTTTGATAACTCCTATCCATCTTTTTCGTTGAACCCAAGATAAATTGGGTAACCAGATTTTATCAATCACACCATTTTCTCGTCTACTGTACCCGTTTAAGATCCAGTTATCTCGATAATGTTTACCTTCAAATGTGTATTCTCTATTACTAGGAAAGTATCGTTCTTTAACATTCTCACGTCCATTACGTTTATCTCTTCGGAAAGCCCAGGATCTAAGTTTTTGTAAAATATAATGAGATATTTTTCTAAATATATTTGTACACTCGCAATAACGATAGTAATTACCCCATGCTAGGATTTTAGGCGTTAATAGAAGAATTAATTTATATGAAGAAGCAGCTTTATTTTTTTTTATACTCTCACGAATATCAGATAGAATCTGTACTTGCGCTTCTCTTGTTGGAGATATTTTTAATTTGTTTATTCCATTTTTAACAATCATTAAAAACTGGTACTTTAAAAAATCGAATCCTTTATTGGAAGAAGAAATCACTTTTTTAGAAATTGTTAATGTACAACTTTTTTGCAACAATTTGTCTACAACTTCATCAACTTTTTTCACTAATTCTGCGTTTTCGTGTAAAAAAAGTATTTCGTCACTGTACCGTATAACGCATAAAGAGTTCCGAAATATACTGAAAGTCTTCAATTGTAATTTCGTTGGATCAATTTCGTTTCTTACTTTTTCAATTAATCCTTCTAAAGCTACATTAAAAATAAAATTAAATACAGAATATTTTTCTTTATTATCAAATTTTATATTATTCACTTCATTTTCAATCTGATGTTTTTGAATGCGTTCGAGACTTAACCAAAAGTATAATTGATTTCGGATAATAGGTAATGTTTCCAACTTATCTAGTAATTTTTTTATATCCATATCTCTTAAAGATTTTTTATTCTTCACTTTTACAAAGAAAGTATGAAATCTTTGAAAAGATATAGTTTTAATAGAATAAGAGTATATTGCTTCAATCGCATCTTGTTTCCATCGACCAGGTCTCAATCCGTAACAATGTTGGAGGATACGTCCTTCCCATTCGGGTTCTAAAGCCAATAAGCATAAAGCTTGTTTTGTCTCTTCTTCTAACTGTTCCAAAATCAAGAGTGATTCACTTGTAATTTGGGTGCTGGCTACTTTGCTTTTTTGTTGAAGACTTAATCTACTGTTTATTCTAAGCTTAGACGCAAGTCTTAATTTGTCTTCAGAAGTCACATATAATCCATCTCGCGAATATTTTTTTCTGCGTTCTATTGTGACTTGTTTTACAACTAACAATTTAGAATCAACAGAGGATATAATTTTTTTTTGTAAACCTTTTACTATACGATTATCACCACGTTTGGAAGCTTCATAAATCCTTCGTTGATATCTGAATACACGTTTTTCAACTAATCGCCAATCAACGTTATCCCACTTTTTCAAGCTCATATGTTATCGAAAATTAAGAAATGTTATTTCTAAAATAAAGAGTCTGACAGACGTCAGCATATACAACTCACTTCCTTGAGCAAATTGCCATTAGCTTTTTCCATCAATCCATAATTCAACCTTAATAAAGATCAGAAAATCTCCACCAAATTTTTTGGTTAGGGTTGAATTTTTCCCATGTCCCATTTAAGAATAATTACACCTGTTTTAGGCCTGTAAACTATTCGATAGAAGTCCCATTTACGGGTATTTTGGTCTAACGAGGTTACGAACTCCTTAGATACTTCATTGAAATACATCTTTTAAAATTGTACTTCATGCCTTAGCTGCTCACTATTATGTTTTGGCATTATCAAACTTAAATACATTACGGGATAAGCCATAACAGGTCACTATAAACCTTTGCTAAATCTCCTCCATTCTAACTGAGTAACCAAGGTTTAAAGGGCAGATCACAAACATCTGCGAGGAGTCTCACCTCATTCTTATATAGTTATCTTTTTTATAAAAAAGATTGAGACTTCGCTTTGAAGGCTTGGTCCCAAACTGGTCGCACCATAACAAACATACCTTGTCTCCACATCGGATTTAATACAGGGTCAGAAGGGTCAAAAACAGCTAATTCGTACAATGCCATTGAACCAGCCCAGCCAGAAACCAGTGCGGTATGCATTAAATGTACAGCGATTAATCTTCCAGGATCATTGAGTACAACTGTGTGTACACGATACCAAGGTAGTCCCATAGACTACACTCCTTTTTTCAAAATATTGTTGATTTGACTTTCTTACAATATGTTTTAATTATAAAGCAAGAATCCTTTTTTATTCACTCTTAGTATTTAATAATTTTATTTTTTAATCCTTATGTCACAAATAATTTCAATGTAATGCTATAATAGTATCAATAAAGGTTAAGATTAAAGTTTAGAATTTTTATCAAGTAGCAAAATAAGATCTAGCATAACTGCACTGGAATTGCGCATATGAAATGTTAGCTTTTGCATTGAGACATATGTTAAAACACATATTGACCATTTGCATAAATTAATATTAAATTACATTATTTAATAAAGGAGTCCAAAAATGGCAAGTTATAAAGTTACACTTAAAGGTGAAGGTGTTGATACAACTATTGATTGTCCAGATGACCAGTATGTTCTAGATGCTGCCGAAGAACAAGGGATTGATTTACCTTATTCTTGTAGAGCTGGTGCATGTTCAACATGTGCTGGTAAGGTTTCATCAGGCACAGTTGATCAGTCGGATCAATCTTTTTTAGATGATAGTCAGATTAGTGATGGATTTGTTTTAACTTGTGTTGCTTACCCTACTTCTGATTGTACTATTATGACTCATCAAGAAGAATCTTTATACTAAAAGTGATGTAAAAGCTATAAAAATAGTTCCTAGCCAAAGAATATTTTTTGACTAGGAACTATTTTTATAGTTTCACATCTATATCTATTCCAGATGGTAAATCCAGTTTCATTAACGAGTCTATTGTCTTTGAAGTAGGTTCATACACGTCGATAATCCGTTTATGAATTCTAACTTCAAAATGTTCACGAGAATCTTTGTCAACATGCGGTGAACGTAATACACAATAAATTTTTCGTTTTGTGGGCATAGGTACAGGTCCCATTGTTAAAGATTCTGTTCTTGAGGCAGTATCTATTATGCTCTCACAAGATTTATTTAGTAAAGGAATCTCATAACCTTTTAAACGTATACGAATTTTTTGCTTTTGCATTATGTGATTAATTTAAAAATTTTTTATTTTAATCTAGAATTTTTGATACAACTCCAGCTCCAACCGTTCTTCCACCCTCGCGAATAGCAAATCTCATTCCTTTTTCAATAGCAATGGGATGAATTAATTGAGCTGTCATTTTAATTCTATCTCCAGGCATCACCATTTCAGCCGGAGACCCATCATCCGCTGTAAATTGAGCAATTGTCCCAGTTACATCTGTTGTTCTTACGTAGAATTGCGGTCTATAACCAGTGAAAAAAGGAGTGTGTCTTCCTCCTTCCTCTTTCTTTAATACGTAAACTTCACCTTCAAATTTAGTATGAGGCTTTATAGATCCAGGAGCTGCCATTACCATTCCTCTTTCAATGTCGGCTTTCTGAATACCACGTACTAATATACCAACGTTGTCTCCAGCTAAGGCTTCATCCAAACTTTTTTGAAACATTTCAAGGCCAGTGATTGTAGTGTTTCTTGTCTCTCGTAGACCTATAATTTCAATAGTGTCTCCAACCTTTACTTTGCCTCTTTCGATCCGTCCTGTAGCAACAGTACCACGACCAGTAATTGAGAAAACATCTTCTACTGCCATTAGAAAACTCTTATCTACTTCTCTCACAGGTGTTGGAATATACGCGTCAATTTTTTCCATTAATGTGAAAATAGTGTCAACCCATTTATCTTCACCTTTTTTCATTCCTGGTTTATTAGCAAGAGTTTCTAATGCTAGTAAAGCGGATCCAGAAACGAAGGGGATTTCATCTCCGGGAAAATCATACTTTGATAATAATTCTTGAACCTCTAACTGAACTAGTTCCAGTAGTTCATCGTCATCTACCATATCAGCCTTATTTAAAAACACAACCATATGAGGTACGCCTACTTGTTTTGCTAATAAGATGTGCTCTCTTGTTTGAGGCATAGGTCCATCAGCTGCGGAACAAACGAGAATTGCTCCATCCATCTGTGCCGCACCAGTAATCATATTTTTTACATAATCAGCATGCCCAGGACAATCTACGTGCGCATAGTGTCGGTTCTCTGTCTCATATTCTACGTGAGCTGTGTTGATAGTAATACCTCTTGCTCTTTCTTCTGGAGCAGAATCAATCTCATCAAATTTTTTCGAGACACTTGATGTTGAAAATACAGACAATGTAGAAGATATAGCGGCAGTTAATGTAGTTTTTCCATGATCTACATGTCCTATTGTTCCAATATTAATATGAGGTTTCTTTCTTTCAAATTTCTCTCTTGCCATAGTATTTTTATGTAATTTATGTGTTATACATTCTTGTTGCTTTTGTTTTACCCAAGTTAGAAACGATAATGAGCAAATGCTTTATTAGCTTCTGCCATACGATGTACTTCTTCTCTCTTTCTTATAGAATTTCCAGTGTCACTAGCAGAATCCATTAATTCATTTGCCAATTTCATAGACATACTTTTTCCAGATCTTTCTCTCGAAAACTTGGTGATCCAACGCAAAGCTAAATTTGTTCCTCGAAAAGCTCTCACTTCTAACGGTACTTGATAAGTTGACCCACCAATTCTTTTTGCTTTAACTTCCACTAAAGGAGTAACTTTACTTATCGCTGATTCTAAAACAGTAAGTGATTCTTCACCTGTTCTTTCTTTGATAATATCTAAAGCTTGGTAAATGATTTTTAAGGCCAAATGTTTTTTACCTTTCTGCAATATTCTTACTGTTAGCATACTTACTAAGCGACTATTGTAAATAGGATCTGGTAAAGCGAGCCTTTTTTTTGAACTAGAGCGTCTTGACATAATACTTTTTTATTTTTATTATTTTTATGTTTAAATTAACAAAAGCCTCTTTTAATTATTTAGGTTTTTTAGCACCATATTTAGATCTACTTTGACGTCGATTTTTTACGCCAGATGCGTCTAAGGTACCTCTAACAATGTGATATCTTACGCCTGGTAAATCTTTTACTCTGCCACCTCTTAATAACACAACAGAGTGTTCTTGGATGTTGTGTCCTATACCTGGAATGTATGCTGTAACTTCAAACCCTGATGTTAATCTTACCCGTGCAACTTTTCTAAGTGCAGAATTAGGTTTCTTGGGAGTAGTTGTGTACACTCTTGTGCAAACCCCTCGTCTTTGAGGACAACTCTTTAATGCAGGAGATTTAGTCTTCTTTTTTATTGTCTGACGTTCTGAACGTATTAATTGCTGAATTGTTGGCATTTTAGATTAAATTTTTTATAGGATTTATTAACGAATAGTTTTTATTTTTTTTCATTATCAATACCATATTTACGCATAAATCTCTCAACTCGTCCTTCTGTATCTAACATTTTCTCAGAACCAGTGTAAAAAGGGTGATTGCCTGACCAGATATCTACATTTAATTCTGGTTTCGTTGAACTAACAGTCATTACTAATTGTCCATCACAATAAACTTTACTTTCTTCGTACCATTTAGGATGTATATTGTCTTTAGCCATGTAATTATAAATAGATTATAGGTTTATCGTTTAGAGAACTGCGGGGCTTTTCTAGCCTTTTTTAAACCATATTTCTTTCTTTCAATTCTTCGAGAATCTCTAGTTAGATACCCTTCAAATTTGAGCGCTGTTCTATTTTCAGGATTCACTTTGCATAATGCTTTCACTAATCCAAGTCTAATAGCTTCTGTTTGTCCAGTTAGGCCACCCCCTTTTGCATTAACATAAATATCGTATTTATTGTCTAATCCTAAAGTACTAAGAGGAGACTTGTAGACTCTGATGTAATTAGGGCTAAACTGTAAATATGATTCTCCTGGGGTACCGTTAATCCATGACTGGCCGGAGCCAGGCACTATTCGAACTCTAGCTACCGCTTCTTTACGATGACCCGTACCAAAGTATACTGTTTTAGTGTTTTCTAACATTTTTCGTATTTTTTAAGTATTTACAAGTTTTGGTTTTTGTGCAATATGAGGATGTTTTTCACCCTTATATACTTTTAATTTAGTGAACAAATCTCGACCCAGAGGACCATTTGGTAACATACCTTTAACAGATTTTTCCAGAATACGGCTGGGAATTCGTTTTTGTAATTCATCAAAGGTTTCTATAGTCATTCCACCTTGATATCCGGAGTAACGACGATAAAATTTATCATATCTTTTTTTTCCACTAACTTGGATTTTTTCTGAGTTAATGACTACAACGGCATTCTGTATTTTTTGACTTGGGTGATACATAGGATTGTTTTTACCCGTCAAAATTTTACTTACTTCACTAGCTAGACGGCCTAAAGTCTTCGACTCTGCATCAATTAAATACCATGTATAGCCGTTGTTTTTTTTCGCTTCAACAATTGTTCTATTCATATTTGGTTATTATATATTTATGTAATTTAAAAATTCTCAATTTAACTTCATTGCTTTTTCTTTAGGCAAATTGATACCAAGTCTTTTCTGGAGAGCATCTATGACTTCTTCTGCAGATTTTTGGCCAAAGTTTTTAATTTCAATTAAATCTTCTTGAGAGTAGTCAAGTAAATCCGCTACGGAATGTATCTGAGCTCGTTTTAAACAATTATAAGCTCTCACAGATAATTGAAGTTCTTCTATAAGAATTTGATTGATTTTAGGTTCTGCAGAAATTTCATTACTTCTTTCTGACTCAAAATTTATATCACATAAAGGAGAAAATAAATTAGTTAGTATTCCAGCGGCAGAACTAATAGCCTCTTTGGGAAGTAAGCTTCCATTAGTCCATATTTCTAATTTCAATTGGTCGCGCAATACATTCTGATCATATCTTACATCATCAACGCTATAACTTACTTTTTTTACAGGCATAAAAATTGCGTCTACTTGTAAGAAATCTAAAGAAGATTCATCGGCACTTCTCTCTATTAAATGATATCCTTTGCCTTTTTCAATCCTAAACTCCATTTCTAACATATTATCACCACAAATTGTGGCAATATATTGTTCCGAGTCTACAAGTTCTATTCCAGAAGGTAATTCTAAATCCGCTGCCGTAACGATAGCAGGGCCTTGTATACTGAGACGCCCGATACTTGATTCTGAAATTTCACTTTTGAAAACAAGTTCTTTTAAATTTAATAAAACTTCTAAAACATCTTCTCTTATTCCGGGAATCGTAGAAAATTCATGACTGACTCCAGCTATTCGTACAGCTACTATCGCAGTGCCTTCTAAATCAGATAATAGAATTCTCCGTAAAGCATTACCTAATGTGATGCCTTGACCTTGCTCTAGAGGTTGTATAATGAATTTATTGTAGTAATCACGTAGTCCATCTACTTTAGATTCCACGCATTCTATTTCAAATTTAGTCATATCTTTTGTATAAAAATCAGTATTTTGCCTAAATTAAAAAAGATCAAAAACTTATTCACACATTTTAAACTCTACGTTTTTTCGGTGGTCTACACCCATTATGCGGGACTGGAGTGACGTCTCTAATTAGAGTAATCTCTAAACCAGCGGCTTGGATTGCTCTGATAGCCGTTTCACGACCTGCACCAGGACCCGTTACAATTACTTCTGCCTTTTTCATACCTTGACTGAGAGCTTCTTTGCTCGCTTTTTCCGCTGCTATTTGAGCTGCAAAAGGGGTTCCTTTTTTAGCTCCTTTAAAACCAATAGCACCACTTGATGCCCATGATACAGTTTCACCAGTTGCTGAACTAATTGTAACTATTGTATTGTTGAACGTGGATTGAATGTGCGCTACGCCGTTTGGAGCTGTTTTTTTATTTTTTTTAGTACTTGATTTTTTTATTTGTCTTGCCATTATTAATTTTATTTTCTAGTCTTAATTGTCACTAATTTCATGAAATAAAACTTTTTGTTGATTATTTAGTAACTTTTTTCTTTCCAGCCACTGTCTTTTTACCGCCACGTCTAGTGCGTGCATTAGTTCTTGTTCTTTGACCTCTTAAAGGTAATCCAGCTCTATGTCTCCGACCCTTAACACAATTTACTTCCATAAGCCTTTTTATACTCATAGACTCAATTCGACGTGCCATACCTTCAACAACGTAATGTTCATCAATAATAGATCTTATAAGACTAACATCTTCATCACTTAAATCCTTACAACGGATACTTGAGTCAACTGTAGCTCGATCCAAGATTTTTTGTGAATTAGATAATCCTATTCCATAAATATATGTTAAAGCTATTTCAATTCTTTTATTTTTGGGTAGATCTATACCTGCTATACGTGCCATTTAAACATCCTCCTAATAATTTATATTGTAAAAAACTGTTATTTATTTTCTTTTCATTTTAGCTCTCCCCTGTCTTACTTTGAGCCTTGGGTCTGATTTACAAATGACATATATTCTGCCTCGTCTTTTAACAATTTGGCAATCTTTACTGCGACTTTTTAAACTACCTATAGAACTTACTACTTTCATTTGTTTTTTAGTTTTTAAATTAATATTTTCTCACTTCGTTTAAATTGCGAATTCATTGTGACGTAAAATATTTTTAGTGTTGAGGAAAGCTAAAAATAAATTTTTAATATACGCTTACCTCATTATATTTTCATAGTTTTTTGCTATCAGATACGTTTGAACCTGTTTAGCTGTATCAATAGCAACCCCTACAAGAATTAATAATGAAGTTGCACCTAATCCTTTGAAAGTGGAAATATTTGTTATATTTTCTATGATACTTGGAATTACAGCTATAAATGCTAAAAACAAAGCTCCTAAAAATGTTAATCTATTCAAAGTTTTTTGTAAATAATCTGTGGTAGCTTTTCCGGGACGAACTCCCGGTATACTAGATTCCATCTTTTTTAAATTTTTAGATACATCATTTGGATTAATGACTAGAGATGAGTAAAAATAACTAAAAAAAAGTATCAATAAAAAGTAAAATACTAAATAGATGCTTTTATTACTACTGTTCGGGGATAAAAGATTAAGAATTTGGACAACTAATGGAACATTTATTACTTGAGCTAAATATGCTGGTACAACTAATATTGCAGAGGCAAATATAATTGGCATAACTCCACCTTGATTCAAACGCAACGGAAGATAGCTTGTTTTATTTTCAGCCTGTCCTTTTCCTAATTGTCTAGCTGAAACAATAGGAATACGCCTTGTTCCTTCTTGGATAAAAATGATTCCTATAATCATTAAAAGAAAAATAGAAACTAAAACTAATAATTCTGTAATTTGCGATGTAGAAATAATTCCTTGTGATTGTTGCTGAATTAGTTTAGGTAACCCCGCAACAATATTAATAAAAATTAACAAAGATGGACCGTTACCTACCCCTTTTTCTGTTATTTGCTCAGAAAACCACATAATCATCATGGAACCAGCTGTTAATGCAAGAGTCATTTGTATAACGAATTGCGTGTCCCAATTAAAAACATAAGGACGAACCCAAAAAGAAACTCCTACGCTTTGTATACAAGCCCAAAATAATGCAATATACCTTGTTATTTGTGATATTTTTTGTCTTCCAGACTCTCCTTCCTCTTTCTGTAATTTTTCTAAACTGGGTATCGAAGTTGTAGCTAATTGAATCACTATAGAAGCATTGATATAAGGGACAATTCCAAGTGCAAAAATGCCGATAGAAGCAAATCCTCCCCCTGAGAAAATATTTAAAAATCCCACGATAGGATTGCTTGAAATACTTTGATAGAAAGCATCATGATCTACTCCGGGTACAGGGATGAAAGTTCCTAATCTTGACAATACCAGTAATATTAAAGTTAAACTAATTTTATCCTCTATTGCCTGCTTTTTTATACTTTTTTTTGTAGTCTGCATAATTGATGATGTTAATTTTCTTACGGATAATTTCTCTAAAAGACTCCGTTTCCTTACTAATTTAAATAAGAAAACAGAGTCTTTCAAAAAGTAAATTCTTACTTTATCTTAATAAATTTCTATCTTTAGATACCTGTACAAAAGTTCTGAGTTTAAATAAAGCATCAGCCGCAGCTCGCGCATTATTAAGTGGGTTATTAGATCCCAATTGTTTTGCTAAAATATTTTTTACTCCTGCAAGTTCTAATATAGTTCGCACAGATCCACCTGCAATAACTCCTGAACCAGGTGCAGAAGGTCTCATAATAACTTTCGCAGCACCAGATCGTCCATATATTATATGAGGAATAGAACTATCTTTATTCATTGGAACTACAACAAGCTGTTTCTTAGCATCTGTCACTGCTTTCTTTACAGCTCCAATCACGTCGCTAGCTTTTCCAACTCCTACACCCACTTGTCCTTTTTCATTACCAATAACTAAAATCGCACGAAAACTTAATTTTTTACCACCTTTTACTACTTTAGTTACTCGTCTAATTTGAACAACCCTTTCTTGCCATTCATTATCTTTTTCTTTCCCTTTATTTGTTTTTCTAGAATTAGACATGTTATATAGTTATTTTTAAAATTGTAAACCTTCTTCTCTAGCTGCATCAGCTAAAGCTTTAACTCTTCCGTGATATAGAAGCCCTCCTCGATCAAAAACAACATTCGTAATTTTGTTTTTGATCGATTTTTTAGCTATGCTTATACCTACGATTTTAGAGGCTTCACATGTTGCTCCTGAAACGATCGTAGATCGAATATCTAGATCAATACTAGAACTCGAAGTTAAAGTGCGGCCTGTTACATCATCTATTATTTGGGCGTATATGTTGGTATTAGACCTAAAAATAGATAATCTGGGTCTAACAGGAGTCCCTTTAATTTTTGCTCTTATTCTACTCTTAACTTTATCTATAGATTTTATTTTGTTTTTTCTCATGGTTATGTGTTTGTTACTTCTTCTTGCCTGCTTTACCAGCTTTCTTTCTCACGTGTTCACCTTGATAACGAATTCCTTTTCCTTTATAAGGTTCTGGAGGACGCACTGATCTAATATTCGCGGCAATTTGTCCTACTAACTGTTTATTGATTCCAGAGATACTCACATTAGTATTTCCATCTACAGTTATTTTTATATCATCAGGAGCATCTATTTTTACTTGATGACTGTAACCCACATTCAGGATAAGAGATTTTCCTTGTACTTGGGATCTGTATCCTACACCTTGTAACTCTAACTTTTTTTCAAACCCAGTAGTTACACCTTGTATCATGTTAGCAATCAATGCTCGGTACATACCAAATTCTTTCTTTGATTTCGGAGATAGCTTCAGGACACTTAAAATAATTGTATCTTCACTAATATTTAAAGCGATTTCATCAGAACAAGTCATAGAGAGTTGTCCTTTAGGACCTTTCACTAACATATTCTTATCAGCAAAAGTTACTGTTACCTTTTCCGGGATTTTTACTGGAAGCTTACCTATACGAGACATATTGTACCTTCAAATTTTTTATTCAATATTATTACCATATATAGCATAAAACTTCTCCACCAAGGCCTTGATGACGGGCTTTGTTATCTGTGAAAACACCATAAGAAGTTGAAATTATAGCAATGCCTAACCCACCCAAAACTCTTGGTAATTCTTTTCTGTTTGCATAAACCCTTAAACCTGGACGACTGATCCTTTTTAAAGATGTTATTACAGGATCTCGTTCTTTACCTTTGTATTTTAATGAAAGCAATAATTGCTTTGTAAAATCATCCCCAACTTCTTCAAAAGTTTGTATAAATCCTTCTTCGTGTAACACAGAAGCTAGATTTCTGGTCATTTTAGTTGAAGGGACTTGCACTATTTGATGACGCGCCAGATTGGCGTTACGAATTCTTGTTAGCATATCTGCTATTGTATCATTTACCACGATAGCTCCTAATAATTGATTAATTCTTGTTTATTTTACTTATTTTCCTAATTACTCTTTATATGAAGTTTAAACATCATTGAAAGGCATTCCTAAAGCTTTCATTAATGCAATACCTTCTTGTTGCGTTTTTGCTGTTGTTGAAATTGCTATATCCATGCCTCTTATTTGATCAACTTTATCATATTCTATCTCAGGAAAGATTAATTGCTCTTTTACCCCTAGATTATAATTTCCCCTACCATCGAAGGATTTGACACTAATACCTTTAAAATCTCGAATTCGTGGAAGACTTAAATGGATTAATTTTTCTAAAAAACTATACATCATCTTTTTTCTTAACACTACAGCAATCCCAACTGGCATACCATCTCGAATTTTAAATCCAGCAATTGATTTACGAGCTTTAGTAATTACGGGTTGTTGACCCGTTATTGAGGCAAGCTCCTGAATACTCTTTTCTAGTGCTTTATTATTTTTTGAGGCATCCCCCAAACCTCTATTAATAGTTATCTTTGTTACTTTGGGTACTTCTTGGATATTTGCATATTTAAATTGTTCCATTAACAAAGGAACAACTTTTTCTTTGTAATCAATTCTTAGTTGGCTCATATTATATTTTTATGTTAGTAACTTTTTTAAAACGCGTATCTTTTTTCCGGTTTCGTCAACTTTGTAACTTGTTCTACTTGCTAATTTGTTTTCTTTGCTATAAAGCATTACATTAGAACTATGTATAGGTGCTTCAAATTCAGAAACTTTGCCTACTTCACCTTCTTTGCTAGGTTTTATATGCTTTTTCTTAACATTAATGTCTTCTACGACAACTTGACTTTTTCCTTTAATAATTTTAGTTACTTCACCAACTTTACCTCTATCTTTTCCAGTTAAGATTTGAACAATATCACCTTTCTTTACATGAATGATATTTTTTAATTCTTTTTTCATTTATAGTACCTCCGGGGCTAAGGAAACTATTTTAGTGAAATCTTTATCTCGTAATTCTCTAGCAATCGGGCCAAAGACTCTTGTTCCTCGAGGATTATTTTCTTTATTGATTATAACAGCAGCATTATCATCAAAACGGATAGACATGCCATCCTTTCTTCTTAAAGTCATCTTTGTGCGCATTACGACGGCACGAACTACATCTGCTCTTTTTATAGGCATATTTGGAGTCGCTTGTTTAACTACTCCAATAATGACATCACCTATGCTTGCGTATTTTCTATTCCCCCCAAGAATTCTTATGCACATAATTTTTTTTGCGCCGCTATTGTCAGCAACAGTTAAGTACGATTGTGTTTGTATCATTTTTTTTATTCTCCAATGTTATCCGTAGTAAGCATAGAGGATTTTTGCTTAATCTCTTTCAGACTCCATCGTTTAGTTTTACTAAGAGGTCTTGATTCACTTATTACAACGGAATCGCCTATTCGGCATTCATTACTTTGATCATGAGCTTTATAACGTTTGGTTGTTGTAATGATTTTTCCATACCTTTTATGAGTCATTTTGTTTTCAACAGAAACAACTATTGTTTTTTCCATTTTATTGCTAACAACTACTCCTAAACGTTCTTTTATAGGCATACAATTTATTTTTATTTTGTGAGTTAGTTTTGTTCTCTTTGTCGCTCTATAGTTAAAAGCTGAGATATTTTTCTTTTTAAATGTTTGAAATTGTGAGATTTAAATGATTGACGAGTTGCCTTTTGCAAACGTAAATCAAATAACTCTTTTTTGCAATCAAGAATGGATTGAGCTACTTGATTATCATCTAATTCTTTTAATTCTACAAAATTAGTAAAAGCCATTCTTAAAATTCCTTAGATATAAATTTTGTCTTTATTGGAAGTTTATATGACGCATTTTTAAAAGCTTCATATGCTATGAGTTGTGAGACACCTGCTATTTCAAATAGAACGTGACCTGGTTTTATAACAGCTACCCAATAATCTGGCGCTCCTTTGCCCGCACCCATTCGAGTTTCTGGTGGTTTAGACGAAATTGATTTATCTGGAAAAACCCTTATCCAAAGCTTTCCGACTCGCTTTACATAACGCGTTATAGTTCGACGCGTAGCTTCAATTTGTCTTGATGTTAACCATATTGGTTCTAAAGCTTGTAAACCGTAGTCACCAAAGATTAAAACATTCCCTCGAGTGGCTGTTCCACGTAGTCTTCCTCGATGTGGTTTACGAAACTTTGTTCTTTTAGGACTCAGCATTATTTGTATATGTATAAATTAAAATTATTATAAAAAACTATTTTTACTTTGATTTACGAAGTCCTGGTGTTAATTCTCCGTTAAACACCCATACTTTGATTCCTAGTTTACCGTAAGTCGTTAAAGCTTCTTTTGTGGCGTAATCGATGTCTGCTCTTAATGTTTGCAAAGGTACTCTACCTTCTCTCACCCATTCACTCCGAGCGATTTCTGCACCATTCAATCGACCAGAAACTTGAACTTTAATACCTTGAACATTCGCCCGCTGTGCTTTTTGAATAGCTTGGCGAGTAGCACGTTTAAAGGCAACACGTTTTTCGAGTTGCTGTGCAATGAATTCCCCAATTAGATTAGCGTCTGTATCAATATTTTTTATTTCTGTTACGTTTATTCTAATTTTACTAGTATCTCTCACAAACTTTTTTAAAGTTCCCTTCAGCTTGTCTATTCCGCTACCAGATCGACCCACAATAACCCCTGGTCTTGATGTGTAAATTTCTAATTCTATTTGCTCTGATTTTCTATTTATTTCGATTTTTGAAATTCCAGCACTAACCAATTCTGTGTTAATATGCTTTCTTATTTTATAATCTTCTTCCAAGATAGAAGGATAATTTTTTTTATCCGCAAACCAAGACGAACGATGCTCTTGCGTTATACGCAGACGAAATCCTAACGGATGAATTTTTTGTCCCACATTTATCTCCTTATAATTTTTAAATCTGTGCGCTTGTCACAACTACTTTGATATGGCATGTAGGTTTTTTTATTTTAAAACCTCTTCCTTGTGCTCGCGGTCGGAAACGTTTTAATACAGGGCCCGCATCAGAAGAGGTACTGTGTACGATTAAATCACTCTTTGAAATGCCATTATTGTTTTGAGCATTAGAACCAGCAGATTGTAAAACTTGCAGTACTGGTTTACAAGCTGCGTAAGGCATAAACTCTAAAATCATTAAAGCTTCTTTATATGATTTTCCTTGTATTTGTTTTAATACTCTGCGCACTTTAAAAGGCGACATTCTAATATATTTAGCAATAGCGTAGACTTCTGATTTTGTTGTAGTTGTAGTCATTTGATTTTATTTTCGCGATTTTAACGTCTTGCTTTCTTGTCACTTTTTATATGAGACCTAAAGTTTCTTGTAGCTGAAAATTCTCCTAATTTATGGCCAACCATTTGATCTGAAACATACACAGGGACATGTTGTTTGCCATTATATACAGCAATAGTATGACCCACCATGCTAGGTAAAATTGTAGAAGCTCTTGACCATGTTTTTATAATAGTACTTGGACTACCATCTTTTTCATTCAAAGTATCTACTTTTTTTGCGAGATGAGAGGCCACAAAAGGGCCTTTACGAAGTGAACGAGTCATTGAAATTTTCGTCTTGGGTTATATTTTATTAATAAAAGATTTTTATATTACTTACGCTTACGTATGATACAAAAGTCACTGTATTTATTCTTTCTTCTAGTTTTTACTCCTAAAGCTGGCTTTCCCCATGGTGTAACTGGCTTTGATCTACCAATAGGTGATCTACCTTCTCCACCACCGTGAGGATGATCACAAGGATTCATAACTACACCACGAACAGTTGGACGTATTCCTAACCATCGATTTCTGCCAGCCTTACCAGCCGTTAAGTTTTTATGTTCTGAATTACCAACTTCTCCGATAGTTCCGTAACAGTCTTTATATACAAGTCTAACTTCGCTAGAAGGTAATCTTAATGTGACAAAGTTACCTTCTTTTGCAATAATTTGAGCCGATGTTCCAGCAGACCTAACAATTTGTCCACCTCGACCTGGAATTAGTTCAACATTATGAACAGAAGTACCTAAAGGCATATTTATTAAAGGCATTGCGTTTCCTATCTCAACAGGAACTAAATTCCCAGATACAATTGTATTTCCTAATTCTAATTTTTTTGGATGTAATATGTATCTTTTTTCGCCATCAGTGTAATGTAATAATGCAAGGCGAGCGTTCCTGTTAGGATCATACTCAATTCCGGCTACTTTGGCTTCTATACCATGTTTGTCTCTTTTAAAATCAATAATCCGATACCTTTTTTTATGACCACCACCACGGTGTCTTATTGTTATAATTCCTCTGTTATTCCTACCTGCTTTTGATGATAATTTTGCAAGTAAAGATTTTTCAGGTCTGCTCTTCGTTATTTCTTTAAAATCAGAAACGGATCTGTTGCGTGTACCAGGAGTATATGATCTATAAATTCGTATTGGCATATTTTATTAGTCTTTGTTCATTTAGATGGATTTAAATCTAATTCTCCGAAAATAAGTTGATAGAATTTCCGTCAGCTAAAGTTACTATGGCCTTTTTATTGCGCGGCTTTGTACCGATAAAACGTCCAATTCTTCTTTTTTTTTGGGGAGGATTAAATGTATTAACAGATACAACTTTTACTTTGAATAAATACTCGATAGCAGCCTTGATATCGACTTTTGTAGCCTTATTATCAATAGCAAAACTATATTGATTTAATTCTAAAAGTCTTGTTGCTTTATCTGTTATAATTGGATATTTTACAATATCTATTAATTCTCTTTGCTTTATATTAACCACTATAAGTCTCCTGTATATTTTTTAAAGCATCAGTTGTTATTACTATTTTATCCGCTACAAGTAAATCTTTAATGTTTAAGGTGTTTGAATATAAAAGATTCGTATTTTTTAAATTACGAAGTGATAAGTTTAAATTTGTATTGCCTTTCTTTACGATAACAAGAACTTTTTTTGAATTATCTTTAAGATCAACTATATTTTTTAGAATATTTATTACTGCCCTTGTATTCGGCTTTGTTACTGTAGATATAAAGTCTTCTGTAACAACTGTTTTCTCAAAACTAGTTTTTAAAGCAGTATTAAGTGCTAAACGACGTTCTTTAGTGTTAATCTTCTTACTATACAACCTAGAAGTTGGGCCAAATGAAACTCCACCTCCACACCAAAGCGGAGAATTACTAGATCCTGCTCGTGCATTTCCTGTTCCTTTTTGTTTCCATGGTTTTCTGCCTCCACCTCGGACTTCACTGCGGGTCTTCGTTGAAGCATTTCCTTGACGTTTAGAACTATCTTGGGCTACTACAGCTCTGTGAACAAGATATTTAGGATTTTTTACACTAACAGCTAATGCAATAGATATATCTGACTGAGTCTTACCCTCTAGGTTTTGAACTTTATATGTCAATTCTTGTTTTAATGCCATCTTATATTTTGTTATTTTGTTCTAATCTTTGTTATTAGCCATTTTAATCATTATTTTGTTTGAATGCTTAATAAGTTACCCGTTTTCCCAGAGACAGCTCCTTGTACCACAAGAAGGTTATTATCATTATTTATATGTATAACCTTTAAATTTTTAACTGTACTTTGAGCACCACCTAACCGTCCTGCCATTTTCTTTCCTTTGTGGACTTTTCCAGGACTACTACCTTGTCCAATAGATCCTGGAGCGCGATGATTCTTTGAACCATGGGTCATAGGACCTCTAGTAAAATTATATCTTTTTACAGTACCTTGAAAACCCTTACCTATACTTCGTCCTGAAACCGAAACGTTTTGGCCAATTTCAAATAAATCTACTGTAATTTTTTGGTTTATTGAGTACAAGTCACTCGAGTCTACTCTATACTCTCGTAAATACTTTAACGGAGGTACATCTGATTTTTCTAAATGACCTAATTGTGGTTTGCTGAGTTTAGCTTGAGGTATTTGTGAATAACCTATTTGTATTGCTTCATAACCTTCTTTTTTATATGTTTTTAGATGAGTTATTACACACGGTCCTGCTTTTATAACTGTAACCGGAATAGCGAGACCTGATTCGTCAAATATTTGAGTCATCCCTAGTTTTACTCCCAAAATTCCTATACTCATACGATGTTTATTATTTAAAATTATTTATTTATACAAGTGACGATAACAATACTATCAACATACGACTAAAATCCGAAGTTCGGTTTTTATAACTATGTTATAAAATAAAATTAGTATATAACTATAATATCTATAAAATATTTTTATTTATAGAGTTAATTATTTTTAATTTTATTACTTAAAAAAAATATGGGCAAAGTTGTAGGAATCGATTTAGGTACGACTAATTCTGTAGTTGCAGTTATGGAGGGTGGAAAGCCAACTGTAATACAAAATGCAGAAGGAGCTAGAACAACCCCTTCGGTTGTAGCTTATACGAAAAATGGAGATAGATTAGTAGGGCAAATTGCAAAAAGACAAGCAGTTATTAATCCAGAGAATACATTTTATTCTGTAAAACGTTTTATAGGTCGACAGGCTGATGAGGTTTCTGATGAATCTAGACAAGTTTCATACATAGTTAAAGCAGATGGGAATAATAATATAAAGCTAGAATGTCCCGCGTTAAAAAAAGATTTTGCCGCAGAGGAAATGTCTGCAGAAGTCTTACGAAAATTAGTCGATGATGCTAGTAAACATTTAGGAGAAAAAGTACAACAAGCCGTTATTACGGTGCCAGCTTATTTTAACGATTCACAACGACAAGCGACTAAAGATGCGGGAAGAATAGCGGGATTGGAAGTTTTAAGAATTATTAATGAGCCAACGGCAGCTTCTTTAGCATATGGATTAGATAAAAAAAACAATGAAACTATTCTAGTTTTTGATCTTGGAGGCGGTACTTTCGATGTTTCTGTCTTAGAAGTTGGAGATGGAGTTTTTGAAGTATTATCGACATCTGGAGATACCCATCTTGGTGGAGACGATTTCGATAGCAAAGTTGTGAATTGGTTACTCTCTGAATTTAAAGAAGAACACGGCATTGACTTAAAGGGAGATAGACAGGCATTGCAACGTCTAACAGAAGCTTCTGAGAAAGCCAAAGTGGAGTTATCAAACTTAACTCAGACTGATATAAATCTTCCTTTTTTAACAGCTACAGAAACAGGACCAAAGCATTTAGAAAGATCGATCACCAGAAATAAGTTTGAAGTGTTATGTGCTGATTTGATAGATAGATCTAGAATTCCTGTGGAAAACGCAATAAAAGATGCAAAGATAGACTCTAGCAAGATTGACGAAGTTGTTCTTGTGGGAGGATCTACACGAATGCCAGCAGTGAAAGAAGTTGTAAAAAAAGTATTAGGCAAAACTCCAAACCAGACTGTAAACCCCGATGAGGTTGTCGCGGTAGGAGCCGCTGTGCAAGCAGGAGTATTAGCAGGTGAAGTCAAAGACATTTTATTGTTAGATGTTACACCATTGTCATTAGGTGTAGAAACGTTAGGAGGAGTTACTACGAGAATTATTCCTAGAAATACAACGATTCCAACAAAAAAATCTGAGGTGTTTTCTACAGCGGTAGATAATCAACCAAATGTGGAAATTCATGTATTGCAAGGTGAACGAGAGTTCTCTAAAGATAACAAAAGTTTAGGTACTTTCAGATTGGATGGAATTTTGCCTGCACCGAGAGGAGTTCCTCAAATTGAAGTGACGTTTGACATTGATGCTAATGGTATTCTATCTGTAACAGCAAAAGATAAAGGGAGTGGAAAAGAGCAATCGATTACAATTACAGGAGCCTCTACTCTTCCAAAAGACGAGGTTGATAGAATGGTAAATGAATCGCAGGAAAATGCCAGCGCAGATAAGGAAAAACGTGAAAGAATAGATTTAAAAAATCAATCAGATTCATTGTGTTATCAGTCAGAAAAGCAGTTAAAAGATCTTGGAGATAAAGTTACTGCAGAAGACAAAACAAGTATTGAAACAGCTATTAATGATTTAAGACAGTCAGTCCAAGAAGAAAAATATGAAAATATGAAACCATTAAGTGAAAAGTTACAAAATGCACTAATGGAAATAGGAAAAAAAGCTTATGATGCTCCTAAAGGAAATGAAGAAAACCAAGATAAAAAAAATGATGATTCAGTAATTGATGCAGATTTTTCTGAAACAAAGTAAAGTATACGGGGACAAGTTTTAGACTGAAAATTGTTCCACCATGTTTTACCCTACCGTATCAGCATATTACATTTGTTAGTTTAAAAGTTTAAGAAAATAAAAATAAATAAAAGCAATGCATTCCTTTTATTTTAATAAAGGGATAATAAGTTATTCAATCAAGTCGTTAAAGTTTTTTTTTATTTTGTAATCCAATGAATAGGCTCCTGAATCCTCTAAACGTACAACCCGTATACGTTCAGTGAAGCTACATGTTAACTTTATTTTTAAAAAATTTGCCTACGGAAAACGTAGGCACTCTTGAACAAGGAATATATAATTTTTGTCCAGTACTTGGGTTGATACCTTGTCTTGCTTTACGATCTCGAGCTTCGAAAGATCCAAATCCTACTAATGTGACTTTTTGTCCTTTAGTTACAGCTTCAACTATGGTTTCTAAAAAAACTGTAATTATTGCTTCCGTATCCTTCTTTGTTATATTAGTTTTAACAGATACAGAATCAATTAAATCTGACTTATTCATGAATATCTCACTCCAAAGTAATAGGTCTTTAAAATAAAAAATTAAAATATCTAAAACAAAATACAAGAATAGAAAAAGTCACTCGTGTAAGTCAAATAAAAGCAAAAGTTGCTTTTATAGAAATTATAAAACTTTTCTACCCCGAAATATTTTGTATTTCTTACTAAACTGCCACTTTTTGACTAATAAAGTCAACCGCTTGCTGCAGATTAGAAATTTGCTCAGCAGTTTCATCAGGAATTTCGATATTGAAAGCCTCTTCAATAGCCATTACTAATTCAACAGTATCTAAAGAGTCCGCTCCAAGATCATTTGCAAAGTTTGCATTTTTTGTTACTTGAATTTTTTCAACTCCAAGTTGTTCAGAAATGATTGTTTGCACTTTTTCAAATATTTCTTTTTCGTCCATAATAAATACCTTTCTGTTTATAAGATAACTAACTCCAAACAAATTAAGATATTAAATAAAAATAAACAACTTGATTAAATACTACTACAATATGTTTATAAGAAAAGATAACATCAATTGTAAATCAACTTCGAAAAAATTTATAACTTGGATCAGAAAGAAGTAATTATTTTAATTATTATTAACAAAATTAATAGTGTTATTCACAGGTTTTTACAATAAGAGTTATTATTATGTAATCCTTGAGAGAAAAAATAATGAAAACTTGCTTTACCTTATTTTATTTTTTAAATAAAAAGTTATTAAGGTGTCCAAATATACAAAAAGCAAGAGTTTCTAATTTCTTGTCTCAAAAGAGGAGAACCTCAATGACTATTAGCTCAAAAGAGCAAGAGGCAAAAAGAGTTTCCATTACAGTAGATAGAGACCCTGTTAGTACTTCTTTTGAAAAATGGGCTCAACCAGGTCATTTTTCACGTACATTAGCGAAGGGACCTAAAACAACTACTTGGATTTGGAACCTTCATGCCGATGCTCACGACTTTGACAGTCATACTAGTTCACTAGAAGATATATCTCGTAAAATCTTTAGTGCACATTTTGGTCAATTATCGATCATCTTCTTATGGCTAAGCGGAATGTATTTCCACGGAGCTAGATTTTCTAATTACTCGGCTTGGTTAAGTAATCCAACAGCTATTAAGCCTAGTGCTCAAGTTGTTTGGCCTATAGTAGGACAGGAAGTACTAAACGGAGATGTCGGTGGAGGTTTCCAAGGTGTTCAAATTACTTCGGGTTTCTTCCAACTTTGGAGAGCTTCAGGTATTACAAATGAAGTGGAACTATACTGGTGTGCATTAGCTGGATTAATAATGTCTGGTTTAATGATTTTTGCCGGTTGGTTCCATTATCACAAAGCTGCTCGTGCGAATTAGTTAACACTCTCATTTTACGTTGCAGTCAATTCTGCACTATTTGTCTATGTATAGTTAAATCTGAATCACTAACTTTTTGAACGAAAGTACAAAGGGGACAATAGCATGTGATTAAAGTGATCCAAGAAATACAATGTAAAAGTAGGATTGCGAAGATAATAATAGCGTCATGGATAAGGCTACACTGCTTAAAGTCTAAAGTAAGGGGGGCCTTTTGTGCCTATTCGATTACATTGAATTGTCGATTAAATATAGTTTGATTTCTAGGGAGTAGGGGAATCAAAAAGACACTAATATTTACCAAATTTCTGAAGCATCTAAAGAAATAAAAACACTTGAAAGGACATCCTAAAGCGTGAAAATACGTAATGAAATAATGATATTAACAGGGAAACCTAGTATCACGAGTGACTAATACTGCTGTCTTTATACATCACCTTTTATCTTAAGCAATGATCCATTTATGGCAGAAGAACCTTCAGCAAGAAGGTAGTTTTCTTTATCTAGAACTTTATAACCATACTCTAATTGGAGTTAACTTAACAAAAATATATGATTAAATGGAAATTCAAAGACTAGAGAAAATGTCTAAACAGGTACGACTTAAACCTGATTATGTTTGGAAAAATTTACACAGATTACTTTGTTCTGAAGAATTATGGATACTCGCTTATGAGAAGCAAAAGAGTAATGTGGGAACACCTACATCTGCAATGACTCTAGATGACACCGTACAAGGGATGTCATTGGAAAGAATTAGAAATACCATACTTCTTTTCAAAAAAGGTGCTTGGAAACCTCAGATAGATAAAAAAGTTCAAATTCTTAAGCCAAGAACCAAAGAAATTAGAATTATAGAAATGCAAGATGAAATGGATAAACTAGCCCAAGGTGTAGTATTACTCATCCTTCAAGCACTGTATGAACCCATTTTTCGAAAATACAATTATGGAATTAGGCCCGGTATGGGAACTCACGAAGCTTTACAATACATAGAAAGAAATTTCCAAAGTATTCATACTGTCTTGGAAAGTGACATAAAAACTTGTTATCCTGTAGTGCATCACTCTATATTGATACAAATACTTAAACGACGTATAAGTGACAAAAAATTTTTAGATGTAATTCAAAAAATGTTAAAAGCTGGGCTTTGGGGTATAAAAACCAATAAACTCTTAACTTTAGATGGTACTCTTCCAGGATCGATTGTTTCGCCGATGATTGCGAACATCTACCTCCACGAAATGGATCTATTTATAGAAAGTTGGTATAAAAAAAATATAATTCCCTTAATAAAGAAAAGGAAAAAAGACCTACTATTTTCAACTTCTATAAACGTAAAAAGTAAAGTAAAAAATTTAGAGAAATCACACAATTTTAATGTTAAAGAAAACAGGACACTAAAGCTTAAAATATTGGAAATGTTAACAGTAACGCCTAAAAATATAACTCCAAGATTAATTTATGTAAGATATGCAGATAACTTTATACTAGGAACAAGCTTAGATACCCATAATGTCGTAAAACTAAAAGACGACCTAACAAAATTTCTAAAAAACAAACTAGCCCTTACGCTGAATGAAAAAAAAAGCAAAATAGTGAATATAAGTAAAGAAAGCTGTTTCTTTCTCGGATATAATATAAAAATAGATACATCTAAAAAACTTTTCTTAATAAAACCTAATAATAAATCTCCTTATCTAAAAAAAATCACTGGGCATTTTGTAAAGCTTGAAATACCAATTCAAAATATAATAAACAAATTATCTCAAAAGAGTCTTTGTACAAGAACGGGAAAACCGTTATCAATGGGAAGATTAACTCCGTATGATGATCAGGATATAGTAAGGTACGGATCTGGTTTATTAAGAAGTCTTCTTAACTTCTATGCTCCCTCAGTAAGCACTGCACACAAACATAGAATACGATACATCGTTAAATTTAGTTTATTGCACACTTTTGCTCATAAGTACAAATCAACAGTAAAAAGAATGCATCTTAAATTCGGACCAGATATTACAGTAGAGTATGAATCTACCGATAAGAAAGACATTGTAACAAGTAAATATGTAAAGCTCGATAAAGTTAATCCTGCAATAATGTGGAAAATAGGGAGTCAATTTAAAAATATATAATCCGGATATCTTGGTAAATCTGAAGAATAGGCTAAGTAAGTGAAAGGTACGAATACATTGTATAAAAACTCTCTAAATATCATCCCAAAGAGCTTTAACGAAATACTTATAATATGTAGAGACATAATCAAGTAATTAAAGAGAAATAGAATAATATCTATTAAAAATATATTGAATTCATTATCTGATGACGGCATTGATCTAAAAAAACGTTTAATAATCCATAAACTCCGCAAGAAACTCATAAGCAAATGACGAAATTAAAAACGTTATATTCAAAGAAAAAACAATAATAATCTTCAAAATAGTTATGACTATTGGTTAAATGTCAATAAGAAACATGCAGAATTTTCGGTAAACGAAAGCTGCTATACCAAATTTTACTATTTTATGTAGATATTGGAAGACGTTGAATAAGTGAAAATGTTTTTCTATGAAAAAATTACGCAGAAAATGTAGACACATCAGCTATAGATAAAATACATCTTAAGGGTCTTCGTAATTCACGAATCCAAAATACCCCTAAACAAAACTAAAAATAAGTTAAAAAGGTTTATAACTTACATAAGAAAGGCAATAATTTAAAGAAAATGGAGAGCCGTGTGCAGTGAAAGTTGCAAGCACGGTTCGGGAAGAAGGGGTTCTTACGGAACCTCTTACGTTCATCAAAACTTGAATGGTTTCAGAATGCAGAATCTATGCTAAACCATCATTTATCTGGATTACTAGGTCTTGGATGCTTATCATGGGCTGGGCATCAGATTCACATATCTTTACCTATTAACAAATTATTAGATGCAGGTGTAGCTCCACAAGAGATACCTCTACCTCATGAATTTCTTGTTAACAGAGAATTAATGGCTCAACTGTATCCAAGCTTTAGTAAAGGTGTTATGCCATTCTTTACTTTAAACTGGAGTGAATATTCAGATTTTCTTACTTTTAAAGGTGGATTAAACCCAGTAACAGGCGGCCTATGGCTAAGTGATACAGCACATCACCATTTAGCATTAGCGGTTTTATTTATTATTGCTGGTCATATGTACCGTACTAATTGGGGAATCGGGCATAGTATGAAAGAAATTCTGGAAGCTCATAAAGGTCCTTTCACAGGAGAAGGACATAAAGGACTCTATGAAATCTTAACGACCTCTTGGCATGCTCAATTAGCTATAAATTTAGCTATGCTAGGGTCTGTTAGCATAATTGTTGCACACCATATGTATGCGATGCCTCCGTATCCGTACATAGCAACTGACTATCCAACACAGCTTTCACTATTCACTCACCATATGTGGATTGGAGGATTTTGTGTTTGTGGAGCTGCAGCTCATGCTGGTATCTTCATGGTTAGAGACTACAATCCAGCTCAAAATTACAATAATTTATTAGATCGTGTGATTCGACATAGAGATGCTATCATTTCACATTTAAATTGGATATGTATTTTCTTAGGTTTTCATAGTTTTGGATTATATATTCATAACGATACCATGAGAGCCTTAGGAAGAACTCAAGATATGTTCTCTGATACAGCTATTCAACTAAAACCTGTGTTCGCACAATGGGTTCAAAATATCCATACAGTAGCACCAGGAAACACGACACCAAATGCTTTGGCTACAGCTAGCTACGCTTTCGGAGGCAATGTTGTTTCAGTAGGAAACAAGGTAGCAATGATGCCAATTCCATTGGGGACAGCAGACTTTATGGTACACCATATTCATGCATTTACTATTCATGTTACAGTTCTAATTTTACTAAAAGGTGTACTTTTCTCTAGAAACTCTAGATTAATTCCTGATAAAGCAAACTTAGGATTTAGATTTCCTTGTGATGGTCCTGGTAGAGGAGGAACTTGTCAAAGTTCTGCTTGGGACTCTGTATTTTTAGGTTTATTCTGGATGTATAATTGTATTTCTGTTGTTATTTTTCACTTCAGTTGGAAAATGCAATCTGATGTATGGGGAACTGTACAAGCAGATGGAACAATTACTCATATCACAGGTGGTAACTTCGCACAAAGTGCTATCACTATCAACGGCTGGCTTAGAGACTTCCTTTGGGCTGAAGCGTCGCAAGTGATTCAATCATATGGATCAGCTTTATCAGCATATGGATTAATCTTCTTAGGTGCTCACTTTATTTGGGCATTTAGTTTGATGTTCTTATTTAGTGGACGTGGTTATTGGCAAGAATTAATTGAATCAATCGTATGGGCACATAATAAATTACATTTGGCTCCAGCTATTCAACCAAGAGCGTTAAGTATTACTCAGGGACGTGCAGTTGGTCTTGCTCATTATCTTCTTGGAGGTATTGGTACGACGTGGGCATTTTTCTTAGCAAGAATTATTTCTGTAGGATAAGAGGAAAGGGTATTTAAGGAAGCAGTATGGCAACAAAATTTCCTAAATTTAGTCAAGCGCTTGCTCAAGATCCAGCTACTAGAAGAATCTGGTATGGTTTAGCAACAGCGCATGATTTTGAAAGTCATGATGGAATGACAGAAGAAAATCTTTACCAAAAGATTTTTGCCTCTCATTTTGGTCATTTAGCAGTTATATTTTTATGGACATCAGGAAATCTATTTCACGTTGCTTGGCAAGGCAACTTTGAACAATGGGTTTTAAATCCGTTAAAAGTAAAACCTATTGCACACGCAATATGGGACCCACACTTTGGAGAACCTGCGATTAAAGCATTTACGAAAGGTGGAGTATCTTATCCAGTAAATATAGCAACATCAGGTGTATACCATTGGTGGTACACAATAGGTATGAGAAATAATAATGATCTTTACTCTGGATCACTATTTTTACTATTCTTGTCAGCTGTATTACTATTTGCTGGATGGCTTCATTTACAGCCAAAATTTAGACCAGGATTATCATGGTTCAAAAATAATGAATCAAGATTAAACCATCATTTATCTGGTTTATTTGGATTTAGTTCTTTAGCGTGGGCTGGACATTTAATTCACGTGGCAATCCCGGAAGCGAGAGGACAACATGTAGGATGGGATAACTTTACAAAAGTTACCCCTCATCCTGCAGGTCTCACTCCATTCTTTACAGGAAATTGGAGTGTTTATGCTGCCTCTCCAGATACAGCAAGCCATATTTTTGGAACAAGCGAAGGATCAGGAACAGCTATCTTAACATTCTTAGGTGGATTTCATCCTCAAACTCAAGCATTATGGCTTAGTGACATAGCACATCATCATTTGGCTATCGGTGTTGTATTTATCTTTGCAGGTCATATGTATCGTACTAACTGGGGAATCGGCCATAGTCTAAAAGAAATTTTAGATGCACATAGACCTCCTGGAGGACGTTTAGGTGCTGGACATAAAGGGATTTTTGAAACATTAACAAATTCATTACACTTTCAATTAGGTCTGGCCCTAGCATCTTTAGGCGTTATTACTTCTTTGGTTGCACAACACATGTATGCATTACCATCATATGCATTTATTGCCAAAGATTATGTGACACAAGCGGCTTTATATACACATCACCAGTATATCGCTGGTTTCCTAATGGTGGGAGCTTTTGCGCATGGTGCTATCTTCTTCGTAAGAGATTACGACCCTGAACAGAATAAAAATAATGTTCTGGCTCGAGTATTAGAACATAAAGAAGCGATTATTTCGCATTTAAGTTGGGTATCGCTTTTCTTAGGATTCCATACATTGGGGCTATATGTTCACAATGATGTAGTTGTAGCATTTGGTACACCAGAAAAGCAAATTTTAGTGGAACCTGTATTCGCTCAGTGGATTCAAGCGTCATCTGGAAAAGCATTATATGGTTTCGATGTTTTATTGTCTTCAAGTAGCAGTTTACCAGCAAATGCAAGTAGTAATATATGGCTTCCAGGATGGTTAGAAGCGATAAATAGTGGTCAAAACTCTTTATTCTTACCAATTGGTCCGGGAGACTTCTTAGTACATCACGCTATAGCATTAGGTCTTCATACAACAGCTTTAATTTTAGTAAAAGGCGCATTAGATGCTCGTGGATCTAAATTAATGCCAGATAAAAAAGACTTCGGATATAGCTTCCCTTGTGATGGTCCAGGTAGAGGTGGTACATGTGATATTTCTGCATGGGATGCTTTCTACTTATCTATGTTCTGGATGCTAAATACGATCGGATGGGTAACCTTCTATTGGCACTGGAAACATATAACTATTTGGCAAGGCAATGCAGGACAATTTAACGAATCTTCAACATATATTATGGGTTGGTTAAGAGATTACTTATGGCTAAATTCGTCTCCGTTAATTAATGGATATAATCCATACGGAATGAATAGCTTATCTGTCTGGTCTTGGATGTTCTTATTTGGACACTTAGTATGGGCAACTGGATTCATGTTCTTGATCTCTTGGAGAGGTTACTGGCAAGAATTAATTGAAACTCTTGCTTGGGCACATGAAAGAACTCCATTAGCTAACTTAATACGTTGGAAAGATAAGCCTGTAGCTTTATCGATAGTACAAGCAAGATTAGTTGGATTAATTCACTTCACCGTAGGTTATATCTTTACTTATGCCGCTTTTGTTATAGCTTCTACAACAGGTAAATTCGGTTAAATTTGTTAATCTAATAACTAAAAAATAAGGATCCAAAAAATAAGTCTTTTATTTTTTGGATCCTTACTTTTTTCATAAACCAGTAACATATACGGAGTGTTATGGTACTCTGTGAGTATAGAACTCTAAAAACAAAAAAAATCTTTTCTATATATATAATATGGCAAAAAAGAATATGATAGAGCGTGAAAAAAAACGCGAGAAGTTAGTAACTAAATATGAAAAAAAAAGATTCGAAATAAAAAATGCATTAAAAGCGGTCACGTCTTATCAAGAAAAATTAGCGCTATATGCTAAATTGCAATCTTTACCTAGAAACGCATTCCCTTGTCGTTTAAGAAATAGATGCTGGCTAACAGGAAGAAGCAGAGGGTACTACAGAGACTTTGGATTGTCAAGACATGTATTAAGAGAAATGAGTCATGCATGTTTATTGCCTGGAGTAACAAAATCTAGTTGGTAAATCCAGAGTGAATTAATATAGAGCTATGAGTAAAATATTTTTACATTTATGACTCTATACTAATTCAAATTAATATAAAAACTTATAACCCGAATTGATTGCCCCTTCTGTACTGTAAATATGCAGCTACGAACAACCCTGCTAGAGTAACAGGAACAAGCCCTAATACAATTCCAAATAAAAGAGGTTCTATCATTTTTTTATATATTTTAACTATGTTTATATACTTATAATTAGCACAAAATTAAATTATTACGCGCTATCTACTTAGATAAGATTAAAAAATCTGACTACAGTAACATAGTACTATATTATTAGTTAGCTATAAAACTTAGGTGCAGACGTCTAAGAAAAATCTATAAACAAGTATTTGCACCTCATAAACTGCGGATAAAAATTATGGTTTGAAGTATCTGAGCTTGATACTTCAAACCATAATTTTTATCTAAATCCTACAGCTGCTTGCCAAACAAAAGCTAAAAGCAAGAAAAATACCGGGATAACAGGCGCTACATCAACGATAGGCTTGAACATTGCATATGCTTCGGGTAACTTGGCTAATAATAAAATCTCTTCCATATTTTGATCGACCTCTTTGTAAGAAAAAATGTTTATTTATCTGAAGATAGTATTTGAAATAAAACAATCTAGTTTAATTTCAGTATCATCTAGTAAATATTTTACACTATACTTCAACTTAAAGTTAATTAAGTATTGAGATTTGTTGTTAATTAGTTTCGAGGAAAAATAAAAAGTATTGGAACAACTCCGGGTCAAAAAAAAATCTCAAAACTCGTTGCGTTTAATTTATTAAATACTTGTAAAAAGTATGCATCAATAGTATAACATGTAATAGAGAAAGGCTTTCAATGATCAGTTTTGTAAAAATATGAGATCTGCTCAAAAGCATAATTCTAAAACTAAATTTTATCTTTAAGGAGAAAGAATATGGTTGGTATTCTCCAATTACTTGTTAGTGTGTTGATCCTGCTTTCTTTCGCATTAGTTATAGGTGTTCCAGTAGTATTAGTATCACCTGGTGAATGGGAAAAGTCTAAAAATTTAGTATTCTCAGGAGCTGGATTATGGTTTGCTCTAGTCATTGTGACAGCAGCCTTTAATTCTCTTGTTATCTAAATTCGTGTTGCATAATGGAGTCTTAATGAGAGATTTATTGCGGTTCCATTGTGCAGATTGAATAAAAAATAATAAGGTACTGGTTGACAATACCCTGATTTTTATTTATTATGTTGTATGTATGTTAGAAAGCGGGTATAGCTCAGTGGTAGAGCGCAACCTTGCCAAGGTTGATGTCGCGCGTTCGAGTCGCGTTACCCGCTTTAAATTCAAAAAACCGAAGCCTTGACTGCTATCTGTTACAATAATTGTAACAGATAGCAGTCAAGGCTTCGGTTTTTATGAAGGAGAGAGTGAGATTCGAACTCACGGAAACCGCAAGGCTTCTTCTGATTTCAAATCAGACGCATTAGACCAGCTCTGCCACCTCTCCATAATAGTGTAGACTGTATAGAAGAGTATATTCTTACAGTCTCACATTTGATTAATCACTGAACGATTTTTGAGTAAATTTAATTTGAGAAGGATTTAAATTCTTACCAATAGAATGTGATACATTTCCTACGCCTACTCTACCAGAGTTTACTTTCTCAGGAAATACTCCATCTTTGGGATGTAAATACTGCACTTCTCCACTAGGGAAAATACGATATATTTTATAATCAGTAATCTTAAAAGATGTTTTAACTTGAGTTGCTAGTGCTAAACACTGCTCTTTTCTTGCTAAATATAACAAATTCTCACCTTGACGCATTATAGCTGCTCCTCCCGTCGGCATCTCAAACACTTGCTCTTTAGGACTACTCCAGGTGATAGCGTACTTTTCTTCAATTTCTGCAGACCTTAACCATCCACCTGTGCTTCCTTCGAATGTAGGTGAAGGTATTTGTAAATTTAATGTTTCGGACATATTCTAAATAATTTTTTAAAAAATTTTTTCTACTTTCTATATTATACATAATTACAAAAGAAATGAAAGTATATGATGCATTTCAATTATTTTATAGCGGGAAATGGATTTGAACCATTGGCCTTCGGGTTATGAGCCCGACGAGCTACCAGACTGCTCTATCCCGCGTTGGTTACATACTACCTTATATTACCTTAAAATTCTATTAGATAATTATTTAGTCTAAATTCACTTTAAATTAAATAATTTTTGCTATAAATTACTTCAAGAGAAGAAAGCTTAAAAAGAGTATGCATAAAAAAATGCCAACAGTAATTTTTAATCTCGTGAGCAAAGGTAAAACTTTATAATCTCCAGCGAGTTTGTCTTGAATCAGTGTTTCTGGAGTTTTAACCCAAATTTGACCATCATACCAACCAGATTCTTCATAAGCTACTGTCCCTTGTATTAAACGATCATATATATATACCCATCCTAAGTAAGTTCTTAGACATATTCCGATTAAAAGTATGCTTGTAGAAATTAGAGAATAGAGAAATTCGTTATAAAAATTAGTGAAGCTATTAGAACTCGTAAAAACAAAAAATAAGCTAAAAATAAAGCTTATAGACACAACCTTTACAATATTTTGAAAATACGATTGAGGACTTCCTGTTGACCAAAGAAAAGCTACTGATTTTTTTATTTTCTTGTATTCGTTTATAGGCCTTTGGTTTTGAGGTACGGGACATAGAGAACTCAAGTTTTTCATAATCATATAACTAAATATATAAGAATTAATCGATAATGCCTAAACTAGACCTATAGATGGTTAATATAAAAAAAGTTATAACTAACCCCCAAGTAATCTTGTTTAAGCTTTCTTCCGCACTTCTTGTACCACTAAATAACTGATTTTGACCTCCTCCCATTCCTTGTGACTTAGGATTATGTATCATGATTGCAGCAATTAAGGAAACAGAGCATATTAACCACAAGATTTGAACCATTTGTTTAGATTTTAATAAGGGATGTATTATTTCTATTTGTAATAAAGGGGCTGAAAAATAAAAAATCTATATTCCCCCCTCTTCTATTTAATTTTACTCTCCCTGCAATTTAAGCAAAGCAAAACCTAATGCTAATCCAACTAAAGTAATAACAATACTTATTGAAGCTGCTGATGTAAGTTCACTACCCATTTTTTACTTCCTATTGTTGAATTAATTCAATGTTAATTGAACATGTTTTATGTTTTAAAAACCGTTTCTTCCCCATACAACTAATGCTAGTGAAAAACTGAACATTACTAATAATGAAGACCAACCTAAGCTAATTATGTCCATGATAAATTGTTAAATAAAAGTGTCTTATAGTTTTTATCTACTTCGTGAAGTCAAATCAATTTTGACTAAAGATTGATTTTTACGGACTCAGTACACCATCATAGTACATCAAAATAAGGTTTAAAATGATGAATAATAAACGGAGTAATACTTTAAAAAGCTTAGTTCATATTCTTTGTAGAAGACACAATTATAAAATAAAAGTAAAAATAAAGTCGTGAGCTATACAAAAAAATGTACTATATTTATACATAGTAATTTATGATAAAAGTGATAATTAATACACAATAATAATAACTGTTTTTTACTTATGCCAAAACTAAAAACGCGTAAATCAGCTAGAAAAAGATTTAGAAAAACATGTACAGGAAAGTTCGTTCGAAGACGCGCAGGTAAGGGACACATATTAGAAAAAAAGACTTCAAAACGCAAAAGAAACTTATCTCGCAAAATGATAGTATCTTTTGGTGAATCTTTAGTTTTACGTACGATGCTGCCTTACATGTAAACAGATACAAAAAATTAGCGAAAAAAAATGAGAATAAAAAGAGGTAATGTTGCAAGAAAGCGTCGCAACAAAGTACTGAGAATGGCAAGTGGATTCAGAGGCACACATTCAAAACTGTTCCGAGTAGCAAATCAACAAGTTATGAAAGCATTACGATATGCTTATGTTGGACGAAAAAGAAAAAAACGCGATTTTCGAAGTTTATGGATTACACGAATCAATGCAGCTTCTAGATTAAATGGAATTAAATATAGTCAACTGATTAGTGCTTTAAAAGTTTCAAATGTGGCCATTAATCGAAAAATGCTAGCACAAATAGCTGTAGTAGACTCAAATTCATTTACAGAAATCGTAAAGATGTGTGTAAAATAAAAAAGTTAGAAAAGCAACTTTCATTGCTCTTCTAACTTTTTTCTTCATGTATTAGAAATTCATTTCTGCTAACTGCACTTTTTCAAATTGCTTCTTCTTAAGTACTAATAAAATCTGTGCAAGAACTACGACGAAGAAAAAGGCAACAAGACCTTTAACTCGTGATGGACTTTGCAAAACAACTTCTGTTTCAGTTTGTCCAAACCCACCAACATTCGGATCTACTGTTAATGGTTGATCCGATATTAGAGCTTCCCCTTCTTTAACGATTAATGCTGGTCCTAAAGGTATTTTTACTTTCACAACATCTCCACTCTTACTTTTAATGGAAATGTTTGATTCCGTAGTTGATTTTTCTATTTTTAATACTTGTCCATCAACTGGAGAAGTATACAAAGTATTGTTACTCTTTTCACCTGTAGGATTTACTTGACCTCTACCTCTGTTAGCACCGACATAAATAGGATACTTAATAAAATGCACATTTTTATTTTCTGCTGGATTAGGTGCTAAGATAGGAAAGACCAATTTTTGGTTCTCATTTCCCGAAATCGGACCTACTACTAAAATATTATTAAGAGAATCACTGTAAGGTGATATCAAAAGTCCTTTTGTTTTTACTTTTAAATCTTCAGATAATCTCTCTTTAGGAGCAAGTTTAAACCCTTCAGGTAGAACAACAACAGCGCCCACGTTAAGAGGTCCTTGTGACCCATCAGCCGTAACTTGCTTTATTGATAAATCATAAGGAATTTCGACAGTTACTTCGAATACGCTATCGGGTAAAACCCCCTGAGGCACCTCAATTTCTACAGGTTTTTGTGCAAGATGACAATTTGCGCAAACGATTCTACCTGTAGCTTCTCTAGGATTTTCATATGCTTGTTGAGCGTACACAGGAAAAGCATTCGATGCAGCTGGCTGCATTAAAGTTATTGAAATGCTAACTGTCAAAAAGAGAAATTTTAGTGTTTTATTCAAATTTATTAAGTAATTGTTTTCCATTTTCTTTAATCTAATTCTCAAAATAAGTGTTTTTAACTTTTTTATACCTTTATCTAAGAAATCCTGTATTTAGAATTTCAAAATAGTTTAAAACTAAAATGAAAACATAAGATTTCTTATCAGTATAGTGCACAAAATAGAAAAAATATATTTTTTTGTCTTATGCGCTGTATGTATCTTAACCTAAAAATTCTCTCGGTAATTAATATTTTGTCTACTTTTCTCTACTAAAACAACAATACCAGCTCCCGTAAAGTAAAGAACGAGAACGATCATTGACATTAAGATTTGAGTTAATGGATCCACAGATGGAGTTAAAACAGCCCCCACAACCGTAGAACCTAGGATAACATAGCGCCAAATGGATAACATAGTGGTTCCGGAAACGATTTTCAATAAACCAAGCATCACTTGTATGACAGGAAGTTGAAATGCTATAGCTGTACTAAAAAGTAAAACTATAATAAATTCGAAATATTGTTCAAAGGACCAAAAAGGTTCAACTACTTCGGACCCATAATTAATAAAAAATTTTAAAGCTGCTGGTACTAAGACGAAGTATCCAAATACTAATCCCCCTAGAAATAGTATTAAAGATCCTAAAACGATGGGTAAAATTGTTTTTCTTTCGTTTTTTGTCATTCCAGGTAAAATGAATAAAATTAACTGATATATAATAAAAGGACTGCTTATTAGAATGCCACTATATGCAGCCACTTTTATTGAAGCGAAAAAATACTCACCCGGGGCAAATTGTAAAAACTTGATACCGGTGGCTGGCTCTTGTAATATTTTTACGATATTTTTTATACTAAAAAGACATGTACCTACCATTGCCATCAGTAAACTAAGTGACCAAAATCCACGTTGACGGACTTCTTCAAGATGTTCTGACAAAGACATCTCTGCTTCGCTTTGATAAAAATTTATAGCGTAAGGAATAATAGAAGTATCGCTTCTGTTGTTTGACATTATGAAATTTAATTAAAATTATATATAAATACTATCATTGGTGTGACTACTTTTCTGCGTCAGAATAGGTTTCTACGAAAAAACTAGAATTAACTAAAAAAGATAATTTCTTCACAGCTTAATATACCAGAAGAAACTATCTTTTTTATTTAAGTTGCAGAAGCTTGAACTCTCGCACGTGCTCTACGTAAGTTTTGAGTGGCCTCAATTCTTTCTTTGCTAGAAGTAGCCTCATTAAAAAGTAAAGTCATTTCTTCTAACTCTTTTTGAGCTTGATCTTTATCTATTTTAGCTCCTTCTTCGGCACTATTTACTAAAATAGTTAATTGATCATTCTCTATTTCAGCAAACCCACCCATAAGAACAATGGGAGTCCAATCTTTATCGATACGGACTCTCATTACTCCAATATCTAACGCTGTTAATAAAGGAGCGTGTCCACGTAAGATTCCAAGCTGTCCAGTACTACTTGGAAGAATCACTTCTTCCGCATTTGCATCCCAAACAGTTCTGTCTGGTGCTATGATACTAATATGTAATGACATTTTTAAACCTTAACCTTTTAAGCTGTTTGCTTTTTCTATAGCTTCATCAATGTTACCTACAAGATAAAAAGATTGCTCTGGCAATTCATCTAACTCACCATCAAGAATCATGTTAAATCCTTTAATTGTTTCAGCTAAAGAAACATACTTCCCTGGAGACCCAGTAAAAATTTCAGCGACAAAAAAAGGTTGTGATAAAAAACGTTCCACTTTTCTAGCGCGGGCAACCACTTGTCTATCTTCTTCAGATAATTCATCTAAACCTAAAATTGCAATGATGTCTTGTAATTCTTTGTATCTTTGAAGCGTTTCTTTAACGTTTTGAGCGGTACCATAGTGTTCTTCACCTACAATGTTGATTTGTAGCATTGTAGAAGTTGAATCTAGAGGATCCACAGCAGGATAGATACCCTTTGCAGCTAAGTTTCTTGATAATACTGTAGTTGCGTCTAAATGTGAAAAAGTTGTAGCTGGAGCAGGATCTGTTAAATCATCAGCAGGTACGTACACCGCTTGGATCGACGTAATAGAACCTTCTGTAGTTGAAGTAATTCTTTCTTGTAAACCCCCCATTTCTGTGGCTAATGTTGGTTGATAACCAACAGCTGATGGCATACGCCCTAGAAGAGCTGATACTTCAGAACCAGCTTGTACGAATCTAAAAATATTATCAATAAATAATAATACGTCTTGCTTGATAACATCACGAAAGTATTCTGCCATAGTCAAAGCGGTTAAACCAACTCGCATGCGTGCTCCAGGTGGTTCGTTCATTTGACCATATACTAAAGCTACTTTTGATTCACCTAGATTAGATTCGTTAATTACTTTAGACTCTTTCATTTCCATGTAAAGATCATTACCTTCACGAGTTCTCTCGCCAACGCCACCAAAAACAGATACACCACCGTGAGCCTTTGCAATATTGTTTATTAATTCCATGATTAATACAGTTTTACCTACTCCTGCACCACCAAACAAACCAATTTTTCCACCTCTGCGGTAAGGTGCTAATAAATCAACTACTTTAATTCCTGTTTCGAAGATTGAAGGCTTCGTGTCTAATTGAGTAAATAAAGGTGATGATCTATGGATAGGTAAACTAGTTTCGACCTTCACGTCACCCATTTGATCTACTGCTACACCTAAAACATTAAAAATACGGCCTAATGTAGCTTTACCTACAGGAACAGTGATAGGTGATCCTAAATCTGTCACACCCATACCTCGTTTTAAACCATCCGTTGATGTCATAGATACAGCTCTAACTCTATTATTTCCTAATAGTTGTTGAACTTCGCACACAACAGCAGAATCACCTTCGCCAATCGAAATAGCATTATAAATTCTTGGTAGTTGGCCGTTAGAAAATTCTACGTCAACAACCGGACCAATAATTTGTACAATGAGACCAGTATTTGTTGCAGTGTTAACCATAATAAGTTTAATCTTGTGAATACAAAATAAGTAAAATTAGTTTCGTAATAAATATAAAGTTCTATCTTAACTAGTCTCTATTCTTACATAGAAAAAGACAAAAGTTACATAATTGTTTACATCAATTTTCAAAACATGGAACGCTTTGAAAGTAAGAATTTAGTATTAAACAAAGAAGTTAAATTCTACATAAATATTTATGAAAAGAGTTCCATTTCGTTTAGAATCACTTAAAAAGACCGGAATAATTAATATAAACTTTCGGAAGCCATACGGCCAGTAGTTTTAAGCCAGTTTTGAGCTTCGATGTAGTTGTTAGGGGCAAGACGAATTGCTTGTTTCCAATACTCCGCGGCTTTATCAAACATAGTACGGGCTGTTTCTAAGTCTTTTTTTTCAGATGCTTTAACCCCCTGATAATGATAAATTACTGCTATATTATTTAATGCAGGTGGTAATCTTGAATTTAAATCTAGAGCTTGATGGTAATATTCTAAAGCTTTAATATATTCTCCATTACTAGCATAAATTAGACCAATATTATATAAAATATAACTTCTATCATAAGGATCTTCTTCTAATCGTAAAGCTTCATAATAATTTTCTAAAGCTTCTGCATATTCACCTTCCGATTGAGCAGACATGCCATCTCTGTAGTAAGAAAAAGCTTCTTTTTCTTGTTTGCTGGCTGGTAAAACTTTTAACACTATGTCAGCTAAAACAGTAAAAGTCTTATCAATGAAATTATCATTTTTTTGAAATCTAGGCATGTTTATTAAAGGTGCTCCTTTTTCGTTTTGTTATTTAAATAATAATAAAAAAGATTGCTTTTCAATCTATTTTATGTGATTATTTTTTGTACTCTATTATTTTAACTAAAATCTATTTTTAAAAGTGTATAAATAGTTCTGATAGCCATATCTTAGTTGACAGATTAAAATAACTATTGCTAAACATCTTGCTTTGTATTTTTATTTACGTTTCAAAAGGTCGGAAAATAACCATAATAAAAAATGCTAAAAACTAACTTTTATTTATTATCTAAAAAGTCGAATAAGTATTCAAAAACGAAGCTATTCGCAAAAAATGAAATTAAAGAAAATTCGTTATTAATTTTATCTAATCCGTTAATTATAAAAAGATTTGTTGAAAATGAAAACAAAGGAGAGACTAATAATTTTGATGTTTTAAATAAAAATACTATTTTTGGAGTGTCTCTAGACGACAGACCCAATATTAAAGGGGATAGAAAAAATAAAAAAACGGAAAGAGGAGATGAGGGAGAGAATGAAAATGTTAAATCGAAGATAAAAAGTAAAAAAAAGATTAAATCTTCTATTGAAATAGAAGAAGAGTATACAAATATGCTACCTAGTGACTCTTCTAAAAAGAACACTTCGGACCCTACTTCGTTATCATTAGCTCGTCCTAACCAAAGTATTAAAACGAAAAGCAGCATAGCTCTGAAGAAGTCCATCGGAAAGAGTATAGGTAAAACGGTTGTTTCTAAGAAAAGTAGAAAAAATAATACTAAAAAAGAAAATGAGGAAACAAATAATGTTCAACCAGAAAAAATAGTAATCCCAGGTCCTATTTCAGTCCAAGATCTAGCGAAACTTTTATATGTGAGTGAAACAAATATAATAAGGAATCTTTTTTTGAAAGGAATTGGAGTCACAATTAATCAAATCTTGGATGTAAGTACGACCCAAACAATAGGAGAAGATTTAGGCATCATCGTAGAAGTAAAGAAAAAACAAGAAGATGAAAATAAGAAAAACAATATTATAAGCTTGAACGCAAAAGATCTTATAAAAAGATCTCCTGTGATTGCGATAATGGGCCATGTAGACCATGGTAAAACAACTCTATTAGATAAAATACGAAAAACTCAAACAGCTCAAAAAGAAGTTGGGGGAATAACACAAAGGATCGGAGCATATGAGGTAAATGTAGAACATAATGATGAAACTAAAAAGCTAATCTTTTTAGATACACCTGGTCATGAAGCTTTCTCAGGAATGCGATCAAAAGGAATAAAAGTTACTGACGTGGCGGTCTTAGTCGTTGCAGCAGATGATGGAGTAAAAGAACAAACTATAGAAATTATAAAGTCGATACAAGAAGCTAAAATTCCGCTAATTGTAGCGATAAACAAAATAGATAAAGAAAGTGCAAATATAGAGAACATTAAACAGGAACTAACACAATACAATATCATTCCTGAGAGTTGGGGTGGAAATACTCAAACTGTTCCTATTAGTGCTACTCAAGGGACGAATATAGATAACTTGTTAGAAGTAATCTTACTTATTGCAGACTTAGAAGAACTTAAAGCTAATCCTCAAGAAAAGGCTCAAGGTACAATATTAGAAGCTAACCTAGATAGAACGAAAGGAGCTTTAGCTACTTTACTTGTACAAAATGGTACCTTGAAACTAGGTGATATAGTTGTAACTGGAACCTCAATAGGAAAAGTGAGAGGAATGATAAACTCAAATGGAGAAAATATTGTTGAATGCGGACCAACATCTCCTGTGTTAGTTTGGGGATTATCAAAAGTACCTGTGACAGGAAATTACTTTGAAGTCTACTCAAATGAAAAAGAAGCAAAAATAGCAGTTCAAACAGAAAAAGAAAGACTGATACATTCCGGAACTGTTTCTAAGACCATTTCTGAAGGATACACAATATCAAATTCTGACACTCTGGGGACTATTAACTTAATAATAAAAACAGATATTCACGGTTCTATTGAAGCAATAGTTAATACAATTAACAAAATTCCTCAAAATAAAGTACAAATTAGAATGTTGTATACTTCCCCTGGAGAAGTAACGGAAACTGATATAGATTTTGCGGATACTAGTGGGGCTACAATTTTAGCATTTAATACCACTCTAGCTTCAGGAGCAAAACGAGCAGCAAGACACTTAAATGTAATAGTAAAAGAATATAGTGTAATTTATGATCTGTTTGAAGACGTAGAAATAATGATAGAAGAAATAACAGGACCAGAATATGAAGAAGAAGAAATAGGACGGGCTATTGTAAAAACTGTGTTTCCACTCGGGAAAAGTTTTGTAGCTGGATGTTACATAGATGACGGAAAGATTACAAAATCTTGCTCTGTCGAAGTTATTCGAGGAACTGAAACTATGTATAAAGGAATTTTAACTTCCTTGAAACAGTTTAAACAAGATGTAGGAGAAGTTTTAAAAAATAATGAATGCGGTATCTTCGTTGACAATTTTAATGATTGGAAAGAACAAGACGTGATAAAAGCGTTAAACCTGACAGCTAAGAAACGCACATAAAAGAATCCATAAAATTACAATGAAGATATCCTCGTCACAGCAGGCAAAGTATCTTCATCATAATTTTCGATTTATTTCCGATATCCTAAATAGAACCTTCTCTATTTACAAACGGAAGAAGTGAAAGGATTCTTGCTTTTTTTATGGCTTTGGTTAATTTTGTCTGTTGCTTTGTTGTTAAACCGGTCAATCTTCTTGGTAAAATTTTCCCTTGCTCAGTCAAAAACTTAGTTAATAACTCTACATCCTTGTAATCGATTACGTCATCTATTTTTAAAGGTGATACTTTTCTGCGATAAATGGCCATAATTAAATTAAATTCTTAGTATGATTTTATTTTATTTCTTTAAAAGTCTCATGCTTTTTTGTTACAGGACAATATTTCTTTAATTCTATACGATTAGGAGTATTTTTCCTGTTTTTTGTAGTCTTATATCTATAAACACCTTCTGATGTCTTACACTCTAAAGTGATTACGATGCGAGCACCTTTGCTTTTTGCCATTAATTTACTATGTTTTTATTTTTCAAAAATCTATTACGGAAAATAAATCAACAAATAGATAAAGATTATTGAATGAAGAATAGGAATTTTTAATCACCATAACATTAACTCTATTTTAGTAGAAAAAAAAATTCTAATTTATAGTTAAGCTTATGCAAACACGTTTCATTTTACCCAAAATATGAATAAAGAACAGTGAAAAGTAAAATAAGTTATATGCGTAGGCATGTAGAAAGTCTAAAATAACGAATCTTTTTTTTAAACATAATTTTTACATTTACCTAAAAAACATACTTATCCTGATGAATAACTTGGTTTAATATATCTTAATAATTTAAACAGGTCAAATTATCTATTAGCATATAAATTAAATTTGTCGACTTTAATACTGCTACACAAGAATGTATTTTTAATCCACACTAATGATTTTAAAATAATGCCTATAAGTGTTTGTACACCGAAAACTTTTCATTTCACGAATTGGATACTCAGTAAGTGTTCAATATATTAGTAATAATATACAATGATTTAATTAGAAATTATTCAAAAATAAATTTTTTAGAGAAAAGATATAAATTTAGTAAAATCCAATAAAAATAAAAAATTCATGGCAAATTCTAGATCAGCAATAAAGAGAATACAAATTAACGAACGTAATCGATTAAGAAACAGAGCATATAAATCAGCGATAAAAACAATTTGCAAAAAGTGTCTTGTTGCCATCTCAAATTTAGATAAAAATAATAACTCCCAAGTACAAAAACTTGTTTCCTTATCATATAGCAAAATTGATAAAGCAGTTCAAAAAGGAATTTACCATTCTAATGCAGGAGCCTCGAAAAAATCGGCTTTAGCGAAAGCCTTAATAAAAATTCAAAGCAAATAACAAATAAAACATTACTCATAATCAATCCAAAAAGTAATTATTGTTTGATTATCCAAAAATGAATTAGAAGAAAATTGATGTAAAAACAGGACTTTCGTACTCTAAAGTTCTGTTTCAACATGACCCTAAAAACAAAGTAGGTTTTCCTGAATAAACCAGGGTATGAAGAACATCTACTACAAAATGATATATATTTATTAGGTGTATAAAAAGATTCTAATTCAAAAGCTTTAGATTGATTAAAAACAAACTTTTAATAGATCTAAAATAAAACATGGATTCTTTTTATTAGCTACAAAATGCATACTGCTTTAAAAGCATATTTTTCTAAAAAGAGACTTCAATTAAAAGAGTGTTTTAAAATTATCCACATATAGATATAGAGTATACTAAGTGTGTCCAATCGAAGTTTTAATGGTAATAAAATCTACGAATATTTCAATTATTAAGGAGACTCTATTCTCATGTCTAGCACTAATTTTTCTACCTTTATCCTGCCCGATTTAGTAGAAATCCAACGTGCGAGTTTTTGCTGGTTTCTTGAAGAGGGACTTGCTGAAGAAGTTAAAAGTTTTTCACCTATTACAGATTATAGTGGAAACTTAGAACTCCATTTACTAGGTGACCAATATAAACTAAAAAATCCAAAGTACAACATTAATGAATGTAAACGCAGAGATGCCACATACTCGGTACAAGTTTACGTTCCTGCGAGATTAATAAATAGAAATACAGGAATTATTAAAGAACAAGAAGTTTTTATAGGTGACCTACCTTTAATGACGGACCGAGGTACGTTTATTATTAATGGTGCTGAGAGAGTTATAGTGAACCAGATTGTTAGAAGTCCAGGAATATATTATAAATCTGAAACGGATAAGCAAGGTCGAAGAACTTATAGTAGTAGTCTAATTTCTAACCGCGGTGCATGGGTAAAATTTGAAACAGATAGAAATGACCTAGTATGGGTACGCATTGATAAAACAAGGAAAATACCAGCGCATGTTTTTTTAAAAGCAATGGGGTTGAGTGATACAGATATTTATAATGGATTACGACACCCGGAATACTTAAAGAAAAGTTTTCGTGTAGAAGGAAATTACACGACAGAAGAATCTTTAATCCAAATGTACAGTAAATTGAGACCTGGTGAACCGTCTACTGTAAATGGTGGACAACAAATTTTATATTCACGTTTTTTTGATCCCAAACGTTACGATCTAGGTAAAGTGGGACGTTATAAAATAAATAAAAAATTGAGAATTTCTATACCTGAAAACATTAGGGTACTGACACCACAAGATACGCTATCAGCCATAGACTACTTAATTAACCTAAAATTTGATTTAGGTGAGGTAGATGACATTGATCATTTAGGAAATAGAAGAGTACGATCTGTTGGAGAATTATTACAAAACCAAGTGCGTATAGGACTTAATAGATTAGAGAAAATAATTAAAGAAAGGATGACAATCTGCGATGTCAACTCTCTTACTCCAAATACTTTAGTTAACCCCAAACCCATTATTGCATCTATAAGAGAATTCTTCGGATCTAGCCAATTGTCTCAGTTTATGGATCAGACGAATCCTTTAGCAGAGTTGACACATAAAAGAAGAATTAGCGCTCTAGGACCGGGGGGATTAAATAGAGATAGAGCAGGATTTGCTGTACGTGATATTCATCCTAGTCATTACGGTAGAATATGTCCGATAGAAACTCCAGAAGGACCAAATGCTGGTCTAATAGGGGTATTAGCAACGCATGCTCGTATTAATTCTTATGGATTCATTGAAACGCCTTTTCATAAGGTTACGAATGGATATGTCGACTTTGAAGGGGTACCTGTGTACTTAACTGCAGATCAAGAAGATGATTTCCAATTAGCTCCCGGCGACATACCTATCTTGCCTGATAATTACATAGAGAATGACATTGTACCCGTGCGTTACAGACAAGAGTTTATAACCACAAAAAGAGACCAAGTGGATTACTTAGCAGTTTCACCAATACAAGTTATATCTATAGCTACGTCTCTCATTCCATTTTTAGAGCATGATGATGCTAATAGAGCCTTAATGGGATCCAATATGCAAAGACAAGCGGTTCCATTACTTTATCCAGAGAGCCCTCTAATAGGAACGGGGTTAGAAGCTCAGGCGGCTAGAGATTCCGGAATGGTGGTGGTTAGCTGCCAAAACGGTAAAGTTAGTTATGTTTCGGCGGATAAAGTATGTATAACAGATAACTATGGAAAAGAAACATCATATTATCTACAAAAATACCAGAGATCCAATCAAGATACATGCATAAATCAAAGACCTTGTGTATGGTTAGGGGAAACAGTTATTGAAGGCCAAGTTATTGCTGATGGTGCAGCTACAGAAGGAGGCGAATTAGCATTAGGACAGAATATTTTAATAGCTTATTTACCTTGGGAAGGCTACAACTACGAAGATGCTTTCCTGATAAGTGAAAGACTAGTTTACAATGATGTATATACCTCAGTCCATATTGAAAAGTATGAAATAGAAGCTAGACAAACGAAACTAGGATCCGAAGAAATAACTAGAGAAATACCTAATGTAGGAGAATATGCATTACGAAAACTAGATGAAAATGGAATTGTAGTGATAGGATCTTGGGTAGAAACAGGAGATATCCTTGTAGGAAAAGTTACACCAAAAGGAGAATCAGATCAACCACCGGAAGGTAAATTATTGAGAGCTATTTTTGGCGAGAAAGCTCGAGATGTCCGTGACACATCATTGAGAATTCCAAATGGTGGAAGAGGACGAGTACTAGATGTTAGAATTTTTACGCGAGAAAAAGGAGACGATTTACCCACAGGAGCAAATATTGTTATCCGCATTTATGTAGCTCAGAGTAGAAAAATACAAGTAGGAGATAAAATGGCTGGAAGACACGGAAATAAAGGGATAATATCACGAATATTACCTCGACAAGACATGCCTTACTTGCCGGATGGAACCCCTGTAGATTTAGTACTTAATCCGCTAGGGGTCCCTTCACGAATGAATGTTGGACAAATTTTTGAATGTTTACTTGGCTTAGCGGCAGAAAATCTCAATAAAAGATACAAGATCGTTCCATTTGACGAAATGCACGGGGCTGAAGCTTCCAGAGTTTTAATTAATGAAAAATTGATGCAAACAAAAAATGTAACAAAAAAAGATTGGGTTTTTGATTTAAGACATCCTGGAAAAGTGATGCTATTTGATGGAAGAACAGGAGAAAAATTCGACAACCCTGTTACTGTAGGAATATCTTATATGCTAAAACTAGTTCATTTAGTCGATGATAAAATTCACGCAAGATCCACTGGGCCATATTCGCTCGTGACTCAACAACCATTAGGTGGAAAAGCTCAACACGGTGGACAACGCTTAGGAGAAATGGAAGTTTGGGCTCTTGAAGCTTTTGGAGCTGCATATACTTTACAAGAACTATTAACTGTAAAGTCAGATGATATGCAAGGTCGAAATGAAACTTTGAATGCTATCGTGAAAGGAAAGCCAATTCCTCGACCAGGAACACCAGAGTCATTTAAAGTCCTAATGAGAGAATTGCAGTCTTTGGGTCTTGACATAGGAGCTTATAAAATAGAAAACTTAGCAGATGGGCAAACTAGAGGAATAGAAGTAGATTTAATGTCAAATTTTCAAAATAGACAGCCTCCTTCTAGACCAACATATGAATCAATTACACGTGAAGATATAGAAAATTCTTTTTTTATAAATGAATAAACCTGCAGAAATGACTGTTACTCAATATATTAAATCTAAACAAATTAAATAAATTTCAAAATGCCTAAGTTAGAACAATATTTTGACTACGTCAAGATCAATTTAGCGTCTCCAGAAAGGATACGAAAATGGGGAGAAAGAAAATTACCTAATGGACAGTTTGTTGGAGAAGTTACAAAACCCGAAACTATAAACTATAGAACGTTAAAACCAGAAATGGATGGATTATTTTGTGAAAGAATTTTTGGTCCTGTAAAAGACTGGGAATGCCACTGCGGAAAATACAAAAGAGTACGCTACAAAGGTATTGTTTGTGAAAGATGCGGAGTTGAAGTGGCAGAATCGAAAGTACGAAGACACAGAATGGGGTATGTCGAGTTAGCGGCCCCTGTGACACATGTATGGTATTTGAAAAGTTTACCTAGTTACATCGCTATTTTATTAGATATAGCTCTTAAAGACGTAGAACAAATTGTGTATTTCAATTCGTACGTAGTAACTAGAACGGGAAATTCTTCTAATTTAAGATATAAACAATTGTTGAACGAAGATGAATGGATAGCAATAGAGGATCAACTATATCAAGAAGACTCCAATTTATACGGAGTAGAGGTCGGTATAGGGGCAGAAGCTATTCAAAAATTATTGAAAGATATAGATCTAGAAATAGAGGCAGAAAGTTTACGCGAAGAAGTATTATCTGCAAAGGGAAATAGAAGAGACAAAGCTATAAAAAGATTAAGAGTTATAGACAATTTTATTGCAACAAGATCCGACCCTGCTTGGATGATTTTAACAGTTTTACCTATTATCCCCCCTGACTTAAGGCCAATGGTCCAGTTGGATGGAGGACGTTTTGCTACATCCGATCTAAATGATTTGTACAGAAGAGTTTTAAATAGAAATAACAGATTAATAAGGTTACAAGAAATATTAGCTCCGGAAATCATTATTCGGAATGAAAAAAGAATGCTACAAGAATCTGTAGATGCGTTAATAGATAATGGTAGAAGAGGAAGAACAGTGGTAGGAGCTAATAATAGGCCATTAAAATCACTTTCAGATATTATAGAAGGTAAACAAGGCAGATTTAGACAAAATCTATTAGGTAAAAGAGTGGACTATTCAGGAAGATCCGTAATTGTAGTAGGACCTAAGTTACAATTGAATCAATGCGGATTACCCAGAGAGATGGCTTTGGAATTGTTTCAACCATTCGTTATTCATCGTTTAATCCATCAAGGACTTGTAAATAACATAAAGGCTGCAAAAAAGATGATTCAAAAAAATGAATCCACTGTATGGGATGTGTTAGAAGATGTTATACAAGCACATCCAGTTTTACTGAATCGGGCACCTACTTTACATAGGTTAGGGATACAGGCTTTTGAACCAGTATTGGTTGAAGGAAGAGCAATAAAATTGCATCCCTTAGTGTGCCCTGCGTTTAATGCAGATTTTGACGGAGATCAAATGGCTGTGCACATACCATTATCGCTGGAGGCACAAGCTGAAGCAAGATTATTAATGTTAGCTCCATATAATTTTTTATCGCCTGCAACAGGTGAACCTATTATTATGCCAAGTCAAGATATGATCTTGGGTTGTTATTATTTAACAGCCCATAATCCCTCACAACAAAAAGAACAAGGGTACTATTTTTCCAATTTGGATGATGCTCTTTTAGCTTACGAATGTCAGAAAATTGCTTTACACTCTTACGTTTGGGTTAGATTTGATGGCATAGTAGAAGACAATAGTACATTAATTAACGTAGAGCAATTAAATGATGACATTACTATAGAAACATTTACCGAAAAAATTATAAAAAAGGACGCGAAGAATAATGTTTTAGTACAATATCTGCTAACTACCCCAGGACGTATTCTACTGAATAAAGTACTATTAGATTCGTTAGTTTTATCAAATTAATTTGGAAATCGTTCCAAACCATACAATCAATGAAAGAAAAATATCTATTTATCCCTCCTAAACCAAGGTTTACAAACAAAGTTATTGATAAAAAAGAATTAAAAAAATTAATGGCTTGGGCCTTCAGTAATTACGGAACAGGAAGAGCATCTTATATGGCTGATAAGTTGAAAGACTTAGGATTCCACTACGCAACCCAAGCAGGACTATCTTTAAGCGTAGAAGACCTTAAGGTCCCTCCTACCAAACGAGAATTGTTACACAGAACAACTGAAGAAATAAAATTGACAGAACAACAGTATGAAAGAGGCGAAATTACGACTATTGAACGATTTCAAAAAGTAATTGACACATGGAATACAGCCAGTGAAGAATTAAAAGACGAAGTCGTAAAATATTTTCGTGAGACGGATCCGTTAAATCCAATATATATTATGGCTTTCTCAGGAGCTCGAGGTAACATCTCACAAGTAAGACAACTTGTAGGTATGCGAGGCCTCATGGCGAATCCACAAGGACAAATTATAGATTTACCCATAAAAAGTAACTTCAGAGAAGGATTAACAGTTACAGAGTATCTAATTTCTTCCTATGGTGCGAGAAAAGGGCTAGTAGATACGGCCTTAAGAACAGCTGATTCTGGATACCTGACGAGAAGATTGGTGGATGTTGCACAAGACATAATAATTAGAGAAATTGATTGTGGAACACACAATGGAATAGTTTTAAAAGATATGATAGATAATAATCAAATCTTAATTCCATTGCAAAATAGATTATTAGGAAGAGTCCTCTTCGAAACATTGTACTCTCCAGATGATGCGAACATAATAGCTCATATTAACCAAGATTTAGATTATGATACTGCAGAATTTATTATAAAATCAGGAATAAAATCTGTGATAGTGAGATCCCCACTAACTTGTGAATCTTCAAGATCGGTCTGCCAATTTTGTTACGGATGGAATTTAGCGCATGGCTCTCTTGTCGATTTGGGCGAAGCAGTAGGAATAATAGCAGCGCAATCCATAGGAGAACCGGGGACTCAACTCACGATGAGAACGTTTCATACAGGAGGAGTCTTTACTGGTGAAGTAGCAGAACAAATAAAAGCACCATTTCATGGAGTGATTCGTCTACCAAAGTCTATGAGAAGTAGATTAATCCGTACAAGACACGGTGAAGAAGCTTTAGTTTTAGACGAAAGTTACAAATTAGACTTATACGACTATGGCCAACAAAAACACAAAGTGGAATTCAGTCAAGGAAGCATCTTATTTGTTAATGACAATGAACAATTTAAAAAAAATCAAGTTATCGGGGAGTTCGGAGCACGAGGAAAGTTAATCACCGAACGTGCAACAAAAGATTTAACGACAGAAATTTCAGGAGAAGTTTACTTTTCTAATTTAAATATAGAAGAAAAAATTGATAGACAAGGTAACGTAACCGTAACTACATCAAAAGGTGGACTTATATGGATTTTATCAGGCGAAGTATACAATTTGCCAACTTCGGCAAATGTAAAAGTAGAAAAGGGAGAAAAAATTCAGAAAGAAACTGTTTTGGCTACAAACCAAGTAATTAGCGATTACGGAGGCTATGTTAGGTTAGATTCAAAAACAGATTCTCAAAGAAAGGAGCTTAAAATAGTTACTTCTTCTATTTTAATTAACAATGCTTTTATTCAAACCTCAGAAATTTTAGTTAATTCAGAATTTCCTTACAATCTAGAATTTAATGAAGGAACAATTTTTAATATTCTATGCTCACCGGGAAACAAAATTGTAAATTCCCAGATAATAGCAGAGCTTATAGAAGACGATTATAAGACATATACAGGGGGAATACTTAAGTATGAAGATTTAGAAGTTAATAAAAAAAATAAGAATAAAAAAGGATATGAAATAGTAGGAGAAGGAAAAATATACTGGATTCCGTCGGAAACTCATGAAATTAATAAAGATATATCTCTATTAATGGTGGAGGATGGGGACTTTGTTGAAAAAGGGAACGAATTAATTAAAGACTTACAATGTAATAATTCAGGATATGTCGAAATCATTCAAGAAGATAATATTGTTAAGGAAATAATTATCAAACAAGGAACTTTACATAATGTTTTGGAAATAGAAGCATTCAAGATTCCGAGAATTTATCAACCAAATGAAATAGTCTATGGAACCTATGCCAGCGAAATTACAACTTACGTAGAATTAGCCGACAAGGAAAATAATCAAATTCTCGTTCGACCTGTTGTGCAATATTTTATTAATAAAAAAGACATCGAAATAAAAAACAAATGTTTCGATACTTCAGACGATTCCATCAATATAAAGCTTGTAAATAAAATTCTTTATCGAGATGGAGAACATATAAAATCTGCTATCGGGATAGATTTAGTAAAAACATATTTAGTAATGGTAACAGGTCCGAATAAACCACATTTAGCAGCTGACATTGAATTTTTACCTGTAAAAAATAGTGACTTATGCCAATTACAACTTATTGTATTAGAAAGCTTACAGATAAAACATGATACTTTTGGTGAAGTAAATAAAGGCCTTACGACTAGCAATTTATGTGTTACTGATGGCCAAATCGTCGAACCAGGAACGGTTGTAGCAGAAACCCACTTGTTGTCAGAATCAGCAGGAAAAATAGAAAAAATAAACACAACCAATAAAGCAACTAGAAAAATTATAGTGCTAACAGAAAAAGATTTAGAAACTATACCGTTACATGGTCAGACACCGCAAGTATCCAAAGGGGAACTTGTGAAATACGGAGATCAGATAGCAGACAAGGTTATCGCAAAAGAATCTGGTCAAATTATGGAATTTAATAATGATAGTATTATTATTCGCTCTGGATACCCTTACTTAGTATCTTCAGGAGCTATTTTACAAACAAGTAATTCTGATTTAGTTCAACGAGGTGATACATTAGCCATTTTAGTTTTTGAAAGATCAAAAACAGGTGATATTGTACAAGGATTACCAAGAATCGAAGAGATCTTGGAAGCTAGGAAACCAAAAGAACCTTGTAAATTATCACCAAAACCTGGAAAAATAAAAATTATTTATGATTCCGATGAGACAAACTGCATAAAGATTTTTAGTTCAGATGGATCCATAACAGAATTTCTTATAGGAGGAATGCAAAAAACAATAGTCTCCAACGGAGAAAATATTTTACTATCAGAAGCTTTAACAGATGGTGCTCCAAACCCACATGAAATGTTAAGTTTACATTTCAATTTTTATACCAGCTTTATAAGTTTGTATGAAGCTGCAAAACTAAGCTTACAAAAAGTTCAAATATATCTAGTAAATGAAGTACAAAATGTGTACCAATCGCAAAATGTAGACATATCGGACAAACATATAGAAGTAATTGTGCGACAGATGACATCTAAGGTCAAAGTAGAAGATGGAGGAGATACAACTCTACTTCCCGGAGAACTTGTAGAACTGCAACAAATAGAAAACATTAATGAAGCGATGACCTTAACCAAAGGTATTCCAGCAACATACTCACCAGTACTTTTAGGAATAACAAAATCTTCTTTAAATACGGATAGCTTTATTTCAGCAGCAAGTTTTCAGGAAACAACACGAGTACTTACAGAAGCCGCTATAGAGGGGAAAGCGGATTGGTTAAGAGGATTAAAAGAAAATGTTATTATAGGACGATTAATACCAGCAGGGACCGGGTTCAACTCTTATAGTGATATTTCTAATAATTTTACATCTGATAAAAAAAAGCAAGTATCAGATGAGTATTACTTTAATAACGACCAAAATAAAAAATCCAATCTGGAGAATGTAATTTTAAATGAAGATAATACGGAAAACTACGTTGATTAACAAGACACAAAATAATTTTGTTAAAATAAAAGCTGAAGCCAAAAAATCGTTTAAATAAAAACTTTATTTTAAAAAAAGAAAGATTATCTATATTTTATACAACCCAAATTATTTTATTGATTAGGAGTAAGTATTATGGCGGTTGTTAGTCTAGCCGAACTTTTAGAAGCTGGTGTACATTTTGGACATCAAGCAAGAAGATGGAATCCAAAGATGTTTCCATACATATATGCAGAACGTAATGGGATCCACATTATAGATCTAGTTCAAACAGCGCAGTTGTTAACGCAAGCATGCAAGTTTACGAAAACAGCTTCGGAAGAAGGCAAAACATTCCTGTTCGTGGGAACGAAAAGACAAGCTGCTGGAATCGTCGCTCAAGAAGCTGAACGATGCGGAGCATATTATGTGAATCAGCGATGGTTAGGAGGAATATTAACGAATTGGTTCACTATTAGAACAAGAGTTGAAAGATTAAAAGATTTAGAAAACAAAGAAGAAAGTGGATATTTAGATCAATTACCCAAAAAAGAAACAGCAACATTGAGACGCGAACTGGAAAAATTGCGAAAAAATCTAAACGGGATAAAAGCTATGAAACGATTACCTGATTTGGTTGTAATAGTCGATCAAAAAAGAGAAAGTACTGCTGTGCAAGAATGTAAAACACTAGGTATACCCATTATTTCAATTTTGGACACAAATTGTAACCCGGACTATACAGACATACCTATTCCTGCAAATGATGATGCTATTCGATCAATTAAACTTATATTAGGAAAAATAGCGGATTCTATTTATGAAGGAAATAGTGGAAGTGTAAATCCTTCAGATAAAAGCCAAGAAGAATTGCAAACAACATAAATAAATTAAAGAAGTTTTTTATTAAATTTTATTTTGAGGAACAAAATATGTCAGTTGAAATTCCTGCAAAAATTGTCAAGGAACTACGTGAAAAAACAGGTGCGGGAATGATGGATTGCAAAAAAGCATTACAAGATGCTGCAGGCGATGTCGATAAAGCTACAGAAACACTAAAACAAAAAGGATTAGCTTCTGCTAATAAAAAAGCGACTAGAGTAGCGACAGAAGGTATAGTCGAGTCTTACATCCATGCAGGTGGAAAACTAGGAGTAATAATTGAACTAAACTGTGAAACGGATTTTGTTGCCCGTAGGAAAGAATTCCAAGAATTGGCAAAAAATATAGCTATGCAAATTGCTGCCTGTCCTGCGGTAGAATACGTAAAAATTGCAGACGTTCCTGTGGATATTGCAGAAAACGAAAAAAAAATAGAAATGTTAAAAGATGATCTGGAAAGTAAACCAAAAGAAATCAAAGAGAAAATAGTTGAAGGTCGAATACAAAAACGACTAAAGGAGATGACACTGCTTGAGCAACCTTTTATACGTGATTCTAGTGTTACTATAGAAGAATTGATAAAGAAAAATGTAGCTACCTTGGGAGAAAATATACAAATACGTAGATTCCAAAGATTCGTTTTAGGAGAAGGATTAACAAAAAAAGAAGAAAACTTTAGTGATGAAGTAGAAAAAATGATACAGAAATAAAAAACCTATTAAGATATTACTTTTAGATATCTTAAATATGTTATTTTTTACTTGATTTACGTTACTTTAGTTAGTTTCTAGGGTAATGTTAAGTACATTATCCCAAAACATGAGTTATAAATAAAATTTGTTCTTCGAAGAAGAAGACGTACGGAAGCGCTCTTTTGAACACGTAAGTTGCTCTTTTTTTATGTCACCTCAATATAATTTATATACAAATTTCAAAGGTATAATTTATATGTGTTAGATAAATTTTATATTTTTTTAAAACCTAACATGTATAAATTTTTAAAAATTGTACTCAAGTATGTATCAAGATAACTTTTATATTTTCGACGCTCTATATTCATTGTCTGAAGTAGAAGTCGGAAAACATCTTTATTGGGAAATAGCTGGACTTAAAGTACATGGACAAGTTTTTATAGTATCTTGGTTATGTATCACCGCCCTTGTAAGTCTTGCTATAATTGGAACGAAGGATTTAAAACAATCTCCAAAAGGGTTGCAAAACTTTATGGAATACGTTTATGAGTTCCTGTCAGATATAGCGAAAAATCAAATAGGAGAACGCGATTATAGACCGTGGGTTCCTTATGTTAGTACAGTATTTTTGTTCATTTTTGCTGCTAACTGGGCTGGGGCTTTGATTCCATGGAAATTGATACAATTACCTGCGGGCGAACTAGCTGCACCTACAAATGATATTAATACTACTGTTGCCTTAGCTTTACTGACATCTTTTTCTTATTTCTATGCAGGTTTTAGTAAAAAAGGACTCGGGTATTTTGCAAGATACGTTCAACCTACCCCTATTCTTTTACCAATTAACATTTTAGAAGATTTTACGAAGCCATTGTCGCTAAGCTTCCGGTTATTTGGTAATGTCTTAGCAGATGAATTAGTAGTATCCGTGTTCGCATTATTAGTACCTATATTAATTCCGTTACCGGTTATGACCCTAGGATTGTTTGCAAGCTCTGTACAGGCTTTAATTTTTTCAACTCTATCTGCTGCTTACATAGGTGAGGCTCTTGAAGATCATCACTAATAAAAATAAGTAAGGCAATCTATAATGGATCCTTATTTATGTTTCTGAAATATTTTAATTCTTACATACAAAAACTGTTACAAATAATACTTTTATGAACCCTATCGTATCTGCTGCTTCCGTTGTTGCTTCTGGTTTATCTGTAGGTCTAGCTGCTATCGGTCCTGGTATTGGTCAAGGTACAGCTGCTGCCCAAGCTGTAGAAGGTATTGCACGTCAGCCTGAAGCTGAAGGTAGAATTCGTGGTACATTGCTTCTAAGTTTAGCTTTCATGGAATCTTTAACTATTTACGGTTTAGTTGTATCGTTGGCACTATTATTTGCTAATCCTTTCACAGCATAATTATTTTTCAGCATGTTTAACCACATAATTGTGGTTAAACAATGCATTTACACAATTTTTTTAAGGGTCAATTAGAACAAAATAATTACAATGACAAACTCTTTATTCTTATTGGCTTTACAAGCAGCTAGTACTGAATCAGAAGGTGGCTTATTTGACTTTAATGCCACTTTGCCTTTAATGGCATTACAAATTTTGTTACTTATGGTCGTATTGAATACTATATTTTATACACCAATAGCAAAAGTGTTAGATGAACGAGATGATTATATCCGTACAAATCTAACTCAAGCTTCTGACATCTTGACTAAAGCAGAAGCAATTACAAAACAGTATGAGCAAGATTTAGCAAAAGAGAGAAAAGATGCGCAATTAATAATTGGATCTTCTCAAAAAGAAGCGCAAGAACTAGTAGCGATGGAAATCAAACAAGCTCAAAAGGACACTGAGTTGTTAGTGAACGAAGCGACTAAACAACTTAATTCTCAGAAAGAAAAAGCTCTCATTGCCTTAGAAGAACAAGTTAATACTCTAAGTGAGCAAATAAAAAATAAACTTTTAAGCAGTCAGCTAAAAGCATAATTCTTTTAGTAGAGGGAAGTTAACTAAACAAAAATTATTACGTAGTTTACGAATTATGGACAATATGGGTGATTTTTTACTAATAAGTAACCTAGCGTCCTCTAGCAAAGGGTTTGGGTTTAACTCAAATATCCTAGAAGCTAACGTATTAAATATAGCTATTCTACTTTCAGGAGTAGTATATTTAGGACGTGACTTTTTGACATCTGCTCTTGAATTAAGAGAACAAAAAGTGGTAGAAGCTATACAAGAAGCAGACGACCGATTACAACAAGCAAATGTAAGATTGTTAGATTCAGAAAAACAATTAGCAGAAGCACAAAATGTAATTGGACAAATAAAAAAAGAAGCTGAAAAAACAGCTCGTACAGTAAAAGAAACTATTTTAGCCCAAGGTAAAGTAGATATCGAAAGACTTACGAATAATGGAAAATCAAGCATAGAGAAAGCAGAGTTGCAAATAAAGAAACAAATACAGCAACATATTACGGATCTTGCAATCCAAAGAGTTAGTGTGCAACTTAAAGATTATATGACTTCTGCTTTGCAATCTAAAGTTATAGACTCTAATATTTCTCAATTAGGAGGACAACTATAACTATGAGTGCGCAAAATACAAAAGTAGCTCAACCTTATGCAAGTGCCTTCATAGATATGGCAGGAAGTTCTTTTCCCTTAGATTCTATAATCAGCGATTTAAATACTGTTGCTACAACACTAACTGAATCATTTGATTTAAGAAAAATTATTAACAATCCGTTAGTCTCATCAACGAGTAAAAAAGAAATAATAAAATCTATTTTTACAGAAAGTCTTGATAAAACTACAGTAAACTTTTTATTGGTATTATGCGACCGTGGACGTATTAATTGCCTAAAATCTATAGTAACAATAGCGTTAGAGTTAGGATACAAAAAAGCTTCTATAGATGTAGCATATGTTATTACATCTACAGAAATGTCTCCGTCTCAACAAGAAGTATTAATTACTAAACTGAAGGCTATGACAAAAACTAAAGAGATTAAACTAAACATAAAAGTTAATCCAAGTTTAATTGCAGGGTTTACGGTGCAAATGGGCTCTAAGGTTATTGATACAAGTGTAAAAGGGCAACTTAAGGAATTGTCTACATACTTAGGTGCTTCTGTAAACTAGAAATGAAAATATTTTTATAAAAATTATAATTTATCACAGCAATTAAATGGTAAATATTAGACCTGATGAAATTAGCAGTATTATCCGTCAACAAATTGACAAATACGACAAAGGTGTACAAGTTTCCAACGTAGGAACAGTACTACAAATTGGTGATGGTATTGCCCGTGTTTACGGACTCGACCAAGCGATGGCTGGTGAATTATTAGAATTTGAAGACAAAACAATAGGTATTGCATTAAACCTAGAAAGCGATAACGTAGGTGTTGTATTAATGGGTGAAGGTAGAGATATCTTAGAAGGTAGCTCAGTAAAAGCAACTGGAAAAATTGCTCAAATACCTGTAGGTGAAGGCTACTTAGGTCGAGTTGTCAACGCCTTAGGCGTTCCTATCGATGGCAAAGGCGACATTAGTGGGACAGAAACTCGATTAATTGAATCTATGGCACCTGGTATTATTTCACGTAAGTCAGTTTGTGAACCTATACAAACTGGAATTACAGCTATAGATGCAATGATTCCGATCGGTCGTGGGCAACGAGAATTAATTATCGGTGATAGACAAACAGGAAAGACATCTGTAGCGATCGATACTATCATTAACCAAAAATCAGAATCAGTTGTTTGCGTTTATGTAGCCATTGGACAAAAGGCTGCGTCTGTTGCATCTGTTGTTGATTCCTTACAAGAAAGAGGGGCTTTGGATTATACGGTAGTAGTTGCAGCAAATGCTGACGATCCTGCGACATTACAATATATTGCTCCGTACACTGGAGCTGCTATTGCAGAATACTTCATGTATAAAGGACAAGCAACACTTGTAATCTACGATGACTTATCAAAACAAGCATCCGCATATAGACAGATGTCCCTTCTGTTAAAACGTCCTCCTGGAAGAGAAGCATTTCCTGGAGATGTATTCTATCTCCATTCTCGTTTATTAGAAAGAGCTGCAAAATTAAGTGATGCGTTAGGTGCTGGCAGTATGACTGCATTACCTATCATTGAAACTCAAGCAGGTGATGTTTCTGCTTATATTCCAACGAATGTAATTTCAATCACGGATGGACAAATTTTCTTATCTGGTGACCTGTTCAACGCAGGAGTTAGGCCAGCTATAAACGTAGGTATTTCTGTCTCTCGTGTTGGATCTGCTGCTCAAATTAAAGCAATGAAACAGGTAGCTGGTAAGCTTAAGCTAGAACTTGCGCAATTTGCTGAATTAGAAGCATTTTCTCAATTTGCTTCTGACTTAGATCAAGCGACACGTAATCAACTTGCGCGTGGTCAAAGATTACGTGAAATCCTAAAGCAACCTCAAAATTCACCTATTCCTGTAGAAGAACAAGTTGCAATCATTTACACTGGAATTAATGGATTCTTAGATGATATCGAAGTTCCCCAAGTAAAAAAATTCATTATGGATTTAAGAACAAACTTAAAAAATTCTAAACCTGAATACGCAGAAATGATAAAGAGCAGCAAAGCCTTTACTCCGGAAGCGGAAGCATTACTAAAAGCTTCAATAGCTGATACTAAACAATCGTTTGTATAATCTGAAAACAAATAAAAAATCCAAAGTTAGTTTTAAACTAACTTTGGATTTCTTAAATTAACCAATCATATCCTTTCTCTTCCAACTCTTTAGCAAGAGAACTATCTCCCGTTTTTATGATTCGTCCTTCTTGCATTACGTGAATGAAATCTGGTTTTATATAATCAAGTAATCTTTGATAGTGAGTAATTAAAACAATCACATTTGATTCATTTGCTAATTTATTTATACCGTTGGAAACGATCTTTAATGCATCAATATCTAATCCAGAATCAGTCTCATCTAATATAGAAACTTTAGTATTTAATATAGCCATTTGAAGGATTTCATTGCGCTTCTTTTCACCCCCAGAGAATCCTTCGTTAACATTTCTATTGAGAAATCCTGGATTCATGTCAACTATGCTTAATTTCTCTGTTATAAACTCAAAAAATTCCAATGGTTCCAATTCAGATAAACCTTGATATTTACGTCGAGAATTATAAGATAAACGTAAAAAGTCGGCATTACTTACCCCTGGTATTTCTACAGGATATTGAAACCCTAAAAAAATACCTTTTTGAGCTCTTAATTCAGGTTCTACATCTTTGATAGACTCGTTCTCAAAAATAATATCGCCATCAGTTATATTGTAAGCAGGATGACCTGCAATAACTTTTGCTAAAGTACTTTTGCCAGAACCGTTTTTTCCCATGATGGCATGAACCTCACCTTCTCTCAAAATCAAGTTTAAACCTTTAATAATTTGTTTATTTCCTATATTCGCTTTAAGTTCTCTTATTTCTAATAAGATTGTACTTAGTTTATTTGAAGACATAATTTTATCCAACGCTTCCTTCTAATTTTAAACTTAATAATCGGTCTGCTTCTAAGGCAAATTCCATAGGTAATTCGCTAAACACATCTTTGCAAAAACCGCTTATTAACAAACTAATCGCAGATTCGAAATCGATACCTCTTTGTAAAAAGTAGAAAAGTTGCTCTTCTTCGATTTTAGATGTAGAAGCTTCATGTTCTACTTTACTAGTCGAATTATTGACTTGAATATACGGAAACGTATTTGCTTGACATTTATTACCGATCAACATTGAATCGCACTGTGAATAATTTACAGAGTTATAAGCTTTTATGCCCATTTTTACTTGCCCTCTGTAAGTATTCTTTGAGTTGCCAGCAGAAATTCCTTTTGATATAATGCGACTTTTTGTGTTTTTACCAATATGAATCATTTTCGTACCTGTATCCGCTTGCTGATAATTATTCGTTAAAGCTACTGAGTAAAATTCACCAACGGAATTATCACCAACTAGAACACAGCTAGGATACTTCCAGGTAATAGACGATCCTGTTTCAACTTGGGTCCAAGATATTTTAGAATTTTTTCCAGCACATAAGCCTCTTTTAGTAACAAAGTTATAAATCCCGCCGACACCATTAGAATCTCCAGAGTACCAATTTTGTACAGTAGAGTAATTAATTTCCGCATTATCTAGCGCAATTAATTCAACAACAGCAGCATGCAACTGGTTTTTATCAAACTTCGGGGCTGTACACCCTTCTAAATAACTAACTTTACTATCTTTATCGGCGATGATGAGTGTTCTTTCAAATTGTCCGGACTCTTCATTGTTAATTCTAAAATAAGTAGACAACTCTAAAGGACACGTTACTCCGGGAGGAATATAACAAAAAGAGCCTTCGCTGAAAACAGCGGAATTTAAAGCCGCAAAATAGTTGTCTCCAATAGGTACTACTGTACCTAAATATTGTTTTACTAAATTAGGAAAATTCTTTAACGCTTCCGAAATAGGGCAAAAGATTACCCCCACTTTGGATAACTCTTCTCGAAAAGTGGTTCCTATAGAAACGCTATCAAAAATAGCGTCAACAGCAACGTTAGCAAGTCTTTTTTGCTCTGTTAAAGGTATACCTAATTTTTCAAACGTATCTAAAATTTTAGGATCTACTTCATCTAAGCTAGTTAGTTTTTTATTTTCTTTAGGTGCAGAATAATACAAAATATTTTGATAATTTATATCCAAATAATTAACGCAAGCCCACTCGGGAGCCACTAATTTTTTCCAATATTCATACGCTCGTATTCGAAATTCCAGCATAAACTTTGGTTCATGTTTTTTCGCAGAAATTAACTTTATAACATCTAGATTTAACCCTTTAGGAAAATCTTCTATTTCAACATCTGTCGTGAAACCATACTTATATGGTTCCGATATTAGTTTGATGGAGTCGAAGTAAAATAGTTTTATCAACTTCTCTCTTTTAGATCTGGACGTGCGAGTTTCCTCGCATCCAGCTCCTGATGTAATACATAACAATGTAAATCTAAGAAGCGATTTATATATAATTCAACATAATTAATAAAATATTTTTAGACGACAATCTCAATAAAAATGTCTTAAACGTCGAGAACAATGCAAGATTTGTAAAAGACCAATTATTTTTTAAAGATGACGAATGAGAAAACATTTCTAAACGATATAGTCACCCGTGTCCAATTTTTAAATCTTTAGTAATTAATGTGATTCTTAAACTTTACGTAATATTTATATTTATGTCATCTGATTTTTTATTATGGTAAACACCTTAAGGCAATTACACCTTATCCTACCCGTGGCAAGAGATTAAAATCCTTGTTGAGCCTGTTCTTAAAATAAAGGAAAGACTCGTGCCTCGTTTTTATTCGTTCCATTCCTTCGATTGTTAAACTCTTTTAGATAAAACCAATTCGCCTACTAGATTCCCATATTCATGCCGGTGACGTAAAAGATGCTGGCGGGAGTTATTAGTCTAGTTAAGTCAGGATTTTGCCAAAATAGAACATCCTGCTTTTAGATAAAGCTCTTTTTTAGGTTTATTTAATCATGAGAGATCCCTTGTAGCCCCATTGTTTCTTATACTATAAGACTCTGATTGGGCCCTGTTCCCAGCTTCACTATTACGATTTACGAATCATTGTAGTGTAGGCAGATAAGGAGTAACTTTTGAACTTAAAGTGAGAGACTTACACTCTCATCAAATGAATAGTTAATTATATACATAACACATAACTCGCTAGCTATTTATTTACTAGCGAACGAATCGCGCTTTTACTTCTAAATTATTTTCGTCTAATGAATTATCTTTATTTGTCATATTTATTATGAAATTTAAGAATCTTTAAATAAGAAACAATATTATTATATCAAATATCTGAAATCTAAAGTCAAAGTACAATTTAAGAGAGGGTAGATGGCGGAATAGGTAGACGCAGCACACTCAAAATGTGCCGGTTTTAACCTTGAGGGTTCGATCCCCTCTTTACCCATGAAAATATACTTTTAATAAGAAGAATCTTCAAAGAAATTATCTGCTAAACTTCTTATTAAAATAAGAAGAGAAACAACTACATGAGCTTACTTGTAATAGGTGGAACTGGAACTCTAGGGAGACAAATTGTTAGAAGAGCTATTGACGAAGGTTATTCCGTAAAATGCTTAGTACGAAACCTTAGAAAAGCATACTTTTTAAAAGAATGGGGAGCAGAGTTAGTCTACGGAGATCTTAGTTTACCAGAAACGATTCCTTTAGCATTGAAAAACAGTAGTGCAATAATAGATGCATCAACTGCAAGACCTTCAGATCCGTATAATGCAGAAACAATAGATTTACAAGGAAAAATAGCTTTGATAGAGGCAGCGAAAATAGCAGGCATAGAAAGATTCATTTTCTTTTCTGTTCTAAATTCTAGTGAATATAAAGAAGTTCCTCTTGTAAAACTTAAGTCACAGATAGAAACCTATTTACAGAATTCTGGTTTAAAATATACAATATTTAATTTAAGTGGATTTTTTCAAGGTCTAATCAGCCAATATGCTATTCCCATTTTGGAGAAACAGCCTATATGGATAACGGGTGAGTCTACTGCTATTAATTACATGGATACTCATGATATAGCTAAATTTTCCTTGAGAAGTCTTCCTCTAAAAAAAGCAGAGTGTAAGACATTTTCTTTAGTAGGAAACAAAGCGTGGAATTCCAGTGAAATTATTGAATTATGTGAAAGATTATCGGGACAAACGGCTAAAATAACAAAAATCCCAATTAATGCTTTAGTTTTATTTAAAAAATTAACAGGTTTTTTTGAATGGGGAATAAACATTTCAGAACGCTTAGCATTTGCAGAACTACTAGCAACTGGACAAAATTTTACGGCTGATATGACTGAGACATATGTAGTATTCGAATTGAAGTCTTCGGAGACAACTAATTTAGAATCGTATATGCAGGACTATTTCGGTAGAATTCTGAGAAGACTTAAAGAACTTAACGATGAAAAAGAACGCACCTTATAAATAAAAAGACCCTGCTTTAATTATGTAATTTCTAAAAAAGTCGGAAAAATTTTACCTGTAATCAACTTTATTTGAAAACTGCATATATAATTAGGAAAGTAAGGACATACTTTATATAATAATCAAAAAAATAATCTTAGGAGATGCACAATGTTCACATTAAAAATTGTTGTTTACACTACAGTAACTTTCTTTGTATCTCTTTTCGCATTCGGTTTCTTATCAAATGATGCTTCTAGAAATCCTAATAGAAAAGATTTAGAGTAATATTTTATACTTCACATGTAAAATTAAGATTTATTTCATAAAAAACATACTTATCTATTTTTTATGAAATAAATTTTTAAATTAATTAGTTAATTCACGTTAGTATAAAAATGCAGTTTATCTAAAATATAGAATCTAAATGAAAAATTGGCGTTTAAATAACGTAAATCAATCTACTTTTGAGAAGACAGGGCCCATTCCCCGGTCCATTTCAAAAACTTTTGAAAAATTTAAAAAAGAATTAGATCCAAATTCAGAATTAGAAATTATCGAAGAATTTCGCGTATCAAGATATCAGACGGCAGCTTCTATTAAATATCTTTTATTATTATTAACTGTTCCTTTAATAGTAAATCAAGTGTCCAAGAGCTTCATCTTCTCACCAGTTATCGATTATTTCTGGAGTGATACCCAATCGGATATTTTTTTGAATGAGTCTCAGGAAGAGAGAGCTTTTAGCGAATTACAAAGATTTGAAGAAAAAGTACATTTTGAAATTTTGATAGGACAATCTCCTCCTTTATCTCCAGAATCTATAAATAAAGAAGTTAAAAATAAAGCGATAGAACTAGCACAGTATTACGTACAGGAAAGTACAGATGCTATAAAAAATCTACTATCGGATATCTTAGCCTTTATGACGTTTGCGTATCTGATTCTAACGGGAGGACGCCAGATCTCTGTTTTGAAGTCTTTTGTAAACGAATTAATTTATGGGTTAAGCGACACAGCAAAAGCATTTTTAATTATATTATTTACAGATATTTTTGTGGGATTTCATTCCACTCATGGTTGGGAAGTTGTTTTGGAAAATGGATTAAGACATTTTGGACTGCCAGAAAATAGAGATTTAATTTTTTTATTTATAGCAACTTTTCCTGTTGTATTAGATACGGTTTTCAAATATTGGATCTTTAGATACTTAAATCAAGTCTCACCTTCGGCCGTTGCGACTTATCATGACATGAACGAATAATAACCACAGGTAATCTTAAATTACCTGTAGCTACTTTTTTATTTCATAATATTTAAACCAGAAGTTTGTAAAAATGCTATGTTACTTATTAAAATATAAGCAAAACTAGCACCACCTACAGAGCCTACCAGCCAACCGGAAGTAAACTGCTGCCAACCTTGGAAAGATTGTAATTCATCTTTTACATTATTGTTTTCAAAAGAAACCATTCCGTAAATAGTTAGACAAGCAACCAAAATGACAATCAATCCAACTGCAGAAAAATATCCAGATAATAGTGCTACATCTGAATTTCTTAAAGGACCTAATTTATAAAAAGGTCCCACTAAAAAATATCCATGTGTCATACCAATTTCTAATCCTCTGTATAAAGGAGATAAACCAGATCTGTACGCTGGTAAATTACTTAATAATGACTTCGTAAAACTGGATGTGCTAACGGGAGTAGCTAAGTTACCTACAAAGGGATCGTCATTATATGGTTTGATAAATTGTGACATACTATCTAATGTAAAAATTTTTTAAAACTTATTCCTTATTTATTTTAATTTAATAAATGTACACTTTGACTATAATGCTGAAATTATGAAAAGTTATTAGTTATTAGTTACTTATTTAATAAAAGTTACTAAATATATAGAATAAGATATACTAACCTGAAATAGAAATTATTAAAGTCGTTTCATAGAGGTGATCATGAGTGTATTAATAGGTTATATTGTACTGTTAGGATGTGCATTTGGATTAGCTGCAGGCTTATACTTAGGGTTATCAGCAATTAAATTAATTTAAAAAACAACTACCTAATTAATAGGGTTAGCAAACTCGTAAGTTTATTAACTTTATTAATTAGATATTACGTAAAAAAAAGCTAGATCTACAAATATGGAAATTAGAAACGACTTAATATTAGGGTCACGTAGATTCAGTAATTATTTATGGGCGGGGCTGAGCTTGATAGGAGGAACAGGATTCTTCTTTGCAGGCTTATCGAGTTACACAAAAATGCAGTTAATTCCATTTGCGGATACTTCAGAGATTGTGTTTATTCCTCAAGGAATAGTGATGACTTTTTATGGCACAACAGGGATACTTTTAAGTATTTTTTTATTTGTTAACATATATTTAAATGTAGGAGGAGGGTACAACAGGTATGATAAAAATAAAAAAGAGATACAAATATTTCGTTTAGGATTTCCAGGAAAAAGTAGAGAAATTTATTTAAAATATATTTTTAAAGATATAAAATCGATAAAGTTAAGCATTTCAGAGGGAATTAATCCTAAAAGAGAAATATATCTATGTACGAAGGATCAAAGGCAGATACCTGTCACTAGAGTAGGAGAACCACTTCTTTTATCAAAAATTGAAGAAGAAGCTGTAGATCTTGCAAACTTTTTGTCCGTACCCTTAGAAGGTTTGTAGAAATTGTAATTATTTGAAAAATTATGGTATTATGTTAACCAGATACTAAAAAGCGGGCATAGTTTAGTGGTAAAACCTTAGCCTTCCAAGCTAATGATGAGGGTTCGATTCCCTCTGCCCGCTTTGAAGGTAAAATAATATTAAATAAAAATATATAATGAGAGAATTTGAATTTAATATTATTTTAACTACTTTTTTGGTTAATATAAGTTAAGATGAAATTTTAAACTAGTATGATTTCTTGTTTTATTTCAAGCAAATTACTCTAATTCCAAACTTATAGTACATAATTCTTTTATTTATTTCTAATCTTATAGAATAATAAAAAAGTACTTCAGTATAATGTAATTGTCAGGTAATTACGAAGAACGAAATGCTTGATTAAAAAATATTCTTCAAAAACTAGATTGATATAATTTAGTTAAGAAACATCTGAGAAAAATACTTAATTATAACTTAATTAGGTTTTTTGCAAGTATATACCAATACAAAATCTTTTTTCACTTACTTTTTTAGGAGGTAATGTATATGTCAGGAGGTTCAACAGGAGAACGTCCCTTCTCTGATATAATCACTAGTATTCGTTACTGGATTATTCATAGTATTACAATTCCTGCTCTTTTTGTTGCTGGATGGCTTTTCGTTAGTACAGGTTTAGCCTATGATATCTTTGGTACACCAAGACCTAATGAATATTTCACGCAAGATCGTCAACAAGTTCCTTTAGTTAATGATCGTTTTAGTGCAAAACAAGAATTAGAAGATCTCACAAAAGGTTTATAAAATAATAGGAGTATGTCATGAGCAAAATAAAACAACCTATTTCTTATCCTATTTTTACTTTTAGATGGCTAGCTGTCCATGGGTTAGCTGTTCCAACAGTATTTTTCTTAGGTGCTATAACGTCGATGCAATTTATTCAAAGATAGGAGTTTAACAATGAGCGGTCCTAACCCTAATAAACAACCTGTTGAGTTAAATCGTACATCCCTGTTCTGGGGTTTACTATTGATTTTTGTACTTGCAGTACTATTTTCTAGTTACTTCTTTAATTAATTAAAATAATTTTTATATCTATCTTTTATAATTTGCTGTCTTGCCTATCTAAGACATCTCTAAAATTTATTAAATTGGGAGAAATAAATATATGGCTAGTACAGGTAGAATTCCTTTATGGCTAATAGGAACTGTAGGCGGCATTGCTGCTTTAACAGTAGTGGGATTATTCTTTTATGGTTCTTACTCTGGTGTAGGTTCTTCACTGTAGTGTATAGTAAAAAAATAATTTCAGACAAGTAAGCCCCTTCCAGAGTAATTCACTCTGGAAGGGGCTTACTTGTCTGAAATTGATTAAGCAACTTCATCTTGTTCAATATAGATGAATGCAAAAGCCATTGTAAGTGCAGGAAATATCAACCCCACTAATGGAGTGAGAATAGATGGCAAGTAGGCTGCTGTCATAATTTGTAGGTTCCCGAGTTAAAAGTTATTTTTAAAATACGTTTTTATTCATCTGTAGATATTATAAACTGCAAACTTCTTAGTGTTAATATAGATACAAATATATAAGAAAAATAAAATACTAACAATATTTAGATATAAAATCTAAATAAAAAAGAATGACATTATGAACGAAAAGAAACCAACAATACAAAGCTTACAAGCTATGAAAAAATTCTCAGAAACTTATGCGAAAAGGACACATACTTTTTTTTGTTCAGACTTAACAATAACAGCTGTTGTTATCGAAGGACTAGCTAGACATAAAGATGAGTACGGGGCTCCTTTGTGTCCCTGTAGACATTACGATAGTAAAAGTGAAGAAGTTTCTTCGACATATTGGAATTGCCCATGTGTTCCTATGAGAGAAAGGAAAGAATGTCACTGTATGCTTTTCTTAACTGCAGATAGTGAGTTTTCTAGTGAACAACAAGAGATAACCTCTGCTATTTTATTAAGTAGTATTAATAAAGAAAATTCATAAGTGTAACAACTTCCTTTCATTAATACTAAGATTTATAAATTACCGCGTCTTAATGCAATTAATACGATAATCGCAGGACCAGAAGCAATTATTAAGAAAAGAGAAACTAGTTGAGCTACTGTTGTTAAATTAGGCATGTTAAGAAACCTCAAATTGAAATTATTATTTAATTACTTTAGGAAACACCAGGACTCTAAAACACTTTTTGTATTAAAGTTCTAAAATATATTGTAATATTTTCTGATCTTATTTAACTGTTTTAAAAAAAAGTGTACGTAAAGTGAATACTCGTTTTATTTAAATAACTACAAAAGAGAGTATCTTTTTAAAAATACTGAAATGAAAAGATGGTTTTTAAGAAATAATTATTTTCAATGAATAGTACTAATGCAACAACCAAAAAGCATATATTTTATAAAAACTGATGGCTCTAAAAGATATTGTTATCTTGTTTTCCTATAATTATTTTTTGAAATTATTATTAATTAAACTTTTTTATAATATTCACACATAATTGTTGTTTTTATTGCTTAAGTTGAGTATCATGTTTTTATGACCTAATGAAAGGATCGCTAACTCAATGGTAGAGTACTCGGCTTTTAACCGATTAGTTCCGGGTTCGAATCCCGGGCGATCCATATAAAAAATAAAGTTCTTTATAAAAAACAAAGTTTTATTAAAAAAGGGTATTGAATTATTAATATAACTTTAGGAAAAGTGATACTATGCTTTATTGCTTATTATTGATACCCCCAGGGGAATTCGAATCCCCGTTACCTCCGTGAAAGGGAGATGTCCTAGGCCTCTAGACGATGGGGGCGATACCAGATTATTATAATAAAAAGATAACGAATATTTAGAGTAATGTCAACTGCTAAATATATTACAGATACAATAAAAAGAAACTATCATTTCATCTGCCCTAGCTTACAAAAATAGAAAAAATGAATAATATACTTCCACTTGTTTACTTATTAGTTTTGTTAGGATCACTGAGTATAGTGACAATAGTAATTGGAAAAGAAATAATAAAAAAAAGACAAATAGAATTACAACTGGCTGAATTGCAAAATAAAATTAGAACTAAAGAATGTGGCTGTGAAGATTACTATAATTTAGGTAAAATTTATTTATCTAAGAAACTCTTTGATCAGGCCATCATACAATTCAGATATGCGTTAAAGCTTTGGAATCGCGATGACAAAGAAGGTTTAGCAAACTTGTACAATACTGTTGGTTTTACTTACGCAGAAACAGACCAATATGAGATTGCAATTTACTATTACCAAGAAGCTAGAAAATGCATAAAAAACTATATAGCTGCTTTAAACAACCTGGGATTTGCTTATGAAAAAAAACAATTAATTTATGAAGCCATAACAATTTATAGGGAAGTACTTGATTATGATTCTGAAAATGAAATAGCAACGAATAGAATCTTGGTACTAAACCGACGTACTAGATTATCGGGATGACAGGATTTGAACCTGCGACATCCTGCTCCCAAAGCAGGCGCGCTACCAAGCTGCGCTACATCCCGTTATTTAATATTTGATTGTAATTATAGCATATGAAGTTTTTTCTGTCTACATAATGTTAAGTAAAAAGTATACTTTTTTTCTAAAAGAATTTAATATTACTAAAATACATGATAACATTATTGAAACAAGTTATGGAGAAAAATTCGTGAAGAACTGGATTTCAACATTATTAATTTGCGCATTTATAGTTTTTCCATCAGCAGCGAAAGCTGACATAGCTGGCTTAACACCATGCGGAGAATCAAAAGCATTTACTCAAAGACTGGATGCAAGTGTAAAAAAATTAGAAGGTAGGTTAACTAAATACGAAGCAGAGACACCTCCTGCTCTTGCGTTACAAAAACAGATCGATAAAACAAAGAATCGTTTCGATAGATATGGAAAAGCAGGTCTATTATGTGGAAACGATGGATTACCTCATCTAATTACAGATGGGAGATGGAATCACAGTGGAGAGTTTGTGATCCCAGGTTTATTCTTTCTTTATGTAGCTGGATGGATTGGATGGGTAGGTAGAAGTTACGTAGTTTATGCTAGACAATGTGATAAACCCACAGAAAAGGAAATCATAATTGATGTTCCAATTGCTTTAAGTTTTATGTCAACAGGATTTATTTGGCCTTTCTCTGCGTTTAAAGAATTTACAAGTGGAAAATTGATCGCTTCTGCAGACGAAATCACTGTATCTCCTAGATAAATAGAATTTTATATTGAATAAAACATATGGACAAAAATCTTTTAAAATACTTATCTACAGCACCTGTTCTCATAACAATATGGATGTCGTTCACAGCAGCATTCATAATTGAAGCAAATCGTTTCTTCCCTGATATGCTTTACTTCCCGTTGTAACGTGTAACTGATGGAAAAAGAGCAGCACTATACTTTGTAGTTGCTGTTTTTTTTTACCAAGCATGGTAAATTCGAAGGAAAAGTGATACAATATCCTATAAGCCTGGTTACATATAAGAAATTTAGTTTAACTAGTCAGGATTGGAAAATAGCAGCTAAAATTAAACTTTCCCGATGACGTAACTCAGGTCTATTTCGATATTTTTTTTTGAATTTCTGCATATTTTTATTTTTTCATAACATTATTTAGTATTAGTGAATTTATTTAGAGATTAAATGGTAACATTATTAGTTAATAGCCTTCATCTATCTTTTTGTAGATTGGGAAGAAAAAGTTATACACAAAATAAAGAACTATTATGACCCCATCTTTAGCAGCTTTTATTAACAGCCTTCTTTTAGGACTATTTGTTGTAATTATACCAATTGGCACAGCATTACTACTTGTAAGTCAATCAGATAAATTAACAAGAAACTAAACGTATTATATTAAAGTATTAAAAAACAAACCTACTTTTTATGTAGACTTGTTTTTTTGTCTCTTTTGGAAAAATATTGACATTAATAATTTAGTTTTATAAATTGTAAAAAAGTTATTAATTTAACTAAAATAGAGATCATAGTTAGAAAAGTAGCTATCAAAATAATTTAAAATGCACCTTGTGTAAAATATGTTCAAAAAAATAAATTTTCTAAGTTTAATCCTAGGTATTTTTTGCATTACTTCCTTGTCAAGCTCTGTAAGTGCTATTGAGTTAGATGATAATACAAGAACAATACCTTTAGATTCAGCTGGTACAACTGTAATTTTAACTCCGGAACAAGTAAAGAGAGGAAAGCGTTTATTCAATGCTTCTTGTGGTCAATGCCACGTTGGCGGAATTACAAAAACTAATCCAAATTTAGGACTAGAACCAGATGCATTAAGTTTAGCTACACCGGCCCGTGATAACATCAATGGACTAGTAGATTACATGAAAAACCCTACTAGCTACGATGGTTTAGAATCCATTGCTGAGATTCATCCAAGTGTAAAAAGTGCAGATATTTTTCCTAAAATGAGAAGTTTAAGTGAGGAAGATTTATTTGCCATTGCTGGACATATTCTTTTGCAACCTAAAGTGTCTTCGGAAAAATGGGGTGGAGGAAAAATTTACTATTAAAAGTTGAATAAAAAGAGTTATGAATTGTCTTCGTTTTTTTTACTAGATTCATAACTCTTTTATTAATGTTTGTGTTTTTAGTTTTTTATGCATTATTGTTAAGTTTGATAAAAAATATAAATGAAAAAAAAGGATTCATGGATATTATTTTATTAAAAGAATCTGGGGTGGCAGTAATTAGAGAATATTCAAAAGTCAAAAAAATAGCAATAGATGAAAATAATTATCAAATAGGAGATATACATGTAGGAAAGATTAAAACTACATTGAGTAATATTAAAGCTTCCTTCATTCAAATAGATTCAGTTGGAAAAAGCGGATTTATTCAAATAGAAAATTATAAAAGTAACCAAATAAAAAAAAAATGTTTAACGCATCAAAAGCGACAGGAAGACTCCAAAATACTAGTTCAAATTACTAAAGAACCTACTGGTAATAAAGGACCCAGTGTAAGTAAAAATATAGAATTAAAAGGAAAGTATGTCTCTTTGTTCCCAGGAAGTGGTAGATCAACCCACAGAAAAAAAGTGTTAAGAAAACCTAGTGAACATTACTTTAAGTTATTAAAAATATTATTTTCATTCAATAACCTAAGCCTAGAAATTGAAGAAAAATTTTTTAAGATCCATATTAAACACATAGCCGGAGATTTAAAAAAAATTTATAAACAATGGATATTGATACAAAAAAAAGTACATGAGTCAAATACTTCCAAACTAGTTAGTGAAAAAATGGACTTTTCTTATAAAATACTACTCAAATTTTATAACAGTAACGTAAGGAGAATTGTATTAGATTCCGAAAATCAAGCTATTAAAATTAATAATATGTTGATGCAATGGAAAAGGAAAAAAAAGTCATTAAACATTGAATATTCTTTACATAAAAAAGACATATGTAAAAAGTATAATTTAGAAAAGGTTTTTCAACAAGTAATACAGTCTAAAATTAAATTAAAAAGTGGTGCCTTTATAATAATAGAGAAAACGGAAGCATTGACGGTGATTGATGTAAACTCAGGAACATTTAAAAACAAGACAAAATTGGAAAGAAGTACTTTTTGGATTAATTGTGAAGCTGCAAAAGAAATATCCAATCAACTAGTGCTACGAAATATAGCGGGAGTTGTAGTCGTAGACTTCATTGATTTGGATTCACAAAAAGATCAATTTCATCTGTTGCGTTATTTCGATAAATTCTTACATAAAGATAAAAAAGATCCGAAAATCGTTCAATTTTCAGAAATAGGGCTTGTAGAACTTACCAGAACGAGAAAAGGAAAAAATGTGTATGATGTGTTCACTATAGACTGTTACAAATGCAATGGTAATGGATATCTTTTAAAAAATTTAAACTTTATTAATGAAAAGAAATATGATTTGACAACTTTAAATACGCTTTCAATTCAATAATAAAATGCAAGAACTACAAAGTAGTTCCGATTGATGAAGACAAAAGGTATACATCGAGCATGTAGCTCAGTGGATAGAGCACCAGATTCCGAACCTGGTGGTCGTGGGTTCAATTCCCGCCATGCTCAGAAAAAAAAGGTTACAATAAAAAATGCTCCTTTAGTAAATACATGGAAATGAAAAATGTTTTATGGTATATATATGTTATAGGGTTGAATGCTGGGGTTGTCATGGCATCGACATTTTAAAAGCTATGACATTATGAGACAAGTCAAGATTGAGTGTATCTTGTAAATAAAACTTAAAATAATAAATGCAAATAATATTGTAACCTTTACTCGTAAAGTAGCAGTTGTATAGTAAGTTATTTTCTATGTAAAATTACATAAAAAACTATAGAATGTGACCAAATCTTCAGGGAATAGATTTGGAGCGAAAACAAATCCCAAACATCAAATTGAATTTAAAAATTATTCGCTTTACATATAGAATAAAGCTAAGCTTGTGAATGATTATGTCCTAACTTCTCAAATGCACGTGGGTTCAATTCCCACCAGCTCCAAATAATATTAATTGTACTGCATCTGTGGCCGAGTGGTCGAAGGCACCGGACTCATAATCCGTCTCTTGTAAAAGACACCGCTGGTTCAAACCCAGCCAGATGCATAAAAACAAACATGCTATGAAAAAAAGGATACAAATTGTTGTTAGAGACAAAAATGAATTCTAAGATGCTAACATGTAAATATTTATAAAGAAAAAAAGTTCCTTAAATTCGAACTAACTTGTGCAAAAATTTTACCAAACTATTGAATACAATCCTTATGAAAAACACATTATCCGTACTTGTAGAAGATGAATCAGGAGTGCTTACTCGAATCGCTGGATTATTCGCTAGACGTAGTTTTAATATTGATAGTTTAGCTGTAGGACCTGCTGAAAAAAAGGGAGTCTCAAGAATAACAATGGTAGTTCCTTCGGACCAACACACTATACAACAATTAACAAAACAACTATATAAGTTAGTAAACATATTAAAAGTTCAAGACATCACAAATCTTCCATCAGTAGAAAGGGAATTAATGCTTTTGAAAATGAATGCAACGTCTGAGAACAGATCTGAAATCTTAGAAATAGTACAAATCTTCAGGGCCAAAGTTGTAGACTTTTCAGAAAATTCTTTGATAATTGAAGTAACGGGAGATCCTGGCAAAATGGTTGCCATTGAACGAATTTTAGCAAAATTTGGTATTTGCGAAATTGCCAGAACAGGAAAAATTTCCTTAGTAAGGGAATCAAAAGTTAATACAGAATTTCTTAGAGCTTTTTAAGTTTACGATATAATTATTTAGTGGGAGTGGAGGGACTTGAACCCTCACGACCTAAAGATCAACAGATTTTAAGTCTGTTGTGTCTACCATTCCACCACACTCCCATATTCCTCACTGTCTTAGGCGGCACCCAGATTTGAACTGGGGGTGAAGGATTTGCAATCCCTTGCCTTACCACTTGGCTATACCGCCTATACGCAACGATATAATACTATTGTAATACAATTTTTTTTTGTCGTACACATTTAAAAAAGATTCTTTAAATGTGTACGGTGGATTTTTGTGTAATAAAAATCTTTTTAATTAGCCCCTTGAAAAAGACGACTTTTTAAAAAATCTTCGGCTTCTAAGGTAACTAAATCTGCTTTCGTTAACATACGTTCGCCAGCACTAAACATACGGTTAGCTTGACGCATTCTAGCTCTATCAATAGCATTTCTAACACTTCGGGCATTAGCGAAGTGAGGTTCTTTTTTTCTTAAAACGATGTAATCTAATAAAACAGTTTCTGATTCAGGAGTTAAACGATATTGTTGTTCAGATAACATCATTTTTGCAATACACAGAAGTTCTTCAGAGCTATAGTCAGGAAAATCTACGTGATTAGCAACTCGGGAAGATAAACCTGGGTTCGATTCATAAAACCCGTCCATTCTTTCTTTGTACCCAGCGAAAATAATAATAAGATCCTCTCTTTGATTTTCCATAACTTGTAATAGAATTTCTATGGCTTCAGAACCATAGTCTCTTTCATTATCCGGCTTATAAAGGTAATATGCCTCATCGATAAATAAAACTCCACCCATTGCACGTTTTAAAACTTCTTTTGTTTTAGGAGCTGTATGTCCAATATATTGACCAACTAAGTCGTCACGAGTGACTGTTACAAGATGACCTTTACGTACATAACCAAGACGAAATAAGATATCTGCCATTTTTAACGCGACCGTTGTTTTCCCCGTTCCAGGACTCCCTGTAAACGACATGTGGAGTCCAGGATTAGACGAAGTCAATCCTAAAACTTTTCTTAATCTGTGGACTAATAAAAGAGCTGAAATTTCTTTAATTCTAGATTTAACTGGTACTAACCCAACTAGGTCTGTATCTAATTGATCCAAAATCTCTTGAATTTCTCTTTTTCTATACTCGTCCTGTAAATTAACACTTGGGTTATTATTCATTAATGTAATTTGAGAAAATAATATATAAAAAAAAGTCTGTAATTATTCCTAATTACAGACTAAAGCTAAATAGTTAGTAGCGCTCGCCTTCTGGACGAGTACTAGCATAACTTTGGAAACTGTAGTTTTGAACTCTATCGCGAACTTCTTGGCGGATTAGTTGGAAACCAGGTTCATTAGCTGTCGGTCTTTGGATAATGAAAGATAAACAACAACTTTCAACACCACGAGAGTTATCAAAAGCGTTAAGCTTAATGTACATGTTAGGTTTAGCCTTACGACAAGAATTAATCTCGAACATTACTGCTGCTGCGTCTTTAATACCAAATAATGGAAGACCCCATAATTCCCAATAAGAACTACGAGGATGAGGATCATCTGTGTACTCAACGTTAAGTGCCCAATTTTTGTTAATAGCATATTGAACTTGCTTAACGATTTGCGCGTCAGTTAGATCAGGAAGAAAAGAAAATGCACCTTGTGTTAATCTCATTAGTAAATACTCCTCTAGGTTATTTATAAAAGTAGAGATAATTAAAATAATTATCTCTATTAAGTAGTAATTATTGACTGTTACGTACAATTAATTATCTGTTAGCAGTTGCTGTCTCGACAAAGTCAGCAGTATCTGTAGAAGCATAGTTAAATGTAATATCCTTCCATAAATCTAATGCAGTTTGGAGCGGTGTACAACTCTTAGCAGCTTGTCTTAAAATAGCTGGACCTTCAGCAAGATAGTCACGTCCTTCGTTACGTGCAATAACCATGCTCTCAAGAGCAACACGATTTGCAGTTGCTCCTGACTGAATACCATCAGGATGCCCAATAGTACCACCACCAAATTGAAGAACAACATCATCACCTAAATAATTAAGTAATTGGTGCATTTGACCGCAATGAATACCACCAGAAGCTACTGGTAAACATTTGTTTAAAGCAGCCCAATCTTGAGCAAAGAATAAACCTTGAACAAGATTCACATCTGTTTGAACTTCTAGAAGAACATTGTAAAAACCTTTAACCATTAAAGGATCGCCTTCTAATTTACCCACAACAGTACCAGCGTGAATATGATCAACTCCGGCCATACGCATCCACTTACAAATAACACGGAAGTTCATGCCGTGCGTCTTTTGACGAGAATACGTAGAGTTACCAGCACGATGTAAGTGTAAAATCATGCTGTTTTTACGAGCCCAAATACCCATACTTTGGATAGCTGTATAACCGATAACAAGGTCGATCATGCAGACAATACTACCGACTTCTCTAGAGAATTCAGCACGTTCATACATTTCTTCCATAGTACCAGCAGTAACGTTAAAGTAGTGACCTTTAACTTCACCAGAGGAAGCTACAGCACGATTAACGCCTTCCATACCAAATAAGAAACGCTCTTTCCATCTCATGAATGGTTGAGAGTTGATGTTTTCGTCATCCTTAAGGAAGTCAAGACCACCTTTTAAACCTTCGTAAACAACACGCCCATAGTTTTTACCAGATAAACCTAACTTAGGTTTAACAGTGGCACCCAGTAAAGGACGTCCATACTTATCCATTCTTTCACGCTCTACAATTACACCAGTTGCTGGACCTTGGAAAGTCTTTAAGTAAGCAATTGGCATACGCATATCTTCTAAACGTAATGCGTTAACAGCTTTGAAACCGAAAACGTTACCAATAATAGAAGCAGTTAAGTTTGCAAGAGATCCTTCTTCGAATAAATCTAACTCATATGCGATGTAAGCGAAGTATTGATCAGCTGCACCTGGAACAGGGTCAACTCTGTAAGCTTTAGCTCTGTAAAGGTCACAAGCTGTTAAAAGATCTGTCCATACAACTGTCCAAGTAGCCGTAGAAGATTCACCAGCGATAGCTGCTGCACACTCTACAGGGTCAACACCTTTTTGAGGTGTCATACGGAACATTGCTAATACATCAGTTTCTTTGATTACATAGTCAGCATCCCAGTAACCCATTTTAGCGTAAGGGATAACACCTGATTCGTAACGTTCGTTTTTGATTCGAGTCCGTGATTCTACGGATTGAGACATACGATTCTCCTTTGAGGGTTATAGTCAATAAATAATTGGATTATAGTAATACTTATTTTAAAATATAGTAATACAGTTATATCCTTGGATAGTTAATAGCAAACATTAGTGTTATAACTCATTAACTTGTGCCTTGTAATAAGGTTACCAGGAAAAAAGTAAAATATACCATCTTTTTATTTATGTTATAAATAATTTATACTTATTTAATTCTAATGATAAAAGTGGATACTTTTTATTATTAGAATTAAATAATACTATATTCGATCATTTAT